>ERZ808278.74-NODE-74-length-86075-cov-5.778110_pt1 | contig 86075 bp, 91 predicted proteins | sample MGYA00521239_ERZ808278 | MGnify/ENA primary metagenome ERZ808278 (study PRJEB31516, sample SAMN03275600) | gut metagenome | biome: mammalia-associated habitat; material: feces | host: Papio cynocephalus | place: Kenya | collected 2012-07-17 ...
GTATCCCGCCCATTTTTTCAGAAAAAAATAGCTGGTAAATGACCGCGACGAGGGGAGGTCTGCTCACACACAAGTACCCAAATCACTTTTTTTTGTAAAAGGCAGCATTTTGGCCATGGAATACCAAATCAATGATATTTCATATTAACCAATATATCAAATGCAACGACTTTTCGGCCCTCCTTAACATATTTAAAATCAACTGTGAATAGAGTAACCCTTTCGATTTCCTTTTTCGCAATGTCAACGACTTTCTTCCTAAACATTCCGAACTGGGTAAATTTATCTTCACACTCACATGCAGCTCTGATTTCGTCAACTGTTAATCGAACCAGAACACCTTCCTTTGGAAGAACCTTTTGTGTGATTTTAGCTTGAAGTAATTCAAATACTCTAATAGCATAAACGGAGTTCATAGCTAATATATTCTCTAAAGGGTATTGAGCGTAATATTCCTTTAGGCCAAGTAAGTAAGGACGTAATCCTTTATCCTCACCAGAACCTTCATAGAGCTTAATTTCAATAATGCCAGTGCCTTCTGTATATTTGCAATAATCAACCCACTTAAATTTGAGAAATGACTTGCTATTAGGCTTATTTTTGTCCTTAATCTTAACGAATTTACTCATTAAACCGTCAGTAATTTTATCGATATCTCGATATATGTTTGAGCTATCAATTCCAAGGATTTCAGCAAGATCCGTTATTTTAACACGATATGGTTTGAATTGTTTGTCCTCTTTTACGATTTGCATAATTGCTAATCTTAATATTTTTGCTTCGTTCAATGTAAGCGTTTGTTTTCCACTAATTAAATCATTTGCTTGAACCACATAATTGTTAGAATTTAGGTTCATAGGAAGTGATAATTGCTCGTACATAGTCTAACTATTACCTTTCTTCTTTCGGGTTATTTTAATTAAATTTTATAGTGTTTTAGCAGGTATGTCAATGCTCAATATGAGTATAATTCATAGTGATTTTCATTGAGACTGTCAAAAGGTTATTTTTAAATACATATATTCTAGCAAAGAGGCGTTTTAAATAGATTGAATCCACCATTTGTTGACTGTCTAAAGGTTATTTTTAATGAAATGCTGGAAATGTGCATAACTTTTTATGACAAAACGAGGTGACTGTCTAAAGGTTATTTTATTGAAATCATCAAATTATCCCAAACTGTCTAAAGGTTATTTTATTACTGTCCTTAGGTTATAATTAGCTGTCGATAGGTTATTTTTAAGTAGTTGTGGATAACTCTGCAACCCCTTGATTTTCCACGGTTTGACAGCTCTTAACTTCATAATAGTTTGTCCTAAGTATTAAAGTAATAAAAGTAATTATATATATACATATATAGCTTCATGAAAAATCTTAACTGTCAAAAGGTTATTTTTAAATAATCCATGACTACTTACTGAATTACTTAGATGTTCATTCTATCATTAGGATCCGTCTTCATGCTCTTAATGTTATTGCACTTATGCTTCCCCTTAGCTTCTTCATTCTTTATACCTTCAATATCTTAATATATCGCTATCTGAAAGATTTATTGATATATAAACTATATAATTGAAGAACTAATATATTAACTATATATTTAATATTTATGTTGACTACAGTGAGTCGAGCGAAGCATAATTACCGTTTCAGCTCTTCAATATATATAGTTATCCTAGGGAAAAGGCAAAAAAAGATAGAGTTCTGCTTATCTTCTCTAGAATAACTATATGTGGGGTTATTACCGCCATCAGTCTGACGTTTACGACACGACAACGCACACAACACTTTAGTATGCAGCATTTCAGCTACATTGCATATCAAAACTGGAGTTTTGCCCTTCCAGTCAATACTTTCGTATTTTCTATACATATCCTTGGTAAAACAATAAATTTAATGCAAACCAAACACCAACCTCTTTATCCATAAGCATGTAATAATTTACAGCGGCTTACTGTCCTCTCGGACTAAGATAAATTAAATATCCGCAGATTCAACATCCTGTAGGCTACTTTCAATAGGACTTACGTCATCACTTCATACAAGTGTAATATGAAGTGAACCGGGCCCAGAATCGTCTCACGACGTTCCTTGTAATTTTTGCGGTGGGTGGCCTGACCTTATACGGTTTATACTGTTACGGCGTCCAGTCTGTCCAAAGCGGTCCTCTTTTTTGCGTGAATATAGATATATACACAAAAAAAAGGCATAGAAAATACACTTCTTGCCTTGACATTTACTAGACTTGCGATTAAAATAAGATGTATAAAACTAATTAATAGTTTACACATAACGGTAATACAAGCGATATGTTATAAGCAGTTAGAAGTTGAGGTTCTTTCTGTAAAGAGATTTGGCGATCTCGTTACATCTTGCTTTGTTATCGTTATTTTTTTATCATTATAACACCAAGAATTTCATTTATCAACAGATATCGGAAATAAAATGTTAATAACTTCATAAATCTAAATATAATTTCAAGTAATTATCCACATTTCTTCTGTTTATCCAAACAAATTCTATTCAATTTAGTATTTATATTATTGATTATATATCATTTCGACAAGATTGTACACACTTTTTTAAAAAAAACTTTTTTTCGGGTTTACTATGGGCTAACAAAATGCCAAGAAATAGATATATATAATAGGGATATTAATTATCCAATATAAATATAGGGAGTCATTAATGTGAAGTGTAAAGAATGTAATGAGCAGCTAAGGCTGGTATACGAAAACATGATGATATTCGAGCACATTACTCTTTTCAAGTGTCCAGAATGCGATACTTATCATTCAGAAGAAGAGCTTGGAGAAGAGGAAATTGAAATATTATACTGGAAAGAGAGCGAATAAATAGTGATAGATTTAGAAATCCAATTATGTTATGACAAACTTTCTGGTAATAGTGAATTATCTTGGGAAGAAATAAAAGAATCAGCTAATTTCGAGCATTCAGTAGCTCATTTAAAGAACTTAGCTTATGGATATAAAAGATTAATAGATAGTGGTTATCTTGGTATGGTAAACGAAGATACAGAGAACGACGAGAAGTTGTTAGAAATCAGGAAAGAGATTATGAAGTTGGCTACTCTTAAATCGGAGCTTAATAAGAATCTTAGAAAAGACGCAAGAGACGAACTATTTTTCGAGCAGATCTCAGACGTTATTCAACGATTAGAGCCGCCAAAATATCAAATGATTCCTGAACTTCCTGATAATGATAAAGAATATATTCTTCATATGAGCGATATTCATTACGGAAGTGAATTTGAAGTTGAAGGAAATTCTTATAATATTAAGACGTGTGAAGAAAGATTATTTACGCTATTATCAAGAGTTATTACAAAGGTAAAACGAGATAATATACAAAGAATCAAGGTTGTTAATACCGGAGACAGTATTCAAGGGATGTTGAGATTATCAGATGTTAAGAAGAACGAACTACCGGTTGTTGAAAGCATTGTTGGTTTTTCTAGGCTAATGTCTGAATTTCTGAATAATCTTAGTGAATATGTAAATGTGGAATATTATCATATAACATCAGCAAACCATAGTGAACCGAGATTCATTGGAACACAAGCTGGAGCTATGCCTGAGGAAGACTTTGAAAAAGTGATCATGAGCTATATTAAGGATGTTTTATCAGACAATGAGAGAGTTTACGTCCATACTGATATGACAAAGCCTTATATAGAAATGAATATCTATGGATATGAATTTATCTGTATGCACGGTCATACGGTTAAGAGTATTGATAATGCAATCAGAGATTTATCAATGACAAATAAAAAATTCTATAATTACCTACTGATGGGCCACGTTCATCATACAAATATCAAAGAAACTGATAGTGATTGTATGGTGCTTGTGGCTCCTTCTTTTGTGGGAGTTTGTCCATATAGCAAGAAAATACTAAAAACAAGTAATCCTGGAGCAACCATGTATACTATCGAAGATGGTTATGGATTGACTGATATCAAATTATTTAATCTAGCGAGGATTAAGAATGCAAGTTAATAGAATTATTGTACCCTCCAATAATTTAGTTCATATAAAGGCGCCATTATAGGCGTCTTTCTTCATTTTATGAGGAAAAAGATATGTGGTAGCTGCGGTAAATTTTTTAATGAGGGTACTAGATGTGAATGTAGAAAAGCTGCAAATACCGAAGCAAGAAGAAATTATGAAAGAGATCCGATGATTGGATCTTACAGATGGAAAAAGAAAAGAGAGTTTATCCGAAGACGAGATAACAACATGTGTCAGAGGTGTTTAATCAAATATAAACTGATTACCACTACCGATTTATCGGTCCATCATATCAAGTCCAGAAATCATTATCCTGAACTTGCCTGGGATGATGATAACCTAATCTGCGTATGTGGTTCATGCAACTCGGCCTTAGGAACATCGGATAAGCTAGATTTTGAATGGAATACCAAACAAAACAGTTTTAATTTATAAATTAATAAGGAGAGTGAAATGGAATGAGCAGAGCGAGAAAGCCAGCGTCTCTTAAGAAGGGAAAATCGGAGACGAAGGAACAGTTACAAAGAAGAGAAGAGATTGAGAGACAGCTCATGGGCAATTCTGACGATGTGAAGTCCATTCCCGAATACTTATCAGATGAAGAAAAGATATATTATACATGGCTTGTAAACGAAATTGAAATCAGTGGAATTTTAACTAACCTGGATAAACCGCTGATAGAGCAGACTGCAAACTGCTTACATGTCATGAGACAGTGCGACGATCATATCAGAACTAACGGAATACTAGTTCCAAAAATTGATAGGTTTGGGAATATGGAAGAGAAAGAAAATCCATGTATCAAAGTAAAACTAAACTATCAAACAAAGTACGCAGCTCTATGCAATCAATTAGGATTATCACCTGCAGCACGTTCAGCTCTAGCAGGGAAACAAATGGAAGCGAAGCAAACGGAAGAGGATCCATTGCTTAAAGTTCTTAGAGGTGAATAATGAACATCAAAGAACATAAGGCTTATGCTTATGCGGTTCGAGTCGTAAACAAGGAAGAGACGGCTGGAAAATACGTAATTAAAGCCTGTGAAAACTTCCTGAAAGATATAGACGATCCTAATTGCAAATACTTCATCAAAGAGGATGAATTAAAGAAAATAACAAATATAACAAAACTTATAAATATGGCCACTGGTTTAAAGGTTGGGGTATCAGCTCATGATGCTCTAGCTGGTTTCCAGTGGTTCTTTTTAGTTAATGCCTTATGTTGGTACCATAAGGATAATCCAATCAAAAGAAGGTATGAAAAATCAACCTTACTGATAGCTAGAAAGTCAGGTAAGTCGTTTTTAGTTGCACTAATTTTCGTTATCTTATTGTTAATCGAACCAGAGTTTTCGGAGTTTTACTCGGTTGCACCAGATAGAGAGCTGTCATCGATTGTAAAGAAAGAAATTGAGCAGATGATACAAGCTTCTCCGTTGATTGCAAGCCGATTTAAACCTCTCCGTAGTGAGGTAAGGTGTGAGCTTACAAAGAGTAAATATGTTGCGCTTGCCAATTCAGAAAACCGTATGGATGGGCGTAAAGCCAATGTATTCGTAGCTGATGAAGTTGGAGCACTACGTACTAGATATCCAATCGATGCCATGCAATCTTCGCAGATGTCAATGGTTAACCGTACAGGAATCCTGATTAGTACAGCTTATGAAAGTACAGATAATCCAATGACACAAGAGGTAGAGTACGCAGAGAAGGTCCTAGATGGAGTTATCGAGGACGACACCTTATTTGCTTTGTTATATAAGCCAGATAATCCAAAAGAGTGGATGAGCGATATATCACTTTTAGAAGCTAATCCGTTATGTTTCGATGTACCGGAAAACTTAGAGTATCTGAAAAAGCAGAGAAATATTGCAATAGAAATGCCCTCAGCTAAGAAAAACTTCTTAACCAAGCATATGAACATCTTCGTTGATGGTGATGATTCAGAAGTCTATATTCCAATGGACAATGTAAGAAAGTGTGCCACAAGTGGATATGATTGGTATGGAAGGGAAGTTTATATCGGAGTCGATTTATCTCAAACTACCGATAACACCGCCATTTCCATGGTTACGTATGATTACGATCTAGGAAAATTCGTTTCTAAGTCATGGGCGTTTATACCTGCAGATAATGCAGCCAACAAGACGAAAATGGAAAAAGTAGATTATTTCTTGTATAAGGAATTAGGTTATTGCTATCATTGTGGTGACAACGTTATTGACCATGCCTTCGTAGAGGACTTTGTGATAGCCTTAGAGGACACATATGGCGTCAAGGTTCTTGATATAGGCTACGATAGATATAACTGTATAGGGTCTGCAAATAGATGGTATAACGCAGGATATCAAGTTACAGAGATTAAGCAGCATTCAAGTGTTTTACACCCAGCAACAAAATTCCTTAAAGAAGTGGTGCTGAAAGAAGAGTTTCTTTATGAAGAGAATAAGCTGTTGGAAATCAACTTCTCCAATGCAAGACTTGTGCTTGATACCAACCTTAATGGGTATATCAACAAAAAGAAAAGTACCGGAAAAATCGATATGGTGGCAGCTCTAATCAATGCTATGGTATTCTGGGAGAAAGAGTTCAGTGAAGGTAAAAATATCTATGATACCAATGAAAGAGACGAAGGATTCATCATGATTTAGTCGTTCCAATTGGTTTACTTTTGGAAATAACATTATATAATATAAATATGTAATTGAATAAAAACAGTATTTTAATAGTACTATCCAGTTGTTTTGCCGATTCTACTGGTTTATCAAAAAGAAAGATAAGTTTTATCAGCTGTCGCATAAGAAATTGATACGTTGTTCCATTCAGGTGGTTACTGCTCCTACGGTCCACTTCTTTGGTCTCAATAATATGTACGTCAAGCTATTATAATCTTTACAAGTTTTAATTAAAAACCGTTTCTTGATAAAAAACCGTTTTGTTAGTTTTAGTATTCTAACTGAAAAATAATACTGGTAGGAACCGAGTTTGGCAAGATTACAAATCCATACAAGGCTTGATTGAGTATGGATCTTTCTTGTTTCAAACTATCAAGTTAAGTAACTTAAGGCTTATTATATCTAATATTAATTAGTAATTAATTGAAACAACATATAACTATTACAAACTGAAACGAAATACTAACAACTAAAACAAACTATTTGAAACTGTTCACAACTACTTTAAATCACTTAACCCGACTCACCTTGTGAGGCGGCAAAGGGATAGTAGAATTTTTTATAAAAATATTCCAAATAAGCGTGAACATTTGGTAGTTACGGATATATATATAATAGAGATATATTGATTCAACAATATAAATACAATGAATAATAAAGGTAGGCAAGAGAATGGGTTTATTTGATTTTTTAAGAGAAGACAACTCTAACACAGCAAACCTTGAAGAACGAATGTATTCAACAGGAATCACTTCATTCTATGGAGTGACAACAGCGCATGAAGATGATGTTGTAAGAATACCAACAGTTCAAGCTATTTTAGAAATCATCGGTGGGACAATCGCGCAGCTTCCAGTTTATTTATATAAAGACAATGGAGATGGCAGCATTGAGAGAGTAGAGGACCATAGAGAATATCTCTTAAATAACGAGCCAAACTCAATGCAGACAGCTTATAACTTTAAGAAAAATATCGTAAAGGATTATCTTTTACACGGTGGAAGTTATTCATATATCGAAAGCGTCAGAAACGAGGTTACTGGTCTTTATAATTTAGAGTCCAAGAACCTTACTGTAAAGCTCTATAAAAAGAGGGGCTACAGGGTAGAAGATGCTGATATTATTCTTAACGGAGAATGCGGACAAGAAATATTCAAGCCGCATGAATTAATGATTTGTCTCAAAGAGAGTGAAGACGGATTGACTTCCAAAGGAGCTCTCTATTACGGTAAGAGTATTTTCAAAGTTGTAAATGAGGAATTGAATTACACAGAAAATATTTATAAGAATGGTACATTGCCGCTTGGTGTGCTCCAAGCCAAAGGGCGTTTAACAAGAGACGCAGTTGAAAGGCTTCGTGAGTCCTGGAGTAGATTGTATTCAGGCTCTTCTAACGCTGGTAAAACGGTTATTTTAGAAGAAGGACTTGAATATAAGGCTGTATCATTAAACCCTAGAGATTTGCTTTTAAATGAGAATAAAAAAGACAATATCAGTGATATTTGTCGTCTGTTCAATATTCCTGAAAGTTTGGTTAATCCGAACGCGAATAAGTATGGATCACTGGAACAGAACAATATCTTCTTCCTGCAGTACACACTAAGCCCGATTATCTGTGCAATCGAAGACGGTCTTAATAAATCCTTGCTTCTTGAAGAAGAAAAGGAAAAGGGTATGTTCTTCGCGTTTGATACATCGGAAGTTCTTAGAACGACTGAAAAGGAAAGGTACGAATCATTAAAAGTAGGTCTTGATACTGGTATCATCACTTTGAATGAAGCGAGATATAAGTTAAATCTTAAGGGAATTAAGGATGATATTATGAAATGGTCTCTTGGTTCGGTGTTGTATTATCCGGAAACCGGAGAAATGAAGATACCAAACATGGGTATCGGAATTGATGGCTATGATAAGCCAAATCAAAAGCAAGGAGAAGATAAGGATGAACAAAGTGGTTCAAGCTCTGACAGTGACCCTTCAGCACCTGATCAGGAACTTCAGTAATTATTGTTTACTGGTCGGAATTATCTTCATTCTGTATTTTATCAAAATAACTTACGGAGTGCCAACATTGATATTGTCTATTGGTGTTGTTTCCGTGCTAACAAGTCTGATTGTCGAATTAAACAAGAAAGGCAATAAGAGAAATAATTCAGGTTGGTAAAGTTTATTGAAAGCATGTCTGGTTATCCGGATGTGCTTTTTTGTTTTGATTAATTACAGGAGGTGAAAAGGGAATTGGAAAAGATGGAGCTTAGGGTTTTGTCCTCTTCGACTGAATTTACAAGTAATGATGATTTAGTTGTTGAAGGATTAGTAAATGAAACAGGAAGTTGGTCTCATGTTCTCGGTAACAGAAAGAAATTTAGAGAGCAGATCGTCAAGGGTGCATTTGATAAAGCAATTCAAGAAGCAAGACGTATTGACTTCCTTGGAGAACACAAGCAAGAAGCATTACTGGCAACTACTGAAAATGGTTCGCTGCAGCTTTGGGAAGATGAAGAAGGCTTAAAAATGAGAGCCAAAATCGCCCCTACAAGCTATGGTAAAGATTTTTACACTCTTATGAGCGAGAAGGTTATTTCTCACATGAGCTTTGGGTTCAAGGTTGTCAAAGACAGCTGGAAAAAGGGTGTTGATGGAATTTATGAAAGAATGATTGAAAGCTTAGAACTACTAGAGGTTTCGGCTGTTCGAAATCCAGCTTATCCGCAATCTGCAATCGCAGCACGTGGAATTGACCTTATCGAAGATGTTGAGATTCCAAAAGAACTTGATGAAGAGGTCGAAGAAAGAGCAATTGACGTTGATGCGTTGAAGGCTGAGCTTAAAAAAGAACTTCTTGCTGAATTAATGCAGTCTAATGAAAAAACGACCGCAAAGGAAATTACAAAAAATGAGGAAATGATTTCAAATAGTAATAGTGAAGAAGTAAAGACGAATCAGAATGAATTACAAAACGATGATAAAATAATTATAGAAAAAATCAAAAATGATTCAGAAACGATTCAAGAAGAAAGCAAAAAGGAAGATAGCATGATTTCGGAAAGCAATCCGGAAGTGAATGAGCCTGTTCAAACGGAAACTCCAAAAGAGGATGAAGTGGTATCGGCACCAGAGGTTGATGATAAGGCAAAGATCATGGATTTATTCCATAAATACAAAGAACTACAAGGACTTAAATAGGAGGATTTTCAATGAAAAAGTTAATTGAAAAGAAAAATTCTCTTATCGCACAGGCAGAGGAATTATTAGCTGCTTGCGAGACAGAAGTTAGAGGTCTAACAGATGAAGAGAATGAAAAATATATAGCTTTAAAAGCTGAAATAGAAGATTTAAACAATGAAATCAAAGCAACAGAAGAGCGTGCAAAAGAAGGCGCGGTTGTTGAAGTTGTAGAAAATAACGATCTTAAAGGAGAAGAAAGAAGTATGGAAATGAACAAAGAACTAGAAGTAAGAGGCGTAGAGCAGTACCTTAGAAAGACAGATGGCGAAGAAGTTAGAGCAATGACTTACGGTGCAAACGGCCATTTAGTACCTGAGTACCTTCACGGTGAATTAGTGAAAACTCTTCCAGAGGTTGCTCCATTATTTGCAGAAGTACCAAAATTAACACCAGTTGCAGGTACATTAAGAGTAGCTAGAGAAAAACAGCTTGGTGAAGCTGGTTTCGTTGGTGAAGATGAAGAATTAACATTAGCTGACGTTAAAACAGATTTTGTTGAATTAACTCAGAAAAGAGCTGGTGCAGCTATCGAGTTATCTCAAAAATTAATCAACGATGCTGGTATCGATGTAGTTGCTTACTCTCAGGAATTATTATTCCGTAGACTTGGTTACGCATTAGATAGAGCAATGGTTACTGGTGATGGAACAAAATCTATTGAAGGTCTTGTAAATGCTCCAGAAACTTGCAAAGTTGAATTAGGCGTACCTGGAACATTAACTATCGATGATATGATGAAAATGGCTGCTAACATGAAAACTGTTTACCAAACAGGTGCAAAATGGGTAATGGATAGAGCAGCGTTTGAGAAATTAGCTGCTATGAAAGATGGTAACGGACACTTCTACGTTGTGAGAGCACAGGAAGTTGATGGAACTATCGCTTATAAATTATTTGGTTTAACTATCTTAATCAATGATGCTGCTAAAGGTAAAATCTTCTTAGCAAACTTCGCTCATGCATTCAAAGGTATGGTTAAGAAAGAAGTTGGATTAAAAACTATCGATGGTGATAGACACAACGCTTTAAAAGGAACTGTAACATTAGTTCTTGATGCTTATGTAGACGTGAAAATCGTTCAGCCAGAAGCCATCAGATTTGTTGAATTAGCATAGTTTATTATATAATATAAATATGTAATACAATAACAGTCTCGGGTTCATTCCTGGGACTGTTTTATTTTTAAAAGGAGGCTAGTTCATGAAAATCAAAATGATTGTTTCTGCAGTTACAGAGAAGCAGACGTTCCACAATCTCAATGTTTACGAGACAGGTGTTTCTATCGATGAAAAGCTGGCGGAAGCCTATGTGGGTGCAAAATACGCAGTTGTAATCGAGGAACAAGTGGAAGTAAAAGAAGAAGCCCCTGAAAAACCTAAGAAAACAACGAAGAAGAAGAAAGTCGTTGAAGATTAGTGAAATAAACCTTGAAGTTGTACAAAATTATCTAAGACTGCCGATAGGGGCTGGTAGTGAGGATGAAATGGAACTTCAAATGTACCTTGACGCAGCAAAACACTACTTAGTTAAGTACACAGGCCTTACAGAAGATAAGATTGAGGAAAATGAGTATTATTCCATTCCAGTTCTTATGTTAGTAGCTGAATTTTATGAAAACAAATCAATTAAGGGTTCTAGGTATGTAAATGCTATCTTTGATAGATTTATCGACCTGGATATGGTACATCATCTATGATAATTAATCCAGGTTTATTAAAGCATAATATCGTAATTTACAGATATACCGAAACAGTGGATCCAGAAGGATTCAAAACAAAAACTCATAAAGTGGTTTTAAAATGTAAAGCGGCCTTGGAAAAATACCAAACGACTGATAGTGACTTTGGAGCCACATCTACTATCAATATTGTTAGGCCCAAAATTAAGTGTGTAATTAGGTTTGCTGATATTAATAACAACGATACGGTTGAACTAAATGGTATCAGATACTCAATTACTGATATTGAAGATATAAACTTCGAGAGAAGATTTTTAAGGATTACATTAGCAAATGAGTAGCTTTCGTATGGAAGGTTTTGATGACCTTATAAAGAAACTAGATACCATGGGTCAGGTTGGTAATAAAATCGGCAATAATGCCCTAAAAGCTGCAAGTCAGGTAATTGTAGAGCAGCAAAAGAAAGATGCTCCTAGAAATACTGGAAAAGGTGCTGAAAGCCTAAAACCAGGAAAGATAAAGACATCTGCAGCTAAGAACAAATATATTCAGGTTGGTATTGTAAACGGGTCAAATTGGGAAAATGTGCAGGGTGTATATTTCCAGCACTATGGTTATAAGAACCATCGAACAGGAAAATACCACGCTGGATCGTTGTGGATGGACCACTCTTTTGAAAAAGCGAAAGGGGTTGCTGCTAAGCTGATGCTTACAATTATAAATAAGGAGCTGAAACTGTAATGAGTGTAAAAAGAAAAGTGATGGAAGCATTACTTCCTTTAGGTGTTCCAGTTGAGTTTCTTACGAGAGAGGACGATGGAAAATTTCCATTCATAGTATTTAACGTTTCTGAAACTCCTTATGATTTTGCCGATGATGAAGAGGAAGGGACACTTTCTATGATTTCAGTTAACCTCTTCTCTAAACCAGAGTATAACTTTGAAAACCTAAAGAAAGAAATCATAAAAGCCATGAAAGAAAATGGCTTCATAAAGAATCAAATACCGGCTACAGAATGGTTAGAAAAAGAAAAAGTTTTTAATCAGCCTATGGCCTTTGTATATTACCAAGCTGTCGAGTAATCGGCAGTTTTTTTAATTAGGAGGAAATTGTATATGAGCAGAATTGTGGGCTGTCGCGACATGCATATAGCTAAATTAACAAAAGATACACCAGGTGGAACACCAACTTGGGATAAACCAATCAGAGTTCCATCTCTTATCAACGTGTCAGTATCTGATACAGTAGAGCAATCTAAGTTCTATTCAGATGACGTAATCGAGCAGTCTTTCTCTAAGACAGCTGGAAAGGAAATTACAATCGAACTTGGTTATCTAACAACTGAATTAGAAGCCTTAATCACTGGTAAAGAGTACAAGAATGGTGTTCTAGTTCAGGGTGGAGATGATATGCCAATGGAAGTTGCTCTTTTATTTAGAGCGCCAAAATCTAAAGGTGGATTTAGATACATGGTCCTTTATAAAGGTACTTTAGCAAGAACTGAATCTGAATATGCTACACAGGAAGATTCTGTTGAATCTGCAACTGTAAAACTAGTTGGTACATTTATCCCGTTAGCTTCTAATGGAAAGATGGCTGCAACAGCAGATTCTGATACTCTTATCGGAGATGGCGACGCAGATATCGCATTACAGGAAATGATTACTAACTGGTTTGATGAAGTTCAGTTACCAGAGTAACAAATATTATTCAATATAAATACTGTTGAGAATTTAATTTCTCGCAGTATTTATTTTTTTTCTTAAAAACATGAAATAAAAACGAAATTTTAACTTGGAGGAAAACAGATATGATAAGAAATTCAGTCCCAGTGACAGTAAAAGGTGAACATTTAGAAATCGTGGTTAATGTGGGAGCCATGATTGCAGTAGAAAAAACCGCACGTAAAGGATTTATGAAAGTATTAGCGGAGATGGAAAGTGGAGATTTACTACCAGTTTCAATCTTACTAGGTGCCTGCTTAAAGAAAAACGGAAAGCCAGTGGGCGTTGACTTTGTAGAGTCTCTTTATTTTGACGAAATGGAAGAACTTTTAAATCCTCTTATGGAAGCAATCTCATTAGCATTTCCGCCAGCAGGTAAGGAAAAAAACGTAGAAGCAGTTCAAAAAACGATGAAATAGACTGGTACTGGATCTCTTATGTGTGTAGGGTCTTCCTCAATATGAGTGAGGAAGAAATCCTCCAAAATGATTTGAGATATATTTTTGAGCTGGTACGTGTTCACAAAGATTTTAATAAAGTGCCAGATAAGAATGATAAGAAATCGAACGTTCCTGATTACACTCAGGAAGAAAAATTTATAGATGAAATTAGCTTATAGAAGGATGGTGGAAAAGAGTGTCGGATCAAAAACTTACGGTATCGCTGATATTGAACAGCTCATCATTCGCTAAGCAAATCCAGGATGTAAATAGACAAGTCAAGCTGACTGAAAGTGAATTTGGAAAGGTAGCTTCTTCCACAAAGGACTTTGCTAGCTCCATGGACGGAGCAAAGAGTAAGGTAAAAAATCTTACTGACAAACTCGAATTACAGGGGAAGAAGGTTTCCTTATACCAAAATGAAGTAAATAAGACAAAGACAACCTTATCAGAGCTTACAAAGAAATATGGAGAGGTTGATTCCAAACTTGCTTCTTCTAACAAAAAGTATGATGAAGCATGTCAGAAGTATGGAAAGAACTCGAAAGAAGCTAAGGCTCTTAAAGATGAAATTGAGAAGTTAGATAAGTCTAAACAAAATCTTGAAACTAGGATTGTCAGTACAAATGGTAGGTTAACTAGCTTACAAACGGAACTTAATAAGTCAGAAACAGAATTTAATAAGTTAGATAGGGAAGTAAAAGACGCGTCGGAGTCACTAAAAAACTTTAAGTTAGATCAGGCGAAACAATCTTTAAGTAACCTTGGTGACACATTAAATGCTACGGGTGACAAGTTTCAAGCTGCTGGTAAGAAAATCAGTAACGTAGGTAATAAGTTGGCTTTGGGCGTGGCAGCTCCATTGACTGCTATTGGAGTGGGTGCTGCTAAAGTAAGTGTATCTTTTGAAAAAGCCATGGCCCAGGTGCAAGCGACTTCAAGTGCTAGTGCTGATGAAATGGCTAAACTTACTGATAAAGCAACAGCTCTTGGTAAAAGTATCGCTGGTGCTTCGGCTTCTGACGTTGCTGAATCATTTAACTACTTAGCCCTTGCTGGTTATAATACCAATCAAATGCTTGCTGCCATTGAACCCAATGTCAAGGCTTCTATCGCATTTAACGCCGACATGGCTACTGTAACAGATTTAGCAACGGATTCCATGTCAGCTATGGGAATGGAAGCGGAACAGATGGGAGAATACCTTGACCTGGTAGCTCAATGTTCAAGGAACGCAAATACATCAGCGGTTCAGATGATGGAAGCATATGTTCTATGTGGTGGAACAATGAACAAGATGGGAGTTCCATTACAAGAAAGTGCCAAAGTCCTTTCCGTTCTTGCTGATAATGGTCTAAAAGGATCCGAAGCAGGTCGAAGTCTGCAATCCGTAATGGTTAACTTAATGGGTACAACTTCAACAACAGAAGGAGCATTGAAAAAATTAGGTGTAAGCACATATGACTCCGCAGGAAAGTTTAGAGGGTTGGAAGTTGTATTAGGCGATATTATGGAAGCCACTAAGAAAATGACAGATGAACAGGCAGATATGGCCTTAGCTGCATTAGGTGGTAAAACACAGCTTACAGCATTAAATAACGCCTTAAAAGTTAGTGATGAAAGATATAACGATCTAGAGAAGTCCATCGCAAATTCAAAGGGTGCATTGGAAGAAATGTACGGTGTCATGAGTGACACAACAGACGGCCAGATTGAAACATTGAAGTCACAACTCGAAGCCATTGGTATTCAGATAGGAAAGACGCTACTTCCAGTTATCAATGATTTCATTGCTAAGGTTAGTGAATGGCTTACTAAGTTTGAAGAGTTGAGTCCAGAGACAAAAGAGATGATCGTTAAATTAGGATTATTCGCAGTCGCTGGAACTGGGGCTATTAAAATGCTTGGTGGCTTAACATCCGGATTAGGTAGCATTATAAAATTCGGTGGAAGTGTTGCAAAACTCTTGGGTTCAACATCGGTCGCTACAACTGCAGTTGCAGGAGCTGCAGAAGCTGCAGGAGTAGCCGCAGGAGCCGCAGCAACGGGTGGTCTTGGAACATTTGCAACAGCTTTAGGCGGTATGGCTGCAGCCGCAGCACCATGGGTCGCAGGTGGAGCATTAATTGTTGGAACTGGAGCTTTAATCGCGCATGAATTAAAGAAAGAAGCTATACCAGCAGTAGATTTATTTGCTGACGAAGTAACAGTTACAAGCAAGACGGTGATTGATGAATTTGGAAACGTATCTATCGAAACACAAAGAAACGTACAGGAAATTTCAGAAGCAACAGCAACAGCCGTGGGTGCTTATATAGCAATGGATGATGGCGTTAGAAATTCCATGTATGGATTATATACAAGCTCTACTGTTATCACAAAAGAAACTGTTGAAAGTATGAAAACACAGTTTGCTGAAATGGCTAACACAATTAAGGAAGGTTATGCGGCAACTTGTAATGAGAATGTAACAACTCTATCTGCCTTCTTTGCTAAGAGTGATGCAATTTCAGAAGAAGGAGAAAAAGGAATCCTTCAAAAAACTAATAAATACTATTCCGATAAACAGATGGCTATCCAAGGATATCAGGACCAGATTAATCAGATCTTACAGACGGCTGCTGATAAAAATAGAGAGTTAACGGAAGAAGAATATCAAACTGTCACGGATATTCAAAACAAAATGCGTGAGGAAAGCGTTAATGCTCTTTCTGAACAAGAAATTGAAGCAAGCCTTATCTTAGAACGTATGAAGTCTTATGATGGCCGTATGACCGCAGAAATGGCTTCGGAGCATATCAAAAACTTGAACGAACAAAGAGATAAAGCTATATCAGCCGCAGAAGAAGAATATGACAAGGTAGTTAAATCGATTATCAAAATGCGTGATGAAACTGGAACTATTTCCAAAGAGCAAGCAGATAAGATGATTGAAGAAGCAAACCGTCAGAAAGATGATACAATCAAGGCTGCCCAAGATACCCGCGATGGTGCTGTTAAAAAGATGGAGGACTTAAATTCGGACCTTACCAAGAGCGTAAATACAACTACTGGTCAGATTAAAACCAAATGGGATGAATTAAAAGACTGGTGGAATGGTTGGGTTCCAAAGGCCAAAAACTTCGTTGCGAATATATTCACTAAAGATAAATCAGGATCTGGCGATTCAGGAAGTGGTAAAGCTAAGAAAGCATTTATGTCAGATATGGCTATGAATTATAGTTCTTCTGTAAGTAGAAGTGCATTTGGATTAACCGATTCTATACATGTACCTTCTGCTTATGATGTTGCAACTGAAATGAGAGCTGCTGGTGTTATGGCTGGTGCTGGAATTGGAAGCGTAGAACAGACTTCTAGTAGTGGCAACAACGAACTTACAGAAGCATTGAGAACTCAAAACGAGCTTCTTTTACAGATGGTTTCTCTATTAACAAAGAACAGTGGTGTAAATGTATCTATCGATGTAGATGGAAAACAGATTGCTAAGGCAACAGCCAAATACATGGATGCAGAAATAAATACAATCAATAAAAGAAAAACAAGACTAGGAGGAGCATTTTAATGGCTTATGAAGTAAACTTTGCAGGAGTTAATCTTTCAGATTACTGTACTGTGCTAAATATCGAAAGGAGTGTATTACCTCCTAGAGAAAATTTTTCTAAAACAATCCCTACAATGCATGGCTCGTATTATACGGGCTATCGCTATGGGGAGAGGGCAATCTCTTTAGAAGTATATGTAAAAGCACCAACTAAAGAGGAGTATGTGAAAAAGGTTCGTAGATTAGCAGACGTTCTTCACACAGAAAATCCATGTAAATTAACAGTTAGTGATGAACCAGGGAAATATTATTATGCTGTCGTTGATGGAGAAACAGCCTTAGAAAAGACGGTATTCTCTGGAACATTAACAATCAATTTTATATGTCACGATCCGGTTGCGTACTCGGATGAATGGAAAACCTTTGAACCAAATAGCAAGAATATAGTTGCTCTTGAAAACAATGGCACGACTGATACAAATATGAGTATCGATGTAGAGTTCAACTCGGACGCTTGCTTCTTCCAAGCAACAAATAATAAGGGTGAAACTGTACTAATTGGGAAACCAAAACAGGCCACTAAACAGAATACAAAATTATCTAATACGGTAGTAAATGATAAATGCGAGCTTTCTTCTACTTTTACGGCATTACCGGAAGCCCTTCTGGATAGCAAGAGAACAGTTACAGGAAATTATGCTGTGGGTCACAATGGAATTGGTATCGTATGCTCTAACTTCGGTACATCGGCTGAAAACACATGGACTGGTGCAGCATTTAAAAGAGCGTTAGGAAAGAATGTAGAAGAGTTTGAGGTGTCAATCGATTTTATATTTAGTTCTAAGGGAACGAATTACTCGGCTGGTTCTGGGGCTTCATCATTGGGAACGTACCAGGTTACTGCAAAAGCAGGACTGATTATTAGATCATCAAATAGTACGAAAAGTACCAAGCTAGCAGCAATGCCTTATGGAACTAAAATTAATGCGACTGAAATTAGTGGAAAATGGATTAAGCATACAACTAAGGTTGGAAGCAAAACGTATACTGGATATAGTCATTCTGATTATTTAAAGAAAGTTTCCTCTTCAAAAAGTGCCAGAGCTACTGAATATGCAGAGGATGAATTAGGATTATTAGAGGTTTATGGTTATGATCAGAATGGAGCTAAGTTATTCAAGGCTCAAGTAGATGATGCTAATCAATATTATGAATACGTGAAACCTAGAGTATATGTTGGAACTTCTAAAGTCCTTGCCGATGATGCAAGCTGCCCTTCGCCAAGAAAAGTAGTAACAAAGGACAAAGACGGAAAAACTACTAAAACTGAATCTGCAGCGTCAGGAACATACGGTAAGTGGAACGACCTAGATGGAAAGTTTGTAATTAAAAGAACCAAAGATGGAAAAGGGAAATATTTATGGACAGCAACTCTATATAGATACAAAGGCGGTGAAATCACCCAAACAATAAAGACGGCTAATAGTTTATCTAATAGCAGTTATCCAACGGGTGCATTGAATTATCTAGGTTTCTATATTGGTAGATATGGTTCAGAAAGGCCAGTTGATGTTATGACTATCACTCATATCAATGTAAAAGATTTGAGTCCTGCAGCGAAGGTTACTTCTAGCAACAATGAAGAGATCTTCGATGATGGAGATAGGCTTCATATAGATTTCGAGACAGGTCTTGTTACTTTGAATAAAAAAGAATGCCTATCTTATATCGATATTGGTTCAGAGTTCTTTTCTACTCCAACCGGATATAGTGAGATCGCAATTAAGACTGACGACAAAAAGGCTGATATCGTATGTGGTTTCCAAGAAAGATATCTATAAAACAATGAATTAAAATCTATGTACAATCCCCTTGTTTATGTATATATATAATAGAGATATATTACTCAATATAAACATAGGGGATATTTAATATATTATAAGATAGGAGCTATGATAAAAAATGATTTTTATTTTAGATAGACAAGAACAAGTTATCGGTCTCCTAAAGAATGGAGGTGTCAATTCAGGGGCTGCACCATTTTACGATGATTTGTTGACAGAAGACTTAGCAACAGGAGCTGAAACGTTCCAGTTCACAACAATTATGGGAAATGACACCGCGTCTGATTTATGTGTAGGAAACTATGTAGCATTTAAGAAAGACGACAAAATGAAGTTATTCCAAATCATGCAAACATCCGAGGACCATTCACAAGAGATGGAAATGACAGTATATGCTGAAAGTGCAGGACTTGGATTGATAAACCAGGTTGTAAGAAAGCAAAAATTAATATCCTCTACGTTAAGACGATTCATGACAACTGTATTGGATGGAACCGAATGGAAACTAGGAAAGTGTCCAACTATTGAGCAGTCTTATGATATTGAAATAGAAGACGATTCCGTGTATTCGGTACTACAAAATAATTTGTCTAAATATGGAGTAGAGATTGAGTTTCGAGTGGAGCTTAAAAAGGGTCGAGTATCAGATAAATATATCGATTTACACGAAACGAGAGGGAATGTAACGGGTAAAAGATTTGAATTTGGAAAAGACATCGAAGGTTTATCAAGAAAGACAGATGCAACAGAATTGTATACTGCTTTAATCGGTAAAGGAAAAGATGGGCTTACTTTTAGAGATGTTTCGGTATCTGGAATCAATAAGCCTAAAGGCCAAGATTATGTTGCGGACCAGGCTGCTTTTGATAGATACAATAATAATGGATATCATATCATGGGTGTTTTTGAGTACGACACAGAATCCCCGGAAGAGCTACTTAGAGAAACGTATAAGCAGCTTCAAAAAAGTAAGAATCCAAAAATCGAATATGAAGTAAATGTTGCCTTACTTGGAGAGCTGTTAGGACAAGATTGGAATACTGTTGCAATCGGCGACACGGTTTATATCGTAGATAATTATTTTAATCCGCCAGTACATCTTGCTGCGAGGGTGAACAAATTGGAAACTTCTATGACGGATCCGCAGAACGACAAGTGTGTTCTAGCAAACTTCGTTGAAGTTAAGTCCAATATTACTGATGCTATGCGCAAGATTGCTGCTAAGTTAGAAGGGTATGTTGATAATTCCATAGGAAGTAAATTCCCCGTAACTAGTGAAAATATCGCCAATGGTGCAATTACGCAAGATAAGATTGTTGAGTACAGTATCGAGACAAAACATCTTAAAGCAGATAGCATTACGGCCGAGAAGATTAAAGCTAATGAAATCCAAGCTAAGCATATCTCGGCAAATCAGATTGAAACGAAACACTTACAGGCTGATTCCATTGATGCTGATAAAATCAAGGCAAACAGTATCACAGCTGAGAAAATCAAAGCGAATGAAATTACTGCAGATCACCTTCAATCAAATACGATTACAGCTGATAAGATTGCAACTGGAACAATTACCGCTGATAGTGGAGTAATCCAGAATGGAGCAATCACGAACGCTCTTATCGCTCATGGTGCTATTGAGAGTGCGAACATTAAGGAAGGTGAAATCGGAACAGCTCACATCAAAGATGGTGCTATCGATTCAGCCAAAATCGGCGAAGCAGCAATCGGAAGTGCCCATATCGAAGATGCTGCAATTACCAATGCAAAGATTGATAGTTTATCCGCTGATAAAATTTCAGGTGGTCAAATTGATGCTGAAATATTGAAGTCAAATGTAATCGAAGCTATCAATGCAAGTATTGGAAAAATTGATGCAACTCACATTGATACAACAGGAATCAAAGCAGAATCAATTGACGCCGAGAACATCACTGGTACTAAAATCGATACCAAGATTCTTCAAGCTAATATTATCGAAGCAATCAACGGTAGTTTCGAGGACTTAAAGATTGAAAATGCTAAAATTGGCTTTGTATCTGCTGATAAGATTAAGGGCGGCCATATTGACGCGGAGCTCCTTTCTGCGACTGTTATTGAAGCGATTAATGCTAGTATTGGTAAAATTGACGCAGAGCATATCGATGTAGGATCTATTAAAGTTGAAAACATCGACGCTGGAATGATTACCGGTGGCGATATCGACATGGATAGAATTAAGGCTAATGTAATATCGGCGATTAACGCATATGCCGGAGAAATGAAAATCAAACAAGGTCAGATTGAAACATTGCAAGTCGGTAATGCAAATATTATTGATGGTACCATCTCCGGTGCAAAAATAGAAAATGGTTCGATTACAAATGCCCAAATCCAAGATGCTACAATAGATTCTGCTAAAATCAAGGAGATTTACGCAAGCCAAATTAAATCTGGAACTGTAGAAACTGGTGAGTTAGATATTTCTTCTATTGATGGAAGTTTAACTATGAAGGGGAATACAATCCAGATTAAAGATAATCAGCCAGATAAAAAGGTTAGGGTCCAAATCGGTAAAGATGCAAGGAATCAGTATGGAATTTTAGTATTCAATGCAAATGGACAACCAATCTTTGATAGTGAAAGAGGGGTTCTTGCTCCGGAAGGTCTTTCCGATGATGTTGTTTCTGCAAGCAAGATTGTTAATGGGGCAGTAGGTCCGGACAAATTAAATCTCCAAGAATTATTTGTAGAGGATAACGCCTTTATACAGAATTTAAAGGCTGTGGAAATTGACGCAAGCAGGATTACGACTGGGTTCATCAGTAATGAAAGAATCAATATGAAAGGTCTCGTAGCATTCGAGACATTTAACGAAGAGTTGAAAGATCTAATCTTCCCGGTATTAACTATTGATGAAAATGGAAATAAGGTCTATGACAAGACTTATATCAATGGCGGAAACATCTCCACAGGATCCATAAAAGCTGATAGCATTGATTTATTATCTGGTATCAACGTTCGTGGATTAGATGGTATGACAACATTTTCAGTAAGTAGTGAAGGTAACGTCGAAGTCAATGGATTGTTGAAATCTGGAAACTACGATGAAAATAGAAAGACTGGTTATAAGATTGATACCAACGGGATTGCAATTTTGAATCAGGCGACAATCAGAGGTACGGTTGAATTAGAAAATGCGGGTATGACAAATTCTGATTTACATGAAAATGCAACAAGAATCTGGGCTGGCTCAAATTACGATGGTAGAGACGACGCCCCTTTCAGGGTAACTCAAAAAGGTGATTTGTTCGCAACAAATGCAACAATCCGTGGTAAGATTTTTGGTTCCTTAGATAGTGGTCAAGTTCACGTGCATGATAAATCTATTACTTTGAATAGAGTTCATACAACAGTGGATGATCAAGGCGTTGTGAGAACTTTTGGAACATCAAGAGACTTAAACGAAGATGCTTATGTTGATTTAAACACAGAATTTTGTTTATTCAACAATGATGTGTTCTTTGGAACAGTGGACCAGAAGAATTTTATATATTCTAATCAGAATAATTATATTGATATAAACAATATTGATTTTACTGTTAATGGCGGAACAACGAGCATTACAGTAGAAAAAGAAGACGGATTCCAAGATGGTGTGAATTATGCAGCCAGAAAGAACTGGAACGGTGGTAATCTTACAATGGGTTATGCAGGTGGAACCGAAGTTGATAATGCAGCTTGGAGAAATACGTTTATTATGACTTCAAAAGGTAGTAAAGGTATGGAATACGGAGATATCTGTATGAGACGCGAAGATGTGAATGAGGATATCGATGTAAGGATCCAAGGAAATCTTCAAATAAAAAATAGAATAAAAGGAAGTAACCACAATATCGAGATGCGATGTGTTGATGATGAAGGCTGGGGCTTCTATATCAGTTAAGGAAGATTATTTTTAATCTTCCTTTTTATTATTACGAAAGGAAGTGAAGGAATGGCTACATTGATAAAAACTGGTACTCTTGGAACTGGGTCGCCTTTATTGGCATATGAATTATATGCAGAGCAAACCGCAGCAAGTGGAACATCGAGAACAGTTAAAGTAACAGCCAAATTTAAAGTTAATGGTGGTTCATCGAGTTACTATTCATATCCATGTAACTGGAGAGCTAGAGTTGGAAGTTCTTATGGTGCCTACCAAGAAATGAAATCAAACACAAAGTGGAGTGGTGGGGATGGGTACAGAACATTCAGCCAGACAATAAAAGTTGATGTTGGAACAACTTCTAGTACATCAATTACTGTTGGATTAGAAGCAAATCATGGGACGTATAAATCGTGGAATGGAAGTGCTACTGGTTCATTTACAGTCGGTTCAACAAATACAGCTCCTACAATGTCGGGATATATCACATGTAGAATGAATAGCTCTACCGGTGCAGTTATTACCGCGGAAGGAGATGGCCCTGAAGATGCTGTAAAAATACCAGAAAACGTATCAAGTATTTATGTATCATGGCCTGCAGCTTCGGATAAAGAAGGTGGAACAATCAAATATGAACTATATCACCAAAGAGACAACGGTTCATGGGTTGTTATTTACGAAGGTACCGCAACTAATTATACACATAAAATCGGTACAGGTAATCAAGGTTCCAAATATGATTACTATGTGAAAGCAACTGATAATGGAGGATTAAAATCTAACACAATCAATGCTACCCAATTTATGAAGAATAACTTCACCGGGAATACAATAAGCTCGACAGGAACAATTAAGTATACTGATAGTAATTCGACTCTAAGATTTACTTATAGTGGAGAAAAGAATACCGCTACTTTAGGGGGTAGCAATGGCACGTTCACGAGAACATTAACTTGCAATGGCATTACAGTTTATAATAATACGATTACCAAATCACCAATAGATTTAACAATCTACAAAGAAGGAACGTTACCAAGTGGTCCGTATGTGAAGTTTGAGGACCTTAAGAACAAGTTTGCTGGAAGCTCTTACAAAGGAACATTAACATTTGTTTTAACTACAAATAATGCGTATGGTTCCAGTGCAGCTTCTCAGATGAATATTTCAACTAACTTGCAGACTAATCCGGTTTCAAGTTCTAATATCAAGATATCAAGAGATAAGAACGTTTCAACCGCTATCAAGACAACAAGCTCCACAAAGCTAGATTATTTCTTACCAGATGGAAGTAATGTGATCAACGTTTCGTGGAATGCTGGTAGAGATAAATTAGGTGGGTCAGTTTCGTATGATTTATATTATTCAATTGGCGGTGGGACATGGCAACTACAAGCAAGTGGGTTAACGGCATTATCTTATAATCACACTATTGCAAAATTAGCAAAGCAGCAAACTTTGACATACATGGTAAAGACTAAGACAAGCTATGAAACTTATGTGGATGCAGTAGCCCAGGACGCTGTATCGTTGGAATTTTACAATGCTCCAGCATTATCGACGAATAGTGTTACCAGAAGTGCAAATGGTGCAGATATATCGTTAATGGTTAAGTCAAATTCTTCTATCCTGAATATCGAGACTGTTGGAACTTGGTCTTGTCGAAAGAAAGGTACAACGGAAGAAGTATCTAACGGAAGACTTTCAATCACACAGAAAAACCAAGTGGTCACAGTAACGAATTTAACAGAGGACGGAACCTATGACCTTGTAGTTACTTTTAATGATAATACTGGATTTTCGGTTAATGATGAAAAGACGATTGCGATCGCAGCAAACTCACCTATATTCTTCGTAAATAAATATGGAATTGGTGTGAATGGCGAGAAGGCTGATAGAAACAACTCGATTGCTTTCAAGGGAAGTGTCAAAGTAAAAAGCCCGAACGGTTCATACGCTACAACGTTAATTAAATCGTATGAGGGCGATAGCAATGGTATGGGTGTGGCGATTGGTGCCGGTGGTCTTACTTCTATTGGCGGTGGGGAAAGTGCTACTAACGTCATGGAAGAGGAAAACAGTTATTTTAGTAAAAATAAAGCCACAGAGCATTTACTTTTGACATCTGATAATCATGTTTACTTTGTGAGCGGATGCCAGACAATCGCTAATAAAAAGCTATCTTTGATTGGCTCTAATGGTTCCTTATATGTGAATAATGCGATTTACGAAAGCGCGGTTATAGATAAAGAGACAGGAACAGTTACCTCTTCAACAAGAGTATATTCTCCAAACAACAAGCCAAGTCTTGCAGATCTTGGAGCAGCCGCAGCAAATCACACTCATACTGCAGCTTCAATCGGAGCAGCCCCAGCGAGCCATACACATTCCTATTTACCACTTTCAGGTGGAACAATTACGGGAATGCTTACAGGGCCAACATTAAAAGCAACCAACCAGGTAATAACACCTAAGATAGAATTTGCGAATAATGATAATATCACTTACGACGATGGAACAAATACTTTCATTTTCGTATCAGATGATAGTCCAAACAGTTCTAGGATTCAGACGAGAAAGCTCGTATCACCAGCAGGTCAGAATATTGACATTGTGACCGATAAATCAGTTTACTTTGATGTTACAACAGCTTCTGGAATTAGAGCAAGATTAGATGGAAAGTGGTCGGGGTCTAAAGGAACTGAACCTTCATTCTATCCGAACGCAACTGGTGGTTGGGGGTATATCGGTGGAAGTGGCCAGGGTTGGTATAGAATTTATGGATCTGGTGGTAGTGTTTCCGATAGGAACAGAAAATATGACATTTCCAAAGCAGACACCGCGGCTCTTTATGAGAATGTAAAAGATATTAAGGTGTACAATTACCGAACAGTGTCAGATATATGCGATGATGAAGGAAATGTAATTGACAAGCATAAACGTAGCGACTTGATGCTCGGTTGCATGGTTGATGAATTACCACTTGAAACAGTCTTCTATGACGAAGAAGGCGGAGACGGAAAAGCTGTTGATATGTATTCATACACATCAATGATTCTTGGAGCTTTAAAAGAAGCAATTTTGAAGATTGAACAACTAGAAAATGAAGTGGAGGAAATGAGGCATGGCACTAATAACTGAGGGAAATATTAATCAGTATGGAGTCGAAGAAGAGTATTGGAGACTTCTAAACATCAATATAAATGTTCAGTATAAGTATGCAGATATTACAGTCGCTTCTTATAGGAACAAGGAAGCTAGAGACAGTAATGCTGAGCCAATGAATTTAAAAAAGGTGAGAGCAAAATGGAATGAAGAAGAATTTGAAAATTACTTCTCGCCACAAGCTACCACATATAGAAATAAAAATATATATGAATTAGCTTATGAATATATCAAAGAAAACGATGAACATTTTGCCAATGCAATAGATCATTAGTAGAGAGAGACCTAAAAAATCTCTCTCTTTTTATAAAGATAATAAAAATCAGGAGGATATTATTATGAGAATTTGTTTAGATGCAGGACACTATGGAAAGTACAATCAGTCACCAGTAAATAAAGCCTACTACGAATCAGTGGCAATGTTGAAATTAACTAAATACCAAAAAGAATATCTTGAACAATACAAAGATGTTGAAGTTATCTTAACAAGAACTGATGAAAGAGATATGGGGTTATACGACAGAGGATATAAAGCGAAAGGCTGCAAGCTCTTTTTATCTAACCACTCAAATGCTTGCGGAACCGAAAGTGTTGATTATCCAGTAGTTTACGGTGCTTTTGACAATCGCGGTAATGCTAAGGAGTTTGGCCTTAAATTATCACAGGTTATCCAATCTACAATGAAAACTAAGCAGGCTGCAAAGACAGCTACAAGAGTTGGAGATAGTGGAAATAATGAATATTACGGTGTATTAAGAGGTGCGAGAGCTGCAGGCTTAAATTATTACTATATCGTAGAACATTCATTCCACACTAACAAAGCTGCAACTAATTGGTTATTATCAGATGAAAATCTTAAAAAGCTTGCTAAGGCGGAAGTAGAAGCAATCGCAGCATACTTCGGATTAGTTAAGAAATCAGCACCAGTTACACCAGCCACAGGAGATTTCTTAGTTACGGTTACAGCTGATGTATTAAACGTAAGAGATGGAGCTGGTACACAATATAAGATTAATACAACTGTAAAGGAAGGCGATGTATATACTATTGTTGAAACTTCCAAAGATGGAAAATGGGGTAAATTAAAAAGTGGGGCTGGCTGGATTAGTCTAGCATATACAACTAAAAGGTAACCGAAGGGATAAGTAACATGGAAGAAATCAATGTAATTCAGACAATATTGAGTGTAGCAACGGTCGAGCTAGTTTTTGTAATCGTTGTTTTTAAATTAATTTTGAGTAATTATGAGCCACCAATACAGGAATCTATTCAGGCTTTGGGCTGTGTATTCATCGGTGTGACACTAGCGCTTTTAATGGAATTTTCAGTACAAAGTTTTATGACAGGCGTTATCTGTTCGGGGCTAGGATTTTACGGTGGTACCTATGTGAATGAAATCAGAGGTATCAAAAATACAGTAGATAAAGATGAAGATAAGAAATCAGAAAAAGAGGAATCACAATAATTCTACAATATAAATACAAAATAAAATTATTATTTTAACTTGGAATTTGGGTATCGGAAAGGCGTTGAAGGGCCTCGCCGGTACCTTTCACTTTATAAGAAGGAGATTTTATGAAAAAGAAAGTATTAGGATTTGTAATGGGGACAATCATGGTAGCCATGAGCGCTGCACAATTAAATACTTTTACTAATGATACAGTACCAAATTTACCAACAGATGAAGCAATCGTATTAGAAACCGAACAAGACAATTCAACCGATTCCAATGAGAATGAAGGAGAATCTAGCTTAGATCTATTTGTATCAGAGAATATCGCAATTATTCCAGGAAAAGACGGTTTAGAAATCGTTGATAAGGAGACTGGGGAAGTCAAAGGTGAAATACCAGATTTCAATCATATCTCTAGTTCTATACAACAAAATATCGTTAGTGTGGACGCAGTGATTAATGGCACATTCAATAAACCTGAGAAACCAGAGTCAAGTGTTAATACTGAAAAACCAAATAAGGAACCGGATAAAGACACGGTTGTAGTTCCAGACAAGGAAGAAAACCCAGAGATTAAGCCAGAAATCAAACCGGAAGATAAGCCGGAAACAAAGCCAGATGATGAAGAAGAGGTTATAAAACCAGAGACAAAACCAAGTGAGGAACCTGGCATTCAGGAACCAACAGAAAAACCACCAGTTCCAGAAAATAAACCAGTGACTCCGCCTTCAACAGAAACGCCTAACAAGCCAGTTGAAAAGCCATCTGAAATTCCTAGTACACCAATAGTAAGGCCGTCATTTCCAGTAATTAAACCTAATGATAAGCCTTCCATTAAACCAGAGGTAACGCCGGAAACAAAACCAGAAGTTAAGCCAGAAGTTAATGAATCTAATTTCATTGCTACGGTAGAGCAAGAGATATTCCAGATCGTAAATAAAGAAAGAGCTGCGAATGGATTACCAGCACTATCTTATAACAATACAATGCAGAAATACGCTCGTATCAAATCTAAAGATATGGGGGATAACAATTATTTCTCTCATGAGGACCTAAACGGAAATCTTATCACAGTGCAAATGAAGGCTGATGGAGTTTCTTATCGAGCGTGGGGTGAAAATATTGCTTGGATGACTAATAGATCTGGATTAGCTCAACAGTTCATGACTAACTGGATGAACTCTTCTGGACATCGAGCAAATATCTTATCCAATAACTTTTCTAGTATTGGTATTGGAGTTTACAAAATCGGTAACAAGATTTACGCGACACAAGAATTTTATAGATAGAACTAAGGAGAAAATTAATTATGGCAAAACAAACCTATAATCGAATATATACACCAGAGAGATGGGAAAAAGTAAATAAATACAATAAACAGCTACTAGACGACTATATCCTACAGATACGTTCCGAAGGAAAATCGGAAAAGTCAATCAAGCAATATTACAATGACGCAAGAATAATTCTTATATATATAATGGAAGAACTGGATAATAAGCAGTTATACCGCTTGAACAGAAAGGCTCTAAGAAATTTCGTGTTATGGATGCAAGACAACGGTATGAGTGCAGCGAGAATAAATCGTATGCTATCAACTACCAGAAACCTCTTCAACTTTGTGGCCGAAGATGATGACTACGAAGAGGATTTCGAGGATTGCAAGGTAAATCCAAATAGATTAAAAGGACTTAGAAAAGAAAAGGCCCGTGATATCATATTCTTGACTAACGAAGAAGTAATGTGCATTTACAATTCATTAGTTAAACAAGAAAGATATTCCGAGGCCTTACTTTGTGCCTTCCTTTATGACAGCTCATGTCGTAGAAACGAAGCTTTCCAGGTAACAAGAGAAGATATTTCAATCGAAGCTAATTTCACAAAGAATGAGGTAACAGGAAAAAGAGGTAAGAAGTTCCGTCTTATATATCACCAACTTACTAAGGAAGCATATGGCTTATATATGGAGCACAGAAATGATGAAGAACAGCATTTATGGGAAACTCGACATGGTGGACCAGCAGCTTATGAAACCTTATATAACCAGATCGTAAGTTGGAGAAAAATCTTATTAAAAGAAATGGGAGTAGAAAAAGAGTTTAATCCTCACAGCTTCAGACACAGCTCTTTAAATAACTATGAAAATGGAACACATTACATGTGCGAGAAGTTAGGAAAGAGATTTACACTACAAGAACTGCAGTTATTAGCTAATCATTCAGATATCAGCACAACACAGAGTTATCTTGAAGATAAATCCACAGATAAATTGCTAGAAGCGTTTGGAATGTAGTTAAATTAAAAAGCACCAAGAACTTTCTTGGTGCTAAAAAATTAGATTTTTCTTTTCCCAAAACGCTCGACAATTTTATCCATTTGTGGAACTTTTGGCTGATAACAATAATAATGGCAATAAGAAACTTCATTACGAAGTGAAGATTCTGCGAAGTTTCTTAAAAGCTTTGTCGTTAGTTTCTTCATAAAAATCACCTCCTCCCCAGGAAGCTTCTTAAATCAAGTTAAATCAAGTGAAGATTCTAAATCGGTAATTTCGGTGTCAATTGAATCGTTTTCCTCCCAAACCCCATAATTGAGAGGTAAACTTATTTGCACCATAAAAAGACTATCTTCCGCAAGAATAAACGAATCACCGGAATACTTATATGCAAAATCAGTAATAATACCAATGCCAAAACCGTGATTTTCTTTATCGTCTTTAGTGGTTCCAGTAGGAACACCATCTAAAGTAGGCAGGCAATCATTGATAACAATAATCAATATTTCCGTAGGCATTTTACGAATGAAAAAGGAAATATTGTGATAAGTCGAGGCGGTATTGGCCAGGCACCCTTCGATTGCATTATCTAGTAAATTGTTAAATACAGAACTAAGTTCATAAAGTGGAATCTTTAAATCAATAAGTTCGCTCGAAAAGGTAAAATCAATCCCATGACTTTTAGCCTCAAGTACTTTCTTATGAATCAAGTTGCTAAAGCGGTTGTAACCAAAGTCTTCGATACGCAAATCGTCCATAGCAGGTGTAAGACCCGAAATATACTCTTTTGCAGACTTCATGTCGTCATGCTCCAGGTAATAAGAAATTGTATTAATGTGGTGTTTCACATCATGCATGAATTTAGAAGTCTGTTCTAATTTATCCGCGTCAAACTGAAACATTTCAAGCCTATTTTTCGTACAAAGTAATTCGGTTTCAAAATTTCTTAAAGTATTAACATCCAGAAATAACATTCGTAAAGCATGACAAGTAACGGCTACCTCTATCATAAGAGATACAAATGTCCCAATGTTAAAAATGTTTTCGTTAGGAATACAGGAAAACAAGCAAAAGGCAAATATGTCCAATGTAAAAACGAAAACTAAAGTATAAAAGATACGGTCATGCTCCAAGGCACAAAGAGCATGTAGATCCAACCTTGATAGAAAAAAGAAAACCAAGAAGGAAAGCACCGTAAAAATAATATACATAATACATCGTGTTAGTGACGGTTCAAACGAAGTAATTCTTAATGAGTTGAAAATAATAATCTGTAAGAACGAAAGAAGATACTCCGTAAAGCAAGAAAATATGTAGTGAATAGATAAACAGCCACAAACAATCTTGAAGTTAAGATGATAAACCCTAACCGCATAAAAGTAAAAAATAACTATTAAGGAGTTATTAAACAAGAATGATAGAACGTTTAATTCTCCAATAAAATCACTTATCAGGAAACTTCCAAAACAAGCAAGAATGAATAGTAATAAGCTTTTCTTTTTATCTTTTGTATTTGTTATAACCAATGTGCACGCAAGCTTAGAACAGAACCAATCCCATACAAAGGGTTCTGTAAGTCTGCATAGAAGAATTAGAATAACAAATAACGATTTCAAAAAATCCCCCCTGTATATTTTTTTCTATTATTATACCACAGAGAAGAATTTTCGTCAAAAAATAGCAACAATTTAACGAAGTATACAGTTATTTTTGTGATAATTTACATATCATTCGGTTTATATATCAAATATTCTCAATTCTTTATTAAATTTCATCTTTGCAATACAAACTAGTTCTTCTTGTTCTGGTTTAGATATTTCACGATAATAATTTAATAAGCGAGCTTCTTGTTCATTAAGTAAATATATTTCATTATTAGAAATATTGCTAGTACTTTTAGGTGGGTGAGAATCACCAAACAGGATATAATCAGTCGAGCACTCTAAAATTTTAGATAGCTCCATGAGTGCGATAGCAGATGGTAGATACCTACCATTTTCTATTTCACTTATATTTCCTGAAGAAATACCAGTCTTTTCTTGTATTTCTGTTTGTGTAATTCCTTTTGATTTTCTTAATTTGCGAATACGTTCCCCTATTGAATCCATATTATAACCTCCTCTGTGAGTTTCATATTCTAGCTCCAAAATCTGCATGTATTGATTGGTAGATTTATATAATAACATAGCAAGGGCAAATTCGGGAACATTTAATTAGATATTTACAAGAACTATAAAGCAAAAAGACTACCGTATAGTGGTAGTCTAAACGTTATTTTTCATCATCTGCAAAGCTTTCATAGATTGTAATAATTTCATCGGCGGTTAATCCCTTTGACTTTCCAGTGCAATAATCAACGCCGACAAAGATTACGGTTCCATGTAATGGTTGTATTCTTCCATTACCAAAGAAACAGAAGTTTGGTTCAAATTCATCACGCATAAGCATTTCATCATTGAAAACAATATCGACTCCTTCTCCAACTTCCATCATATCTATTGGGGCTCCGCACTTAGAGTAAAAGTAATCTAAATCAACTTTTTCTACATTCTCAATCACTAAGCCCTTACCTGGTTCTTTTACAATAACTTTATTCATTTCAATTCTCCTTAATTAAATCACTAATATATTTATATTATACCGTAACATTGACAACCCGGGAGCCCCTAAGTTATCAATGCATGGCGGTAATTTTCACTAGTTTGCACGTTTAGCGAATTTATGGATATTAGATACCACATTCACCTTCTTATTTATTTTGAAGTCATTTCCGATTTTATACTCGATCATTTCAACGCCATTTTCTAAGAAAACTTTAGTAATCTCGATTTCACCTTTGGCGGTCATATGAGTTGTTCCAACACCATATTTGCTTGTAGTACGATTTTCATTTCCATTAATCACATTGGAAATCTTCATAAGAAGTTTTAGGTAATCTTCATCGAGTACCTGGTTTGAGAAAGTAGTTGCAAGAGCAAACTCTCTTGTCTCGATGTCATATGTCACTTCGAAATTTCTCTCGCATGTAAGCTCTACTCTTCCAGAGAAAAAGAAGTTATCTCTCATTGGCATTACCTGAACACCAAGCTCTGAAAGCTTCTCTTGCATTGCAACAATAGAAGAAAGAGATTCTTCATCAAGAGCTGAATTAGAGTCGCAAGTATTTGTTTCCTCTTCTACTGCTTGTTCCGCTTGAAGTCTTTCAAATTCAGCAACTAACTGAGCAACAGCAACAGTCTTTTTAGTTTTTGTGTTTACTGTGATTTGGTATTCAACAGCGATTTCTGCGATCTTCTTTAATGTAAGTTCCATAGCCATAGCCTTAAATTCTTCTCTATTCATTTCTAAAAAATTATTATACATATCATATTCTCCAATCAATAAATTATTTAATCACTAACATATTTATATTATAGCGTAGTTCGAGCCATTCGCGAGCGCCCTATTTTGAGAATTTACTTGGTAATTTACAGTAAAAAAAGAGCAGAACTAGACTTCAATCTAATTCCGCTCTAAGACTCTGTATTGCAATATTTTAGTGTTTTACTCTTCATCTAACTCCAGGATTACCTTGGCAATCTCGATATGATCTGCAGGCAATACGATATTGTAAATCTGTAAGTAACGCTTTCTAAGATTCTGTATAAATTCCTCAGTAGTTTGACCCATTGTAAATGAGTTGCTTATTCTCGCTTTATTGATAATATCCATTGCTTGTTGTTCAGTCATATATAATATTCCTTTCTCACATATGCAAAAGTGACCCTTAGGCCACTCTCGCTTTCTTTAATCTATTTTCAAAGTGTTTTGCTAATTTAGTTCTCTCAATTTTAAGTTCCTTTTTAAGCTCTTCGTACTTAGCCTTTTTAGTAGTAATGCTACTATCTAATGGTTGAACATTGTTTCCAATCTCTAATCCTCTTTCTAAGATTTTGTGAGTGAATAGAATCCAATTTGAGATTTCTTCGAAGTTTGTAGACCCAGCATGTTGGCGGAACTCAATGGTACCATAATACAGGTAACTTCTTAAGTTCATTGTGTAGTATCTACAACTATCATAATAACCTCTTGCACCCTTACCCGCAATATCTTTTAGTAATTTTTCTTTAGTAGGGCAGTTATTTACTTTATCGATGATTCTAGAAACAGGTTGACAATATCTATTATTTAATCTTGAAGCAGGCATGAAGCTATTGATTACCTCTTCATATTTGCTATAGAAATTGTACATTCTAAGAATTTGTTGTCTTTTGAAATCAGCGATTTCATGGTGAACGTGTAACCCGCAAGAATTATTTACTTTTGCTCCGATCTCATTAAGAACTTTACATACGATTTCTAATTCATCAAAATTTGTACTTGGTGGAGCAACAAGCTCTACGCCTTCATAACCCCTAGAAGTTTGGATTGAACCATCATATACTAGTTTCCAACCAACAACAACTTCGTGTGTAGATGATGGATTAGATACTCTCACGCCGGCTTCAATTAGTTTTGTTCTAAGAAGCTCTTTAGATGGAACCGTAAGCTCCATTTCTAGGCCAAATTTAAGACTTCTTGTTAATGTTAATTCAACGAACTCTTCAACAGTAGTTGCCGATGTAATACCATTTTTCTTTTGCCATTTGTAAATGATAGAAATCACATTTACATATTTGTTAGTATATTCAGTTGGGTCTTCATTTAAAGTGTAAACCATATATAAAATGTCGTTTTCTTCAAAGTAGCTCTTTACTTTAAGAGTTCCTTTCGCCATTAAGTGCTGACTTCCAATTTCAAATCTTTTTGTTATTCTCATATTTATTTTTCTCCAATCAAATATTAAAATTATTAATCACTGTATTTATATTATAGCTTAGATGTAGCGATTCGCGAGCCCCCTTTTTATATAAAGGAGGCGGTAAATACTTCTAATTTTATATTCTACAGGAGATTCAGGATAACTAACTTGTAAATATTGAGTAGTCAAATTAATTTAATTAATAATCGTTGTCAAATAGATTGGCCAGCATTCTATCTGGATCATCTAAAAATGTTTTAGTTATAAAATAACTTTCGGTTTCTTCGTACTTTATTTTTTCAATTTCTCCGTTGTCAAATGAATAAATGTCAGCATCTCTATAACCTAGTAAAATTGGAGAATGGGTTACGATTATGAATTGTGAATTTTCTTGTACTAATTTATTAATATATATGAGCATTGTTAAGAGACGTTGTGGCGATAAAGCAGCTTCTGGTTCATCTAACAGGTATAATCCGTTGCCATGAAATCTATATTGTATTAGTGATAGAAAGCTCTCTCCGTGAGATTGTTTATGCAATGACTTGCCGCCATAGTTGTCCAAAAATACATCTGCAGAGTCATTCAAATTATCAATTTCGGTAGCAACATTATAAAAGCTCTCTGCACGTAAGAAAAAGCCATCCTTGGGTCTCTTAGCTCCTTTAACTAGTGTAAGTTGCTTATATAGGTTAGAATGTGTACTTTTAGATTCAAAATTAAAGTTTATACTCCCACCTTCTGGATTGAAACCATGAGCAACGGCGATTGCTTCTAAAACAGTAGATTTACCAGTACCATTTTCTCCAACGAAAAATGTGACGGGTCTATTAAAATCCAACTTATTTAAGTCTTTTAATGCAGCGATGCTATTGTAATATTCATCATCAAGTTCAAAATTCTTCTTTTTAATAATTCCTCTTATATAATTTTCGTTCATTTTTGTCCTTCCTGTTTAACAAAAGTATTTTAGTTAACTAAGTGTAAGTTATTACACAAAAAGTTTATATATATCATTGAACAAGTTTCCGCTATCCAAGTCACTTTTAAAGTAGGTTGGGTATTTGTAAAATATCTCTTTATACATTGAATAAAATTCTTTTTCAGAAATCGAATTTTTATATACACTCTTAACGCCGTCTGAATGCACCAGTGACGCTTGCGTGTAACATTCATTCGAAATTACTAAATAGATATATGGTATGCCTTTCATTTCAATTCTCTTTATTTCGCGCTCAATTACAATAGGATCAATTGCTTGGTTAATACATAACACCACAATATCAATATTTGCAGCGTCGGTGTAGGAATCAAAAAGCTTCCCAAAGTTGTTATTATTTTTATTATTAATAGGGCAGATACCTCCAGCAATGTCAATGATAAAAATATCGTTATCGACATATTGTGAATCATATAGGTATAAATCCTGATTAATGGAATAGATTAAGTCTGGAAGTATTATCTTTTCAGGATATTTAAACACTTTAAAGTCGAATATGTACCCTAAAGAATTATAAGTAATTGAAATAGGTGCATTATTTTTATTAAGAAATTGTTTATGTAGCATTACTTGTGTATAGAACTTTGAACTACTATGGCCAAAGCCGCAAATGCAAATTATAGGCTTACTAATCTTTTCTATATACGCTATCTCTGGCGGTTTATGCTGTAATAGTGTAACGGTGTCATAATTTTCAGGATTGGTAAAATTTCCAATAAGCGAATGGTTACCAATATTTAGTCTTTTCTGAGCGTATACTGAATTTTTCTCTTTTATAGAAGAGTTGACTTCTAGTAGAAAACTATCAGAAGTATCTAATAACTCATTTCCTGAAAAATCAGTAAATATATCCTTAGATATGTCATAGTAACCTTTAATATTTTTATTCATACAGCTATGAAATTTTAGTAACTCAGTAAATGCATATGATGAATCAAATACTAAAGTGTTTGGATTTATTGTATCAGCTATTTCTTGGCAAGTATCACAATAAAGATCAACCCCTAATAGTTTTCGGAAAAGCATTTTCCCAGATAGTAGGGGATATTCATTTATTGCAGATATAATTTTGCAACTTAAATATGCACTTGCAAGACTGCTAGAAACAGGGACAACGATGCTTCTTCCTTCAAAATTACAAGTAAAGTCTTTATCATATAGAATTATATTTCCTTTTTCAAATTCTATAAAAACTTCATTACCTTTTAATAATTTTTGTGAACTAACACTTAGTACATTTCTTTGATTAGCCGGATATGATAAGTTTCCATCCGATGCAGCAACAATAATGATATTGCTTTCATACGCCTTATTACAGGTATTATATAATGATTCTGAAAATTTATCAAATTTTAAACTAATATTTATAACGTCAACAGAGTTTTGAATTGCAGATTCTATAGCCAATTTCACTAAATTAATATCTATCTCTCCATCCCTATTACATGCACAATAGGAATAAAGCTCTATCTCTGGTAGTTCACTCAAAATTCTTAATGAACAATATGTCCCATGCATATTTTTGATGAAGGAAGTGTGGCATTCATTAAAAGTATTTTGAGCGTCAACCATGTAATGATGAATATTAGGACTTTTTAATGCGACGCCTGTATCTATTACGGCAATTCTTTTGTTTTTTCCTGAATACATACTAATATTATTTAAATCCATATGTATTTATCCTCCCCTTCATTTATTTGCTTCTAGTCTAATCCAATTTGTAATAATTTATTGTACATATTGCTTTCTTGAAATTCCTTACTCAAGAAGAATGAATAGCTCTTCTCAATATTAGCACGTGTTTCATCACACTTATCCTCAATTATTGATTCATTAGCAAAACACATTCCGCAAAAGCGTTGAGCCCAACAATTGGCACACTTTTTGCAATAAGTATTATAGCTTTTTTCAATTACAGATGATACAGCTTCGATATTGTTCCAATCCTCAAGATTCCCCAACATATAATTTGCAGTTTCAGGTACTTTTTCGCAAGGATACAGAGAACCATTTGCAGTAACATAGACCTTTCTTTCATATGGTAAACAATAGGCTGCGGGCATATAAACTTTATGTTCATCATCTCTTCCAATTTTACAAAATTTGATTAGTTGTCTAATATCTTTTTCTACATTAAAAAAAGCTGAAGCTACTTCGTCACCTAAATGCACTTCTTTATTTTTGTAGTAGTTTATTGTGTCTTTATACTTTTCACGAAAATGGTTAGTAAGACTTAAACCTAAATAGCTAACACTTTCGTGGTAAAAGAAATCAACAATTTCATTTTTTTTGTCATGCTCTATCAGTACAACATTATAACGAATGTTGTGTTCATAATAATTTATATAGTTCTTTTTGATATACATGATGTTATTAATAATTCTTGTATAAGTACCATTACCATTTGCATCTAGGCGGTATTTATCATGAACATATTTTGGTCCATCGAGACTAATCGTTATCGTGAAATCGTTTTCCACAAAAAATTGAACTATATCTGGGGTTAGTAAAAGACCATTTGTTGTAATTGTAAAACATATTTTCTGGCCATAATGCATTTCTCTTACAAATTTAACCGCTGTTTGTATTAGGTCGAACTTCAATAAAGGTTCCCCACCGTAGAATGATATGTATACAACATCCATTTCTCTGGAACATGTTAAGAATTTTTTAATGGCAGCTTTTAAAGTATGTTCACTCATAGAATCTGATATATTATGATCGTTTTTTTCATAACGTTTATCATAATAACCACAGTATTCACATCTCATATTGCAATTTTCTGTAATAGAAAGGACTAATTGTTTCTGAGAATTTTGCACTTGCCATTTATATTCATCCGAATGAACATAATCAGATCTGCTTAGGTGTTTATCCTGATATATATCTCTTATACCAAACTGCTCTATAAGTTCATGATACCTATGATTACAAATTCCATTATTAATCATATCGAATAATTCATCACTTATTTGCACGGTAATGTTATCATATGCATCATATATATATTTTTCTGAGTCAACAGTTAATAACTTGTATATCATAGTCTCCTCCAACTTACATAGTATTTTCTCTATAATAAGCATTTTTATTGCTTATTATAGATTAAGGAATAAAGAATAATGAGAATATAAAATTACTATACGGTTTATTTTAGAATAAAGTTTAAAATATCCTCTTCTAAATCTAATGCAGCCATTGTAAGAATACCATTTTCCGAACCAGTTACGGCAAATCCTACTTTTTTACTACCAAAACAGATACATAAACATGCACATTTGGCTAATGCGCTACCTTTTTGCAATTCATTTGAATGATTTAATTTTTTTAACATATATGTACTCCCCTTTTAATATATTTTATAGATTAGTTTTCACTATTCTTTATTCCCAAATTGTAGATTATATAATTGCCTATATTGCTCACAGGAATTAATTAGTATTGAATGTTTTCCCTGGCTTATTAGTTCCCCATCTTCTAGGAACACTATATTATCTGCTTCCTCAATACAGAATAATTTATGGGTAACACAAACAATCATCTTGTTTTTTTGATTTCGAAGAAGATTTGAAATATAGTTTTCTGAGAACGTATCTAAGGCAGAGGTTGGTTCATCTAATATCATAATATCAGCATCTTTGAGTAACATTCTCGATAATGCTACACGTTGCCATTGTCCTCCAGATAATTCACTTCCTTCTTCAAAAACTTGTGTTAATTCAGTGTCTACTCCTTCACTTAAAGTATCTAAAAAATTTAGAAGGTCTAGTATGTATTGATGATTTAAATTAAGATCACGTTTTATACTAAATGTTAAGTTTTCATAGAGTGTCGCAGAGTATCGATTAAAATCTTGAAATATTACAGAATAGATGGAATATAACTCATCTAGTTTATAATTTTTTATATTGTTATCATCCAGAAAAATACTCCCTTTTTGAGGGTCATACAATCTTAGTAACAATTTAAGCAATGTAGATTTTCCGCTTCCATTCATTCCTAATATCACAGTCAGTTCGCCAGTATTAAATTCAAGAGAGATATCCTTTAGAGCATAGCTCTCCTCATTTTGATATCGAAACCAAACATGCTCGAACACTATTTTATGTGATTGTCTCTTTTGCACATTTATTTCCCCACCTATTAAGCGTGGTTCATATTGCAAAAAGTCCATAAAAAAGTCCAACATCATCCAAGACGATTTTGCCATAGAAGTAAACGCTACCATTGACTTCAAAGAGTTGTCCAAAGATGATGTAGCGTTAAAAAAAGTAGCAAATCCTGCAATATCGTAATTTCCATGTACAATATCAATAAACATCCATATAATACAGAGTGAACGTCCAGTTCGTCCCAGCATATTTAGCAATAAGTTTACATTAAATTCTTTTGAATTTATTTTTCTATAATGTTCATAGTATTTTTTAAAGGTTATTTTTCTTTTAGTTTCAAAAAAGTTATGTAAAGGGTATATTTTGCTTTCTTTCACATATTCCTTTTTGGCAAGAATATCATAATAGTAATTTAGCTTTCTTTGATTTTTTGCTTCACGCACTATTAGTTGGTATTTTTTACTTTGAAATTTATAATGAAAAATAATATTAGGTAAAAATGATATGAGAACTATAAACATTGCTGCAAGGTGAAAATTTGCGATTATTTGAAGATATCCCAATGTACTTATGAGTATTGAAGCACCATAAGTTACAGTATTTACTATTTGCGTAACAGCTTGCTGTGATTGTTCAGAAGCATTGTAATAGTTATCATAAAATTCAGGATCTTCAAATGCGCTAATTTCTACATCTTTTAGCTTATTAATTATTTGTTCCTGAAGATTATAATTCACACGCACAATCATTAGTTGATTAAGCAAATCTTTAAACATATCAATTACATAAATAAACGTAAATATAAGACCCTCTGATACTAGAATTAATACTCCATTTAGAACCAATTTGTCATTAAGTCCCTGGGTTAATGCGATCTCCATAAGCCTTAAAATGTAATTTAGAATATATAATTGTATAACGGGAGCTAGCCCCGATAAAAGTATTCCTAATATGTATATTAGTGTGTATATATGATTTTGAATAAATACAATTTTTGCAACAAACGCCAATTTATTAATGAATTTTTTCATAATTCTCCTTATAACATTAAATAAAGTCAATAAATTAATAAACAATAAAAATTATAGTATATATGTATACATATTTCAAGAAATATGTATAATTTTAACACAAATGTTATAATTATACATATATTCCACATGATATGATCATTCTAAGACATTGAAAACATTTGTACATAGTTTTTTGCATAATATTCCTTACAATTAGTATTGTTAAAATATATATGTACTTTTAGTAAAAAATACGTTATAATAACAGATGTCCAAACGTTTACTGTTTCGAGCGTTTGTGTCTAAATAATATTTCTGTATAGATAAGGTTCTGGCAAGCAGCTAGGGCCTTTTTCTGTATAAAAAAAGAAGAATGACTTATTTGCCACTCTTCTCTTTACTCATTTGCTGGGCTACATATAATATAGTATCTGCAAGCTCTCCGGAGTTATCTATTATATAATCAGGAGTAAACTTTTTGAATACTGCTTTATCAGCCTTAGTTCTCCTGACAATCTCCGCATTACTTTGATTGTCATTTCTGCAGCCAATTCTTTTTAGTCTAGTTTCTTCAATCATTGTAATATAGAAAGAAACGACGTTATAACCTGCAGCTCTTAGTTCATTTATTCCAGAAGGAGTCAGTACCATTACACAAGAATCTTTTAGATCATCTCGTTTAATTCCATACTTCCAAACACTACCGCAAGCAACTTTAAATTCCTGTGTTGCAGCAAGAGCTCCATTCTTAGATAATTTATTCCATGTATGATCATCTACAAAGCGATAATCTTTTCCGTCCTTTTCCCCTGGTCTCATAGGTCTAGTAGTACATGAGACTATGAAAGGCAGATCATAAAATTCGCTGATTATTCTAGCAACAGTTGTCTTACCAGTTCCAGATAATCCGCAAAACGCATATATTTTATTAGTCATAGTAGTTTCTCCCTGGTGCCAATAATTTAATGTACTTTCAATCACTTTGTTACGGTTTGTTTTACTTTGCTTTGGTTTGTTTTAGTTTCTTTCTGTTTTCAGCTCTTACTTTCTTTAGGTCATCGTAATCAATCCAACCATGTTCATCACCATGTTTGAGGTTCCTAGAAACCCAACGTAAGGTAAGATCCTTATAAAAGTAATCAAAGAGCTTTCTTCGCATTTCACTAGCCTGCGTACTCATTCCCTTAACATCGATGTACTCTTCTTTTCCATCCGGATATTTAATATAGAAATCAGGGCTGTATGTCATTGCTCGCACTTTCTTTCCATACTTCTCATACGCTTTGAGTAAAGTGAATTTAGGCTGTACTGAAAATTCCAGTACATTGCCCAATTGCTTTTGTTCTTTCAGATAGATGTAATATAGTGCCTCGTCCTTTGAGTCGAATGTGATATCATCAACTACGACCTTTTTGTTGTTGTATTTAGCCATTCAATCACCTATTCTGCGAAAATTCCCTTTAAGAAAGTTCTGAAATCATCGACCTCTGGCTTATTCTCTTCTTCTCTTGTCTTAGCTCTTAAAACTGCTTCATGGAAGATAGCGTCCATTAGATCTCTATCTAAATCAGCACATTCAAAACCCTCTTCATCTTCTTCACAAACCTGTTCTTCAAGAAAACAAACGTATTCTTCTAATTGTGAAATCTCTTTGTCTTTATCAGATAAAAGCTCATGCACAAAGTTCACCAACTCAAATAGGAAGTCTTCTGGCGCCGCCTTTTCAGAAATTCTTGCAATGTTCATTAATAATTCAAATTTAGTCATTTCTATAATCCTCCAAGTGTTTATATTGTATAATAATTATGCTGAAAATGTTTCGCATGGATTCTTTTCATCATTGATATAAAGAGTGATTTTTACCACAAAGTAGCTATCATCTTTTTTGTCTTTTCTTACGATTGAATAACTCACAACATCATATTTTACTTTGTACATATCAACCAATGCTGCAGCTTCAAGCTCGCTATCTGTTCTAAATGTTTTAACTTCTTTTAATAGGTATTTTGACATATTAATAATCTCCTTTTGATTGTTTATTTGTTGTTATATTTATATTATATAATCAATGTTTATATAGTAAACTCAACTACATAATCTTTTTTCGACTTCTTTACATCGATAATCCTTTGATTTCTGGAACCTCTCAATAATAGAGTAAGGTCTTTTTGCTCCACATCAAACTTTCCATCGATTAAAATATCGATTTTATCAAAGCATTCCTTAGGATATCGCTCCAAAAGCTGCTCATAGGTGTAACCGGTCCAAACATAGATTGTTGTTTCTGGCCTAGCTAATTTTATATAAGAGCAAAGTCCAATAGTTCCCTGGATATTCTCTGGAGCCAACGGGTCACCACCCAGTATTGATAAATCTCTCTTGATTCCATTCTTATCAAGTAATTCCAATACGTATTTCAGATGGTCGTTAGTAAATTTTTCGCCCGCTTTGAAGCTCCAAGTTTCAGGATTAAAACAATCTTTACAATGGTGGTGACAACCGGCAAGCCAGACGGACACCATAACTCCTTTACCGTTAATTACATCATTGGGCTTTATATCCATAAATCTCATTATAATTTCCTCCATCTTGATATATATTCATTTTTATCTAAGCAAAGATGAACGCAGCCACATTTGCAGCTTACCTTATCACCCTTCTTGATTTCTTTAGATGTACGGATCCATCTTTTACAGTTCATACATTCCAAATTGATAACCTCCTTATTGTCTCTATATTTATATTATATAATCATAAAATTGGTAGTACACTTTTCAAATAAAAAAAGAGAGATCACTCTCTCTCTTTGATTCTTATAGCTTGTTCAATTAGTGATGATACAGTCATTTGGCCAACTCCACCTGGTACCGGAGTTATATTGCAATGCTTTTCAACCAGACGATCATAATCGGACTTTGTTACGTCTCCACACATCTTTCCATTTTCATCGAAGTTGATTGATACGTCTACGATTGTAGTATATGGCGAGAAGTGTAGTTCAGAGAACATATTAGCCTTTCCAACTGCTGTTACAACGATATCGGCGTCCCAAACTTTCTGCTCTAGGTTTCTTGTTTTGGAATGAGCTACTGTTACAGTTGCATTTTCTTTCAGGAATAAGTGAGCTAGTGGTTTCCCAACGATATTAGATCTATTGATTATAAGCACATCTTTTCCTTCGATTGCTATGTCATATGCTTTTAGCAGCTCGATTATTCCATATGGAGTACAAGCAACGTTTCCTTCTTGGCCAAGTACCAGTTTACCCATATTAAGCGTTGTAAATCCATCTACATCCTTTTCAGCAACAATTAGAGAAGTTAAGTAATCTTCATCTAAGTGCTTTGGAAGAGGTAGCTGCAGCAATAGAGCTGTTGTCTCTGGATCCTGGTTAAGTTCTAGAATCTTGCTTTCCACTACGCTGCTTTCAACATCTTCTGGAAAATGTACGATTTCACTTAATATGCCCGCTTCATCACAACGTTTTACTTTGTTATTGACATATTTGCCCGAAGCAAAATCATTTCCAACTCGTATTATAACTAATTTCGGTTTTTCTACGAGTTTTTCAACCCTCATTCTTAACTCATTCATTTTTCTTTCAACTATCGGTTTTGCATTTAGTAACATTCATTTATCCTCATTTCTTAATTTTTATACCATGTATTCTATTGCGTTTCCACTTTTAAGTAGTTCATCTGAAATATTTCTTAGCTCTCCATCTTTGTTATAATAGATCTCTCCGAGCCATCTCTTAAAGCTATCGGTCTTCTTGCTTACCAGGAATACTTCTTTACCTAGCAACTCATTTGTTGTAAATTCTTTTGCAGCAAAACCGGCTTGGCGGGTTTCTCCGAACTTTTCAGGAGAATTGACTCTTAGAAGTCTCACCCTATGCCTTGCTATCATATAATAGCCAAGGTCAATATCCACATCAACGGTATCACCATCTACTACATTCACCACTATTGCTCTTCTTGTATAATTATCTTTAATTTCCATTATTTCATCCTTTCTAATAACCGATTACCAATCTTTTAAGAGTGTAGTAATCAACAACTTTATCATCAATATAAATATCTGCATGGACCTTTCGTGGACTTTCTCCATACATTTCAATTGACATTGGAGAATTTTCATTATATGAATCGAACTCTAATCCATGGAGCTCGCAAAATCTCTTTGCATCCTCTAACTTTTCTCCTTCTCTGCAGGTCCAAAGAATCATGTAGTGTCCTTGTCTTTTTAGTTCTTTTACTAATTCAATCATTCCTACTACTGGCTTTCCATCTAACGTGCTTGGAAAACCGAAGTCACATAAAGTTCCATCAAAATCAACGGCAATAATTAATCTTTTATCATTTAACATCTTATCAGCTCCTATTTTATGGTTAAATAAAAAGGGGTATCTCTACCCCCTTTCAAAATTAAAGGTGTAAAACTCTAGACTTGATTTCTTTCGTCTTACCCAAATTGAAGTAGTTCTCGCCCAAATACCCACATGTGCGTCTTGTAACGTTCATTTTAGACTTATCTTTATTACCACATTGAGGGCATTCCCATTCAATATCATCATTGATGATAATTTCACCATCATAGCTGCATACATGGCAGTAATCTGATTTAGTATTAAATTCAGCGTATTGGATATTTTCATAAATGAAGGTTACAAGCTGGTCTAATGCTTCAAGGTTCTTATTCATATTTGGGATTTCAACATATGAGATACAACCACCAGTGCTGATTTTTTGGAAGTCTGCTTCAAATAATAACTTACTGAATGCGTCGATATTTTCTCTTACATCTACGTGGTAGCTGTTAGTGTAGTAACCTTTTGCAGTGATATCTTCGATTTCTCCAAATCTAGCAAGGTCAATCTTACAGAATCTATAACATAAGCTCTCTGCAGGTGTTCCATATAATCCAAAACCAAGGCCAGTCTCTTTTTTCCAAGAATCTGTTGCAGCCTTTAATTTCTTGATTACTTCCACACAGAACTCTTTTCCTCTTCCTGATGTGTGGCTTTCATTCATCATTAATTTAGTCATTTCATACATTCCGATATATCCAAGGCTGATTGTCGCATATCCGTTTTCTAATAATGGAGCGATTGGTTCATGCTTCCCTAAACGAGCCAAACCACCAAATTGCCAGTGAATAGGTGAAATATCAGAAGTTGCGCTTTTTAGGAGTTCGTATCTAGTAAGTAGAGCTTCTTTGCATAGTGCCAATCTTTCATCAAGAATGTTCCAGAATTTATCCATATCACCTTCAGCTGTAAGAGCAACCTGAACCAAGTTAAGTGTTACAACACCCATGTTGAAGCGACCTTCAAACTTATACTCGCCGTTTTCATCTTTCCAAGGCGCAAGGAATGATCTACATCCCATTGGACTGAACACGTTACCTTCATAGATTTTTCTCATTTCTTTTGCTGAAATGTAATCCGGATATAGACGTTTTGCAGAACATTTGATTGCAGAATCTGTTACATATCTATATTTGGAATCCTTAGGCACGTTGTTTTCATCAAGCACGTAAACTAACTTCGGAAATGCTGGTGTGATATAAACACCCTTCTCATTCTTAATTCCAAGATGTCTCTGAACTAAGATTTCATTTACGATCATAGCGATTTCTTCTTCATATTCGTGTCCTGGTTCAATTTCAAGGAATAATGTTACGAATGGGCTTTGGCCGTTCGTAGTCATAAGTGTGTTAATCTGGTATTGGATAGTCTGTACACCAGATTCAAGTTCTCTTTGAAGGAACTCTTTTACTTTACGTTCTCTGATTTCTTCATCAAGATCCGCGAGCATTTCTTCATATCTAGCTCTACTTTTCGCTAAGTATTTACCAAGATGTTTTACATTTAACGACTGGCCACCATACTGTCCACTAGAAATCTGCGCGATGATTTGAGTTACAACCGTGCACGCAACTTGAAATGATTTCGGACTCTCTACTAATTTGGCATTGATTACGGTCCCATTATCCAACATATCCGCGATATTAACTAAGCAACAGTTGAAGATTGGAGAAATTGAATAATCCATATCATGAAAATGAATAGCTCCATTGTCATGAGCCTGCACGATATGAGCCGGAATTAACTTTCTTCTTGAAATATCCTTACTAACTTCTCCCGCAATTAAATCACGCTGTGTAGAGGCCATAGTTGCATTCTTATTGGAATTTTCATTAGCAACCTCTTCATTCATATTTCTAACAAGTGATAGAATACTTTCATCAGTTGTATTGGATTGACGCTTGAATGATTGAACTGCTCTATACTCTTCATAAGCCCTAGCTGTTAATTCATGGCCATATTTGATAAGTTTCTTATATACTTTTTCTTCGATTTCATATACTGTTGGTTGTTTTTCTTCCGGAAAAGTACAATAATCCAATGTAATTTCAGCAGCAATACTAGCAGCAACATCTGAATCACATACGCCACTTCCATATCTCATTGCTTTTAAGATTGCATTTTCAATTTTTCTTGAATCAAATTTTGTAGTAGTTCCATCTCTTTTAATTACTTGTGTCATATATATCTCCATTTTCTAAAGTTATTTTTATAAAGAGGAGGCTGACTAGCAGCCACCATAATTTCTAGTAGTTGTTGTCTTGTCTTTTGTGGTTAACGCCGTTCTTTTCAAGATACATACGTTCCATTTCCTCTCCGGTAAATCCAAGAGCTGCAGCAACGCTCATGGAGAAAGTAAGTACATCGATAAACTCCTCTTTACATAATTGATATTGTTTTTCATGGTCGTAATCTGGTTTATCGTATTTCTTGCTCCAACCTTTTGCATAAGGTAATTCATGAAGCATTTCTGAGTATTCATCTATTGCCCAAAGAGAAAACTCTTTTACGAAGGCTGCTCTCTCTTTTGGTGTGAAATTATCTAAATCCATACCAAGTCTTAATTGAAGTTCCTTTTGTTTCTGTAACATTACGTCAAATACATTTGTTGTCATAATAATATTTCTCCTTTATAAATAGTTGTTATATTTATATTATATAATTAATATAATGATAGTAAACTCGACTAAGCGTTAAAATCATTAATTAATTGAAGAAGCTTCGCTTTAAATCTTCTGTTCTTATTATTGATATTTTGCTTGCTTGTGTTGTACTCGTCTGCAAGGTCGATAACTCTCATATTTCCAAGGTTAACTGCAAGCAGCTTCATTTCAAAATCATCTAAATTAGAAGCGATATATGCAATAAAAGCCTGGTCCATTAATTTGTCCTCAAAGCTAGCTGCATCATCAGTCAACATTTCGTGAAGGTCCATTTCATTACCGCCTTTACCATCACTAACTTTCATATCCAGATTTAAGATTGTCACAGCCGATGTGTCTCTTTTTTGTCTCTTTGCATTTACTGCGGTGTGTGTGAAGTATTGTCTTAATTTCCAAGTTAAGTGGGTTGTAAAGCAGTGATACTCATCATAAGATTTTAAAGCCTTGAAAATAACAATATCCATTTCTTGAAGATCGTCTTCTGTGATAGCTCCACCATTTTTGTATTTAAGGAGCTCTTTAAGAGCAACCCCTCTGAATTGGTTCAGGATTTCCTCAAATTCCATTACTCTCTTTTCTCCATTGTTCATTACGATTAATTTTTTCATAGTTGTTTACCTCTTTCTGTATTTTAAAATTTGTCTGTATATTCTACACAATATTTATATTGTATAATTATAATTAACCTGTTAGTTACGACCAGTGCCGCAACACATTTATGATTATATCGTGAGCTGGGATATCTTGTAAATAGTTTGGACCGAAGTAAAACTCTTCCAAATATTCTGACAATTACTACTCTTACCGTATTTTATATAGGAAAATTCCCGCGAGTTACCGCGGCTACCGTTTCCTATAATGAAATAATAAAATAATTTACATATATGTCAAAATCTTTCATTGTGATCCACTTGCCATCAACACGTTTTTTCTTGTTTCTTTTCTCGGCATGAGACACATATATGTGACTGAACTTTCTAATTTTCTTGTTATAATAGAAGTCTTTAGCAACTTTTACCTTGATGATATCACCATTTTGAATCCTGTATAGAGTTAAAACTGGTGTATATTTAGTATCAATATCAAGTACGATACACTCTCTATTATTAGTCGCTGGATTAGTAATGTTGATTGAGCCGATGTATTCCGCTTCAAATTTAGCAAGTTCTCCGATAGTAAATTCATCGTTCCCAATTCCTGAAATCAGATATTTGCATAGCGCAGCATTATCTACATCTCTGAACATTTTTTCCGTTTCACTACCAGCAAATCTTCTAATTAGGTCGCAATCAACGCTATCCTTCTTATATTGCTTTTTAGTCGCATAAGCATTGCAAATCTCTACGATTCCAAGAAGTCTCTTAGCTGGCCCGAATGCTCTAAAATAGCCTATTTTGATTAATACTTCCCATTGTCTTGAATTGATACCTGGTGTATTAAGATATAGATCCTCAAATGACGCATAGTTCTGATATGAAGATAATTCGTATAGACTTTCTGCTAAATCTTCATTTAGGTACTTAACACTTTCAATTCCTTTGTAGATGATATTGTTGCTCTTATCAAAGAAATAAGCAGCTCTTGATTTTCCATAAGTAGGAGGTTCAATGCTAATTCCTGATAGTTTGGCCAATTCAATCGTTTTAGAGGTCTTATCCATATTTCCAGAGTTGATATTCAACATGGCAGTGAAGAACTCTAATGGGTAGTAATATCTTAAATATCCGCAGATATAACCAATATAGCTGTATGCTTGCGAGTGATTTAATGAGAACAGGTAATTAGAAGCGTCTATGATTACCTGGATAAAGTTCACGATTAATCTTTCGGATTCCTCTTCGCAAACTCCATGTTGCTCTAACATTGTTTTAGCAAATCCGGCTTTAATTCTCGGAATATATACTTCTGTTCCTGTTTTCTTAGCAAAGGCTCTACGAACTGTATCAGCTTCACCCATGGTAAAACCACAGAAGATATGCAAGAAGTCGATAATCTGCTCTTGATATACTAAATAACCAAGTGTAGGAGCTAAGAAGTCATTCAATGCTCTATGACCATTATCCTGGAATATCCCATTTGCAAGTTGATCTCTATAAGAAGCTCCTGCAGGTCTGATAGCACCATTTCCAACCGAAAACAAATCGATATATTTGAAATCCGGATTAGCTTTTCTAATCTTATTGATTGTTTCATCACTAAATAAAGAAGCTAGATATTTTGACGCCATATCAGATTCCCATTGGAATATACCAACTGTATTGTCTCTGATTGAACTCCATACTTCTAAATCATCTGGTACGTTATCCGGTGTTAATCTTTCAATACCAGCTAGTCTGCAGGTCTCATTGATTAACTCCACATTGTCTAGTCCAAGGATATCAAGTTTTACGAAGTTTAATCCTTCTACCTCATTCTTATAAAGCATAGATACAGGTCTATCTGTTGTAGATAATGTTAAGGTGCCGATTTCTGTATCTAACGGAATAGGGGAAACAATGCTTCCACATGGATGTGTACCAGTCGAAACGATCGTACCATTTACAATATCTACATACTCGAATAATTCCGGGTATTGTCTTCTATACATTGCTTCCTTATTTGGATCATCAATATCGCTGCAGATTGTTCCTACTACATCAAGAGGAATATCCAAGGCTCTAGCACAATCACGAATAGAACCTTTTAACGCAACAGTATTGAATGTAATGATTTCAGCACAGTACAAGCCTTCTTTATTAAATATATAGTCCTTTACAACATCCCTCTTCGCTGGTGGCCAGTCAGTGTCCACGTCTGCTAAAGAGATACGTTCTGCATTCATGAATCTCTCGAAATTCAGTTTGTGCTTGATACTATCCATTTCAGTCATACCGATTAGATATGCAATCACAGAACCAGATACAGAACCCCTAGAAGGACCGCAGAAGATACCTTGTTCTCTACCGAAGGCTTTTATATCCTCGTCTAAAAGTAAGTAATCGATAGCCTTATTGTGTTCATATACGGATAACTCGTATTTGATTCGGTCAATATATTCTTGGAAGTTTGGATATTTATCGACACCCTTTTCTTTTATACCTTTCATGATTTTCTTCTTTAAAACAGATAGAGAATCATTGAATAACTTAGGGTATTTATGAGATCTGTCAAGAGAAAATTCTTCAATATTATTAGATAATATATTTGTATTATCTAATAATTGGTGAATTTCTTCAAGACTAAATATTCCTTGTTTAGTAAATAGTTCAACTAGCTCTTCATATGTTTTAAGAGTAACATCCCAACCGTCTTCATCCGAGAATTTTACCCCTTTGGACTTTTGAAGAATCTTTCTTCCTTTTGCATGACGTTCATTTAATGCATGAGTGTCAGTACCACAGATTAGATTAAGGCCCAGTTCCCTAGATAATCCTAAAAGGTAACGGTTATAATCAATTTGTACCTGGTCTTGATGGTGCTGAACTTCTAACCATGCACGATGTTTATTCTTGCAAATGAAGTCAAGAAATCTTCTTTTTAATTCTTCATCTTTGCCCGCGAGAACGCCACCAATACATGCTGTTGTGAAGAGGATATTATCTGATGTTGCCAGCAGCTCGTCGAATGTGATTCTTGGTGCGTAATAGAAATGCCCATCTTTTCTATTGTAAGCACCTGAAATTAATTTATTTAATTCCAGAATACCATGATAGTTTTTAGCATATAAGCAAATGTGGTAGTTATCCCTTACCTTCTTATCTAATGACTTTGTAAGGTACATCTCAACTCCGTGAATATACTTAAGTCCTTTGCTCTCAATATACTCTTTTTTCTTCACCCAACCGAAGATATTACCATGTTCGGTGATTGCGATCGCTTTCATTCCAAGCTCTACTGCTCTATCTACATATTGTTGATACTTGCTAACTGAATCGATATTTGTTGTTCCATTACTAAAGTCTGTATGGCAATGGGTAATTGTATATATATTATTCATTTGTTTGCTCCTTTATTCTAGTTTATATTTATATTATATAATAGTCGTTTAAGGAGTAAACTCGACATAAAAAAAAGATGGACCGTTATTTTTTGGTCCATCTATACTATGCTATTCGAAGATAGAAACATCTAAGATTTCCATCATACCAGCTTCGTGCTCTTTAGCTTCTTTATTGGCTTTTTCAAGTTCTTTATTGGCTTTATCTAGCTGTTTTTTAGCTTGCCCCAAATTTACGTTATTGTCATTTGAACTAGATTCTAATTCTGCAATTTTCTCTTCTAATTCTGCAACCTTATCTGTTAATTCCGTATTCTGTTCTGATAAGCTACCAGCGTATTGTTCTAATTCCTTGGCTTTCGCTACATACTCGACTGCAGCCTTTTTAAATTGTTCCGCTTGTGTTTTTGCAGCCGCTAAATTAGTTGTTCCAGTCCATTGTAAAGATAGCGCGATTCCTGCACCTAATACCGTTCCTGCTAATATTTTTCCTACTGATTTAACCATTCTTAATTCCTCCATATAATACAAATTTCGTCTTTAGTGACGTCTTATATTTATATTATATAATCGTTATTTGAATGGTAAACTTGCTCACCATTTTTACTATAAAATTTCTTTCTTTAGTTTCACAATGCTGTCGTAAATCATTTCCGTATAGTCGTTGTCTAATTGTTCCATGGATTTTCCTTCTGTTTCTGATAGTTCCTCGATGATACAATCAATCTTACTTGCCTGGTCGCAAGTTGCATGAGAGTGTAAAACTGCCAGTGCTGATATTGCAGCCATATAGAACCCATTCTCTTGCTCAATCATTCCAGAGTTTGCAATTCCACCAAAGGTTAATAGTCTTTCTGGTTGATCACAATTCAATACTTCCCTTACTAAATATTCAAATGTACGACTTGTCATTATGAAATCCTCCCCTTTTATCTATAATCGCGCATGAACTGCTCTAAAGCGGTAGTCAAAAGTTCTTCCTTACTGATTGCAGATTTTTCTTTGCAGAACTGGTTCCAGTCTTCCCAAACTTGCTTATAGACACGAACTGTTGTAGCTTGTACTTCGTCATTTCTATTAATGTTAATTTTTGCACCTAGACTGAATGCTCTATAAAATAAGTTTTCATGATCTAGCATTCTTCTTAGTGCTTCAATCTCACTCGCTGTCAATCTTTTGATGAAACGGCCATCTCTTAGCTCATAGCCCATTTCTTCCATATGCTTTGTCGCAGCATTATACGAGAATGAAAGAAGCTCGCATTTGAACTCTTTTTCAGTTAGCTTTTTCTCTTCTAATTCCGCTAGCCTATTATTTATAAATTTCACTTGTTCCTGCTCGTTTAGTGCCTTAAGCTCTTGTATTTTCATACTAATGACCTCCGCTATTTTTAATAAGAATATTATACCATATATCTATTACATTTTCAATTTCTATTTTAATCATTTTTACATCATTTTTGATTTTTCTATTAATTATATGTACTTTTGTAAGATAAAATAACTATTTTAACTTTCTTCTAAATTTAATTTTTTGCTAATCACTCCGTAATGGCTTTATATGGCTCATAGTTGAGTATTGACGTCTAGACGATGTTTTATACCAAAAACTTTTTTCAGGCAGCTTAATGACTGAAATACGAGCTCGTTTTTTTCATTACTTAATTTTTTTTCATTGAAACGGACGATTTTATCGGCCGTATGTATTGGATATTATTATATTAGTATTGTTATATGGTTATTGTTATGGTGTCTAAAAAAACACTAAGCTGGGTGGTTAAAAAGACACTAAGCCCAGTGTTTAAAAGAACACTCAATTTTGAGCTTATAAAATTCCCAAAAAAAAGAGCGGCCTAAGCCACTTCTTTCTCGATGATCACATCCTCTTTTTCAATTATCTCCGATACTTTTACTATTCCATATACTACATAAGCATTATTGAAGTACGTACCAGTTTTCCTTTTTTGGATATCTATTAATCCAAATTCTGAAAGGAATTTTAGGCAATCCGATATGGTGTGCCTTGTTACTCCTAGCTTCTCTTGAATATCATCATATGAAGGATAGCAATAGCTTGACTCGTCACAACAACTTAGTAAGTAACAATATATGTGGAAGCTCTTACTATCCAACAAAGTAATACTAGCGTTTGAAACCATCGTAAACTTATCATTTATTTGCTTCGCTGGAACTACCACTATTTTTTTCTTTTTCATTATGTCATACCTCTTTGAACTCATTCTTTTCCCTCCAAATTAATTAGTTCATATTTATATTATATAATGTATATTTCCATAGTAAATTTTAGGGAAAGAAAAAGGACCGTATTTCTACGATCCTCTGTATAGTGATTTAATTGGAGTTTTTTATAGTGATTATTTTAAATTGATTGTTGCAGGAACATCCATTATTGTTCCATTATCATTGAATACATGTAATGTAAATTCAACAGTTTCAAATGCAACACCTTCAAGTCCTTGCTCTTCTAAATCCCAAGACATAAAGCCAATCTTATCATTTGCTTTCTTTCCTGGTTCAACATCGATGGAGCAGATAGGGTCAATCATAAAGCCATTTACGGAGCAATCTCTAACTTGGATTGTTGCTTCTGTATCTAAGCCATTTTCAACGAAGACTTTAAGAGAAACCTCTCCATCTCCATCTACTACCATATCTTTATATGTTACTTTTAAGCCGTCTTTATCAAGTAAAATCTGGCCAGTAACTTCTTTTTTAGTCTCTTCTACATCATTAATAACAATCTTAATTGTTTCGGAATCGTCAATAGTGTCGTATGAATCGCTCTCAAAGATGTGAAGAGACAATTCAATACTATTTACTTGCTCAATTCCGTTTTCTTCTAAGTCACTTTCAAAGAAATTAATTGAGCCATTCGCCTTTTTGCCTGTTCCAACTTCCTCAGAGAAGATTGGATCCATCATATAGCCATTGATTGAGACTTCTCTCACCTGGACTGTTATATTCTTTTCAGTTGTATTTTCAAGCTGTAATTTAATTTCTGGTCCATAAGCTCCATTCTGATTGAATGAAGTAAACACAGCCTTAATTCCATTGTTATCATATAGCACTTTATTGATTTCCTTTTCGGTGCTTTCTTCTTTTGGTGTTTCAGTAGCGGTAGCTCCACTCTCCTGACTAGTTTGTGTCTCAATTTGGACGTCCTGAGCTTCACCATTATTTGTTGTTCCACATCCTACTAATAATGTCGTTGCTAATAAAACTACTGCTAAATTTCTCTTTTTCATGTTTCTGTTTCCTCTATTTCTGTTTTTTTGATTTGTTGAACTTACTTATATTACTCGTTACATTTGAAATGGTATTAATGAACAGCCTTCCGTTCATTGCATATTCCACCATCGGAATCCCATTCTCAATAAATCTTCGAGTAATAACAAGTTGTCCTTTAAAGGTCTGATGTACACTTCCTATTCGGTATTTCCCTTTATCTTCAAGGGTTCCTATGTTTTTAAACATCATTTGTTCTCCTTTATATTTATATTATAGCGTGTCTTTGATTGTTCGTAAATGGGTAATTTTTCAAAAACACGCGGTAATTTATGGTGATTAATCAATCTTAGATTTTAAGTACCAATGGGGTTTTAAGTAAATCTTGTACCCTTTGTTGTCCCTAAGCTCTCTTAACTCCCTTTTGTATTCTTCTAAGAAATTATCAAGAGTTTTCCAAACCGTGAATACTAAAATTAAATCAGATCTACTCAGGAACTTCTTACCTGAGTCTGGGTCCTCATCCATTAGAAGATTGATTACTTCATATTCTAAAGCTTCATCAATATACACTTGCGATGGTCTTGGAGTGTAATCATAATCTCTTTTAACGAAGTTTCTTACCTGACCTTCATTTTCTTGTGCTTCGTCTTTTTGAGAAAATCTCACTTTCTCCCAACCTTTGAAAAGGTCTTGCGAAATATCAATTCTTCTCACACCTTTGATTTCAATATCAAGTTCTTTTGCAACTTCTCTAAGTTGTGGTACTGTCATTTCAGTTATTGTGTTGTTAAATTCTGTTTTGCTCATTTCTAAATAATTCATTTCTCTATATCCTCTTTCAAATAAAAGTAATTTGTTGTTCGTTATATTTATATTATATATTAATTGTCGAGTTTCGTACATAGTTTTTTTAGAAAAACTTTACGGTAAATTACAGTAAGAATGTTCTTTCTATATAATAGAAATCAGCAGCCAATTATCCGGCCGCCAACTTGTTATTTCTTGCCCTTATTAAAGTGCTCTTACTAATTCCGGTTAATTCAGCAACTCTTGTATATGAATTATCTTCAAGCAATTCTAGTGCGTGCTCTATTTGAGCTCTGCCAAATTTCTTTGGTCGTCCTTCTCTAAAGTCCGGTTTCAGTCTTGCGATTGCTTTGCCACTTTGGGTCCTCTCGATGATCATTGCTCTCTCAAATTCAGCAAACGCTAGTAGGTTAGTTACAATCAGTCTTCCCATCGGGGTATCTTCTATCAATCCCATATTTAAGATATGTATATAGACACCTTTATTCATAAGCATATCGATATAGTCTAACCCTTCTTTAGTTGTTCTGCAGAAACGATCTAACTTAGTAACTACCAACAAATCACCTGGTTGTAATTTTTCTATCAGGTCATTGAAGATTGGTCTCTCTTTAGCAGCACTATAACTTTCTGTTATCAGTGTTGCATTATCATATTTTTTCAAAATCTCTTGTGTTTGGTCCTCGATGGAATTTCCATCCAACTGCCCCTTTGTTGAAACCCTTAAATACCCGTAAATCACCTCAAAATCTCCTTTACTTTTGAACATAAGTTATGACACCGCTCTATATGCCTATTTTACTGGATTCTGGAATCGGTGTCAATTCTTTTAAGTTTTGAGACCAACAAACGAGTTTCTTCTTATTATAATAGTATGAAAAAGGCACGAGCATTGCTCGCACCCCTATTTTTACAGTAACTTCATTTCAGCAAGATTTCTAATGACAACGACACCTTGTGTTGCTCTTGACTTTTTAGCTTGAAGCTCTGCGGTATTCTTTTCGGTTGTCTTTCCTTTGGTATTAGAAAGAAGAAGGTCAACATCATCTTCGATTGCAATTACCTTGATTACATCTAACCCCTTACATAAACTGTTCGCCAGTTTCTTTCTTGAAGTTTCCGTATAATATGATTCATTGCTTATCTTAGCAATTTTTCCATTGCTGTATTGAATTAATGTATATTTGTAATTATCATCAACAATCGTATATCCAAGTACCTTATCTATTCCAAGTATAGAAGGAAGATAATCGCCTAGACTTGTTGGTTTGCTATCTGATAATGAATCAATCTTAACTTTATATGCGTCTGTTCCATGGAATACTACAAGCTCATTCCTATTATTAGTCTCGAACTCTGCGACAATTTCATCGCCTTCTTTTAGCTTTTGCTCTGCTCTGGAAGCGGTACTTAATTTCTTAGCGTAACCATCTTTTGTTACGACTAATCTTACCTTGTAATCAGGTGCCTCTTTCTTAGCTCTCGAAATGGTTTCTTTCGCCTTTTCATTGATTTGAAGCGGTTTAGTTCTTCTCACTTTTCCATACTTAGAAGATACTTCTCTTAAATCATTACACACAATTTCGTTTATGGCTTTTTCATCTGACATTTTAAGCTGCAGATCGTCTCTCGTCTTTTCCAAATCATGAATATCTTTGATTTGTTTTACGATATAATCCTTATTGATATTTCTCAACTTCATATTAGAAATATATTCAGCTTGTGTTGTGTCTAATCCAAAGTATGCAATAAGGTTAGAATTAATCTGACTTTCAGGACTTAATCTTATTATTTCAATCGCCTTATCAATATCTAAAAGGACTTTTTCCAAACCTTTTAAAAGATGAAGCTTCTTATTTAATACAAGTATTTCATTAGATAAACCAATCTTAATGCAACCTCTTCTCCATTCTAGCCATTCATCAATTATTCCCCAAACACCAAGGACCTGCGGCAATCCATTTGTACTGATCACATTCATATTGCAACTATAAGAAGATTCCATTGGAGTATTTTGATATAACTGTTCAAGCAGCATTTCCATATCGGCACTCTTCTTACAAGTGATTTCGATTTCCATACCATGTAACCCGGTTAAATCCTTTACATCTGTAATATCCTTTATTTTGCCACTCTTAATCAGGTCAATAATCTTATCAACGATTGCTTCTCTTGTTGTGGAATACGGAATTTCTGTTACTGAAATTATGTTCTTATTGATTTCAGCTTTTGCTCTTAATCTTACTGAGCCTAGCCCTTCCATATTGATTTTTTCAAACATAGTTGGATTCTCAACGATATATGCACCAGTTGCAAAATCAGGTACCAGGATTGTTTTCTCACCAGTTTGAATATATTTGATGATTGCTTCGCTTAATTCATTCAGATTGAAACTTGGTATTCTTGATGACATTGAATATGCAATACCTTCTTGTGCATAGTGAAGAACTGCAGGGAACTTAACTGGCAATACTTCAGGCATCATTATTGCTCCATCAAAGTTCGGAACAAAATTGACTGTTTTCTTATCAAGATCCTTAAATATATCCTTGGCCATTTCTGATAAGCGGGCTTCTGTATATCTACTTGCGCCAGCCTGCAAGTCTCTGGACGTATGCTGTGAGAAGTTTCCCTTACCTTCTATATAAGGAGTTAGGTTTCCATCCTTTTGTACCATGGTAACCATAGTTCCATACGTGTCTCCGTGTGGATGAAGCCTTGTAACTTGTCCTGATATATTTTGAGATTTTGTAAATCCATATGCTTTCATAAGGTGCATTGTATATAAGATTCTTCGGTGTACTGGTTTCATACCGTCTCTTACATCACAGATGGCACGATTCTTGATTACATAATTGGCATATTCTAAACTGTTCTCTTTAATTACTTTTTCTATATTAATACTCATATCTTTCTCCTTTGAAATCTTTATTCGCTATTATATTTATATTATATAATAGCTAATAACATAGTAAACTTTTCCTAATCGATTAATTCATACTTGTGAAGCTCTGTTTCAACAATCTTCTTACGGTCTGTAACTTCCGTATCCATCCAAATTCTAAATGCTTCTTGCATTTCCTTTACATCGTCAACAGTAACCTGAACAACGTTTCTGGTATCAGGGTGAACGCCCGTCTGGCTCATTACTTCTGCGTCAAGTTCACCAAGTCCCTTTGCACGTGCAATGCTCTTGATTTCCAATCCTCTGGCCATCGCCTCTTCTTTTTCTGTCTCACTAAACCAGTAGATCACGTCGCCATTCTTCATTTTCACTTCATATAATGGGGTTTTTACAAGATATATTCTTCCTTCATAAATCAATGTTGGCATTAATCGATAGAACATTGTAAGTAATAAGCATTGAATATTATAGCCATCTGAATCCATATCTGTTGCAAGTAAAACTTTTCCGTATCTAAGATTATTAATATCGAAAGTCCCAAGCTCTTTATTCTTCTTATCTGTTTCAATTCCGCAGCCAAGAGTCTTTACTAGATCAGATATAATCTCGTTCTTAAATATCGTGTCATAGTCCGCCTTTAAACAGTTTAGGATTTTTCCTCTGATTGGTATCGCTGCTTGATTACGTGGATTTCTCGCTAATACGATAGAGCCAAGCGCCGATCTCCCTTCCGCGATAAATAACTCGGAATCTTGCCCTTGCAACTTGCAATCAACCAAGCCCTCTACTCTATTTGAAATGTTATCAATTTTTTCTGATAGTTTCTTCTTTAAGGCCTTTTTATTGGCTTGTGCCTTACTGTTAAATTTTTGGACTTCAAGAATATGCTTAACAATCTTCTCAAACTCTTTTGGCTGTTCTATCATCATGACCTCTAATAGCTCTTTTACATATTCCTGTGCAACTGTCTTATAAAGTTTCTTTTGAGTAGATAATTTAATCTGGTTTTCATACTCAACATTGGTACTTAGAACTGAACACACAAAAGAAATACTTTCTTCTATATCTTCCTTTGTGATAGCTCCAATCTTTTTATCTAGCAGCTTATTATCCTTACAATATTTGTTTACTGCTAATCTTGCACCAGCTACTACTCCATCATAGATTGAGCCATTGTTAGGTAGATAATTGGAATTTAAGAACGTTTGCTGTACTGGCTCGCCAGAAGTTGAAAGTACCAGGCTTACGATATTTCTCTCTGCAACTGCAACGCCTTCGTGGACTTCAACAACATCATTAAATTCTTTTTCATTACCAAGAACCTTTTTAGCCGTTAAGCTAGATGTGATTTCATCGAAATACTCTTCTATACTGTCATAATGGAATCTGTTTTCTTCATCACCATATAAGAATGTAATCGTAACTTTGTTATTAACTGCCGAATTGTATTTACAGATTTCTCTTAGCTCTGCAGGGTTGTAAACCACATTCGTATAGACTTCTTCATCTAGTCTAAACTCAAAGATTGAATAACTCTGATCACATTCCCCTACTTTGGAAAATCCTTTGAAACGTCCACCATCTTCATAACATACTTCATGAATTACACCATTTCTTGAAGAGGTAACCTTGAATAGTTTAGATGTATGGTTTAAAACGCAAGTACCGCAGCCATTGGTCCCAACTGCAATTTTGTTATTCTCATTATTGTCGTAGTTTGTACCTGCGAATAACGTCTCAAATAATAATACGTAATTGGGCTTATCTCCTGTTTTCCCATCAATCGGAACTCCGCGACCTGTATCTTTTACTTGAACTGTCCTATTATCCTCAAATAATCTGACCTCGATTTCTCCACTTGAAAAGTTATTAGTTATTTCATCGATTGCATTTGCGATAACCTCTTTCGCACCATGAATGAAATTGTCTCTACTACCAAAGAAAATAGGTAATTTCTCTCTACATTGTTGTCTAGTATCTAATTGCTTAATTGTGTCTTTACTCATGTCTTTTCTCCTTTATGTTATCTTTCATATTTATATTATATAATTGTGTATCTCATGGTAAACTCGACGTAATAAAAAAACAGGACTAAGCCTGTTTCTCTTGTAATAACATTTGAAGGTCACGATCCTGGTAAGCTACCACTTTTCTTAGAAGAACAATATTCTCTTCTTTATATTGGTTTAGCTGATTAGATAACCTCATTAATTCCTGGTTGTATTGATTGAGTAAATTCTGTTGCTGTTCATTGGCCGCTTTGGTCTCTTCATCTTTTTGTAATACCATTTCAACCAATGCTTCTAAATCTTGTTCCATTAATTCTTCTCTGCTATACATATATTTCTCCTTTATATTTATATTGTCGATTTAATCTAGTTATAAGAAACTTCTTTTCCTAGCTCTCTTACCTCTTTGAATATTGGAAACCTTAAACTAAACTCCCCTTTTTCATTGCTGCTTTCTTCAAAATACTGAACCTCGATAACTCTTCCAATTAAAGACTCTCTTTGCTCCCAGTATATCCCCCTCTGGTCGTCGGAAAATCCTGAACCGACGTCCACTTGATTATTTTTGTAAGAAACGACTAATGACCCTAATCGGCCTTTATTTCTTCCGGTACCTTCTTTATATCCGATAACCTCTAAGTCACAAGTGTTCATGGTTTTTACTTTTAGTAGACTTTTGGTGCGCTTACATTCATATGGCATATTTCTATTTACCATTATACCTTCCTTATCTTGGCTCTCTACTTGAGCTAAGATTTCTGGTATTTTCGAGTGGTCTGTCCCCCAATATAAAACCGGAACAGCAGAAACCCATTCTGGATCCATCATCATGATTTGTAAATTCAACATCATTTTTCTATCAGCATATAAATTCGTGCTGCACCCCATTTGGAAATCTTCCAATGATAGCATATCGAATACGTGGAAGATTACACCTTTCTTATCTTCCGATTTGCTATTCACGATAGATGTCGTTTTTCTATATAAATCACCACTATTGAGCTCGTTTTCATTGATTGCTAGTAGCTCTCCATCGTACACCATCTTATCTCCCATGATTTCAACTAAATCTCTGCAGATATCATTTAAACCGAAAATTTCTTTTCCTTGTCTGGTGAAGAATTTGACTTCATTATCTGACTTGATTGCTACACATCTGATTCCGTCTAGCTTTTCCGTTACAAATACTAATTCCTCTGGTTCCAATTTTACATCTGAATATTTCTTTGCAAGCTGTACTTCAAACTTAGGAACTAATCCTTTCCATACCTTATTTATCGTAGTAGCCGAAACGCCTATTTTAAGGTCTTTCAGGAATATACCTTTGACTAACTCACTGTATTTATTAAACTTCACATATGCGCAAATCTGTCTCTTTAGACTATCATTTGAATTGCTTACTGATAACAAATCAAGAAACTCGAATAACTCCAGACTAGAAGGTAGGTCCTCAACCTCTACTGAATCCATTAATTTGTCCATATTCTTTTCACTTATACCATATCTTTTAAAAGGGTCGTATGTGTATTCCAGAACGTCCCTTAATAATTCATTTTCTTTGTTGGCTGCTAATATTACAGCTTTCTCCTTATTTGAATTTGTAGCTCTTAATTTATTTACAACCTCAAAAACTGTATTCATGCTATTTTCCTCCTGTAAGTAAATCCATTTCTAAATTGCATAGTTGATCACAACGTTCATTTCCTTCGTTGTTGTTATGGCCTTTCACCCAATGGAATGTAACCTTGTGCTTTCCTAATTCAGCCAATAGCTCCACCCAAAGCTCTTGATTTTTTACTGGTTTATTACTTGATGTAATCCATCCTTTTGCTATCCAACCAGATAACCATTTCTTATTGATCGCGTCACATACATATCTTGAATCGCTGTATAATTGGACTTGACATGGATAATTCAAAAGTCTCAATGCTTCTACTACTGCTTTGAGCTCCATTTGATTATTTGTAACATTTCTAAATCCACAGCTTACCTCTTTTTTATGAAGAGTTCCCTTTGGATCCGTGTACATCATTACTATTCCATAAGCCCCAACATTCTCTTTGCTTTGGTTTCCCCTGCAACCTCCATCTGTATATATGATTACTTCTTTCATTGGTTCCCTCCTTTTATTCATCATATTTATATTATATAATTGTTAATTTGATAGTACACTCAGATAAAAGAAAAGCTAGAGATTATTCCCCAGCTTTCAGCATTTCTTCGAACTTCCTTTTCAGAAGCCCAATATTATTTTCTACCTGGTAACCATCGTATAGCTGCTCTATTAGATTGGCGATCATCACGACGTTATCCTTATGGAATCCTTCTATTAATTCAATACGTCCTTTCGTTGTTCCTGCGCCTTTTGAAAGTCCAAGCTCTCTGAATACCATTTCAAAATGCTCTACGCTCTTATCTGTATCACCCAGTTTAAAAGAGCATTCATCTAGCTTGCTGCCAATTGTAACAACATTGATTGGTGTAGAAGTCCTAATAATGTATTCCGATAAATAATGAGCGTCCTTAGTAACAATAGTAATCATGATATTATCTCCTTTTATCAAATAAAATTCGTTTTTTATCTTTTGTATTTGTATTGTATAATAACAGTTAAGCGAAAATGCCGTATAGATTTACTTCCTTCTCCGCCACTTCGTAATCATCAATTACAAATTGAGGATAACAATTACCGTTCCATGTGTTTATATCAAACCTTCCAACCAGATTTAATGTGACGGTTTCATCGAATCCATTTCCATATTTTAATGAATTAAACTCGGACTCACTTGTTCTAAATTTGATATAAGTTAATCCATTTACATAGAACTTCATAGTTGATTTATTAAGGACCAGTGCTGATTTCGGAACTTCAATCTGTTCTACTGCGAATAAAGGTTCCTCAACACCTCCATACCATAGGTGCTTATATCTGTTGACTATTTTTACATCTTCAACATTTACAAACCCCTTATAGATAAGATCCACATCATTGCAATACTCTTCAGCTTCCACATTACGAGCCATTTCTCTAAGCTGCTCTAAATTACTTGTTGGAAGTATGATACCTGCAGCATTTGGATGACCCTGTGCTAAACTAAATAATCCGGTATTAGTACACCATTGCTTGAAATCTTTTAGAACCTTTACATTTCCTCTTAAACTTCCGATGTAATTTCCATGCTCTGGGCTCTCCCACATTACTATACAAGGCTGCTGATATTGACCTGATAGCTTATTAGCAATTAATCCCGTGATTCCCTTCGCTTCTTCGTTATCATCGATTATGAATAACTGAATACCAGATGAAGGATCATATTGTTTTTCAACAGATTTGATTACTTTCTTAGTAATTGAATCCTGTCTGCTCTTGGCCTTTGTTCCGACTTCAACCATATACTCATAGGCGTTCATTTCAAATGCTTTTATCTCGTATTTTCTGGTTTCCTTATTGAGCTTTCTCTTTTCAACTACCGTTGTATAGTCGCAGTCAATATTAGACAATGCTTGGAATAACTGAATCCTTTCCTCTAATGTACCAACACGAACAACCGCGTTAATCATTGGAATAATCCCACTAAAAGATAAATCCTTTATGATAAGATTCTCGGTACCCTTTCCATTAACCTGGTAGAAAGTTTTTAGAAGATTATTCGTAATTCCCTTGATTGCATTCATGCAAAGAAATCTTACCTCATTATCCCTTAGATTCGCACTATCTCCGATTAATCCAATCATTGCAAGGTCTGCGAGTTCTTCTAGTTTACCAGTTCTAAATTCCCTTTCTAATGCTCTGCAAAAGATGTAAGCCATACCCGCGCCGGTTAAATTGGAATTTGTATTTTCACAAGCCTGGTTATTTATAATCACGCCATAAGGAGATTCTTTTTCAATCTCGTGGTGGTCGATAACCAATACTCTAGTATCATAAGTCCTTTCTAGCAGTTCAATATTTTCTACATCATTTGAACCAGCGTCTGGAATTATGATAAGGTCATATGACTTGTCCTTAATGTAATCCATAAACTGATTAGTTAATCCATGGAGCTTTGTCTCATGCACATAGAAATGAATATCGATATCAGGATTTACAGCTTTCAAATACTGATACATGATAGAAGCTGATGTATAACCATCGCAATCACTATCCACTAGAATTAATATCTTCTTACCCAAGTTATCCTTGATAAGTTTGACGCCTTCTTCTAGGTTCTTCACTAGCTCTAATTTGGTATCGTCTGCATTTGTTGGGTTTAAAAACTGCTCGATATTTTCTATTCCTCTTCCGTTTAGTATTGTTTCTATTATGTTCCCTGTATGGAACGTTCGTTGTCTATATTTCATTTATCTGTCTCCTTTTTAATATTGCTTATATTTATATTATATAATTAAAAAAGAGCTAGTAAACTCTAGCTCAAAATAATCCTGTCACTATATAACTGTTCATAAACCGCTTTTCCTTTATCGGTTGGCGAGTCCTTCAAATCAAGTAATCCTTTCTGGTCCCAGATAATCTCAACTGTGAAATATGGAAGTAGTTTGGAGATAAACGATCTATTAATTTTCTCCTTATACTTCTTCTCGTCCTCTGGATTATCAAACTCTTTATCTAGGGCCAATACAACAGTTTCAACGCCTAAATCAAGGAGCATGTGAACCTGGTACTCTGATAATGTACTTCCATTTAATGCAACTGCCACACTATCTTCATAATAGCTCCTATGCTGCATTACAAACTTTTCAGCTTCCCCAATAACCACTCTTTTGTATTTGATGATATTTTCTTTGTTTATGTTCAATCCATACAGGTTAAGGCTCGTTGGGTAGTTATACAATATATTATCAATCGTAATTGGCATATATTTTCGTCCTGCCGCAACCATATCCTCATTTAGATATCTGGCTCTAATACCAATCAATTCACCATTCATATTGTAATGCGGAATGATGATTGCATTATCCAGGATATCATATTTGATTCCAAACAGTCTCATTACTCTTGTATTGATGTTATCTTCTACCCAAGTATGATGATATAAGTCACGGAATCTTTTAAGCACAACTGGATCTCTAATAACGATACTCTCAGCCTTTACTTTTTCGACTTCAAATCTATTGATGAAGCTGTTATCAATGCTCTCTTCCTGAAATCCATAACGTAATGTCGAACTAAAATAATATCCTAATTTCTCACAGACGTACTTATATGCTTCTCCAAAGCTGCAATCCTTAGCTTGCATTACCACGTTGAATATATTTGAAAAATGGCCACAATTTGAATAACATTGAAACGCCTTTGTATCTCTGTAATAATATAATTTGTGCTTTTCTCCACCATGACATACAGTCTGAAAAATCAAGCTGTTTCTAGCTTCTCTGGGATAATCCGAGCCTAAGTCGCATAAGATAGTTACTACATCTTCGTCGGTCATTCGACTTATCGCTTCTTTGTAATCCATTCTAAATCCTCCTAAATAAAAATACTCTATGTTTATATTATATAATTAATAAACATAGAGTAAATTCGTTACGCTGCTATATTTTCATCCTTGAACTCAAAAGTTGTAGGGGTAATATTTAACGGGTTTCCGTCTGGATCCGTGCAGAAACAAACAGTCTCCCTCATATTTGAGTGGTTCATTTGTGACCAGACAATTACGTTATTTTGACCAGATCTGTTTTTATAAATAATGTGCATGAAGTTTGGTTGTTGGAATCCTCGGTTAAGCATATGCTCCACTAATTTCAAATCCGAAGCAGTTACCTTATACATTTGGATAGCATGATCTGCTTTATCGATAGTTGCAGATCCTCCACGAATACTGGTAGCGTCTCTGTTTTCCTTTTCCTTGGAATTTCTATTAAGCTGCGTTGCAGTACATACGTATACATTGTATCTTGTTGCGATATTCTTTAATCTAGCTGAGAAGTTCTGTAAAATCTGGTCCTCTCTTAATCCCATTCCATACTCTTCCTGAATTGTACGAGACAGTTTTGGAGTTATTTGAAGGTAGTCAAACCAAACAAACTTGATATTCTTTTCTAATATATCTTTCTCGATGATCTGCTCAATGTCTGCAATCGAGAAATCTTCAATGTAATGTAAACTGATTGGAGAGTTCTTCAATACTTCGATTGCTCTCTTGATACGTTCATAGATTGCCGGTTCAAAATTTCCTAGTTTGATTACGTCTTCAGGCACTCCGGATATAATTGCAATAAGACAAGTTTGTAATTCCGATTTATCTAACTCGGTAGAAATGAAGCAGCTCGCATAATTGTGACCATTCTCTTTCCATCTCATTGTTTCTAAATCAAAGATATGGCTTGCTGAAACACTCGCAATATCAAGCAAGGCTGTTCTCGTCTTACCAACACCAGTACCAGCACTTTTTATCATCAACTTACCATATCTCATTCCTCTAAAAATCGTATTATAGTAAGTATTTAAGAACGGATATCCATATTCGGGGTCTTTGTGCAGCTCTTCTAAAAGCGTATCTAATCCATCTGAAATGTCATAGCTCTTATGGTTTCCTTCTAAATTCCATTCATTTTTCAATGATACAAATTTTAGATTGAATTTATCGATAATGTCTTGTAGTGACATTTTACTTAATTCCTCAACTTGCTTTTGTCTCATTGCCAAGTCCGAAGAAGCTGGATCTATAATATCAGTAATATCAAAACCATGATCATTGAAATCTCTTAGTAATGACATTTTCTTTAACATCGAGTAATTTGTTTCAAATAAATCAGTATTGGCATTTTGAATTGCCGAACCAATGAAACTAAATCCATTCTCTGATTCGTAAATCTTATATAGTTTTACATGTTCCGCAAGGTAGTTATCAATGTCAACCGCCGTAATCTCATTTATCTTTACATTGCTTACAGCTAGATTATTAATTGCTCCAAATAGAATTTTATAGAAGTCTGTTCCGAAATCCTTTTTATCTAGTTTTACGTTCTCTTCAAACATTAACTGCGGGTTTTTACATAAGCATCCTATTACGTTGAATACTGCTCTTTTTGGTATAAGTAAGTTATTATTAATCATTAAGTAAGTCCTCCAGGTCGATTAGTTTCTCGTTTTTATAATGGTTGGTGTTATCCAATTTGGAAATTTTAATTGTCACGGTTTGCTGGCTTACATCAATAAATGATTCTACTCTTCTATTCTTCTCTTCTAAATCAAGCCTAGCTCTCTCATAGTAATGAGGGACGATTCCAATTCCCATTGTGGGTTTCCATACGATTCCTGGTTTCCCTACACAAAATCTTAGAGCTAATTCAATTCCTGAATACGTATAACCATACTGCTCCTTATACTCTTTAATTTGCTTTAACATCATTCCTGTTGGGAATGTAATTCCATACAATTCCTTAATTGTATCGTATAGACTTTGTCTTTCTTGCATTTCTTTTTCAGCTTTCTCTCTGCATGATTTACACCATCTTATCGGTGTTTTAGCCTTTTCACTACTAACAAGAACCATATCTTCAAGCACATAACTTTCTCCACAAGGTCCTTTACATTTATACTTTTTAGCCATTATCGACCCTCCTTATTATTATTCATATTTATATTATATAATAGTAAAACCCATAGTAAACTCATGCTACTACGGGTTTCATAATTGTTATTTTCCGAAATGATGTCCGCCAATTGTCTTTGTTACTGTTACATGGTCCCTGATTGGATTATCAGCGCTCACCCATGTTGCAAAGAAATATAACGTATCATTAGACACTACTGTTTCACCGTCTAATGCTCTTCTAACCGATGATTTAACTCTGCTCGATACAGTTACATTATTAATAAATCCACTTGCTACTGGAGAAAACTGACCTTTATCATAGATTACGCCTGTAATTGTATTCGGGAATTGGCCAGATCTTCTTCTGTTCAATACCACGTTTACAACAGCAATCTGACCTTCTGTTGGTTCAGCTCCAGCTTCACATTCAACCAGCCTTTCTAGTAAATTCAATTCACTAGCTGATAACGAAATCTTTGTGTTGCTAGAAGAACTAACTGGTTTAGAAGAAGTTTCGTTTTTCTTTTTTGTATCAGCTGCTCTTCTTAATTGCCTGGCTCTGGCTGCAGAAACTAACTTTTCATTCTCTGCAGCCAAATCAGCATTTTTTTGAATCAAATCTTCTTTTTCTTTTATTTCTTTCTCATACTTCTGTTTCAATTCTTTTAATGACTTCTCGTTCATATTATAATTACTTTCGAGTTTTCCATAATCACTACTTAATTTATTTATAGTTTCGGCTTGCTCCATTACATTCTGTTTTAACTCTTTGTTCGCCTTAGAAAGTGTATTACCTTGATATCCAAATAATCCAGATAAACAGGTTGAAGCTACCAAGAGCCCCACTGCAGCGTTTCTTTTGCAATTACTCATATAGTTCTCCTTCTCATTTTATTAATTAAAAAGGGCGCGTTGCCACACCCTTTCATATAACTATTTCATTAGTTTTTTTAGGTCTAATACGATTGCTTCTAACATCTGAACATTCTTTTGAGTCATAACATCTAGTGTTCTTTGAACTCCATTGTTATCCTGGCCTAATCTGTTATTTACGATTGCAACCGCGTCTTTGTTCTTACCAGTGTTCACAAGCTCTTTACCAAGCTCTTTAATTTCCGCGATTACTTCTTTGTAATCCCTTTCTTCTGATCTGAACTCTGTAACCGTAGATTTTACTTTTTCATCAGTTACTGAACCTTTGGCCTTTTCATGAACACCCTTAGCAAATTCTTCTCTGAATTTATCTCCATCAAGTGGCATTAATTTAGGAAGATTTGTTCTCTGCTTTCCAACGGATCTAGGTGTGTTATCTGTTGCCATGATTCTGTTTCCTTTAGAATCGAGCGTTAAGAAGAATGTGTAATCAACTTCTGGTTCGATTAAAGAATTTAATCTATCTGACATTTTTGGAAGATACTTTTGGCCGATTACTTCGCCTTTTTCATTTTTGATATCCTCTGTTTTTGCATGGCAGATATAAACGAAGTTATAACCTCTAGCTTTTAATCTATTGAATGCTAAGTTGTAATATCTATTGATGAACGGGTACGCTCCACCGTGAGCTTTACATTCTCCAAGAGTGTCTTTACCATACATACTTAAGATATATTCCTCAATCATATCTCCAACTTTTGTTGTTGTATCAACGATTAATGTGTCATATTGAGCTCTTGCTTCTTCTGTATCTAATTGGTCCACATACTGTAATAATGTGTGGTAGTTTGGAACCGGCACACCGATTGCTCCTGGAATACCTTTATAACCAAATTCGCAGCCTAAGATTAGCGATCTCTCAGGGAACATTTCTAAAGCGAATGTTGTCTTTCCAACTCCTGGTGTAGAGTAAAGTAAGAAGTTGTAAGATGTTAAGTCAGTTGTTAATTTGTTTGGTGTTAATTCAAGTACATTTAAAATCATATTTTTTCCTCCAAAGATGTTTTATTATTTGTCATATTTATATTATATAATAGTTATTTGCACAGTAAACTCGGTTCAGCTACTATTTTAATAATCCCTGGATTATCACTAATACTGCAGGGATCCAGATTGGAGTTAATACCCACCACCATGACCAAGTGATTACTCCTACTAATTTAAGCACGATGAATGCTATTGATAATGCGTCTAAAAATTTCATATAAATTTCCTCCTAAGCTAAGCTATATAATAAGCAATTTCTATTACTAATTGCGTCTTTCTTCTTTCCAACGATTTTGATGATTTTCATATCCACAAGCTCTGTAAGTCTTGGATGAACGAACTGCCTATTGAACATTGGAGCTTCTCCTATCTCAAATAGATATAATGCTAGCTCATTGGCCGTTGCTTCTTTCAGTTCTTTTAATCCTCTGATACAAATGTCGTATCTACGATCTAGAGTTTCTTTTACTATTTGATAGCTTTCGATACTCGTCGCTTTGATTCTTTTCATTGTGTATTCTCCTTTATTTATTTCTTATATTTATATTATATAATCATTAAATGTATAGTAAACTCGACACATAAAAAATAGCATTATAATGTTAGTGCATATTGTATAATTTACAAACACAAAATATCATATGTTCCATACTTTAATCGCTTGGATTGACGGATAGCTTATAATGGGTTAAAGTCAGCTCATGGGGGGTGACTTAATGATTCTAACGTCAAGGCAAGAAAGCATTCTGGAGGATGCATTTGAGCTGCTAACCATTGGAATTATTCAAGGTTATTTTGATGAAGACAAAAAATATGAGATGGAAGAATTGTACGAGCTTAATGATATGATACATGAAAACTAGTGGTTTCAGCTTATCAACCTTATCGCGAAATAAAGTTGTGAATTTATTTCAATGCGGTTATGATTTATAGCATATACTAAGCTTAAAAGGAGGTTTGGAACTGTGCCAGCTTTTAGTTATTACTCCAAAACACCAAGTGTTGTAGATATATCCGGATATACTCCTGTTTCAGTCGTGGCCAATTTTAATACCGAAGGGAAGTTCATTCCGGTTTATGTGCAGATTGAAGAGGATTATGAGAAAATCACGATTAAAATAGAGCAAGTTAAGAGAGCTGAGGACAAGATGGGCGTCGTCCAGTTCGATTGCACCTATAAAGATGGTGACTACTTAAAGAATATAACTCTGTACTACATCATATCCAAAAGTACCTGGGCCATAAAAAAATAAGTGAGGCTATGAATACCTCACTTATCTCTAACTATTTTTCATTTATTTAATAATCATTTTTGAATCATTTTTGATTTTTTTATAATTTATTATCTAATCTAATTATACTTTATAGTTAATCATTATTGATTCTTTTTTAATCTCTAATTGAATCATTTTTACATTGCAACTCTCAAACATCATTCTTGCAGCTTTGGAATAATCCTTGTCAGCATACTTGTCACTAAGATAAATTACTTCCTTGATGCCGGACTGGATTATAGCCTTAGCACATTCGTTGCAAGGGAATAGAGCAACGTATATCCTGGAACCTCTTAAATCTTTACCCCTAGCATTCAGAATCGCGTTAAGCTCTGCGTGAACAACAAAAGGTTTCTTAGTTTCAAGGTAACTTCCTTCTTTACTCCATGGATATTCATCATCTTTACATCCTATCGGAAATCCATTATATCCAACTCCTTCAATAACGCCTTCCTGATTAACTATACATGCTCCAACCTGCGTTACTGGATCCTTACTTCTCATTCCTGATAGCAAGGCAACCGACATATAATACTGGTCCCAACTTAAATAATCTTTTCTTTTCATTAGAATACCTCCAACTAAACAGCTAGAGGTATTGCAATTCTTGGTTGTGGTTCGTAATTTTCCACTCTAAAGTCATGCTCTGTGATTTCAAAGAAATTAGTCTTATCAGTATCTAATACTAATCTTGGTTGCTTGTCCGAGCATTCTCTTTCAAGAAACTCTTTTGCAATCTCTTCATGTTTATCATAGATATGGAAGTTATTTACCACCCATGTGAATTTACCCGGTTTATATCCGCAATGCTTCGCAACCATCATTAGTAATGCTGTTGATTGGATAGCGTCGATGTTACCTGCAGCGATTAAATCAGAACTTCTTTGAATTAGCATTAAATCAAGATATTCGCCACGCACCGAGAATAAGTAACTCATTAAGCATGGATTTAATCCTGGTGTTTCTTCAAAGTCATTTTCTTGCCATAAATCTATGATATGTCTACGCCCATATGGATTTTCCATAATACCTTTTAGTAATTTATTAGTAAGGTCATATTTTCCAATTGTTCCGCCATATCTAAGCCCGATTGTTCCGTCTCCGATATCCCATGGTCTCCACCATTTAACGTTATATTTATTTTCTAATACATCTAGATCGTTTGAGCCCTCTTGGAACATCCATCTTAATTCCCTTAATGCTGCTCCTGTTGCTGTTGGTTTGATTGTTGTAATTGGAAACTCACCTTTGCTTATATCGAAAGTTCTCACATGGTGAGTAACAAATTTGGTATGAGCTGGTGTTCCATCTTCCCAAACTGGTCTTGGATTTACATCAAGAACTCCCTCTTCTAAGATTTTTCTGATATCCTCTTGTAAGTATTTATCTGCAATGTTCATAATTATCTCCTTTTATGTTTATATTATATAATAATTTTAATTACTGTTTATCGCTTCTTCTTATCCATTTGAAGTACGTATCTTTGCTTTCATCTTTGATATCCCATACAAACCAGGAATATGTCATTGATGAACCTTTGACATTTTCAAAATCTCCACCTGGAGCACACGCAATTCTATCTACATACTGATAAATTCTGCTTGGTGGATTCTTAGTGAAGATACTTTCATATCTATTAGATCCTTCTGAAAATTGACTTCTTGCAAGCATAATTACCTTATCATTAGCTACTTCAAGAGCTTTAGTCACGAACTGTTCTATAAATTTGAATGGCGGGTTCATAATTACTGTTCCTACACCTTCACCATACTGATATTCATCGCTTAAGAAATCAGCATTTGCAATACCAAAATCCCTATCAATTAAATCAGTAGCCACGATTTCTCCTGTAAACCCTGAATCAATGATACCTTGTACCATATGACCCATGCCGCAGCATGGTTCCAGAACTTTTCCAATCAATTCTTCATGCTTTAATATATTTGTAACCTCTCTTGGTGGAGTAGCATAAAAATCATGCTTCTCTCTACCTTCGTGGTTTTTGTTATATCCAATTACTTCTTTCATACGTTAGTCTCCTTTGTGTTTTAACCTTTATATTTATATTATATAATTAATATTTGTATGGTAAACTCACTTCGACTATTTTCTTTTATAGATGTTGTACTGGAATAGCCCATTTTCGTATACTGTTTCCTTATCGTAATGATTTACTATACAACCTAAATCAAGATAAGTATCTGCTTTGTTAGCAGCTTGTTTTACCTCTGTTAAATGGATTTCATCTACATACTCCATATAATCATGTAAGAATGTGTTGTATAAATGAGCTCCGCCAATCAACCAGACTTCTTTCTCGCTGCTCTCTAGGTCTCTTATCATACGGTCAATATTTCTATAAGCCTTAGCTCCATCGAGTGAATTTCCTGATGTTGTTAGAACCACATTATCTCTACCAGGAAGAGGTCTAAATCTTTCAGGAAGTGAGTGCCAAGTATTTGCTCCCATTACTACTACATTTCCCATAGTTAATTTCTTGAATAATTCCATATCCTCTTTTATATTGAAGATTAGGTCATTGTTATACCCTAATGCTCCATATCTATCTACACACGCTACTAATTTAAACATAATCTTAAATCCTCCATTAATCTATTTTCATCTTCTTTGCTTAATCCGTTGCTTGTATCTACAATGAACTTATTTTTTATAAGCGTATCATTCATAAAGTCCATATAGTTTCTTTTTAGCATTTCAATGTCTTCTGGATTAGTGAAGTCCTCTCCGCGATCATTGAATCTTTGCTTGATTACTTCTGTTGCTGCTGTTGTATAAATCAAGATTACATTGAATTTTTTAAGTAATTCTCTTTCTAGTTCTTCAATATAACTTGCTTTATATCCTCTATATATTGGAGCATATACTACTTCTTCCATATAATATCTATCAAGAATCATGTCTTGATTAATACATTTCATAAAGTAGTAATTTACCATATTACCTTCTATTTCACTTCCAACCTTGTCCATATGGAATAATGGTAGTTTGAATTTTTCTTTGACCTTATCTGCGATCGTTGATTTTCCTGTTGCATCCACGCCAGTAAAAATGACTAAATTGTGCTTTTTCATGTTGCTCTCCTTGTTTTTATTATTTATATTTATATTATATAATAGTTATTTTTAAGGTAAACTTTCACAGATAAAAAAATAAGAGAGAATTTCTTCTCTCTCAATCTATTATGCTAAGTTTGGTACAGGGAACTGTCCAAAGTATTCCATATTCTTAGTTCTTAATCCTTCGATTTCGACTTCTGTCGCTTCATTTACGAATTTCTCATTTAATACCATATCCATAACTTCCGCAATCCATTTCATTTCATCGAATCCAAAACCACGAGTAGTTACTGCAGCTGTTCCAATTCTTAAACCACTTGTAACGAATGGACTTAGCTTTTCATTTGGAACCGTATTTTTGTTAGTCGAGAATCCAACAGCGTCAAGGATCTCTTGCGCTTGTTTTCCTGTGATACCTCTATTTGTTAAATCGATAAGCATTAAATGATTATCTGTTCCACCAGAAACTAATTTAAAACCTTTAGCTGTTAATTCATCAGCTAATACTTTTGCATTGTTTACCACTTTCCAAGCATATTCCTTGAATTGAGGTTTCATAGCTTCTCCAAAACATACAGCTTTTGCAGCGATTACATGCTCTAGCGGTCCACCTTGTATACCTGGGAAGATAGCTGAATTAATCTTTTTGGCTAACGCTTCATCATTTGTTAAGATAACTCCACCACGAGGACCTCTTAACGTCTTATGTGTTGTGCTTGTAACAACATGAGCGTATGGAACCGGATTCTCATGAACACCTGCAGCAACTAAACCAGCAATATGAGCCATATCAACCAGGAACTTAGCTCCAACTTCATCTGCAATTTCCCTAAATCTTTTGAAATCGATTTTTCTAGCATAAGCAGACGCGCCAGCAACAATTAACTGTGGCTTATGTTCTAATGCTAACTTACGTACATTTTCCATGTCAATTACACCTTCATCATTTACACCATAATGAACAAAATTGTATAGTTTCCCTGAAAAGTTTACGCTGGATCCGTGAGTTAAATGTCCACCATTACTTAAATCCATTGCTAGGATTGTATCACCAAAATTGATTGTGGCCATATATGCAGCCATATTAGCTTGTGAACCAGAATGAGGCTGAACATTAGCATACTTAGCTCCAAATAATTTGCATAATCTATCAATTGCGATCTGTTCTACTCCATCGACATTCTCACATCCACCGTAATATCTCTTATTTGGATAACCTTCAGCATATTTGTTTGTAAGGCAACTTCCCATTGCTTCCATTACTGCAGCACTTGTATAGTTTTCAGACGCGATTAATTCTACTGTTTCAATCTGTCTTTCTTGCTCTCTTCCGATTAAGTCAAAAATCATTCTATCCTTATTCATTAAATTTTTCATATATATATTACTCCTTTAGTATTTATCTTATTATTTTAGTGTTAATATAAAGGGATAGACGAACTATCCCTTTTGCATTCTTTAGAAGAATGGAATTTCTGACTCTTCGATTGCTCCACTGAAATCTGATGTATCAAATCCATTACCAAATCCACTAGGTGCTGCTGGTTGAGCTGGTGGTTGAGGTGATACAGCCATTTTTTCCTGACGAGCTAATTCTCTTAATTTCTTCATTTCGGCGATTTCTTCAAGAGTGTATTTATTCGCAACATTTGGAACATCTCCACCGATAATCACAACTTCATTTACGTAATTTCTTACTACGTTGTCAGAAGGCATGTTGTCTAGTGTAACGCCAAATCCTAATGTCATTGGTTGAGCTGCTTGCGCTGCTTCTTCAACTTCCACATAGTTATTAACCTTTAAGAATAATCTTCCTGTTGTATTTGGTTGATATAATCTAGTAAACTGTTGAGCCACATCAGCACCAACAAATACGTTCTGTAATTCACTAATAGAATTGTTATAACCTACTGTATATAAAGTAACTTTCTTTCTTCCAGTTGGAGAGCCTGTTTTAGAAACTTCGTCTACATATCCAAGAACTACACACTCAACAGCAGCTCCTACTTCATCTTTAACCTCAGGATTAGTTACTCTCTCGATGAATACACCTCTTAAATTATTTAATGTCTTTAACTCTCCATCTGTTTTAGAAACGTATTCATTCATTTCTAAGTTACCAGTCACCTTTACTCTATCGGCACATTCAGCTCCGTGTTCCTCTTCTGTCTTATATTCTCTTGCTACTGTTTCATAACCCTTGTATAACTTAGAAGATTCTTTGCTCCATAATCTAATTTTGTTTTCATGAACTTTATTTTCAAATTCAGAAGTAACTACTAAATCAACTGTGATAGTGTTATCACCATTGGTCGTTGTGCCGAATTTAACTTCTTTTCTTTTTAATTTACCGATTACTGTTAATTGATTTGTTGATTGTCTCATTATGAGTACCTCCATGTTGTAATTATTTTTCATATTTATATTATATAATTAATATTTTCGAAGTAAACTCACTCTGTAAGGTTTATTCTTCGATTCAATTAATCATGCTTATATTTATATTATATAACTACATTCAAAAGAGTAAACTCATACATAAAAAAACAGACCAACTTTTTAGCAGGTCTGCTCTTTCCATATTATTCTTTACCATATCCATTTTCAAAGAATATTTGTTTTTTGACTATTTCTTCAAGGATTTGAGTTTTCATTTCTTTTTTACTCATATTGAGCTTTTCAATAGTACCTTTCATTTCATTATCCTTGCAATATTGTTTTAGTTCAAGTTGATTAATGTCCATACCAAAGTTTTGCTCATATTCTAATTTCACTAGGTCATAGATAAATTTAGAATTTTTTACATTAACAGGTATGATTCTATTGTCCTCCGCTACTTTTGCAATCTGCGTAAATCTCTTTTTAAGAGTGGCCGCTGGAACAATATCGGCTCCGCCTTTACGTAATTTAGTTTTGATAATATATGGCGTATCATTATTTAATAGGTATGGTTTTGTCTCTCTTCCTTCGGAAACAACGTTCTTTTCGTTTGTTTCTTCTTTAATTGCCCCATATACAATATCAGCACAATATTTGTTAAACTTGATCACTTCTCCATTGTCTAATTCAAGTGTATGATTTGGCTTGAATTGGTCTTTTCTAAGATGTCTGATTGTTTCAAAGTCGTTATCGTATAATCCGATATATGTGAATAATAATAGGACTTTATCTTGGAAGTTCACCAAGCTCTCGATTGCTTTCTGAATCTCTGCAGGGCTGAGGAGCTTTGTTTCTTTGAAATGAGTTTTCTCTTTTACATAAGATAATGTTAAGTGCGAAGAAGCTTCTTTATTTCCAAAAAACACACAAAGGTCCTTTACTCTACTAATCACATTACTAATAGTAGTTTCACTCTTTCCAGTGCATTCTGCAATCATAAATAGGTCGATTTCTTCCGGACTAATTTTTTTAATGTACTCCAAATCTCCTTTAATATACCTATCCATTTTATTAATTAAGGATATTGCAGCCGTTTTAGTATTCTCGGTCTTAAATTTTTCTATATAATTTTCATAATTTTTTACTATTACGTCCATTGGTTTCAGTGTCTCCCTTTATATATAAACAAATTAATTGAATTTTCTAGTTCTTCAAAGTGTTTATATTATATAACAATTAATAGCAATTTGTAAACGGTTTTTTGAAATTTTTCATATATAAAAAAATGGAGAATTTTCTTCTCCATTCTGTTAGAATCTTCTAGAGTATCTCATTTCTTCGATATAGTCATGAAGGCTCTCGATTTCATCCTGTCTCTTTTCAACCTCATATTCCATATCGAAGTATAAGTTGTCGAACGCATTTGCAATGTCATTGATAATTTCTTTTAGCTCCTCGCCCTCAACCTTATCTAATACATTATCTAAGCATTCTAAAATTCTTTCATATTCTTTTCTCAACATCATATTATTAAGCAGTACATTGGAACAGCTCTTTTCGAATGTCTATCTTGTAAACTGTTTTGATAAGAGCTCTCTTATCATCAAGCAGGGTTATAATATAAACTTTTCCTTGTCTAGTAGTCACTTTATAATCGGTATCATTAAGTTTCTTCTGGGTCCGAATATTAAGTGGCTTAAGATCATATCTTATCTGACTCTCAATGGAAATGTTCTTTTTTGAGAACTTAATATTTCTCTGCTCAAATCTTTCTTTAACGTGCTTGCTTATGATAAGTTTTCTGTTCCACATATACTACTACCTCCTCTTTTAATAATAATCTTTATATTTATATTATATAATTATTATTTGGAGGGTAAACTCGCTTTTTATCTTTTGCAAAACTGATTTTTAATTGCTACAATCTGAGACTTATTACAGTTGCTACCTGACAAAATATTATTAATTTGGCTTGAAGTACAATTTCCATTAATAATGCTCTGGATCTGATTTGAAGTACAACCACTATTCAATAATGCGTCTTTGATTGAATTGCTACAATCTGAATTATTAATAGCTTGTTGAAGCTTATCCGGATATTTGATAGCGCCTGGTTTGCTACAGTTTGAATTGGAATTATTGCCGTTGTTACAGAACTGATTAACAATAGCCTGAATCTGCGAATTGTTACAGTTTCCACCTTTATTTAAGATGTTCTTAATCTGTTCTTTGTTGCAATTTCCACCAACAATCATTTGAATCTGTGGAAGCGTACATCCGCTATTTGATAGGGCATTCTGAATTGAACCGGAGCAATCTACTGTTTGAACCAATTCTCTAATTTCACTTACGCCAGCAACTTCTTTATTTACAACCGGATTTTCATTAACGATTGGTTTAGATACCTTATCCTTTTTAACTGGTTTCTTAGTTGGAGCAGCTACCTTATTAGAATCTTTCTTGCTATCCTGCTTATCCGCTTTCTTATCCTGCTTAGATGACTTTTTATTTTCCACCTTAACAGTCTCCTTTTTAACAGAAGATTCCTTCTTAATGGTAGACTCATTCTTAACACTAGATTTTTTCTTAGGAATCTCCTTCTTAACCTCAACCTTAGACTGAACTTTCTCCTTTGGTTCATTCTTCTTAGATTGAGATTTCTCTTCTTTATGAGCTCTCTCAACTGTTTCAGTGATACTAGAATTGGTTACCTTGCTTGCTTGATTGTTGCCCATTGCATATACTGTGGAGCTACATAATAATAAACTTCCACATACTGCACCCACGATAATTTTTTTCTTCATAATGTCTCCTTAATAAATTACGGTTAACGTGTTACATTCTTAACTTTCTCGAGATTAGTTTTATCTTAGGTGTTTTCCTGGCCTGATCACTTCCATGCTGGTTTCGTTCTATCACAGACCAGGGTATTTATTGTAACTAATTCTGTATTTTACCATTTTTATTATTTTCACTATTTATATTGTATATTAATTAGATTGCAAAAAATTAAGCTACATCATTGATTAATGATTTTAGCTTTTGGTATTCTTCGTTCATCTCTCTTGTTTCTCTTTCCAGTTCTTTGAACTTATCACTAAGCACCGAGCTGTCACTATACTTAGGATCCTCTAATAATACTACGATGTTGTTCATATCTAAAATGTTTTCATCCATTCGTGTTCTAAGTTCTATTAATCTTTCTTTATTTGTCATTCTTTTGCGTCTCCCTTTCATTTGAAAAATCAATATATTTTGTATTATATAATGCCTTATCTGAAAGTAAACTTGAATAATGTATTTTTTATTCACTCGTTAATTATACTACATGAATATTTTTTTGAATACAGAAAATAATATATTTATATTATAAAAAATTCGGTAAAAAATCTATTTCTTTACATTTATAACGAATACTGGAGTGGTTACATGTCAGGAAATGCCATTGATATAGGCACAATGCTGAGAGCTCTAAGAAAGGAAAAGGGGCTTTCTATATTTAAGGCAGCAAAGGAACTCAATATATCTGGTAATTATCTTAGTCAGATTGAACGAGATATTAAAGTCCCTTCTGAAGTAGTAATATACAGAATTGCAAAATTTTATGAACTTGATCCTGAAGAGTTGCTATTTAAGTTTGGCAAGACAATGCCAGCCTGGACAAAAGACGTAATTGATATTCCACATCTTAAAAAGATTGTAACTGAAATATCTAATGACAAGCGAATAGAGAATGACCAAAAAGAGCGAATTGCCAAAGAACTTTACCAGATTTATAACGACCACTTGAAGGAGGATGATTAATATATGATGGAATTACAATATCGCATCGTCGATTCTATTATAGATACAATTGGATACGATGGTTTATTAATGCTCAAAGATGGTCTTGTTTTTGCGATGGGGTTTCTTATCGGATATATTATTATGCTTGTGCGCGCCGCATTAGCGTTACGCCACCTTCATACCATAAGAACTATGGAAGAGAATGTAATTGTTAAATTAAAACAGGGTGACAGGACTGTGTATTTTGCCAACCCTAAGAATTGGAAAGAGTCAATACAAATAGCCGTTGCCCTTACCATTAAACCTGTATTAAGAGGTAAAACTTATACTAGAAGAGATCAGAAAAGAGCCAATATTGTAATCGTACTACTTACTATTATATTTGCCCTTGTCCTCACGATTGGAATGTTATTACTATCTGTTTCTGTATTAGAAAATCCTAATGGCGGATATGACATAATCGGTAGGTTTAAATAGAAGAGCAGTGGGGCCTTGATTTCTTATTATCATCATAAACTTTTCGAGGTCCCTTGAAAGTATTTTTTCACTATCGAAACTACTTTTGTACCTTAGAAAGTGGTTAGAATTTCATTTTTCGAGTTCTTAACATGGTAAGAATTACTCTTAATATAGTGTGTTTCTCTTTTATATAGTTTAAAGTAATTCTTTTTTCTTTCTTTCACTTTGTTTCATTTCTTTTTACTTTTCGCTACTTTCATGTACTTACATATAGTTCGTTTTACCTTAAAGTACCTTGAAACCATTGATATTACTGGCTTTTTTACATCTTTCCAAAAGTTTAAAGTTGTTTCGTGCTGTTTAAAGTATTTTTTTTCGCTTTGTTTTAATTGTTTTTATTTTCAGGTATTGACATGTTGTTTCAATTTGTTATAATGTACTTTGTAATACATTAAAGCACTTTCAAGTTGTTTTAACAATTTAATATAAAGGAGTTGAATCGAATAGATGGCTACCAACGAAACTAAGAAACCAAACATGACTAAGAATGATATGCATATACTTGACGCCATTCGAACATGTAAGGCCGAAAATGCTCTAAGAGGAGTTCCAGTATCATCTTTAGTCCCTAAGACTAACCTTAGTCATACTAAAATCAGGTCATCAATGAAAACACTAATCGCTGCAGGTTATGTTGAAGAGGGGTTCATGCAAAAGAACGCAAGAACGTATTACATTACTGAAAGTGGAATCGAACTTATTAGAAAATTACTATTCGAAGCTAAGAACGCAAGTCCTAGCCTTGAAGAAGAATATCGAACAGAAAAACAGTAACTTATCAATCATTTTTAATATATGAGGAAAGTGGAGGATTAAAACATGTTAAGTACAGAAATATTATTTATTGGAATTGGACAAGCCGGTAACAAAATTGTCTCTGAGATTATGAAAAAGAATAAGAGGATTAAAGGTATCTTCATTAACTCAAATGAGGGCGATTTAAAATCAATCTCAAATGCTAATGAAAGAAACACGGTTCTTGTTGATGGGGAAAACGGAGCTGGTAGAGATCGTAACGAAGCTAAAATATTTGCTATGGATAGCCGTTTTGAAATCTCAGATGAAATTAATAAATACAAGAGCAAGAAATACGTTTACTTTGTATTCAGTATGGGCGGCGGAACTGGATCTGGTATGACACCAGCAATCTTAACTTTCTTATACAAACAAAATCCAGATATCAAATACAACGTAGTTGCTGTATTACCTAAAAAGACTGAAACAAGACAAACTCTTAAGAACACAGCAGCATGTTGGGATGAATTAATGAAGTTATCTAAATTGAATGTAAATTCCATTTACTTACTAGATAACAGCAAGAGAGATACAACAAGCGAAATCAATGAAGAGTTCGCTTCCTTATTCACTAAATTCTTATCTTTACCAGATTATGATTACAACGAAGATAGCGTAACAATGGATAAGAGAGAAATCCGTAACCTTGGTAATGCTCCTGGTATCAATGCAATCTACGAATTAAATAATGACTATACTGAAAGTGATGTTACTAAATACATCAGTAAAGTTATGAAGAAGAGTATCTTCTCTGTAGGTGCTAAATCTTGTCATTATGTAGGTATAAGCACGGCTGCTGATTTCAACAGTGAAGATGTATTAGACGCATTTACAATTCTTCCAAATGGTGATAAATATCAATGCTTCTCCGATGAAGAAGATCCAATGTTAGTTATTGGTGGTGCAACACCTCAAAACCAACTTATCTTAGAAATGAAAAAAATCGTCGAAGAGGATCTAAAGAACGTAGCCGAAACAACTCCAGATGTTGACATTGAAGATTTACTTGTTAACTTAGAAGATCCACGCGATAAGAAACTTCCTAAGAGAAATACAAAATCCAAAGCTGTTGCATTAGATGATATCGATGAATCTGAATTATGGAACGATATCTTAAATATGTAATCTGGATATAGATAAAAAGAAAGATGGGCTTAATAACCCATCTTTTCTGCTTGTTTAATTATTTTGTTTGTAATAGTGGTTGTTAGATTTGAGATTCTTGTCCTCGTAAGTTCAAGCTCTTTGGCAATCTCAATATTCTTATATCCACTTCTAATCATTTTGTAAACCGCGTACTCTCTACCGGAGAATACATTCTCGCTTACCATTTCTTCCACTAAAGCTTCTAAATCAAATAGTAGTAGAGATAAGTCATCGTCTGGAATAAACTCATTCTGGACGTAAATAAGAGCTTTCACATGCTGCTGATTCGACCAATCAAACATTTCCCATGACGGGCACGTACTTTCCATAAGAGCATTTCTTAACTTATATCCGAATACACCTTTTAGAGTATCTTTCGTGTAGATCATATCCTGGTTTATTTCGCCTTTGATTTTTCTTAACTTATATCCTTTACCTTGCGGAGTTTTAAGCTTTTCTGATAGCTCATTATCATATTCCTTGTAAGCTCTAAGCACTTCACCACAGAAACTATCTTCCATAAGGTCCTCTTTAGTAATGACTTGTCTCTTAGGCTTTTTGAAGTTCTTATTCTGAATTAAGAAGTTGATCACCGTATCTTCTGAACCTGAGATACCAGTCTTAGCTTTTGCAAGTTCACATTTATGCTCCATGCTCTCTTCTCGTCTCATAGCTCTATTGTATTCGTTACGGTCAATGAAGAATCTGTATTCCTGGCTTTTCTCTTTACGGTCATCTCTTACCTCTTCGCTTCCAAGTAAGTAATCAGCCATTTGCTCCAATGCTTTACACACATTGTTATTCTCGCTTAGAGAATCATTCTGGTTAAGTTCACATTTATAGTGACCATCAAAATAATTCTCGAAGAAGTTCAATCCGTTTTCATCAGTATTACTTAATACATCATCGACAATCTTTCTTCTCCCTTCTAAATCTCTGACTTTATAATCTAAAGCCTGTTTAACTTCATAAACGTTCTGGTTATTGATTTTACCATTGAATAAGTGTCTATTTTCAAAACCCATGTTTTTATCCTCCTGATTGTTTTAAACTGTCATAACCTATCGTAAGTTATTATTTATCATATTTATATTATATAATTATTATTCCAATGGTAAACTCACCTAAAAAAAGAACTGCCTAAGCAGCTCTTTCTTGAATGTAACCATGTTTAACAAGAGATTTACGAATGAACTCCTGTCCTTTAGGTCTTACCAATACTTTTACTCTATTAATTTTATCAGTTGGGTACTGTTTAACCTCAAAGAATCTATCATACTTAGCATATGGAACATTGTGTTTTGCTCCATATCTCTTAACACGCTTTCCTAAAGTCTTGTCGTAACACATGTATTCATCAGTCATTAGAACACGGTGATTTCTTAAGATACTTAGAAGCTCATTTTTTCCAATACCTAAATTAGCAGCAAGGATCTTAAACTCAACCGAAGATTCCTCGTTCTCAATGAAATGTGCGAATGCTTCAACCTTTGGAGCTTGTTCTTCAAGCTGCTTATCTTTCATTCTGATAATCTCGTCTTTTTTACTAAGCGTTCTCTGTGCAACTACCAATGCTCTTGCAAGAAATTCTTCATCCGATTCCTCCGCAGAAACTGGAATATAACCTCCAGTCATCCTAATCTGTTTTAAGATCGTTTTAACTTCTTTCTTAAATTCCTTTGCAATAGGCTTACGACTCTGCATTAATACTTCATATAAACCGTCTTCTGTTAAAAACCATTGTTCTTTCCTAACTCCACCGTGAGTAGAAACTTGATTATAAACATTGTTTAGCATCAAGATTTTTTCATCTTCATCTACCTTAGAAAGCATAACACTTGAATTGCTATGTTCAATCCATTCTGCAACATCTTTAGCAAGGAATAATGGCTGTTCTGGTGTACCATACATTCTAAATTCTTTACCTAATACTTCTCTTTGTTCAAATACTGTTAATTGATTCATTGTTATATCTCCTTTATATATCTTAATTAGTCATTTTGTTTATATTATATAATCAATAACAGGAGAGTAAACGGAACTAAATAATTTTTTTAATTTCTTATATTTCGAGTTTTAAGACTACGATTCTTGATATCTGTATAAATCGTAGGGTATGACATTTATTGACTGAATATAGGGATAATATAAGCATTACGGCGCGCATATATCGGGCTTATATATCCAACCTGTATTATTATCCTGCAATGAATATACACAGCTCAATATTCCTGGAGCATATACGGCTACAATAATGCGGGTCCTAATATATGGCACCACACGTCCTATATCTAAAGAATAACTAGGGATAAATATATTGGGATTGTTTATCTATGAATGATGATAAAAAAAGAATTGAGTTTCTACTATATTAATGTTTAAAAATAACCTTTTGACAGTGGGGTAGCAAAACCCTATATCCAGGTACCAATAGTATGTTGGAACAACAGAAGAATAGAGTTAATCTTATTCAGTATAAATCATGAACCATTAGCCAATACTTATAATGTAGATCCACTACGGCTATATGCCTATCTGGATATGGTATAGGTAGAATAGGTAAACGATACATGATAGTTGTCAATGAGATGAATATAAAAAGAATAATACAAGTTATATTTAATTAAGTTAATTTATAAAAGTATTATAGGTGTGGTAGTTAAGTCAAGTCATGAGAGCAAGATAGCTCACTAATTACTTAATCGTCTGGAAATGAACCAGGTATAACCAGCTCTATCACAAGTCATAGGGTATCCCGCCCATTTTTTCAGAAAAAAATAGCTGGTAAATGACCGCGACGAGGGG
>ERZ808278.75-NODE-75-length-85883-cov-4.006420_pt1 | contig 85883 bp, 68 predicted proteins | sample MGYA00521239_ERZ808278 | MGnify/ENA primary metagenome ERZ808278 (study PRJEB31516, sample SAMN03275600) | gut metagenome | biome: mammalia-associated habitat; material: feces | host: Papio cynocephalus | place: Kenya | collected 2012-07-17 ...
ACATTTTTCCGTTGGGAAAAACTCCACAATGAGAAACAGGGCCATGCCCTAACAATAAAAAGTGCCGTCTTGCAAATCGCTCGTCGGCACTTTCTTATTTCATATATGGTTTTACGCAACCATATCAATTTCTAATATTCACTTTCATATCGATTTCTTAGCTTTTTCAAAGCCTTTTTCTCAATACGGCTCACATAACTGCGGCTAATGCCTAACATGTCGGCTATTTCCCGCTGCGTTACTTCCTGCTCACCATATAAACCATACCGCATTATGATAATCTGCTTCTCTCTTGTATTAAGAATATCATCCAAATACTGATACAGTTTCTTTACGTTCTCAGAAAGCTCCATGGTTTCTACCACATCTTCATCCACTGATTCGATGATATCAAGCAGGTTAATCTCATTTCCTTCCTTATCAGCACCAATTGGTTCGTACAGATAGACGTCCTTAGACTGTTTCTTTCCATTTCGAAGCATCATCAGTAATTCGTTTTCGATGCAGCGTGAAGCATATGTCGCTAAACGAATTCCCTTCTCGGCATCAAAGGTATCAATTGCTTTAATCAGACCGATCGTTCCAATCGAAATGAGATCATCAATTTCTCTTTCATTCGTGTTATATTTCTTTACAATGTGAGCAACAAGCCGCAGATTCCGTTCAATTAGAATCTCTCGCGCCTCCCTGTCTCCGTCCTTACACAAACGAATATAAAGCTGCTCCTCTTTGGTGCTTAGTGGAATTGGAAATGATTTCAATAGTTAAGCACCTCATCGTTAACCAGTTTAATTCTATTTTATGAACAATGAGGCGAATTAGTGCATTTCCACTCAAAAAAAAACTAAAAGTTTTTACTGCTCTTCTTTTTTTCTTAAGATATCAAAGGATTCTAATGCGATACCAAGATCAACATAGATTTTCTGTTTTGGATGTGGACAGCTCTCCATGTCATTTCCTTCTTCATCCATGATACGTTTTACAACCACTTCAATGTTTTCATGATTTGGCTTCATTACTTCAATGATATCTCCTACAGAGAATTTATTTTTCTGTTCTAACCCATATAGGCCTTCTGCATTTTTATCTTCAATTAGGCCCAGATAAATGTAACCTTTTGTATAGGTATTATTATCGTAAACCTGTGATTCTTCTGTTGTTTTACCATAGAAGAATCCCGTTGTGAATTTACGATACGTACACTTTGCAATTTCTTCCTTGTAGTGTGGTATCTTACTTTCGTATAAAGCTGGATCTTTGTAATAATCGTCAATTGCTTCACGATACGTTCTAGCAACAACTGCTACATATAAAGCAGTTTTCATTCTTCCCTCGATCTTTAAGCTGTCAATACCAGCATCAATAATATCTGGAATATGCTCGATCATACATAAATCTTTGGAATTAAAAATATAAGTTCCTCTATCATTTTCAAAGACTGGCATATATTCACCTGGTCTTGTTTCTTCTACAATATGATATTTCCAGCGGCATGGATGTGTACATGCCCCCATGTTAGCATCTCTGCCTGTAAAATAATTACTTAATAAACAGCGTCCTGAGTAACTCATGCACATAGCACCATGTACAAATGTCTCAATCTCCAAATCATCTGGAATATTTGCACGAATCTCTTTAATTTCTTTCATGCTTAACTCTCTAGCTGTAACAACACGACTAGCCCCTTGTGCTTTCCAGAAATTAAACGTTGCATAGTTTGTATTATTCGCCTGTGTACTAATATGACGTTCAATTTCAGGACAAACTTCCTTGGCTATTTCGAACATACCAGGATCTGAAACAATGATGGCATCTGGCCTCACTTCTTTCAGCTCAGCAAAATAATCTCTTGCTGCCAAAAGATCACTATTGTGTCCAGTAATATTCGCTGTCACATATACTTTTACTCCATGCTCATGAGCATACGCAATTCCCTCCTGCATCTTTTCCTTTGTAAAGTTTTTTGCATTTGCACGTAAGCTAAAGATTTCTCCTCCGATATAAACGGCATCTGCTCCATATTGCACTGCAACTTTTAATACCTCTAAACTGCCTGCTGGTATTAATAATTCAGGTTTTTCTCTTAATGACATATACTTGTCCTCTCAATCTATTTTACTAATTTTGTACTTAACATAACTCCATCCCCAATTGGCAGCACTACCGTTTCAAATGACTCTGAGTGTGTCAATTCATATAAGTACTCTCGCATACGACAATGTATGGTTCGATTTCTTCTTGTTACCGCATAACGGGATTCAATAATATCTCCATCTTGCAATACATTATCTGATATTAACAGCCCTCCAGGCGTTAGTAAATCGAAAATATCTGGAAGAAAATTTAAATACTGTCCTTTGGCAGCATCCATAAAAATCATATCATAGATATTTTTCTTCTCTTTGAGTTCCTTAAGAATAACAGAAGCATCCCCCTCTAAAATTGTAATCTGCTCTTCTTTACCGGCTTTTTTTCGATTTTCTTTTGCCTCTATGATACGTTTTTCCATTTTTTCTATGGTTGTAATATGGGCATTATCCCCTATAAACTGACTCATAAAAATAGAAGAAAATCCAACCGCTGTACCAACTTCAAGTATTTGGCCAGGCTTATTATTTTGTATTAGAAAACGCAACAGACTCTGAGTGGGCTTTTTGATGATAGGCACATATTCACTTAATGCTTTTTTCTCAAGCTGACGTAAAAACTCAGGTAATTCTTTATCCAACGAGTCTATATACGTTGCAATTCGTTCATTCGTAATCATGTCTTGGCTCCTGTTTCTTTTTATTTGAAAACGTTGAAAACGCGAGTATCTATTAGTCACCTAATAAATACCCGCATCTTAGTTAATCTTTCTCGCTATTTTCACCAAAGCTTGCGCCTGGATCTGTTATCGTTCTAATTATATTACCATAATTCATGGACGTATTCAGCTTATAAACACCAGGTAAGATGGGGTCAGAATTATTTACCATAAGCTTTGCTCGAATAAAGAATGCAGTTTTGCTTTTAATGACATTCTTATATTCCAAAAGTTCTGCAATTTCCTGCGTCGTATCACCTTGTCTTATTGTCACCATTACATCTGTGCCAGGGGCATCAGCTACTGTATCATTTCCGAAAATCTGATAGGAAAAAGCATACGCTCCCTTTGTCAAATAAATAGTACCTAAAATAATGACTGTATAAAGTAAAAGTGTCAATACAATATGAAGTGCTAATTTTACTCCGCTAGACCCTCTTTTCTCTTTTGCTGATTTCGCTGTCATATGTCTATTCCCCCAAAAAACCAATATCCATATTCACACTATCTAGAATGGCATGGTTTACTTGCTTCATCATATTACTAAAATGTTTTTCTGCAATTAAAAATTCTAGTGTTAACTCGTTACTATGAATATCATTAAACTCTTTGCATAGCTCTTCATGCATGTTACTATAATTCTGAACATTGGAGAGGTGAATTTCAAAACGACGCTTTCGATATTCATTTACTCTGAAAAGAAGCTCTGGGTTCTTCATGATTTCTGCATATAATTCATGATATTTCTTGTATTCATTACTTTCTTTGATTACCTGAATCAAATCATTTGTCGTCTCAACAACCTTTTTCATACTTGTATACTCCCTTGATTTTATACTTCCATAATGATTGGAAGGATCATAGGATCTCTCTTTGTTTTCTTCCATAAATAATCACTTAGAGAATCTCTAATTTCATTTTTGATTCTTCCCCAATCTGTTACATTATGGCTTAAACATTTTTCAAGTGCATCATTCACTACATCTCTTGCTTCATCCATCAGATTTTCAGATTCTCTTACATAAACAAATCCTCTGGATACGATATCTGGCCCTGCTAATACCTGATTACTGTATTTTTCTAGTGTTACTACAATAATAATCAGACCATTTTCTGATAAATGCTGTCTGTCGCGTAATACGATATTACCTACGTCGCCAACACCTAAACCATCAACTAATACGCCAGATGCTGGAACATGATCAATTACTTCACCTTTTTCGTGTGATAATTCTAACACATCACCGGAAGAAATAATGAAGATATTTTCCTTTGGAATTCCCATGCCTTCTGCTAGTTCAGCATGTGCAATTAAATGTCTATATTCACCATGAACAGGTACTGCATATTTTGGCTTTGTCAATGCATAGATTAATTTAATTTCTTCCTGACATGCATGTCCAGAAACGTGTGTATCCTGGAAAATAACTTTTGCACCTTTCATGGATAGTTCATTAATTACTTTGGAAACAGATTTTTCATTACCTGGAATTGGTGTTGAACTGAAAATTACAGTATCTCCTGGCTTAATGGTAACCTTACGATGAATGGATGCTGCCATTCTAGATAAGGCGGCCATTGCTTCTCCCTGACTTCCGGTTGTAATTAATACAATCTGATCGTCTGTATAGTTTTTCATCTGTTCAATATCAATTAGGATATTATCTGGCATTGTAATATACCCAAGTTCCGAAGCCGTTGAGATTATGTTGACCATGCTTCTTCCTTCAATTACAACTTTACGTCCGTATTTATCTGCAGAATTCACAATCTGCTGTACACGGTCCACATTAGAAGCAAATGTTGCAACGATAATTCTGTTCTTTGTATTTTCTGCAAATATATTATCAAATGTTTTTCCTACTGTTCTTTCTGACATTGTGTAACCAGGTTTTAAAACGTTGGTACTGTCACATAACAATGCTAAAACACCTTTTTTCCCAATTTCACCAAAACGCTGTAAATCTATTGTTTCTCCAAATACTGGAGAATAATCAACTTTAAAGTCTCCTGTGTGAACGATAATTCCTGCAGGTGTATAAATTGCTAATGCTGCAGCATCTGCAATACTATGATTTGTACGAATGAATTCAATACGGAAACATCCAAGATTGATAGATTGTCCATATTTTATAACTTTTCTCTTGGTAGTTTTCATTAAGTTATGCTCTTTGAGCTTATTCTCAATGATACCCATTGTAAGTTTTGTAGCATAAATTGGAACATTAACATCTTTTAATACATAAGGAATACTTCCAATGTGATCCTCATGACCATGCGTGATGACAAATCCTTTCACTTTTTTGATGTTTTCTTTTAAATATGTGACATCCGGTATAACTAAATCAATACCTAACATCTCATCTTCTGGGAACGATAAACCACAGTCTACTACGATGATGGAATCTTCAAATTCAAACGCCGTAATATTCATACCGATTTGTTCCAATCCGCCTAAAGGAATAATTTTTACTCCTTTATCTGATAATTCTTTTAATTTCAAAATAGCACCTCCATAAGAATTATGTACCGAGTGCAACAAAGGCGACATTTCCTTTAGCCTGCTTTTGCAATAAAGAAAAATCAGTTTTCATTTTATTCACTTTTCTATTATTTTTGGATTATTTATCGGATTCGCAGCTGTTATTCTCGCTGCACTTTTTACAATATCCATACAATTTCACTTCATGATCGATTACTTTAAATCCAAGTGATTTTTGAATACGCTCTTCCAATACTTCTAGTAAATCATCTTCAAATGTTAATACTGAGTGGCACTTCAAACAAATTAAATGATGATGATGGTGACATCCTTCCTTTTCACGGTTACCAATTTCATAACGGACAAAACCGTCATCAAGATTTAATTTATCTATTACCTCAAGTTCAGAAAGCATCTGAATTGTACGATAAACAGTTGCCAAACCTATCTCAGGATATTTTTCTTTCACAAAACCATATATTTCTTCAGCCGTTAAATGTTCCCCTGGTCTGTTTTCCAGTACTTCCAAAATGGCAATTCTTTGATTCGTTACCTTCAATCCATTTGCTTTTAGTAAATTTTTAAAATAATCTTGTTTGTTAGGCATCTTCTCACCTTTTCGCAATAAAATTCGAACTAATCTTTCTTACACTAAGTCCATATTACTCTTAATTTTATATATTTTTATAATGGCATAATCTTATTTTTTTATTCCAATTCGATATCTAAATCATCCATAAGTTCAGTAAAAACTTTTGAAAGAGCAGTCAGCTGTTCTTCGTCTTCTACCACTTCATAGATAGCTTCTGTAGCTTCTGGTTCTGAAACGTCTACTAAAATCAATGCATTGGCTTCTTCCCCTTCGTTATCATCTGCTACTAATAAAAAATTCTTTCCATTTATTTTTGTCTCTTCTAAAACATAAAATTCAATTTCTTCTCCATCTTCTGAAGTAAAAATCAACTTTTCATTTTTTTCCATGTCAGTCTCCTTAACTTTCGCACTTTTGTACGCTTAACCAATCTAAATAGCCTTGCAGAATAAATACTGCAGCAACTTTGTCTACTACCTTTGCTCGGTCCTCTCGTCTTACATTTCCTTCAATCATAGCCTGATGTGCAGATACTGTCGTAAGCCGTTCATCCCATAATACAACTTCTATTCCAAGTCGATTCACTAATTTCTCACGAAACGCTTCAGACTTTTCTGCTCGATCGCCAATTGAATTGTTCATATTCTTAGGATACCCTAAAACAATTCGTTCTACTTCATATTCTTTAACCAGTTCTTCAATTCTTGCCAGTGTCTGACGTAGTTTATTCTCGTGTTTTCTTGTTATCACTTCGATTCCTTGGGCAGTTATGTGCAGTGCATCACTGATTGCAACCCCGCAAGTAACTGAGCCAAAATCTAGTCCCATTATACGACTCATAGTAAATTCCTATCTATATAATTTGTCAAAAGTTCTTCTAATATCTCGTCACGGTCTACCTTCATAATAAGGCTTCTAGCCCCCTTATGACTAGTAATATACGTAGGATCACCAGACATGATATAACCGATTATCTGACTTACTGGATTATATCCTTTCTCTACCAAAGCCTCATAAACTCTGGCAATCATTTCGCTAACCTGTATCTCTGGTTCTTTGGGTATTCTAAAATACTGTGTATTGTTAAATTCCTCCATTTAGTCACTTCCTTACTAATGTTCCTTTTTATATCTTCCGATCACGCCATTACTTATATATTAATATAAAAGAAATAAAATAGCAACCCTTTTTCTAAGCGACGATGTGTGCCTTAAGATTTTTTACATCTTTTATTCTTTTAAACATAAAACTCCATTTTTTTCATAAGTCACTGGCAAATAATGATTCCTTCGATTGTTTCGCTAGCTGAAGTCACTTGTTTTATCTGATTTGTCAAGTCCTCACCACTTGATTTAATGGCAAATTTTACATATCTTTCATTATGCCCAACGAAATACTTTTCGCCTTCCAATTCAGTTTCTTCTTCAAATAAAACCGTCTGCATTTTATTCTGCATCTTTTCTTCATATTCTTTTCTCATTTGTTTTTCTAAGGCAATGACTTGCTCGCTTCGCTGTGATTTTACGTGTTCAGAAACTTGATTTGGCATAACTTCTGCTTTCGTCCCTTTACGAACAGAATATTTAAATACATGCATCTGTGAAAAATGAATTCTTCTTAAAAATTCCTTTGTAATTGCAAACTCCTCTTCTGTCTCTCCTGGGAATCCAACAATAATGTCCGTTGTAATAGCAGGAGCTTCATAATATTTTCTGATAATTCCAACATTCTCTTCAAATTCTTTTGTCGTATAACGACGATTCATACGAAGAAGTGTTTCATCGCAGCCACTCTGTAAAGATAAATGAAAATGTGGACACACTTTATCTAATTTTGCAAGCTGTGAAACAAAGTTTTCTGTAATAATTCGTGGTTCCAGTGAACCGAGACGAATTCTTTTTACTCCGTCAATTTTACTAATTTCGCTCATCAAATGAAGCAATGGCTTTCCTTCTAATGAAATAAAATCATGTTTCTTTTCAGCTCCACACCAAGGTTCTAAGTCAACTCCATAAGAAGAAAGATGGATTCCCGTCAAAACAACTTCCTGACAGCCGCTCTCGGCTAATCTTCCCACTTCGCCTAATACGTCGGAAACTTCACGGCTTCTAACCCTTCCCCTCGCAAATGGAATAATGCAGTAAGAACAGAACTGATTACAGCCATCCTGTATCTTAATTGCAGCACGAGTTGTTTCTCCAGATGTATCAATTTCCAATCTTTCATAATCGCGTTCTCTGTGAATCTGGGCTGTAAAATTATTAAGTACTTCTATTCCATTAGAAGCCATATATTCTTCTACTGCTTCTACAACATTTCCCTTTTTATTATTTCCAATAATTAAATCCACTGCAATATCCTCTTTCACAGCTTCTCCTGCTGCCTGAACATAACAGCCTGCCGCAACAACGATTGCGTTTGGATTTTTCTTTTTTGCTTTATGAAGCATTTGCCTAGATTTACGATCTGCCATATTGGTAACCGTACAGGTGTTGACAATATAAATATCTGCTTCTTCAGAGAAGCTTACCAGTTCATAACCGCTCTTTTGAAACAATGTTTCCATTGCATTTGTTTCATAGGAATTTACCTTGCAGCCTAGTGTTAAAAATGCTACTTTTCCTTTATTTCTGCTCATTCTAACTATACCTTTCTACTCATTTACGATTCGTTTACACTTGTTTTACAACACTATCAGATTTCCATTATGCTAGTCTCAAAAACAGCATGATTTCTCATTTTTATCAACATTGTATATTGACTTTTATATTTCCTAAATGTACTATATAATCATAGAAATTAAAAAGGAGGACTTCATATGAAGACAGTAAAGATTTCATTAAATTCTATCGATAAGGTAAAAACTTTTGTTAATGACATTACAAAATTCCAATCTGATTTCGACCTTGTTTCAGGAAGATATGTTATCGATGCAAAGTCCATCATGGGAATTTTCAGCTTAGACTTATCTAAACCTATTGACTTAAATATTCATGCGGAAGAAGATGTTCAAAAAATTCTTGACGTACTTGCACCTTACATTGTTGAATAATTTGATTATCCAGCGAAGCAACTTGCTTGTATGGGGAGGATACGGTGTATCCTCTTTTTTTATGTCATTTATTCTGTCGAAACTAGTGTATTTTTTTATACCTCAACGCTTCTATTTTGTGTTTCATAGAAACGTTGAGGTATACTTAAGTCTCCGTATATGAGACCATTCTATTTACTGAACCTGAATTTTTTCTACTGTATCTAATGCTGTTTTTACAAGCTCATCAATTTTTTCTTCTAAGTTACGTTCGGAACGCTTAATAATATTTAAGTTTGGTTTTGTTACAGGATGTTTTGCAACGAAAATCGTACAACAGTCTTCGAATGGCTGAATAGATGTTTCGTAAGTTCCGATTTTTTCAGAAACGTCTACAATTTCCTGTTTATCAAAACCAATTAATGGACGATATACTGGCATTGTACATACTTCGTTTGTTGCTGCAAGACTCTGCATTGTCTGGCTGGCAACCTGTCCGATACTTTCGCCTGTAATTAGACCTAAAGAACCATCTTGTGATGCTAATTCTTCTGCAATTTTCATCATATAACGTCTCATGATAATTGTTAATTCTTCATGAGGACATTTTTCATATATATATAACTGAATATCAGTAAAGTTTACGATATTCAATTCAATTGGACCTGAGTATTTTGAAACAATCTTTGCTAAATCCACAACTTTTTGTTTTGCACGCTCGCTTGTGTAAGGTGGTGCATGGAAATATGTGGCAGACAGCTTAACGCCACGTTTTGCAATCATATAACCTGCTACTGGACTGTCAATTCCTCCTGAAAGAAGAAGCATTGCTCTTCCATTTGTACCAACTGGCATACCACCTGGTCCTGGTATTGTTTTCGAATAGATGTAAACACGGTTTCTGATTTCTACGTGAATTCTTACCTGTGGATTGTGTACATCTACTTTTAAATTAGGGAACTCATTAAGTAGATATTCTCCCATTTCTACACAAATCTGTGGAGAATTTTTTGGATAATTTTTATCAGCACGCTTTGCTTCCATCTTGAATGTAAGTTCTTCCTTGCCATACACATTCTCTACATATGCTTTTACGGCCTGTTTTATCCCTTCCCACTCAGTATCTTCTACGAGGACTACTGGGCAAATCTGCGAAATACCAAATACCCTTGACATAGCTTCTACTGCATCGTCGTAATCAAATTCACCTTCTGCTTCTACATAGATTCTACCCTGATCTTTGATTACTTGAAAACTTCCCTCTACTTCTTTTAATGCAAAAGCAATTTGGTCTTTTAAAGCATTTTCGAAAATAAAGCGGTTTTTACCTTTTATTCCGATTTCTGCGTATTTAATTAAAAATGCTTGAAACATACTTGTATTTCCTTTCCCTTTTCTTGCTATGATACGTTAGTGATTAATGTCTTGTAAATTTACGAAGTACCGGAAGCAGTTCGTTCAAAACATTAAGTGCATAATCTATCTCTTCCATTGTTGTTGTCACCGAAAAGCTAAAGCGAATCGTGGAATCCAATAGTTCTTTTTTCACTCCGATTGCCTGTAATGTACCACTTAACTGTGGATGATTCGATGCACAGGCAGAACCACTGGATACATAGATGCCTCTTTCTTCTAATGCATGGAGAAGCACCTCTGCACGTATTCCCAAAAAACTCACACTCACAACGTGTGGGGCCGTTTCTCTAATAGAGATACCACTAACTCCGTTTACGGTTACACCATCAATTTTCTTTACTTCTTCTATAAAATGTTCTTTCAGTTGATAAAGATGTTCGACCTTATCCGAATGGTCTTTGTATATTTCCTGTGCGGCAACCCCTAACCCGGCGATTCCTGGCACATTTTCTGTTCCAGAACGCATATTGTTCTGTTGACCGCCTCCATGAATAATTGGCTGAACTTTCACTTTATCACGAATATACAGTACACCGACTCCTTTCGGTCCATGCAATTTATGGCCACTAATGGATAACAAATCAATTCCTAGCTTTTTCGGATAAATTTTATATTTACCATATGCTTGAATTGCATCCACATGGAATAAGGCTTTACTGTTTTGTTCTTTCACTATTTTACTGATTTCGGCAATTTTTTCACATGTACCGATTTCATTATTCACATACATGATAGAAACTAAAATCGTATCTTCTCGAATTGCTTGTTTCAATTCATCAAGGTCCACATAACCATTTTTATCAACACTTAGATAGGTCACTTCATACCCTTGCTCTTCCAAGAAAATAAGTGGATTATGAACGGAAGCATGTTCAATCTTAGTTGTAATAATGTGCTTCCCTTGTCTCTTATGAGCAATGGCGCCTCCAATAAGAGCCATATTATTGGATTCTGTACCACCAGACGTAAAAATGATTTCTTTTTCTTCTGCTTTAAGCGATGATGCAATAATCTCTTTCGCTTTCTTTATATACTTTTCCGCCTCAAAGCCTTTGTTGTGCATGGAAGATGGATTGCCATAACAGACATCCAATGTTTCCTTCATAATTTCCCTAACACTTTCCAAAGGTCTTGTTGTCGAAGCATTATCTAAATACGCTTCCATTTGTCAAACTCCTTTTTTCCGCCCAAGTTAGTTACATGTTTTCGCGTTTCTGTTCTAATTCATACATTAATATAGATAGAATTGTAAGCCCTGCCGTTTCTGTTCTTAAAATTCGTTTTCCTAACGTAATTGCATGAAAGTCAGCTTCTTGTACCTGTTCAATCTCTTTTTCATCAAATCCACCCTCAGGGCCAATGAAAATTCCAATTGATTTACCTTTACACGCATTTTTTACCTGTTCCACTGTGGTAGCCATATTCTCAGCCAATTCATAAGGTACAATGCAATAATCCAGTTTTTTTCCATAAGAAACAGCTTCTTTAAAGCTCATCACCGAATGAATCTCTGGGATAATCCCCCTTCCAGACTGCTTTGCAGCGGAAGTAGAAATTCCTTGCCAGCGCTCTAATTTCTTTTGTTCCTTTTTTCCTTCTTCTATCTTTGCCACACAACGTTTCATAGAAACTGGAATCACTTCATGTACACCAAGTTCAACTGCCTTTTGTATAATCAGCTCCATTTTATCCTTCTTTGGAATTCCCTGGAACAGATAAATCTTTGCAGGAAGTTCTGATTCCGTGTCATTTATCTGATTGATTTTCGCTATTACTTCTTCATTATCCAAGGATGCAATCTCGCAATAGTAATCCTTTCCTTCACGATCACAGATGACAACATGTTCTCCAACTTCCATTCGTAAGACATTTTTGATGTGGTTTACATCAGAACCAGTTATTCTAATTTTATCTTCACTAATTTGACTTTTTTCTATATAAAACCAGTGCATTTTACAACCGTGCCTTTCAAAAGAATACAGTTATCTTATCATTGATATTCTAAAATGTCAATGAATCGACATAGGAAGTTACTTACATTTTGCTTGGAATGAGAACCAGTCACCCATGCGGGTAATCTTAACAATTTCAAAGCCATTTTCAAGTAAAGCAGCCTCCACTTCGTCCTTCTTAATATCGATGATACCTGAAGAAATGAAAATACCGTCTTTCTTCATAAATTTAGATACGTGTGCAGATAAAGGAATGATTACATCTGCTAAAATATTTGCGACTACAACATCGTATGCCCCAAGCCCTACTTCTTTCTGAAGTGCTTCATCATCAATTAAATTTCCTTCGTATACGTCGAATTTCCCTTCCTCAATTTGATTTACCGTTGCGTTTTCTTTTGCTACTTCAACTGCAATTGGATCGATATCTGTTCCAACTGCATGTTTCGCGCCAAGTTTTAATCCAATAATGGATAGAATACCACTTCCACAGCCAATATCTAATAATTCCGTATCTTCCTGTAAATACTCTTCCATTCCTTGAATTACTAGTTTTGTTGTCTCATGAGAACCAGTACCAAATGCTGTTCCTGGATCGATATCAACTACAATATCGCCCTCTTTCACTTCCTCTAACGTTTCCCATGTTGGCTTGATTACGATATCATCTGTTACACGAAATGGCTTAAAATAAGCTTTCCAATTATTAATCCAGTCCTCATCATCTGTCACATCAAATGTAAGTTTGCGTTCTCCTAAGTTTGTAAACATTGCTAGTTCATCTAAACCGGATTGAATGCTTTGTTCCATTTCTTCTACGCTCCGTTCCATGTCAACATATGAGCTGACAACTGCCTTGCCATCATCCACACCAAGATCTGGAACAATATCAATGTACATACTTTTCTTTTCTTCTTCACTTAGTGGAACATGGTCTTCTATCTGAATTCCCTCAAATCCTAATTCATCAAATAAGCAGCTGATTAAATCTACTGCCTCTGTTGTAGTTGCTAAGGATACTTTTCTCCATTTCATAATCTTATTCCTCATGTCTTTCTATTTTTCTATGTTTTATAGTTTGAGTATTCCATAACTCAATTATTAAACAAAGTGCGAGTTCCTCGCACCCTCGCGGCTTAAGTTCTCTAAAAGGAACTCGCACTTTGCCGCCCCGAGCGGGTGTCGCTGTCTTTTAGCGACTAACTTTCTTACCCGCTCGTGTGCATCCTGCCCCTGTTTTTTAGGGGCCTTTTGCTCAATAGGAAAGGGCTCGCAGAGAACTTTCCTATTGAGTAAACAATCTTTTTACACGCAAAAATATAGGGTGTCAAAAGAGTTTTCTTTGTAACACCCTACATTATATATCAGAACAAAGTGTGAGTTCCTCATACCCTCATGTTTTCAGTCTGCTACAGGGAACTCACACTTTGCCGCGCCGAACGGGTGTGGCTGTCTTTTAGCGACTAACTTCCTTACCCGTTCGTGCGCATCCTGTGCCCTGTTTTTTAGGGCACTTTGTTCTTAATTAGGGAAGGGCTCGCAGAGAACTTTCCTAGTTAAGAACAAAATGGAATCTACTATTTTTTAAAAAATTTCTTTTTTCCTTTATGCTCATGGTCATGTTCAGACACTGACTGTGCTTCTGCTGTTCCACCTGTCAAAGAAGCATCGTACTTTCTTAACAGTTCCTTCTGTTCCTGTGTAAGCTTTGTTGGAACCTGCACAACTAAAGTTACATAATGGTCACCACGAACTGCTTTGTTACGAAGAGTAGGAATTCCTTTTCCGCGTAAACGGACTTTTGTATTTGTCTGTGTTCCTGGTTTTACAGTATAAATTACTTCACCATCAATTGTCTTTATTTTTACATCTCCGCCAAGTACAGCTGTCGCATAAGAAATTGGAGCTGTTGAGATAACATCAAATTCCTGACGAATAAATACTGGATCTCTTGATACTACAACCTCAACTAGTAAATCACCTCTTGGTCCTCCATTGATGCCTGGTTCACCTTTTTCACGAATACGGATACTTTGGCCATTATCAATACCTGCTGGTATCGATACCTGAATTTTCTTACGAGACGCAATGTAACCTGAACCGTGACAATCTGGGCATTTTTCTTTTACAACTTTTCCTGTTCCATTACAATCTGGGCAAGTCTGAACATTTCTTACCATACCAAATAAGGATTGTTGTGTATACACAACCTGGCCTTTACCACCACATTTTGTACATGTTTCAGGAGATGTACCTGGTTTTGCACCTGTTCCATGACAGTGCGTACACTCATCTTTTAAAGTTAAATCTAATTCTTTATCTACACCAAAACAAGCTTCATTGAATGTGATACGAACACTTGCTCTGACATTGGCGCCTTTTTGCGGACTATTACTTGCTCTTCGATTGGATCTGCCGCCACCGAATAAATCTCCAAAGATATCTCCAAAAATATCTCCCATATCAAAGTCACTATAGTTAAATCCTCCGGCACCACCTGCACCTGTAAATGCTTCGTGTCCCATCTGATCGTATTGTCTTCTCTTTTCTGCATCACTTAAAACTGCATATGCCTCTGAAGCCTCTTTGAATTTTTCTTCACATTCTTTATCACCAGGATGCATATCTGGATGATATTTTTTTGCAAGAGCTCTATATGCTTTTTTTATCTCATCATCCGAAGCACCTTTTGAGACGCCAAGGACTTCGTAATAATCTCTCTTCTCCGCCATTTCTTCCACCTTCCCATACCAGCAAGATGCTGCTGATTCTTCCAACATTTCATTGTCAATTGGTGCAATCGTACATTACTAAATTGCTTAATATTTCAATATTTCACCAGTATATCCTATTGCACAAATAGGCCGTCACACTTGACCGCCTATTCATTATAACTAAACGCACAAAAAATCAACTGCCTATGTTTCGTTTTCCCTTTAGTCATAACAACCATAAGCAAAGTGACTAACACTTATGCTTATGGTCGATTCTTAACTGTCTATGACATTCTTTCACGCTATGCGAGAAAGCTTTTATCATTAAACTTCTTTATAATCTCCGTCTACAACGTCATCCTGGTAAGAAGTATCAGCTGACTGACCTTGGTTCATGTCTGGACCTGCACCCTGTGCACCTTGAGCTGCCTGAGCTTGCTCATACATCTTCTGGAAGATTGCCTGAGAAGCGTTCATAACTTTTTCTTTTGCAGCTTTCATTTCTTCAACTTCTGCTTCTGTCATTGTTTCTGGATTTGATTTTTCAACTAATTCTTTTAAGTGAGCTAAATCTGCTTCTACTGCAGCTTTTTCTGATGGGTCAACTTTGTCGCCTACATCCTGTAAAGCTTTTTCTGTCTGGAATACCATAGCATCAGCATCGTTACGTGTATCAACTGCTTCTTTACGTTTCTTATCTTGTGCTTCATATTCTGCAGCTTCTTTTACAGCTTTTTCGATATCATCATCGGACATATTAGAACCAGATGTGATAGTGATGTGCTGTTCTTTACCTGTTCCTAAATCTTTAGCAGATACATTAACAATACCGTTTGCATCGATATCAAATGTAACTTCGATTTGAGGAACGCCTCTTCTTGCTGGTGGAATACCATCTAATCTGAATTGTCCAAGTGTTTTGTTGTCGCGGGCAAATTGTCTTTCACCTTGAACTACATGAATATCAACGGCTGTCTGATTATCAGCTGCTGTAGAGAATACCTGGCTCTTCTTTGTAGGAATTGTTGTATTTCTAGGAATTAATGTTGTAGCAACACCACCCATTGTTTCAATAGAAAGAGAAAGTGGAGTTACATCAAGTAATAAGATATCACCTGCACCAGCATCTCCTGCTAATTTACCACCTTGGATAGAAGCACCTAAAGCAACACATTCATCTGGGTTTAAGGATTTAGATGGCTCTTTTCCTGTTAATTGTTTTACTTTATCCTGTACTGCTGGGATACGTGTAGAACCACCAACTAATAATACCTGACCTAATTCAGAAGCTGTTAAACCAGCATCTCTTAATGCGTTCGTAACAGGTGCAGCTGTTCTTTCTACTAAATCATGTGTTAATTCATCGAATTTTGCACGAGTTAAGTTCATATCAAAGTGTTTTGGTCCTTCAGCAGTTGCTGTGATGAAAGGAAGGTTGATATTCGTAGTTGTTGCAGAAGATAATTCTTTTTTCGCTTTTTCTGCAGCTTCTTTTAATCTCTGAAGTGCCATCTTATCAGCGGATAAGTCAACACCTTCTTGTTTCTTGAATTCTTCGATCATGTAGTTTGTAATCTTGTTATCGAAGTCATCTCCACCAAGTCTGTTGTCACCAGATGTAGCTAATACTTCAATGACACCGTCACCGATTTCAATGATAGATACATCGAATGTACCACCACCTAAATCGTAAACCATGATTTTTTGTTCATGTTCATTATCAAGACCATAAGCTAATGCTGCTGCTGTTGGCTCGTTGATGATACGTTTCACATCTAAACCAGCGATTTTACCAGCATCTTTTGTTGCCTGTCTCTGTGCATCGTTAAAGTAAGCAGGAACCGTAATAACTGCTTCTGAAACAGATTCTCCAAGATATGCTTCTGCATCTGCTTTTAATTTCTGAAGAATCATAGCTGAAATTTCCTGTGGAGAATATTTCTTATCATCAATTGCTACTTTATAGTCACTACCCATATGTCTCTTAATAGAAGAGATTGTTTTGTCTGCGTTTGTTACAGCCTGACGTTTTGCTGGATCACCAATTAATCTTTCACCTGTTTTTGAAAATGCTACTACAGATGGAGTTGTACGGATACCTTCAGCGTTTGTAATAACAACTGGTTTTCCACCTTCCATTACTGCTACGCAAGAGTTTGTTGTACCTAAATCGATTCCAATAATTTTACTCATATCTATTCCTCCTATATCATTGCTTACATATCAAAGTTTTTTGCAACATATATATTAAATATTTTTAGTTAGCTACTTTAACCATACTATGGCGAACCACAGAATCTTTATACATATAACCTTTTTGGAACTCTTCGGCTATTATATTTTCTCCCAGTGTGTCATCTTCCACATGCATTACTGCATTATGAAGATTTGGGTCAAATTCTTTTCCTACTGTTTCGATTACTTTCACACCTGCATCATCTAAAACTGTAACAAATTGTTTGTAAATTTGTTCTATGCCTTGTGCAAAAGCGCTTCCTTTTTCATCTTCAGAAATGGAATCTAAGCCTCTTTCAAAATTATCAAGTACTGGAAGAATCTTTTCAATTATAGCTTTCGCTCCAATTTCAAACATTGCACTTTTTTCTTTTTCAGAACGTTTTCTGAAATTATCGAATTCTGCAATTGTTCTCATTAACTTATCGTTAATTTCCTGTGCCTTTTTATCGGACTTAGGAATTTCCTCTTCCTTTACTTCTTCTGTGTCAGCTTCTTTTACTGTCTGTTCTTCAGCAGCTTCGGTTTCTACAGTTTCCTGTTCTTCCTCATCAACTACTGTTTCTTTTTCTTCCACTTTTGTCTTATCCTTTTGCTTCAACTTATTTCCACCTTTCATAAAGTATTACTCATTCTTGAAGATATCATCTAGCTGGCTCATCAAGGATTGCAGTGTACCTACAACCTTTTCATAATCCATTCGTTTTGGTCCAACTATTCCAATTTTTCCATATACACCTTCACCAATTTCATAAGTTGCCGTTACCACAGCGCAATCTTTCATTGATTTAACAGGAGTTTCATCTCCTATATACACTTGAATTCCTCGTTGCTGTTCTTCATCACCCATCTTATCCGTAATGAGTTCCGTAAGCTGTTTCTTCTCTTCAAATGTATAAAGCAGTTCTGTTGCTTTTTCTGTATCACTCAGCTCTGGATACTTCAAAATGTTTGTTGCACCACTTGTATAAATCTCAACATCTTCTTCTTCACCAATTGCCTGTGCTATGGAATCTAAAATCTTATTAATTAAGTCTCCATATGGTCCAGCCTGTTCTTTAATTCTTTGTATTAACGCAATATTTATTTCTGTTAAATCCAATCCCTGAAGGAATGTATTCAATATTATGTTTAACTTTAATACAATTTCCTTATCTACAGGTTCGACTAAATCTAAGATTCTATTTTTTACAATATTTCCTTCGATTACAATAACTGCTAACATATGAGTTTCATCCACTTCGGTAAGCTGAATGAATTTAACAGTACGATGTTTGTAATGTGGTTTCGTAACCATCGTCGCATAATTGGTATTCACTGCTAGGACTTTCGCAACCTGCTTTAACATCGTTTCGATTTTATCTGTTCGGTCAATTAAGATATCTTTCATCTCATTGAGTTCCTCTACCTTGTCGTTCATAAGCTGATCAACATAAAACCGATATCCTTTATCGGAAGGAATTCTGCCTGCTGATGTATGAGGCTGGATAATAAATCCCATATCCTCTAAATCAGACATCTCATTTCGAATAGTTGCAGAACTTAAATTTAAGTCAGTGTATTTAGAAATAGTTCTTGATCCTACAGGTTCACCTGTATCCAAATAGGTTTTGATGATAGCCTGTAATATCTTCTTTTTTCTATCATCTAAGTTCATCTTGTCACACCCTTCGAAATCTATAATTCTGACTTACTTTTTTAGTTGTTAGCACTCATTGATATAGAGTGCTAATATCTTTATAGATAAAATACCACTATCAATATTCTTTGTCAAGTAATTTTTTTTATTTTTCAAATTCATTCCATAAACATGGTAAATATCTCATTGCTGACATCAATACCTTTCTCTGTCAAGGAAACAAAATCCTCTTTCTCAACGATTAATTGCAATTCTTTTAATCGAGAAAGTATCTCACCGTACTTCTTGTCCATAGTTTCCCCAAAACGATTGAAAAACTCTGTCTTACTAACTCCTTTCATCATGCGTAGTCCTAATATCATATACTCTTCTATCTCACTTTGTCTGTCCAATGTTTCTTCTAGCTGTCTGACTGATTTATTCTGAACAAGCATCTTAAGATAGCATTCCATGTTTTCTTCATTTCGATACCTGTTTTTTTGAATCAACGATGATGCACCCAAACCAATGCCTACATAATCAATTCCTGTCCAGTAGGAACAATTGTGGCGGCTTTCATAACCAGGTTTTGCATAATTGGAAATTTCATATTTCTTATAACCAGCTTCTAACAGTAGTTCTTTTGTTTTTTGATACATAAGACGGTCCAGTTCTTCAGAAGGCAATTCTTTTTCTCCTTCCTCTGTTCCATACTGTTCGTAGAAATTCGTTCCTTCTTCTATTATTAAGCTGTACGCTGAAATATGTTCCGGATTTAATTCTATAATTCTAGAAAGGGTGGTTTCCCATTTTTCCAGCGATTGAGTTGGCAGGCCTGACATTAAGTCAATATTTATATTTTGGAAGCCAGCTTTTCTGGCGAGTCTATACCCTTCTAAGAATTCCTCATAGGTATGAATTCGTCCAAGATTTTTTAATTCATCGTTAAATGTAGACTGAAGTCCCATACTAATACGGTTAATCCCCAGCTCCTGATATGCTTTTAACTTTTCTTTTGTCAGTGTTCCTGGATTGGATTCAATTGTTACTTCTATATTCTCCATAACCCGATCTCCAATCACATCCCACAAAGCGGACATGACACGACTAATTTGATTTGCATTTAAAATAGAAGGTGTCCCACCACCTATAAAAATACTTCTTACCTGATATTCTTTTATTAAGTCTTTGTACTGACTGATTTCTATTAGAAGCATATCCAGATATTCGTCTATTTTATTTAAATGTCTGGGACCTGATAAAAAATCACAGTAACGGCATTTTTGTACGCAAAATGGAATGTGTACATAGATTGCTAGTTCTTTCATAATTTATATCCTTTCACGTTTTTTTTGTCTTTAGAACAAAGTGTGAGTTCCTTACCCGCTCGTGTGCATCCAGCCCCTGTTTTTTAGGGGCTTTTTGGCCTTATAGGTAAAGACTCACAGAGGTCTTTCCTATAAGGCAAGCAAAAAGGGAGGCTTTATGCCTCCCCTTATTATTCTTCATCTAACTTTAATACACTCATGAATGCCTTTTGTGGTATTTCTACATTACCAACCTGACGCATTCTCTTCTTACCTTCTTTTTGTTTTTCAAGAAGTTTCTTCTTACGTGAAATATCGCCACCATAACATTTTGCTAAAACGTCTTTTCTCATAGCTTTTACTGTTTCTCGGGCAATTATCTTGCTTCCTACTGCTGCCTGAATTGGAATTTCAAACAGTTGTCTTGGAATCTCTTCTTTTAATTTTTCACACATCTTTCTTCCACGTTCATAAGCTGTACTGGAATGAACGATAAAGGAAAGGGCATCTACTTCTTCTTTATTAATAAGGATATCCAATTTCACAAGTTCTGACTGCTGATATCCTTTTAATTCATAATCAAATGAAGCATAACCTCTGGAACGAGATTTTAAAGCATCAAAGAAATCGTAGATAATTTCATTCAATGGTAGCTCATACTTAAGCAGCGCTCTTGTCTGTTCCATATACTCCATACCAAGATATACACCACGTCTCTCCTGACATAAAGTCATGATAGAACCAACGAATTCCGTTGTTACCATAATTTCAGCACTAACAATTGGTTCTTCCATGTAATCAATCTCAGATGGGTCAGGAAGATTGGATGGATTGGTAATTTCAAGCACTTCACCATCTGTTTTATAAACTTTATATACAACGCCTGGAGCTGTCGTTACAATATCCAGATTGTATTCTCGCTCTAAACGTTCCTGGATAATCTCCAAATGAAGCAGTCCCAAAAATCCGCATCGGAAACCAAATCCTAACGCAATACTCGTTTCTGGTTCGAACTGCAATGCCGCATCATTTAACTGAAGTTTTTCTAACGCATCACGTAAATCACCATACTTGGAACCATCCGCTGGATACATACCACAGTAAACCATTGGATTTACCTGCTTATATCCTGGTAATGCTTCTGCACAAGGATTATTGGCATCTGTTACGGTATCACCAACATGTGTATCTTTTACATTTTTTAAACTGGCAGTAATGTAACCAACCATACCAGCAGACAGCTCATCACATGGAATAAACTGACCTGCACCGAAGATACCTACTTCTACAACCTCCGCCTGTGCCTGTGTCGCAAGCATTTTCATTAAAGTACCTTTTTTCACACTTCCGTCAAAAATACGACAGAAAATAATAACCCCTTTATATGGATCATAAATAGAGTCAAAGATAAGCGCTTTTAAAGGTTTCTTAGCATCGCCTGATGGAGCTGGTATCTTTGTTACAATTTGCTCCAGTACATCTTCAATATTAATTCCCTGCTTTGCAGAAATAAGTGGGGCATCTTCTGCATCAAGTCCAATTACATCTTCAATCTCTGCCTTAACCCGCTCTGGCTCTGCACTAGGCAAATCAATTTTGTTGATAACTGGCATGATTTCCAGGTCATGGTCCAGTGCCAAATAACAGTTTGCAAGTGTCTGTGCTTCGATCCCCTGTGCTGCATCTACAATCAGAATTGCACCTTCACAAGCTGCAAGGCTTCTAGAAACCTCATAGTTAAAATCCACGTGTCCTGGAGTGTCAATTAAGTTAAAAATATACTCTTGCCCATCCTTTGCTTTATAAACGATACGAACCGTCTGTGCTTTAATTGTAATACCACGTTCCCTTTCCAGTTCCATATTATCAAGAACCTGTGCCTGCATTTCTCTACTTGTTAAAAGACCCGTTTTTTCAATAATACGGTCTGCTAATGTAGATTTACCATGGTCAATGTGGGCAATAATACAGAAATTTCTTATTTTACTTTGTTCAATAGCTGACATTTGTACCTCTTTCTATCTATCAATGTAATCTTTATTTGAAAATCTCAAATTTCATTGTCTGTAATTATAGCATAGTCCATTTATTCGTTCAATACTTCGTTTAAAACCTCTGCTAATGGTTCCATTGCATTTTGGGCTTCCTGCACCGTATTTAAATCCGTCCCTAATTCAATAAGAAGGGATTTTTCTCTTAAATGCAGGTTATAGCGATACCCTTTTAGATAAATTTTTGTCATAAAATCAGGATATAACTCCATAGCCTTCATCTCCAGCTGCAGACTAAACGCAAGATTTCCCTGGAGATTTGGATTTTTTAGATACGAAATGTTCTCTCCAGAAGCTTTTCTGCTTAAACCATTAAAAAACATGACCTTTGCAGTCTTTTTCCCATTAATTGTCGTAACACGTTTTTGATGCTGACTCGCACTATCACGATGCAAGTCAATCACAACTTCAATAGACGGATATTTTTTCAAAGTCTTTTTCACTCCTGACAAAGACTTATCATATCCTTTGGAACGTTCAATCCTGCCATTTATAATGTCATAACAGGTTTCATCATGAATGACATTATAGCCATATTCTTCTGTTAGAATTCTTGCAAGTTCAGCACCAGTACCTACAACAGAATCCTTTTTACTTCCATCGCTATCTGCAAACGCCTCAGAACCACCATGGGTATGATAGATTAATATCTGCGGTTTGTCTGCATTTAATTTCATAGTACATTTTTTCTTTAACAGCTTTTCCACATTGAAAACACTCTTATTAATGCTTGTTGTGGAATCGACTATGTAAAAATTATTGATTAAATAATCTAAACTTTTCGTTTTCTTTAAATTACCGATTATCTTTTTATTTTGATTTAAAACTTTAGAACTCACTGCTTCATTCTGCTCTTTTTCAAAATAATTTTCACCATATATAATTCCTACTTCTGTTGATTCATTATTTTCTTCTAAGGCTTTATCAATAATCAGCGTCTGGTCAAGAACACTTGCTTCTTGAATGTTTTCGTCTGCTGCCTCCTTAGAAAGTTCCTCCACAAGTTTTACCAATGTATTCTGCTTTTTTTCTAACTTTCCATAGAGTAATTCTTGCTCCCAGTTTGGAAATTTTTCTTTACCGGAAGCTGCGTACAAGCCATATTGTAAATTGGGAGCGTAGCTTTCAACTGTTTGCAAACTTAACGTAGTACCAAAATCGTGAAAAGCCCTCTCCCATATTTTTTTTACCTGTTTCTGAGATTCGGCATTGCCCGCAAAAGAAACACTGACCGCGATAATAGTGAGTCCTAAAATTGCCAATACAAATTTAGAAACACGACTCTTCCCCTTTTGTCTATATAAAATAACCGATTCCACACTATCACCGCCAATAAACATACTTTATATAGTTTATTCCATGAAATATAAAATATAACTGTTAATCAGACAAAGTATCATTACACACTGTGCTCTATTGTAACAAGCATGCACAGAAACATTGATTCAATGCTTCCGAAATAGTATAGCTGATTTGTTTTATAGATTCATCAATACTTTTTGGTGTAACAAACATACTCCGCATTGCTGCATCATTGGTTTCCTGAATAAAGATAGCGATTTCTTTTTCTGAAAAGCCTTGTTTTGATAAACAACTTTCTAGATGATCGGAAACGATAGTCAATGCATCTACAACGGTAGGAACCCCTAGCGCAATTACATCTACTCCAAGACTATCTTTATTCAAAGCTTTTCGATTATTTCCAACACCAGCTCCTGGATTAATGCCTGTGTTCGTAATCTGAACGGTTGTGTTAAGGCGCTGTACACTACGAGCAGCCAATGCATCTATAGCAATCACTAAATCAGGCTTTGTCTCAGAGATAATACCTGCAAGAATTTCGCCACTTTCCATACCTGTCTGGCCCATAACTCCTGGCGATATGGCACTTACTGTCTCCATTTTGTGTTTTTCTTTAAATTCTTCTCCAAACTCACGAATCAAGTGCCTTGTAACAAATAAATTATCTACTACCTGTGGTCCCAATGCATCTGGTGTCACTTCCCTGTTACCTAATCCAACAATCAGTACTGATTTATTTTCCAGACCACCAGCTAATTTCTTTACATATTTTGCAATCTCATTAGACAGTGGCCGGTGATAGGATTCATCATCTTCATTCAAATGGGGTGCTTCAATGGTAATATACGTTCCCATTGGCTTACCCATTGCTTCTTCACCATGTTTATCTTTTATTTCCAGTGTTGTTACCATGATGTCCTTATCTTCTACTTCTTCTTTTGTTAAAACAACACCTTTAATTTCAACATCATCCTCTGGAAAACTCTCTCGAACCTCTAATGCTAAGTCCGTTCGTCTTCCATTTAAAGTTTTCGCTTCTTTTAGTGTTACATCTTCCTGTTCAAACTTTTCTTTCATACCCGTCACCTTTCTACTATTTTGTATTAGGGTAACCATTTTCAGAAAGAATATGAACTTAATTTTTTTCAATACGGACTTTCGTTCCACCTAATCCTGAAACACTTGGAGACACAACCAGCTTAATTGGCACTCTGTTTTTTACCGCCTCTACATGACTGATGATTCCCACAGTTAAACGCTTATTCTGTATGCGTTCCAGCGAACTCATAACAACTTCTAATAATTCATCATCCAGAGTACCAAAACCTTCGTCTAAGAAAAACAGTTCAAGTGGAGCTGTCCCCTTTAATTGCACTTGTTCGGAAAGTGCTAAAGACAACGATAAGGATACTAAAAATGTCTCACCACCTGATAGGGTAAAGGCATCTCGCTTCACACCACCATTTTTGTAGTCACATACCATAAACTTTCCAGTAGAATCCAGCTCTAAACCATAAGTTCCATTAGAAATCTCATGTAACCGATGGCTTGCTGCTTTAGAAATGTACTTGAGTTTCGAATATGCAACATACTCTACAAACTTCTTCCCTCGAAACAGTTGTATCAAATCTGCCATTAAACTCTCTTGATGCTCGATTTCTTTTCTTTTTAATAATAAGTCTTTTAACTTTTCCCAGTCCGCTAACATTCTATCGTAAGAGTGCTTTTGATTACCTAGTGTAAGTTTTAGTTCCTCAAACTCATTTTCTTCCTCTTGCCTTTTTCTTTCCAGTGCTAACCATTGATCTTGCGCAATGCTTCTTCCAGAAAGCTGCTCTTCTATTTTGCATAATATGCCCTTGTTTTCAGCATATTCAGTTCTATAGCGATCTATTGACTCTTGTTTTTCTTGCTGCCTGGATTCCGTCATTCGTGCACTAACACAGGACTGGATAGAATCAAACTTCTCTTCTTGAAGCATTGCTTCCACCTTTTTAGTATCCTGTTCGATACGATTTTTTAAAAGTTCAAATGCCGCATGCAGTTCAAGATATTTACCTTGAAGCTTAAGATAATTTTCTCTTTCCACTTCTTTGCGTTCTTCCGTATCACGATACTGTTCTTCCATTTGCTTTTCTCGTTCTAGACAAACTTGTAATCTTTCTCTTAAGCAAGTATCCTCAATTTCAGTGAAATCGTATTGCGAAACGCTGTTTATGAATTTAATCTTTAAGTTTTCAATACGCTCATTTATATTCCGGATATTTTCCTGGCAAATAGCAATTTCCGTTTTCAAATCGTTCTGTTTATTTTTACATTCTTCATAATCCTTACGTTTCTGTTCTGTTATGTTTCCTCCCCTTTCCAAGTTCGTCTTAATCTTCTCAAGCATTTCATCGCACTTATACAATTTTTCTGCTGCTATTGCAAAGGACTGGTATGAAACCTTTTCAAGCAGTTCCTCTAACTGTTGTTGGCATTTATTGTATTCCTCTTTGTCACGCTGTAAACTTTCTGCTTTCTCATCAATGGAACGACTAACCATTTCCAAAGCAATTTTCGCTGGCTGATATTCTGGCAAAGCTTTTAAACGTCTCTCTATTTCTTCTTCGGTTAATTTATCTGCTTCTAGCTTTACTTCAGTGATTTTATTCTCAAACTCTTGTACCTCTGACTGAATTCGATTCTGGCTTTCTGTGAGACCAAATTCCTTCTTTTCTAAATCGCGAATTTGGTTTTCTAAATCGCCAAATTCACTATTCACTTTTGCAAACTGTTCTGAGTCGATTTCGTGGAGTTTAACCTTTTCATGATGCACAGAACCACATACTGGACAAGGTGCTCCTTCTTGCAATGTCTGCATTAACTGATAAGACAGCATCTCAATCTCCAATATCTCTTTCTGCCTTTTTTGTTCTAAATATATCTGCTCTTTCTCTGCTTTTTGATTCGTAATCTTATTCAGTTCCTGTTTACAGCTATTTAGTTCTTGCATTTTTGATTCTTTTATTGCCACATAGTCTGCGTACAGCTTCTTCTTCTCCCTTAACTCGTATAGTGAGTTCTGATAGTCTGCAATAGAACTCTGTTCCTCGACTCCTTGCAAAAATAACACTTTGGTCAGTTTCCTTAGATAAATCTCCTTTTGACTCTTTTCGTCTTCTAACCTTCTATAATCCTGTTCTGCTTTTTCAATTCTTTCAGCCAGCATCGAAGCCTGTTGTTCCAATCCTGCACCAACTTGAATTTGCTGTCTTACTTCTGCGGTTATCTCGTACTTTTTTTGACTTTCTTGTAATTTTTCTATCTTCTCATTGTTTTCATCAATTATCTTTTTCAGTTCAGCTTCATCCGATTGAGACTTCTGATACTTGCTTTCTCTATCCTTGAGCTTTTTTTGGAATGACTGCTTCTGCTGACTCAACTGCTTATACTCATCCTGATATCCAATTGCATCTTTGTAAGACTGTATCTTTTCACGCAATACAGGAAGTTCCCGTTCTCTTGCGTCTTTCCATTTTAAAAACTCCTGTTCAGTTGCATTTTTATTCTGCTCTGATAAATCCCGTTTTTGTTTCAAACAAGCAAGCTCATTCTGTTTTTCTTCTTCCTCTTTTAACGCAAGATTTAATGACTCAATGTATGGGTAAATCTTGTTTGCTTTTTTGGAGAGCAGCATTTCCAATTCTAACTGCTCAATCTCTTTTTTCCTGTCATCAAGTTGAGCCTTCTTCTTACTATGCTGCTCCTTTTCTATCTGCAGATTCCATATTTCTTTTCCGTTGTCATAGATTTTGCAGCACTCAAGGAACGACTGTTTTTTTTCCTTAAATTGTTCTGTAAGATTTTCTACCTTTTCTTTCATTTCCTTTAGCTTGTCCTCTGTAACGTCCTCATAGGTTTTAAGCTGTCCTTCCAGATTAGATAGATTGTGACTAATCTCATCACTCTTTTCCTTAAGTTTCCGATTGAGTCCATCTCCGTATGGCTGTAGACGGAAAAGCCGCTCTAGCATCTCATTTCTATTTTTCCCATCCAGTTTAAGGAACTCACTAAATTTTCCTTGCGGAAGTACAACCGTTCTTTGAAAATCATCTGATTTAAGCCCTATAATATCAATACAACAGTTATTTACCTCTTTCACCTTATCGGCTAACACAATCGGCGTATCACCTGTAATGTCGCTCAATCGGCATTTTCCTGTTTTGTACCCTTCTTTATTCGCATCTTTCTTAAATTCTCTTTCCACACGATAGCGTTTTGTCTCAGCTCCACTAATTTGAAATTCGTATAAGATACTTGCACTTTTAGAGTTTGTATTAATGAAATTTTTACTCTTCCTGGCTATTTCTCCGTATAGTGCAAGGGTTATTCCATCCAAAATAGTGGTCTTACCGCTTCCAGTAGGTCCGAAGATACCGAACAATCCTGGTTCCATAAGTCTGGCAAAATCTATTGTCTGCTCCTCAATGAAGCTATTTAAACCCTTAATTTTCAGTAGTATCGGCCGCATCTTCTTCCTCCTCTGCTATAATCGAATGTAACAGCTTAACAAGTTCTTCTTCTGGTTCAACCCCACGTTCCCGTTTGTAAAAATCAAAAAATAACTCATGAAATGACTTCTCACGTTCTTCACTTAATTCATTCTCCAGTGCTTCTTGATCTGGTAAAATGGGAGTTATCTCTAAAATATCTTTCTTCCACATCTTTAGTTCTTTGATCTGTTCTTCCGTAATATAGGAATCTGTTCTTATTTCAAGATAAACCCAACACGCTCTGTCCGAATTTTCTTCACACTTTCTCAAAGCCTCGGCATAATTGTCACATTTCCATACCTCGATTGGCTTATAAATTGGCAATGGAATTTCAGTGATCTGTGCAGGTTCCTTTGGTACTACTTCTATTTTTAGCAGTTTCTTTTCGTAAGGAATTTCCTTTCGATTAAAGTGAATTGGTGACCCTGAATATCTGGCACGCTTATTTGTTCCTGGAACTGTCTGCATGCGATGAATATGACCTAATGCAATATACTGCGCCTGCTTTGGAAAAACACTGCTATCAGCAAGATAACTCCCACCCAAAGTAAGACTTCTCTCTGAACCAGTCTCTTCAACACCACTTGCAAATATATGTGCCATTACAAGATTAATGGTATCTTCTCGAAATTCCTTTTCTAACTGTGCAAACAATTCTTTTATTCTTTCATTATAAGACTGCTGCTTTTCATCCTCTTCTGACATTGTGTCATACAAAAATTCATTTAACCTTTTTTCGCTTGGAAATGGAACTAACAGAATTACCGCTCTTTCTCCATGTATCTCTACTTCGATAAATCCTTCTCCTGAACGAATCACCTGATGTTGTCCGTAAACTCCTTCTGGCACAATTGTCTTTGGAGTTCCTGCCATAACAATTCCATGTTCCATGGCCAATGGCCTTGCCGCTGTCAATCGTTCTGGACTATCATGATTACCAGCAATCACAAGAATAAGACGCTCCCCATGCTTTGATATTTTTTTCAATGTATCATAAAACATCTGCTCTGCTTTTGCTGGTGGGTTACCACTATCATAAATATCTCCCGAAATCAAAACTACATCTATTTCATTTTCTTCTACTATCCGTATAAAATCTTCTAAAAACTGTTCTTGTTCTGGCAATCTGCTTTGCCCTTCTAGGCTTTTCCCTAAATGCCAGTCACTTGAATGTAATATTTTCATAATGCACCTCTTTCATTTCTTAAGTATAGCATGAGAAAATTTCTAAGGAAATACCAATGTTTTGATTCCGAGAGTATTTATCAGTACTTAGTGTGTTCCTCCTGTTCTATAATCAAGTGAAGCTCTTCGTCTGGCATTGTACAAAAATGTGTCCCCATCCTCTAGTTGCCATACAACTCCATCTGAATCCATCTTATGATAATTAAAACCTTCCATCCTCCACATGTTACAATAACCTGTTTTTGCATTTGCCAGATTGGTATAACTTAGATGTCTCTTACCATTCTTAACTGTCACAATATCAAATTGAACCATGATATAACCATCTTTTAGCCAAAAATCCTCCCTAAAATTAAAACTTCCATAGGTTTCTTCTGCCTCTACTAAATCAAAGTTCTTTGGCACAACATATACCTGGCTTGGCAAATAATACTCTCCATACCACTTTTGCTTTGACAAAGCCGCCTTTTTTTCATCAACATTGACTGGTATCGTACCTGTTGGAGAATAATTTTTCCCTGTATAAGTTCTAAAACTTTCAGACAAGAGTATATGATGAAACGTAAACATTCCTTTTAATTGATACATAATCTCACTTTGGTTCTGACCTGTTAAACGCTGCTTTTCTTTTATTTCTTCTTCTGAAACCGACATATATGGATTACCTAAATATCTTTCTTTTATATTGGCAAGATCCATTGAACTTCCAACTCTAACGAGCGCCTCCTTTTGACAATTAATTGTTTCGTTATAATAGATATCTACTTCTTGTCGCTTCTTCCCATCCTTCGAAAGATAGAAAAAAGAAGGCGTTAACTGTACATAATCATTTTCTCCATAAAACTGTCCTATGGTGTTAAGCGTAAACCGAAATGTATAGCCAGTTGCTGTAATACCTGCCTGTGTATTGTATGGATGGCTTCCACTTACAAGTGGAAGCGTCAATGGTTTTATATCGCTTCTATGTACACCATTCTGATTCTTGTCTCCCACAAAATAACGAAGCCCTGAATGCTTTAGTGAACCTTGTTTTCGAAAGACAGGATACCACAAAGGATAATCCGATATGTCTGTAATTTGCAATCCATACAGTCTTCCTGACACTTCCACTGGGATTTGACAGATTGCAACATAATTGTCTATCTGAAGATTGGCAAGTTCTTCTTCCATTTCTTCTGCCTGGTTTGCTTTTGCTGAAATAGAGCTCGCCCGACAGTCAATTGTATAACTTCCCTCATTTACCCATATAGGAAGATAAAAATCTACGCTATCCTCTGTAATCGTAATCCACGTATTTGCTGGATAATACTTAGACCCCTGATATACATCGAAAGGAAATAGCACCTCTCTTTCCTCAATATACTTTCCATAATCACGATAGCCATAACCTGGAATCTGCAGATGTTCTCCTTCCATTGGTATGTACAAAGTAAAGCTTCGATCCAGAATAAGGGATGCTTTTGTTCTATCTGGCAAAACCAATTGATTGAATTCTCTATCATCTGAAACGCTTGCGTCACATACAGTTGGTGTATGAACCGTAACATCTGTCAGTTCTTCTACTCCAAAGAATATATTCTCTTTATTTGTACTGTTAAGTTGCACTGTTGCCTGATAGGTGATTGTGCCAGTAGTTTCATATACATCGTTCGCTGTTTCTCTCGGAATTGGTAAATGACTCTCATAAAGAACGTCTTGACCAATCTCTTCACTTCCATCCCATACCATTGGCTTTTCCGTCTTTGCCTGTTTCCAGCCATCTGTGGAAATATTCTTTTGTCCTAACTTAATCTTATCATTTCTTACTTCTATTTTTCCAATCTCCTTTTCTCCCATAAATTGAAAATCTTCAGTAGGAACTGCTGGACACGAGTCGCCTCCGTCAATCGTTTCACTTGATAATGTTACATTTTTCTGAAAAGAAGGTTCTTTCAAATGTTCACCCTTTGTTTTGTACTGAACATAATTCATTTTAGGAGGAGTGTATTCTTTTGGAGTGAGCAATACAGCCCCCTTAGGTAAAACTTGATTTTTTATGGTTGCATCCTTTATTGTATAATATTCAAGCTTTACAAGCTCCCAATAAGAATACTCCCTAGTCACTGTAACCGTTTTTGAAACCGTTGTTGTTTGACTTTTTGGCACACGAATCACATGAAACTGTGCATCATATTCTAGCTCTGTCCATCTTAAATGGTATGTTTTTTGGAAGGTTATTTGATACTCCTTCTATCCAACTACATTTTCAAATTCATAACTTAACAAATAATTTTTTGAAAAAACATTCAGATATAAAGACTCAGTTGCAGGTATTCCTGCTTCCACATCATAGACGGATGCTCCTCTTTCATCTGCCGCAATGACTCCCCGCGGCAATGGTTCATCCCATTCAGATATTAGACTTTCTTCAGATTCTAACTTTGGTTCTTTCACTTGCCTCATAATCGCAACAAATTGAACACCACCAACTCGTTGACGAATGGTTCGTTTTTGTACTTTACTAAAACTGTCTCCTGTTAATGTGTTGGCTCCAGAACCAGATATTGATTTTTGTGTTAAATAATTTCGAATGTAACTTTTATAGAGCTTATATTTTTTCCCTTGATACATTTTTTGTTCCGACAAATCTACAGAAACTTTTGTACCTGGCTTAACCCATCTTGTATTAGGGTATGTATCTGTTTCCATGATGTCTCCTGCAGATGTCTTGTATTGTATGCTTATGGGTTCATCTGGTGCTTTGTAAAGCACCTTAACATCAAAACGATCTCGAAAATCATCTGGATTTGCCCAGGCCTCCGCAGACGAAATTGCTGGCAAACTGTACTTTTTACTTCCGTAGTCTTTGCCATTATGAGTGACTTGGAAGATACCGTGGAGATATAAAATATCGTCATGTTTTATATCTCCCATTCCAGCTTTGACTAAGGCGGTGCTTACTACGGATTGGGGGATGGTGAAGGTGACGTAGACTTTTGAAGCACTTGCACGCTCATCTTTCCATTCATCTTTTAAGTAAACTACTGCATGCTCCATTCTAAGAGGATAACCACCATTTGCTTTTATTCCCGTTAAACATCGTTCTCTTGTGATAGAAAAACCCACTGTTTTCCAACGTACACCTGATGTTGCTTTTGTATCAGTTGTTCTAAAAATTATTTTACCATCGTCAACTAAAGAAATATTTTCAGCTTTAATACACATTCCTTTAGAAAAAAATAATAGTATTATAAGTACTAATATATACTTTCTTATTACGATTCTCCTCTCCCTACGCTTGTAGTAATCTGTTATCAACTACCGAATAATCATTTCCCAAGCTATAACCATTATAAGATCCAATTCCAATGTCAAAACAACATTCCTTCCATTTATTTTTCTGTAATTTCATAACATCTAAATCATCACAATATATTAACCTCTGTGAATTAACATTTCCACTGCAAACTTTAAATTTTACATATACACGAATAAATTTAGTTCTACAATAATACAAACTAGACGGCTCCACCGTCACCCTAGCTCCCTTAACAACAATCTTATTCTTTTTCACCTGCCTAACATATTCCTTAATATCATCTGTTCGACTTTTATTCGTTTCTGCATCATCAAATACATAATACGTTTTTCTCAACTCATTAACCCATGATGAATCAATCGTACGATAGTCCACGTTAAAACGCATCTTCATATTCGTTTCTATCTTTTTGCACCAATTCATTAGATACTGTTCTTTGACTGTTTCCATTGTTGTGCCATTGTAAAATTTCATCTTACCAATCTGAACTGGGCTTGCAAAATCCTCTAAGACAACTGGTTTTTTGTGAAAAACAGTTTTCTGATACTCAAACGTCCTCTCATAAAACCAATTCGGATACGTAGTCAAAATATAAGGATAACTACTAGCATTTTTCGGAAGCTTTGTACTTCTAATTAACTGTCCATCCGGACTTATTGCTTTGCGCTTACTTTCCTTACAAAGCCGGTTCACATATGTCTTTGCTTCCGTCTCTGTCACTGTCTCCTTCCCCTTAAACTTCCTGCTCTGTACATAATACCCGTTCGAGTAACCAACCATGATTCCTTTGCAGTACATTTTTATAACCGATGCTCTCGAAGCTTTTTTCATGGACTTTAAATCTGAGATTCGATTATAATCCCGTACCATTTCGTATTTCTTTTTATCATATGTAGAACCGTTCACCTTAACATCCATACGACACAAATAAATTGCGGCGCGCTCTTTTGTCAATTTCTTTGAAAGCTGTGCTTTGTCAACATCCTTAACAATTTTTTTCTTACATGCTGCTTGAATAATTTCTGCTGTTGTGTCCTGCTGTTTCGATAGTTTCATTCCTCTCATTAGCAAAACGACAAACTTTCGTTCTGTGATGGAACCGGCTCCAACCACCCTATTAGACTTAACTTGTCCTATAAAAAAGCAGAATACAAGCATAAAAATAATAAGCCTTTTTTTCATTTTTTCTCTCCCATTAAAAACATTGATTTGTAACTGGTTTAAAAATAGATTTTACTCATAGAATTGTAGCATAATAACCGACACAACTATCTGTCAGTAAATCACCACACGTTAGAAATAACAAGGAAGTGTATTAAAATAATACCATATTCAACCATCATTTTCAAGTTGCCAAAAGAAAAAGTGCTTGACCATTCATATTCACATGTAGGCTATATAGCATTACTGTTAGCTTACACGGAAAATACGACAAATCAAACACTTAAAATCAATTAATACTTAGACAAATTTCGAAATTTACTAGGTGTTGTTCCTACTACTTTCGTAAATTTATTAATAAAGTAATCCACGTTATTATATCCAACCAATTCTGAGATTTTATACACTTTCTCATTGGAATTTAACAACAGTTCCTTCGCTTTATCAATGCGAACACAATTTAGATAATCTTTAAAATAAATACCATATTTCTTCTTAAACAATTGGCCTAGATATGCACTATTGATAAAATATTTATCACTTAACTCCTTAAGACTTAAGTTATCTCTGTAATTTTTCTGTATTTCATCTTCAATTCTCGACAATAACTCAACATCACCTTCTCCACCCTCACTGGCTTTTACATCCAGAGCCGCAAGATAGGAAGTAAGAATTTCAGAAATTGTTGCAACATTACATCCCAAATACCATTTTAAGTTATAAGAAAATGCTAAATTCGTTCTAACCTTAATCTTCTCAACAAATGCTTCTTTCTCTTTACAGAGATAGGATTCTACTAGCTGATCAGACAAAATAATGCCCAATTCGAACACCTGTTTCTTATCTACATTACATAAAATATTTCCTTTAAACTTTCCAATTGCTGAAGTTAAGTAATCATATAACTCCCAAAAATTTTCGGTCTGTTCCTCAGGAGATAGTTCCTTAAATGATTCATCCTGTCCGTCTAGTTCAATATAAAGATAAGAGAAATTGGACTGTCCGCTAAAAAGCTTTTCAAGACCTCTTGCTACTTTTTCATTTTTGCGGCCAGTTAATGTTTCCAGCAGATAATGCGCTCCTACTATTGATGCAGTATCTTTTCTAGCCTGTTCGGCTCTCATTTGTTTATCAAGTTCATGGCTTGTCTCCATCAATAACTTAACAAGCTGATCTGGATCAAGCGGCTTCAACAAATAATGACTGATATTATATTTTAATGCTTCCTGTGCATATGTAAATTCGCTGTAACCACTTAATAATACAATCTTTACCCTTTTAGAAATACTACTTCGAATTTTAGCCGAAACTTCAAGTCCATTCATACCAGGCATACGAATGTCCATGAAAATCAAATCAAATTTGCTTTTCTTAAGATATTCAATTGCTTCTATTCCATTTCTCGCTTCTGCAGCGATATGAAATCCATATGCCTCCCAATCTACCACAACTTTTAGACCCTGACGAACAAACGGTTCATCATCTACGATTAAAACCTGATACATGATTACATCCCCCTGTTTACTTGAAATTCACGGTCAATACGAATCTCGATTCGTGTTCCTTCATTCACAACACTTGTTATTGTAAATCTTAGCCTTTCCCCGAAATACATCCTTAAACGCATGACAGCATTTAAAACCCCTGTGCTTTTTGAGTGATATAGCATATTAACATCTACGACTTCAATCTTTTTTCTTAATTTATCTAATGTCTCTTCATCCATTCCACATCCAGTATCCTTAACCACAATTATAATCTGAGAATTTTCCGCATGTGCTGTAACACTTACATCACCACTTTCGATACTCTCTTCTATTCCGTGCACACAGGCATTTTCCACAAATGAGACAAGGGTAAGCTTCGGAATTACAAAATCTTTTGCCGAATCCTCTACCCTTACCTCATATGCAATTTTCTCTGCAAAACGATACTTTTGAATCGTAAGATACTTTTCTACAAATGTAAGCTCTTCTTCAATTGTAACGACATCTTTGTCCCATTTTGACATCTGTCTTAGCAAAACAGATAGACATCTGACAATGTCTGCAGTTTCCTTTTCTCCCTTAAGAAGACTTCGCATACAGATACACTCCAATGTATTGTACATGAAGTGTGGATTTACTTGCGTATTTAATGCATTTAACTCCGCTTGTTTCTTGGTAGCCTCCAGAGCATGCTTTTCATCATTTTTCTCTACAATTTCATTTATCAGTTCCTGTATTTTATCAACGCATCCATTATAATGGCGAAATAATTGACTAATTTCATCTCCACTTAAATCTTCCTGGATTTTTTCTAACTGTCCACTATTCAATCCTTCAAAATGCTCATCCAGCACATAAAGCCTTGTAATAACCGACTTAACTAAAGAATTGATGACCAGAGTCGGAAGCAGCAGATTGATTCCAAGAATAGCAAGCAATAATGCCTTAGATGATATCAAGGTTTTCACAATAGATTGTCGGTTACTCACTGCATATACGTGCCATTCTTCTCCGACTGCTGGAACTCTTCTTGTAACGACAGTCTCTCTCCCTTTAATCTGCTTCTCACTAGGCAGTTCCCTCTCATCTTTCTTGAATATTTTAGAATCACTTGCAAATATAACTCTATTATTATTGCATATATAAATACAAGTTTTGTTCTGTTCTCTCAAAATGGTATGATTAACCTGATTGTAATTTAATTCCATCAGTAGTAAAGCTTCTCGTCCATTAAGCGCAATAAATCGGCGAACTAATGTAATCACACCTGCATGAGGATTAATTGCACTTCCTGCATTTCTAGTAATATCCTCAAAAAGACTACTATTCGCCCCGCTCTCACTGTATTTCTGATACCACCACATTCTTCTTGTCGCATCATCCAACCGTTTTATGTTGTCACTCTCCACAATGGTGTCATTCTCTACGTAAATTTTAATGTTGGAAACTTCTTTGATGAACTTATAATAATTTAATGCAGATTTTCCTTCAATCTCTACATAAGCTTTTTGATAATCTTTCTCTGACGTGTAATTTCTATTTAAGAATTCAATTAAGGAGGTATCATTAACAATGTTTTTAGATAGATATGTAATCTGTTCAAACACACTGCTAAATTCATTTAGAGTTTGTACAACAGAATTCTCCATATCCTGCTTTGCCTCTCTGTCTTGATAAGCATTGATGTGAAATAAAACAACGGAGTCTACAACGATGACCGGGATTACAATCCCAATAAGATAGAGCATAACAAATTTTTGCTTCAGTTTTAAACCTTTAAAAAATGAAGCAAAAGTCGTCTTGATTTGTTTTAATCTACTCATCTTCACTCCCCATTCCAAACAAAACACCTACAAAGATTATACTAACTAAAGTTTCTCATGTCAAATTATGTTTTATCTCTAAATATTATATTTCATCTTGATTCGTGTCAGTTTTTCCACAAATGGCTGATATATTAGGAATAAAAATAGATATGTGGCAATGCCATGAATTGCATCAACTGGCACCCCCGCCGCATAAATCGATAACATCTTCTTTTGAGTAATAGGTCCTGGAACCATAATCACTGTCTCAAAATTCATGATAAGTCCATAGATTAAAAACGCAGACAAAATACCATAGATGCACAAAGATAACCTCGTTAATTTTATCTTTCGAAAGATATAACCTGCTATGAAGCCTGTTAGCCCAAAAGCAAACATTTGCCACACAGTCCAAGGTCCTTGTCCGAAATAGAAATTCGAAACAAACCCAGTTAATGCGCCAACCATGAATCCCTCATACGGTCCAACCACTACTGATGAAATAATAACAATGGCCAATACTGGTTTAAACTGTGGTATCATGTAAAATGCGATTCTTCCAATCGTAGCAATGGCAGCAAGAGAAGCTGTCAGAACAAGCTTCTTCGCATTTGGCTCCCTATTTTTATATTCTAACCCAAACGGCAGTATTAACGCAACTAAAATTATACTACTTGTCAAATAGTAGTTCTCATTACGCAAAAAATGCGTATTTACAAAAATCAGTAATGGTATCACTGCAAGAATAATTATAACCTTTAAATATTTAAAACCTTCCATATTCAAGTACCTCTTCTTCTATTATCATTCCTTCATAAACTTCCCTGCATATTTTTAAACAGGTTGTAGTAAAAAAATACTGATTCAAGAAAAAAGTATGCCGCTCTCCCACAGCAGTCATCACTCCATCAAAAACCATACCAGCTTTATTCGCATAAGCTGCACAAAAATCTACATCATGGGAAATAAGTACAATCGTAATTCCTTCCCTATTTAGTTTCTGAAGCAAGCTTCCCAGCTTTTTCTTTTTCAATTGATCAACTCCCTTAGTTGGTTCATCAAGCAATAACACTTCTGGTCTTGTAAGCAGTACCTTAGCTAATCCAACCATCTGCTGCTGTCCTCCTGATAAATCATAAGGATGTTTATCTAACAGTTCCGTTAGCTCCAGCCTTTCTGCAATTTCGTCAATCTCCTCACTTACCGTTAACAATTCCTCTTTTACCGAACTTTTCAAGAAAAGATCTTGAGGATTTTGTGGCAGCAATGAAATCCCCTTTGAAGCTTTGGATTTCACTTTTCCACGATATGGCTTTAATATACCAGCGGCAAGCTGTAAAAAGGTAGATTTGCCTTGTCCATTGGCACCGACTATCGCTAAAAAGTCTCCCTTCCCTATAGAAAGAGAAAAATCTCTTAGTATATCCACCCCATTTTTTTCATAACGAAACCATACATTCTGAAAGGATAGTACAGGTACTCTCTTTTCACAGGCAATATTTTCTATATTCATACTTGCTTTTTCCATATTTTCTTCTATAAAACGTTTTGCCTGACCAACGGTAACAATCGAATACTCACGCTTCATTAAAATAGGCAATCTAGCCTGTAATGGTAATAAGGCAAAGGCACTCTTCTTTTCCTCAAACAAGTACTTTGCAACCTGACTAACTTTATCAAAGCAAATCAGTTCTCCCTGCTCCATTACCATACATCGGTCTACTTTTGCATATGCCTCCTCCAATCGGTGCTCTGCTAACAGTATAGTTGTTCCAAGTTCTGTATGAATACGAGATAAAAGGTTCATAAAGTTCTCCGTTGCAATCGGGTCAAGCTGCGAAGTTGGTTCATCCAACAGAAGCAGTTCTGGCTTTGCAATCATGACAGACGCCAAATTCAGTATCTGTTTTTGTCCACCAGAAAGTTGAGAAACGGATTTATGAAACCATCCAGTAATTCCAAAATAAACCGCTATCTCAGCCACTCTCTTTCGAATCTCATCAGAAGGGTAACCTAGATTTTCCAGAGTAAATGCTAATTCATGCCAAACCTTATCTGTTACAATCTGATTATCTGGATTCTGCGAAACATAACCTATCTTCCACGCTTCTTCTCGCTGACCCAACTCCTTCAGCAGCTTTCCATTAAAACGCAATTCTCCCTTTTTCTCTCCCGTTGGAGAAATGGACGGCTTCCACTGTTTTAGTAACGTAGATTTTCCACAGCCAGTTTCTCCAAATAATAGTATAAATTCTCCTTTTTGTATATTAAATGAAACGTTTTCTAAGCTAAAAGAATCTTTTGTCGCATATCGAAAACTCAAATTTTTTGCCTCAAGAAATGCCAAGTCATTTCCTCCTTATAGTCTATAATTAAAGGAATTAGTGCAAACAAACCATATAGGCTGTAGCATACTATTTCCAACATTCCACCTCTACGCCACGTTAGAACTGGATAATACGATATCTGAAACACATGATGGAAACTTCCGTAAAGCAGTCCTAATGCTAATACCACTTCTAAAGCAAACACATTCCAATCCAGTTTTGTAAATTTCATATTGGCATAACTGGTCCTTCCTGATAAACCATATCCTCTCCCCTTCATGGAATCTGCAGATTCTAACCCATTTTCAAGTGCCCACGTAATTAGCCCTGATATAAGTTCAACTCCATTGCGGATTTTCTGTATTCTAGTGCCTTGGGTTACATCATGTTGAATTCCTTTTTGTGCCAAACGCATCTTCGCTAGTTGTGCTTTATACATTGGCACAAAACGTAACGTCATCGTAAAAAGCAACGTTCCTATCGGTAACATCTTTGAAAACAGACATATAATTTTATCGCTGCTCATAATGATATGAAACACACGAAATAATAAAATCATGTCATAAATCATAAGTGCCGCCACCAGACCATAAAGGCTCGCTTCTAACGTAATCGGTCTATGAAATACATAACATAACACAGTATCACCATTTCGATTAAACAGAGGATTAATCAGGCTAAGTAACATAATAAAAGGAATTAGCGTTAGCATTGTTCTAAACTGCTTATTCCCTCCAAGATAACACAAATAAGCAAAACAGACAATTCCTGCTATTCCCAGCAAAACAGGATGTACGTAAAACATAACAAAGAGCATCATAACAAGAAAGTACATGAAATTAACCAATGGATGCATCCTCATAAACATAGTGTATTTCTTTTGATTCATGTCATTCTACTCCCCTGGTATTCCACGCTAAGAAGCTTTAACCCTTGTGATGGGACTGTCTGTCCAGCTAGATTACGATTCTTTTCCTCCAATATTGTTTCAACCTCTTCCGGTTTCATATTTCCTATCCCTACCTCAATAAGTGTTCCAGTTAAAATTCTTACCATATGATATAAAAAACCATTTCCTTTGTATTGTATATATATCTTCTTGTTTTCCTGTCGGATTATAATACTTTCAAGGGTTCTAACAGTACTTTTTTTACTCTCCTTTAGAGAACAGAACCCAAGGAAATCATGAGTTCCACACAACAATTTTGCAGCTTCTTTTATTTTGTCAATATTTAAAGCAGGTTCAACTGAATACGCATACCTGTTACTAAACACGTTCTTTTCTTGACTGTTCCAAATACAGTATTCATAAGTTTTACTCGTCGCACTCTTGCGACTGTGAAAAGCTAAAGAAACCTCTTCCACTTCATTTACCCGTATATCTTCTGGTAAGCTCTCATTCAGCCATTGTTTTAGCTGGCCAGATTCGATTCTCTTAGTCGTATAAAAGTTAGCCACTTGCCCTGCTGCGTGAACACCTCTGTCCGTACGTCCTGAACCCTTTATATCTATCTTCTCTTTTAAGTGTTCAGACAGTTTTCGTTCAAGCAGACCTTGTATCGTAGAATCTGTATTCCCTTGTTTTTGCCACCCGTTAAATCTTGTACCATCATACTGCAACACCAAACGATAGTTATATTTCATTTACTTTTTTCGCTCCTTCATTGATATCACTTGTCAGTTTTTCTGATAGTTCATCTGCTTCTTCCTCTTCTAATTCACATTGTTCGTGATATCCTCTGATTTTCTTCTCAGTCAATCTTGGTAAAATTGCATACACAATTAAAGCAAACAGCATAACTACACCAAGTAATGAAATTTTTTGAATGATAGTCCCATCACTCCCAATCAAAAACAAACTGATTACACTCTTCATGTCAAACCAAACCTTTCTTTTTCGCAAAATTAGTGTAATTTCATTCATGTATACTCCTAGCCTGTTCATTATACTGTATAAAAGAAAAAAAGTACATCTTTTCTACTTCTATATTGACATTTTTTGCGCGAATGCTATAATAGCCTTAATTGAATAGTATCTTCAGGGCAGGGTGAAAGTCCCTACCGGTGGTAAAGCCCACGAGCCGTAACTGGCATGATTCGGTGAAATTCCGAAGCCGACAGTAAAGTCTGGATGAAAGAAGATTGTTATATGTTGTTATGGAATTTACATTATTATTGAGGCTCTGGAATATATTTGTTTCAGGGTTTTTTTAATCCATTGCACATTTATATTCAGTTACTCCTATCTTCTCTCAGATACCCTGAAGGTTTTCAGGGTATTTTTTTTGTGCTGTTTTTATTTTATAGCAAACTTTGTTACTTGCCAAACTAAAAGGAGGAACCCCCATGAATGATGCAGATTATATGAAACTCGCCTTAGAACTTGCCAAAAAAGGTATAGGAAAAACAACTCCAAATCCTATGGTTGGAGCCGTCATCGTGAAAGACGGCAGGATTATCGGACAAGGATATCATAAAAAATGTGGTGCTCTCCATGCAGAACGTGACGCATTTGCATCTTTAACAGAACCAGCGACAGATGCCACTTTATACGTGACGCTAGAACCTTGCTGCCACTATGGAAAAACACCACCTTGTACAGATGCAATTATGGAACATAAAATTAAACGTGTTGTCGTTGCAACGCTTGATCCCAATCCACTGGTTGCTGGAAAGGGAATTCAAATTCTTAGAAACAACGGAATTGATATCACAGTTGGCGTTATGGAAGATGAAGCTCTCCAACTGAACCATGTATTTTTTTACTACATCACTAAAAAAATTCCTTATGTAGTATTGAAATATGCTATGTCTGCAGATGGAAAGATAGCCACCCACACAGGAGCTTCCAAATGGATTACTCAAGAAGCAGCGCGAAATCACGTTCATCTATTACGAAACCAGTACAAAGCAATCCTAGTAGGAATCGGTACTGTACTTGCTGATAACCCAATACTAACATGTCGTATTCCAGACGGAACAGACCCAATTCGTATTGTATGCGATACCAATTGCCGTATTCCACTTAACTCGAACATTTTGCAAACAGCCTATGATGTACCAACTTATATCGCATGCCACACATGTTCAGAAGAAAAGCAACAAGCTATAGAAAAAATGGGAGCTCATTTATTAACTATTCCCTTACAGGACAATCATTTAAATCTGAACTATCTATTACATAAACTTGGTGAAATCGAGATTGACAGTGTACTAGCAGAAGGTGGCGGCACATTAAACGAGAGTTTGTTAAAAACTGGTCTAGTCAATGCATTAAAAATATATCTTGCTCCAAAGATTATCGGTGGTATCAATAGTAAAACTCCCGTTGAAGGCTTAGGGGTTGACACCCCTGATGAGGCATACCACTTTACACTGCAAAATACCACTCGTATAGGTAATGATATTTTATTAGAATACAACGCAAATTGAGGTGATTATATGTTTACAGGAATAATTGAAGAAATTGGCCTTATTAAAGGAATTTCAAAAGGATCAACTTCTGCAAGATTACATATTGAAGCAACTAAAATCATGAGTAATGTTAAGCTTGGAGACAGTATCGCAGTAAACGGTGTTTGCCTAACTGTATGCAGCTTAACTTCATCCTCCTTCGAAGCAGATGTCATGAATGAAACTCTGCAAAGAACATCCCTTGGCTGCTTAGCACGTGGTTCACAAGTAAATCTAGAGCGTGCCATGGCAGCAAATGGACGATTTGGAGGTCATATCGTTAGTGGCCATATTGATGGAACTGGTACAATAGAATCTTTTGTGAAAGATGGAATTGCGACCATTGCAAGCATTTCCACAACACCCCAGATAACGCATTACATAATAGAAAAAGGTTCTATTGCTATTGATGGAACTAGTCTTACTGTTACGGAGGTTCATTTCGATCAAAATACCTTTTCCGTCTCACTGATTCCTCATACAAAAGAAAATACGATATTACTTTCCAAAAAAATCGGTGACGCTGTCAACTTAGAAAATGATATCATTGCAAAATATCTGGAACGTTTTGTGAAACCAGCTCCACAAAATGAAACAGCAAAGTCTGGTATTACAGAAGAATTTCTTGCCAAATGTGGCTTTTAGGAGGGAATCAAGTATGGAATGCAATACAATAAAAGAAGCATTAGAAGATTTACGAAACGGGAAAATTATTTTAGTTACAGATGATGAAGACCGCGAAAATGAAGGAGACTTTATCTGTGCCGCAGAATTTGCAACTACAGAAAATGTAAACTTTATGGCTACATACGGCAAGGGACTAATCTGTATGCCAATGTCCAAGTCACTTGCCAATAAACTGATTCTTCCACCAATGGTAGAACATAATACAGATAATCATGAAACTGCATTTACCGTATCGATTGACCATAAAGAAACTACTACTGGTATTTCTGCAGAGGAACGTGGTTTTACTGCACGTATGGCTGTATCCGACGATGTAGAACCACTTGATTTTCGCCGACCTGGTCACATGTTCCCTCTTATCGCCAAAGACAAAGGTGTTCTTGAACGAAATGGTCACACAGAGGCAACTGTGGATCTCATGAAGGCAGCAGGCTTAAAGCCTTGTGGACTTTGTTGCGAGATTATGCGTGAAGACGGAACTATGATGCGTGGTGCCGAACTGCGCGAACTCGCCAAAGAACACAATATGACTATGATTTCAATTGAGACGTTACAACATTACCGTAAATGGAATGAAAATCTTCTTCAGCATGTGTCCTCTGCTAAACTTCCAACAAAGTACGGCAACTTTCACATTCACGGTTATGTAGACTGCATCACAAAAGAGCATCATATAGCGCTGACTATGGGAGACGTGCAAAAAGAAGATTCTGTACTAGTTCGTATGCACTCGGAATGTTTAACGGGAGATGTACTTGGTTCTTCCAAATGTGACTGTGGTCAACAACTACAGGAATCTTTACGAAAAATTGCCGAAGAAGGCTGTGGTGTCTTATTGTATCTTCGTCAAGAAGGTCGTGGTATTGGCCTAATTAACAAGATTCGAGCTTATTCGTTACAAGATAACGGCTATGATACAGTAGATGCCAATCTAGCACTAGGATTTGAGGAAGACTTACGAGATTACTACCCTGCTGCACACATGTTACGGGATTTGCATATTAACGCAGTACGACTCCTTACAAATAATCCTGATAAAGTAGAACAACTAAAGCAATATGGAATCAACGTTTCAGAACGTGTTCCATTGCAGATAAAGCCTAATAAGTACGATGCTTTCTATTTACAAGTAAAGAAAGTTCGAATGGGGCACATGTTAGATTTAAGTTAAAACAGCAAAATAAATGAACAATAAGAAAGGATGATATTTTTATGAAAACATTAGAAGGAAAATTAGTTGCAGAAGGTATGAAAGTTGGGATTGTTGCATCCCGTTTTAATGAATTTATTGTATCCAAATTAGTGAGTGGTGCTGTAGACGGTTTAGTAAGACATAATGTAAATGATGATGACATTTCTGTAGCATGGGTTCCAGGTGCTTTCGAAATACCTGTAATTGCAGACAAAATGGCTAAGTCTGGAAAATATGATGCAGTTATCTGTGTAGGTGCAGTTATTCGTGGTGCTACTTCTCATTATGATTATGTATGCAACGAAGTATCAAAAGGTATTGCACAGGCTTCTATGAACTCTGGTGTGCCTGTATTATTCGGTATCTTAACAACAGATTCTATTGAACAGGCTATTGAACGTGCTGGAACAAAGGCTGGTAATAAAGGATATGATTGTGCATTATCTGCAATTGAAATGGTTAATCTTATGAAACAGTTGTAAGAACAATACAACGAGACGATAAAGTCCTTGTAGAGCAAGAAGTAAATAGTTAATAAATATTTATTAACATTGGCTAAGATACTTGAACTATTCATTATGGTATGTTAAAATAGATTTGGACAAAAATTAAAACTAACCAAGAATAGTTCATATATCTTAGCTATTTTTATATTAGCATACGATTCAGAATTAGTCAAGGTAATAGTTTATTTTTTGCAACTATTTTTAAGAAAGAAGGTGTATGTTAATGTATAAACGCTTTGAACTTCTATTAGAAAAGAATAAGGTAACGGCCGCTGAGGTATCAAGAAGAACTGGCATTTTAAAATCAACACTATCTAAATGGAAATATGGAATATCTACTCCTAAAATGGACAAATTAAAACTGATTGCTGATTTCTTTCATGTATCGGTTGAATGGCTAGCTGGGTATGATAATCCTAACGAAACATTCGAATACCAGGTTGAAATCTCTTTTGTTGACAAAGTCTAAAATTCATTTTAATCTCAGCTTCTTATAAATTACATAGTCATCTCAAACAGAACAAAGTGTCTTCAACACTCTCAACTCCCCTGCCCCTCAATCAATCTTGAGGGAGAAGACACTTTGCTGTGCCGAGCAGGTGTCGCTGTACTTTAACGACTATTTTCCTTACCCGCTTGCGTGCATCCAGCCCCTGGTTTTTTAGGGGCTTTTTACACATTTATCTTTATTTTCGGTAATTTACCAACTCATCTAAAATCACATGAGCAATTGCATCTTTACTCATCAACGATACTGGTTTTTGTCCATTTTCTGTAATGATTGTTACTATATTAGTATTCCCTTGGAAGCCTGCACCCTCTTCACTAATACTATTGGCTACAATCATATCCAAGTTCTTTCTTTTTCGCTTTTCCTCTGCTCGTTCCAATAGATGTTCGGTCTCCATTGCAAAACCACAAATTATCTGATTGTCCTGTTTGCGTTCACCAATATATTGTAAAATATCATCTGTCCGCTCTAATTCAATAGTCATAGAACCATCCGACTTCTTCATTTTCTGCTTTTCCACTTTAGCTGGACGATAGTCAGCCACTGCGGCCGCTTTTACTATAATATCCTGTTCTGGCGCAAAAGATGTTACAGCATCAAACATTTCTTTCGCACTGACAACATCAATTCGATTGACTCCTAATGGTGTCTCTAGATTGGTTTTACCAGAGACTAGTGTTACCTCTGCACCTCTGCTTCGCGCAGCTTTTGCTATGGCATAACCCATTTTTCCAGAAGAGTGGTTTGTAATATAACGAACTGGATCCATCGCTTCCTGCGTCGGTCCTGCCGTAACTAAAACCTTCTTTCCTGCGAAGTCTTTTTCCTTTACTAAGGCATACTCAATGTATTCCATTAAAGTTTCTTCCTTTGCAAGTTTTCCACTTCCAGTATCTCCACAAGCTAATCTCCCTGCATCTGGCTGAATGATAGTCATTCCATGCTGTCTTAAATACTCTATATTTTCCTGCACAATGGCATTTTCCAGCATATTTGTATTCATTGCAGGTGCCACCAGAATCGGTGCTTTACATGCTAATACCGTAGTGGTAAGCATATCATCTGCAATACCGTGAGCCATTTTGCCTATTACGTTAGCACTAGCTGGTGCCACAAGCATAACATCTGCCTGTTTTGCTAAGGAAACATGGGCAACGTGAAACTGAAAGTTACGGTCGAAGGTTTCCACAAGACATTTATGATTGGTTAATGTTTCAAATGTAATTGGATGGATAAATTTCGTTGCATTTTCAGTCATAATGACATGTACGTCTGCTCCACGTTTGATTAAAGCGCTTGCTACATTTGCCATCTTATAGGCTGCAATACTTCCTGTGATTCCAAGAACGACTGTCTTTCCTTTCATCCTCTAAACCTCCAGGACAGCACCATATGCGCCGTGTTTTTCATAAGTTGTTACCTGACCGATTTTGTTGTCATCTTCTAAAAATACAACCTTTGGCTTGTGATCTGCCACTTCTTCGTCCTCTAATTCTGCATATGCCATGATGATGATTTTATCACCCTTCTGCACACATCTTGCAGCAGCACCATTTAAACAAATGATTCCACTGCCAGGTTCTCCTGCAATTGTGTAAGTCTCAAAACGATTTCCATTATTAATATCTACAATGTGAACTTTTTCGTATTCGTATATGCCTGCTGCTTCTAACAAATCACGATCCACCGTAATACTTCCTACATAATTTAAATCTGCTTCGGTAACCGTTGCACGATGCAATTTTCCTTTTAACATTGTTACACGCATTACTGTTCTCCTCCCAAAATCATTCGGTTGTCAATTAATCTAGTTTTTCCAATGTAAACTGCCATTGCTACTAAAGTAGATTCTGTTAATTTTTCGACGGGCTGCATAGTAAGAACATCCACTGCTTCCACATAATCAATTTTAGCTAGTGGTTCTGTCTCAATGTTCTTCTTCATGGCTTCTAATAGCGTTTTTGCATCACAGCCACCCTGTTTTACCATATCTTCCGCAAGATTTAACGTACGGCTAAGAATTAACGCAGCTTTTCGCTCCTCTTTAGATAAGTAGGTATTTCTTGAGCTCAATGCAAGTCCGTCCTCTTCCCTAACGATAGGGCAGCCAATTACTTTTACGTTCATATTTAAGTCAATTACCATACGTTTAATAATTGCCAGCTGCTGCGCATCCTTTTCTCCAAAATATGCTCTATCTGGTGTTACAATATTCATTAATTTACTAACTACAGTACACACACCTTGAAAATGAACTGGTCTGCTTTTTCCGCATAATTCTTCTGTTAATACGTTCATTCCAACGAAAGAACAGAATCCGTCTGTATACATCTCCCCTTTCTCCGGTGCAAAAATCAAATCTACACCTGCAGATTCACAAACAGCTTTATCATGTTCCAAATCTCTTGGATACGTTGCAAAATCTTCATTTGGTCCAAACTGAATTGGATTGACAAAAATGCTGACTACTACTTTTCCATTTTCCTGTCTAGCTCTATCCATTAAACTTTTATGTCCATTGTGTAAAAATCCCATAGTTGGAACAAGTGCAATCTCCTGTCCTTCTTTTCTCCACGCTGCTACTGCTTCTTTTACTTCACTAATTGTCTTAACTACTTTCATGATTTCCTCCAACTTAAATGTATATCATGTATTAATTTTCACCAACACATCTTAAAATTTCTTCATCTATATGAAAACAGTGTTCTTTGGCTGGAAACACTCCTTCTGCTACTTCCTTGCAGTATTGGGCAAATGCCTGTTTCATGATTTCTCCTGCATTCACAAATCTCTTTGCAAATTTGGGCTGCATATCACCATACATACCAAGCATATCCTGATATACTAAAACCTGTCCATCACAATCTGGACCCGCACCGATACCAATGGTTGGTATGGAAACTGCTTCTGTTATCATTTTCGCTAATTTATCTGGAACACACTCTAATACAATAGCAAATGCACCTGCTGCCTCCACTTTTTTCGCATCTTCAATTAATGTTCTGGCAGCATCAAAACTCTTTCCTTGCACTTTAAATCCACCAAATTCATTGACTGATTGTGGCGTTAATCCTAAATGCGCCATTACTGGAATAGACGCTTCTGTTATTGCTTTAATATGTGGGCAGACTTTTTCTCCACCTTCTAATTTGATTGCTTGGGCACCGCCTTCTTTTATAAGTCGCCCTGCATTCACTACTGCATCATAAACGGATGTTTGATAGGACATGAACGGCATATCTACGACAATCATAGTTTCTTTGGCACCTCTTGCTACTGCCTTTCCATGGTGAATCATATCTTCCATGGTAACTTCTAAGGTATTCTCATAACCGAGCATTGTCATACCAAGAGAATCTCCAACTAAAATCATATGTACACCAGCTTCATCAATAAGTTTGGCTGTCGTATAATCATATGCTGTCAACATAGATATTTTCTGATGATTATCTTTCATTTTTTGAATTGTTGTAACGGTCTGCTTCAACTTTCACTCCTCCATTTCTTTGTATAAAAGCATCAATAATGTCTCTTTACTTTCCATTTGGAAAAAGTGGATGATTTTATATAATTGAACGTTTTGGTACAGTTTTCTGTTCGAAATACCATCCAGTATTTACTATATAATTTTGACGCAGAAATGTAAAGCATAAATTGCGCAAGAATTGCATTTTCTTTTGTACATCTTGGCTTGTTTCTTGATTGCATGCTTATTTTACTGTCTTGATGAAGGTTCATGGGATTACGAACACATAAAAATCCTTCTTTTAACCGATTAAAAAAACAGTCCGAATAATAATTTGGTATATCTGTCCTCCTGCTCACACCCAATATCATGAAACTACCTCAAATTATCACTTAATACTTGGCTTCCATCTCCATAATCTTATCATAATAGAATTGATTGACTGGAACTGGAACACCGAATTTTGCTGCTTCGCGAATAATCGTTCCTGCGAATAACTCCACTTCCGATTTTCTTTTTGCCACTGCATCCTGTCTCATAGAAGGATATCCTTCTGGCTGCAAAGTACCCATTAATCGGATATATTCCTTGAATTCATCTTCTGTAAAATGAATTCCTTCTTTTTCTGCAACAGCCATTACCTCATGCATGGCGTCTGAAAGTTTCTGAAATCTTTCCTTTGATTCCAGCACTTCACGATAACATGCTTCGTATACGGTACAGGTCTGATTAATTCCAACATTCATAATCAGCTTGCCCCAAAGTGCATGACGAATATCCTCTTTTTCTTCATATATAAGTGAAACTGAGTCTAAAAATTCTTTCACAGCCTCCAAAGCAGGTTTCTGTTCCTTTTTTAAAACACCGATTTGCACTTTACCCTTACCTGAAAAAATAAGGTCTGTACCTTCACGCATAGCATCCATTCCCAAGGCTACACAGTAAACAAGGTTCTTGTCTCCATATTTTTCTGCAATCATTTCTTCACTTGAAATGCCATTAAGAACTGAAATAATAATCGTATGTTCCCCAACTGCTGGTTTCATCATATCAAGTGCATCTGCTAATCCGTTGTATTTTGTTGCCACAATGATAAAGTCTAACGGCTTACTGTCTTTGGCATCTATCATTTGAAATTCTGTTGGAATACCATTTACGGTATATGCAGCATCTTTGTATTTTTCATATCGGGCTGTGTCCATTATGAAACTGACATATTCTTTTCCTATTTTGCTTTGGATATGGTCACCATACATTAGCCCAAGGGCGCCCATTCCTACGATTCCTACTGTTTGAATTCTCATCTGTCTTCCTCCTTTGCCGTTTTCGATTATATCATAGATTCAGAAAAAAAACACCCAACAATAGCCACTGCCACTGTTGGATGTCCTTCCATACCTATTTTCTTTTATTCATCCTGCTTTTTATGGCTCAATCCCACTTACTAAAACATCGTCATAGTAAACGCAGATTGTCTCGCCACCTTTATAAGAATAATCATTTGTCTGATCAAATGCACTCCAGTTATTGTTTGCTAATCTAGTATCAATTGAAATCGATTTGCCTGCTGGAAGTGCTGTTTCCAAGTCTGCAAAGGAAATGTCACAGTAACAGTCATTTCCGCTGATTATGCCAAATGTGCTTGTTACATTCTTGGTTGCATTTACATACCAAGGTGCACAGTCAAGCTGCATTCCTGCTGCATCAACGTAAAGAACCTGTTCAACATTGGCATCCTTTGTGTAGTAATAACGAATCTTCACTTTGGACAAATCAACATCCTTGTCTCCATTATTCGTTAAAGTATATTTTCTCTGAATGGTTGTTTCGGTTGCTCCGCCTAATCCTAAAACATCTACGGAAAGAGCTGCCTTCGTGGATGGGTTTACTGGCTGTTTTACGGTAATAATAACTGGGTCACAGAAAACAACTTTGCCTGACGTTAAGGTCGCTGCTGCTGTAATCACAACTTTGGAGATACCATTTCCACTTTCAGCAAATCCTGTTGGTGCATTATAAATAACCTTTGCTCCGTCTGCATCCCCCTTACCGATTAGTGTTCCATTTGCATATACACTAATAGAAGAAATGCTTCCAGCTCCAGTAGGTTCTACTACGATAGTTGCGCTCTTGTCGCCTGCTGCTGTGTCAAGTACAGTGCCTTCTTTTGGTCTTGTAATTGTAATAACTGATGCCTGGGCTTTTTCAAAACGTGCTGTTATCTGATATGCTTTACTTGTTACTTCTATACCGCTGCTTGTAATGGCTTTTGCGGTAATTACTAAGTCCTTGGTTTCTTCGTCTCCCTCTTGAACTGGAGTGTATTCTACGGAATATGGAGCTTTTGTTGCAACTCCAACTTTCTCGTCATTTACATAGAATTCAACTTTGTCAACATTTTCATTGTTTTTAACATCTGCATTTAACGTAATTGGTGTAACGCCTTCTGTAAAGTCTAACTCGTCACCTGCTTTTGTATTTGCAACACTTGCAGAAACAGCCGGTTTTACTTCGCCACGGCCTGGCTCTTCACCCCAGACTAATTTATCCCCTTCATATAAAGTGATCTTGTCTGTACGTGCAAAATCGTCTGTAAGACCTTCGCGGCTATAGTCGTTAGTTGGGTCCCAGTTTGGTTTCCACTCAGAATCAAGTTGTGGCACTAATGCGAAGTGAATTTCACGATCACCATGGAAGAAATCTCCTGTCCAGTTTAATTCTACATAATAAATGTTGTTTTCTTCGTCCCATGCATATGGTCCGTTTACCTTAGTTCCTTTTCCATCTACTGTAAGAGCTTCATCGTACATAACGGCTAAGTTTAAGTCTTTGATACTTTGTTTCTTTGCTGCCATTTCGGAAATGTCAAAGAAATATCTAGCTGATAAATTACCTACTCTACGTGGATAGCAGGCAGTGTCATTGGTAACACGAACGGTTAATTGCGTTCTTTCTGCATTTTCCTGCTCCATCTTTCCTTCTACGAAGAAAGCATGTTCATCGTTATCTTGTGGAAGTTCTTTTAAGGTTTCCTGACCTTTTCCGTACTGTTCATAAATACCTGCTAATGCTCCAACAAAACCTGCGTTGTAGTCAATTGCAACTTCGTTGTATACATAATTGGTTCTGTCATCTTCATGATAATCATCAAAGTCTGGTCCACCTACTAAAGCACCGTATAATACATGTTTTGCATCTACTGGGTCTTCCATGCTGTTTGTCAAAGAACCATGAGATGCTCTATGATGCGGTTCCACTGCCGAAGTTTCATCATAGCCTACTTCATAACAGCGGTGCATTGGGTTATCACCTAAGATGTAATCCATCTGGCTCTTAGCCCACTCTACGAAACGCTGTTCTTTGTCATATTTATTGTATACTAATGCACACATCTGAGCTGCTGCATTGTAACGAGCAGAACCCCATGTGGAAATAACACTAAATCCTGCTGGTGTTTTCTCAAGATAAGTGCTGTCTGCTGAATTTTCATGCTGTACACCTGACCAGTATTCTAGATTCCATCTGAAAATGTACCAGTGTAATGGGTCGTCTGTAATTGGTGCTAATTTTGCAAATACACCTCCCCAAACAGTATCCCAGGAATGAACCCAGATATTTTGCCATGTGCTTGATGTTGTCTTAATAATCTGTTTCATATAACCTGTGTAATTACCTTGTGAATCAATATGACAGATATCATCTATGTAACTTTCCTTTCCTGTACAAATGTTTAACCAAACAGCTGCCCAGGACATTTCATCATCATCATAACTTGAATTATAGAAACCGCCAGAGAAACCACATCCCCTGTTTGCTACGGCAAATTCATATAATGCTTTTGCTGTATCCAAACATTTTGCAGCATACTCTGGATCTGTTTCCTTAAAGTTTAAATAACTGGTTGCCAATGCGGCTGCGGCTGCGGCACATTGATCACTTGCTGGTTCTTCGCTTGTTGCAAGCCAGACTGGTCTTGGAGTTGTCTGTAATTCAGGTGCTCCCCAGTAGTTATGGTCTGTAGAACCATCACCGACCTGATAACAGAACGCAACTACATCACCATTTTCGTCACGGAATGTACTACGTAAAAAGTAATCGGTAAAGTGTCTTAATATGGATTCTATATGTTCTTGTTCCCCTGCTTCAACGAAAGAATCTTTGAACTCATAGTAACTCCATCCTAATGTAGATGCAGAATAACTTTGTGGAAGACCAAATTTAACATGGTCACCAGCGTCATGGAATCCACCTTGCAGATCCATTGTTCCATCTCCGTCTGGGTCAAGTACATCACTATGTGCATCAATGAAACTTTGTGACATATTCGTGCCGACTCCTGCTTCACTCTTTGGAATCAAAGGTACTTTTGCATCTTCCATATGGCAGTCACCTCTGTAACTTAATCTGCCATCCTGTTTTCCACACATATTAGCATCGTAGAAATACAATGATTTCTGGAATGCCTGTGCATAATTGAAAGTGCTCTCATTTTCCTCAATAGCAGCACTTACAATTGTTTTTGCTGGTATTGGTGTGAGTACCATGGTACAAGCCAAGATACCTGCAAAACCTCTTTTTAACCACTTACTATGCATCTAATCCCTCCTGTGTAAATAATAATTTGTACCAATAGTTATCTATTGCAGTTTTAGTATAGCAGAAATTTCCATATTCGCAAGAATTCTTGCTTAGCATGTACCTATTTATGCTTTATCTTGCTATTGACATTCTTAGAAACTACCTAAATATATATTTTACGCCAGTTTGTAAACTTCATATCCTGAAAATCCGATATATAAGGAAAGTGTGTGAAAGGCAGGAAACACTATGGATATCAAAATAAGTGCTATAAAACCTATTAAGAATAATACAATCAAACCTTTAAAAATCTTTCAGCCAGAAGAAAAGGATGATGAGGCGGTAACAAGAAAATTAAATAAGATTACTGCTAAGTTAAAAGCAGGGAAACGGCTTACTGCAGAAGAGAAAAGCTTTCTTCTTAGACATTCACCTGCATTGTACCAGACTGCCAAACGAGTTGAATTACAACGTAATGCGCTAAAAGAACAGTTAAAACATGCTAAATCCAAAGAAGAAGTGAACGAGGTAGTCGGTCAGGCATTATGTTTAGTCTCCAAAAAGGATCCTGACTATGAATATGTTGTTGCAGGACTAAAGGATGAGATTAAAACTTTTAAAGCGACAAATCAATACAAGAAACTTCCCGCTACTAGAAAAGAGGCATGTAAAAAGGGTACATATTATCCATCCATAAACGCTAACAAAGATGATCAGAAGGACGAAGGAAGTACAACTGGTTTTTATGATTCAACTGGACGATATATCTAAAAGGGAGATAAACCTTGCTATCTCCCTTTTCTTAAACTCAATACATCCTTTCTGCTTTAATTAATTCTAACAATTCCTTAGCAGCATAGGAAATTGCTGTGTGCTTACTATAAATAATACTGAACTTTCTCTTTGGAATCTTTTTCTTGAATTTTAATTCCCACAAATTACCATTCTCTAATTCTTTTCTTGCAAACTCCTTCATCACACAACCAATTCCCAAATTTCGATAAGCAAACTGTACAATCATATCACTAGTTGCAAGTTCAAATTCTGGTGTAATAATGATATCATTCTTTTGCAGGAATTCATCTAAATACTTTCTAGTACTGCTATTTTCCTCTAAACAGATAATCGGATGCTTCAATAATTCTTCCAGTTCCAGTTCCTCATCTGCCAGACCCTTTAACTGTTTTCCAACTACAAAACAATCCTCTATGATTTTTACATCTAACGCTTCTACTTCATCTTTGATATCAAATGGAGAACTAACGATGCCAAAATCAATAATTTCTTTATATAGATTATCTACCGTCTCAGGTGTTGGTCCATTGGTCACTTTCACCTTAATCTCAGGATGCAATTCATGGAACTTTTCCAAATAGGGAAGAAGGAAAAACTGTAATGTCATATCAGATGCACCAATCCTGATTTCCCCTGCCTGAAGCTGCATAATCTGCTTGATTTCCCGTTCTCCCTTTTCAAACTCTTCCATTCCTCTTTCTACATGGAGATATAATCTTTCTCCCTCTTTCGTCAGTTTTGCTCCCTTCGAGGTTCTTACAAACAATTCACAATTTAACTTTGCTTCTAACTGCCTGATCGACTGGCTCATAGCAGGCTGGGAGATACACAATTCTTCTGCTGCTGCACTAAAACTTTGACATTTCCCCACATAATAAAAATTCTTATAATATTCTAGATTAAAAAGCATCTTTCTTCTCCCTTTTCTATTTCACAGTTTGTTCATACTTTCGCCAAAATTTAAACACGATTTTTTCTTATAGTATTATACATAAAGAAGAACAAAAACTCTTTATTTTTTTCATAAACTCCTCTTATTTGCCGCGCCGAGCGGGTGTCGCTAAAAGACAGCGACACCCGCTCGTGTGCATCCTGCCCCCTGTTCTTTAGGGGGCTTTTTAATTGATAGGAAATAGCGTGTAGCGGAATTTTCTATCAATCAATTAGAAAAACCGGCATTTTCTCCATGCCGGTTTTTTTACATCATATTATACATTAATCTCAGCTTTTAAACCAAGGAATTCTTTGTTCTCATCTAAGATAGGCTTGATCACTTCTGCAACAAATTCTTCTACCTGCTGTTCAGAACGACCAGTATATTTAGATGGATCCATTGTTTTCTTAAGTTCATCTAAACTCATGTTAAATGCAGGGTCAGCAGCAATTAATTCAAGTAAATTGTTGTCTAATCCCTTTTCTTTGACATTGCGTCCCGCTTCCATAGAAAGTGTACGGATTCTTTCATGTAATTCCTGACGGTCGCCACCAGCTTTTACAGCATCCATCATAATGTTCTCTGTTGCCATAAATGGTAATTCAGACATTAAACGTTTTTCAATTACTTTAGGATAAACAACTAAGCCATCTACAACATTTAAGTATAAATCAAGAATTCCGTCGATTGCCAAGAATGCTTCTGGAATGCTTAAACGTTTGTTGGCAGAATCATCTAATGTTCGTTCAAACCACTGTGTTGCGGATGTAATTGCAGGATTTAATGCGTCTACCATTACATAACGAGATAAAGACGCAATTCTTTCACTTCTCATCGGATTTCTCTTATAAGCCATAGCAGAGGAACCGATCTGTGTTTTTTCAAATGGCTCTTCAATTTCTTTTAAGTGTTGTAATAAACGAATGTCGTTTGAGAATTTATGAGCACTTGCAGCGATTCCGGCTAATACGTTGGCAACTCTTGTATCAACCTTACGGGAATAAGTCTGGCCGGATACTGGGAAGCATGCTTTGAATCCCATTTTCTCTGCAATTTTCTTATCTAATGTTTTGATTTTTTCATGGTCACCATCAAATAATTCTAAGAAACTAGCCTGTGTACCTGTTGTACCTTTAGAACCAAGAAGTTTCATGTTATCAAGACAGTGATCTAAATCTTCCATATCTAATACTAATTCCTGTAACCATAAAGAAGCTCGTTTTCCAACTGTTGTTGGCTGTGCTGGCTGAAAATGCGTAAATGCCAATGTTGGAAGTGCTTTGTATTCCATCGCAAACTTGCTTAATTCGTTCATCACGTTCACAAGTTTTTTCTTTACTAACTGAAGTGCTTCTGTCATGATGATAATATCCGTGTTATCACCTACGTAACAGGAAGTTGCACCAAGGTGAATAATACCTTTTGCATTTGGACACTGAACACCATATGCATATACGTGTGACATAACGTCATGACGAACAGCTTTTTCTCTTTCTTTTGCTACGTCAAAGTTAATATCATCTGCATGTGCCTTTAATTCATTAATTTGTTCTTCGGTTATATTTAACCCTAATTCATGTTCCGCTTCTGCTAATGCAATCCATAACTTTCTCCAGGTTCTGAATTTCTTGTCTGGTGAAAAAATATACTGCATTTCCTTACTTGCATAACGTTCTGATAATGGGCTTACATATCTATCTGTACTCATAATTTCCTCCTACTTGTCATATTCTCCACGGATATCTTCTCTTGGTGGTTCTACTGGATAATTGCCTGTAAAGCAGGCATCACAGTAACCATTGTCTCCATCAATTAATTCTGCCAAACGGTTCACATCCAAATATCCAAGAGAATCTGCCCCAAGCATTTTACATATTTCGTCAATTGATAATTTATGTGCGATTAATTGTTCGCTAGATGGTACATCAGTACCAAAGTAACAAGGGAATAAGAATGGTGGGGAACTGATTCTTACATGTACTTTTGTTGCACCTGCATTTTTCAGCATCCGCACAATTCTTTCACTGGTTGTTCCTCTTACGATGGAATCATCTACCATAACAACTCGTTTTCCTTTTACTACTTCTTTTAAAACATTTAATTTAATCTTAACGGCAGATTCACGAACAGATTGTTTAGGCTTGATGAATGTTCTGCCGACATAACTGTTTTTAATAAATCCCATGCCATATGGTATTCCACTTTCAAGAGCAAACCCCATAGCAGCCGCATTACCGGAGTCAGGCACTCCAAGAACAATATCCGCTTCACATGGATGAGTCTGTGCTAAAATCTTACCCGCCATGATTCTGGAATTGTATACGCTGACACCATCTACATAGCTGTCTGGTCTTGCAAAGTAAATGTACTCAAAAATACATTTTGCTGTCTTCTTAATCTGTAGACTTTTATCTGATTTTATTCCATCCTTGCTGATTGTTACAATTTCTCCTGGTTCTACGTCACGAACAAATTCTGCACTAATCGCATCTAATGCACATGTTTCTGATGCTAAAATGTATGAATTATCACGTTTTCCAATTACTAAGGGACGGAAACCAAACGGATCTCTTGCTCCAATTAATTTTCTAGGACTCATTACAATTAAGGAATAGGCTCCTTTGATTTTTAACATCGCATTTTTTACAGCAGATTCAACATCTGGTGTATTCAAACGCTCTCTTGCTATATGATATGCAATTACCTCTGAGTCAATCGTAGTCTGAAAAATTGCTCCTGTATACTCAAGTTCATGACGTAATTCCGGCGCATTGGTTAAGTTACCATTATGTGCTAAAGCTAATGTACCTTTTACGTAGTTCAAAACTAAAGGCTGTGTATTCTCATTACAGCTGGCACCAGCAGTTGAATAACGAACATGGCCAACTCCAATGTCTCCCTTTAATCCACTTAAATTTTCATGATGGAATACTTCATTGACAAGTCCCATCCCTTTTACAGATTGTACCCGTCCTTTTGGACCTTTTGTATCACTAACCGCAATACCACAGCTTTCCTGTCCTCTGTGCTGCAGGGCGAACAACCCATAATAAATGGAAGATGCAATATCTCCACCATCTAAATCATATATTCCAAAAACACCGCATTCTTCATGAAGCTCGTCTGCTCTAAATTCACTTACTAAATTACTCATGACATATCCTCACTTTTTTAGTTATTCCTATAACGTAAAAAGAATTGACGTCACCGAAATTGTGGCGTCAGTTCTTAATATTTCATAACCTGTTTCACGAAGCGTGACAGCGTCTGTTTTATTTAATAAGACCAATTCTCTTAGCTACTTCGTTGTAAGCATCTTCTACATTGCCAAGATCTCTTCTGAAACGATCTTTGTCAAGTTTTTCATGGGTTTTCTTATCCCAGAAACGGCAAGTATCTGGTGAAATCTCATCTGCTAAAATAATCTGTCCTTTATATCTGCCAAATTCTACTTTGAAATCAATTAAATCGATTCCGCATTCACTAAAGAATTCTACTAAAAAGTCGTTAATTTTAAATACTAAGTCTGTGATTGTGTCGATTTCCTCTTTTGTTGCAGCTCCGATAGCAATTGCATAATAATCATTAATCATTGGATCGCCGAGTGCATCGTCTTTATAACTAAACTCTAATGTAGGGCAAAGCAGTTTCTTACCTTCTTCGATACCGAGTTTCTTGGAAAAACTTCCTGCAGCAACATTACGAACAATTACTTCTAATGGAACAATTTCCACTTTCTTTACTGCTGTTTCTCTGTCACTTAACTCTTCTACTAAATGAGTTGGAATCCCTTTTTCTTCAAGTTTCTTAAAAAGATAATTTGTCATCTTATTGTTGATAACACCTTTTCCAGTAATAGTGCCTTTTTTTTCACCATTGAATGCAGTAGCGTCATCTTTGTAATCAACGATAAGTACGTCTTCTACATCAGTCTTAAAAACTTTCTTTGCTTTTCCTTCATATAGCATATCCAATTTTTTCATATCCTGCCACCTATCCTTTTCTTGAAAGTGTTCCATGTAATTTGTATGCGAACGCATACTCTACGAACAATTATAATAGAACATTTTAAATAAACAATAGTTTTTTCGAGAAATTCATCCAAAAAAGCAAATTTTTCAGAGAATTTTCGCCAAACATTAGTGGTAGTTTTAAATGTTATTTTGATTTCTTATAAATCAGATCGTTGTTGGAAAGGATTAAACCTCTCTTGATTTTCGTCTCTAGTATACGCTGAACGGACTCATCAATTCGGCTTTCTTTCATGTCACCACGGATTACAGCATTGACAACTTTGTTATATGCTTCTACAAAATCAGCTGGCGCAAGAACTACGTCTGCGCCTGCATTTATGGCCTTTAAAGCTGCATCTCCTGCAGAATAGTTATTGGTAATCGCCTTCATATCCATTGCATCGGTAATGACAACCCCATTAAATCCTAGTTCTGTACGAACGATATCCTTCATAACCAATGGACTAAGGGAAGCTGGCAACGTATTACCTGCAACACGGCTGATGGAAATATGAGAAATCATAATAAAATCAGCACCTGCTTTAATTCCTTTCTTGAAAGGAACAAAATCCACAGTTCTCAGACGGTTAATATCACTTCCGATATTCACACTTGACTTATGGGTATCCCCCTCTGCATCTCCATGGCCTGGAAAATGTTTTAGCGTAGAACTTACTCCTGTGCTTTGCAGCCCTTTCACTACAGCAGATGAAAGTTTTGCAACTAAATCGGCATCCGAACCAAAAGAACGATTGCCTATTTCGGTGTTTCTTTCATTGGTACGAACATCTGCAACTGGTGCAAAATCCAGATTGAAACCTAATTCTTTGATCTCCGTTCCAATGGTTTTTCCCATGTTATAACAGAATTTGCTTCCTTCCGTAGATCCTACTACTTCCATTGAAGGGAACTGGGTTGTCTTCATATTTGGGTTATTGCCAATTCGTGCAATATCTCCGCCTTCTTCATCTACCGCAATCCAAAGGGGAATGTTAGTGTTTGCTTGCAAATCACTGTTTAGCTTTATCGTCTGTTCTCTTGTTTCAATATTTCTAGAAAATAAAATCACGCCACCAACAGAATACTGCTCTAGGTTTTCTTTCATTCTTTTTGTTATCTTTCGATGTTCGAAAAAAGTACCTTTCGTATCGTCTAGTGACTCCAGATTTACAAGGAACATCTGTCCAACCTTTTCTTCTATGGTCATATTGGAAAGAATGGCCTTTGCTAAACCTGTAATCTGATTGCTGTCTGTAAATACAGTTCCTTCTTCACCTGTTACTTGAGGCTCGTCCATTACTTCTGGAGTAGCTGTTGCTTCGGCAGACTGTTGTGGCTCTTTGTTCTCAACTTGAGGTTTGCTGTTTTTTCCACAACCTGTAACGACTAGAGAGAACAATACCATGATAATGAGTAACTTTTTCATTTTTATTTCTCCGTTTCTTGTGTTGTCAAATGATTGATTGTGTTTCTTCTATTATAAGAAATTACAATTAGAATCATTATAGCATACTGAAAAATCGAATTCTAGCAAAAAAGTGAGCAGCATATTTTCATACACTGCTCACTTTCTTATCAAACTACCAAATCCTATAATTTCCACTTAACGCTAACATTGAAAACATATACAAACAATTATCATAATACCTACGTTCACCCGTTCTGAGCGGCGTATTCCAGAATTCAATTACACACTGTTTGGCATATTCACCGTTTGCTGCTAAAGACGCCTGAGCGTTGGTTGCAGTAATTGCAACTGGATGTAATGCCTTTTCGTTAAGCACTTCTCCTTCTATTGTGTAAACTGCACGATTATTTTCTTTTACCGTTTCACAGAAAAACTTCTGCAGATTGTTTGCTATGGTGCAATGCCAGTCTCCTTCTTGTTTACCAGACCATTCATAATCAAGCGCGATATTCGCTATCGTACGGTAAGCATCGCTATAATACCAGTCATGTCTTCCAAAAATGTGCTGCATTTTCTCGTATGGCCTTCCGTCGTAATAGCTGTACTCTGGACATAATCCCGTCACAGGATGGCATGCTTTCAAAAGATATGCTCGACTAGCTTCTGCTGCTTCTTTCCAGAAAACACGATCCTCTTCATTGGCCCACAGAGCGAACAAATCGTAAAAGTGTGGAAAATGATAGGAAGGGTCAGTAAATTTAAGTCCTGGAACAAAGCGAATCAGCTTGTTTTCCGGCTCCCACATTGGATTGCCTGTTTCTTTTTCTCCTTTATGCACACAGGTATGTAACAGCTCTCTGGCTTCCTTGGAATAACAAAAGATTCCTTCTCCATCTCCCCATCGGTGTGATGCGAAGAATAATGCCATCGCAAAAAATTCCTCACCATCTGGTGCTGGACCATCACTGTTTTTGGTACCATCTGGCTGAACGGACCAGGCAAAGTAACCCTTATTTTCACCTTCTGTCATATACATGTACGTTTTCGCCCATTTCCAGATTCGGTCAAATTCCTCTTTATGATTCAGTTGAACACACATCATCATTCCATAGGACATGCCCTCTGTTCGAACATCAATGTTCCCTGTATCTACAAGGTAACCTGTTTCATTTTCCCCTTCATAATAAAACTTATTTTCACCGTAGAACATCTCTTGAAACGTGTCTTCTACTCGTTTCCTGATTTTCTCTTCACTGTATCCACACTCTGCAAATACATTTCTATATTCTTTTTTCTCCATACGACTCCTCTAATCTAGAATTCTACTTCCGTAGTTTCTCCTGTTAATGTAATATCAAAAGATTCCACTGTCTTACCTGTGAGTTCCGTGCTTCTGGCATCTGGCTGCTGTCCACCAATTGTGATGACAAATTCACCTGGTTCAATGACACAGTTTCCTTCTTCTGTAATCAATGCGAAATCTCTTGGCTGTAAGGTAATGTCCACCTGTTTGCTTTCCTTTGGCTCTAATTTTACTACTTGTATTCCCTTTAATGCACGTTTGGGAACGGTTACGCTTGCTTCCACATCTTTTACATACACTTGAACTGCTTCATATACTGGATAGTTTCCTGTATTCTTTACTTCTGTAGAAATCATAATGCTATCTCCAATTGCTGTTTCTGTTTTATCTGCTTTTGCATTGGAATACTCTACATTGGAATAGGTTAAACCATAACCAAATGGGTACAGGATTTTGCTGTCCGTATAACGATAGGTACGATTTTCCATGCTGTAATCCTCAAAAGGTGGTAAATCATCTGTAGATGCGTAGAAAGTAACTGGCAACTTACCACATGGGCTAATATCACCAAATAATGCTTCTGCTGCAACTTTTCCGCCTCTTGCTCCTGGATACCAAAGGTCAATAATGGCATCCACATTTTCATTTGCCCAGCTTAAGTCCATCGCACTTCCTGCTAAAAGCAATAATGCAACTGGTTTTCCAACTGCTGTTACTTTTTCTAATAATTCCTGCTGTAAACCTGGTAAACGAAGATCCTTTTTATCACCACTTGCGTATTCGTTACCGGCATCCCCTTCTTCTCCTTCTAGGAATGCATCAAGTCCAAGACACATCACAACTACGTCTGCTTGTTCCGCTGCAAGGACTGCTTCTACCATACGGTCTTTTGCAAGCGCAAGATTTTCTACTTTTTCTTTATATAAATGACATCCTTCTGCATATAATACTCTGGTATCTTCTCCTACATACTGTTTAATTCCCTCAAGCGGTGTGATATATTCGGAAGAAGTTCCAATATAATTACCAACCAGACCATCTCTGCTGTTTGCGTTTGGTCCAATGACAGCAATTGTCTTTAGCTTATCTTTTTGTAATGGAAGCAATCCATTATTTTTAAGCATTACCATGCTTCTTCTTGCTGCATCCAAAGATAACGCTACGTGTTCTTTACATTCTACTAAGCTATATGGAACATCTTCATATGGAGATGGATAATCTTTCATCATACCAAGACGAATACGTACCTCCATCAAACGTTCTACTGCTGCTGTAATAGAATCTTCGTCAATTAATCCCTGCTTATATGCGGAATATAAATGTAAAAATGCACTTCCACAGTTTAAATCACAGCCATTTTTTACTGCCATGGCAGCAGATTCTTCTACCGAATTCGTTACCCCATGATGTTCATGGAAATCTAAGATAGCCCAACAGTCGGATACAACATGACCTTCAAATCCCCACTGTTCGCGGAGAATATCTTTTAACAATGTTTTACTTCCACATGCTGGTTCTCCATTGACACGGTTATAAGCACCCATAACCGCTTCCACTTTTGCATCGGATACACATCTCTTAAATGCATATAGATAGGTGTCGTACATATCACGAATGGAAACCTTAGCATCAAAGGAATGTCGGATTGCTTCTGGACCACTGTGTACTGCAAAATGTTTTGCACAAGCAGCAGCTTTTAGATGTTCTCTATCATCTCCTTGAATTCCTCGTATATAGGCCTTTCCTAGCTCTGCTGTCAAATATGGATCTTCTCCAAACGTTTCATGTCCCCTTCCCCATCTTGGGTCTCTGAAAATGTTGATATTTGGCGCCCAGAATGTAAGGCCTTTATATATATCATGGTCACCCTTCTTGGAAAACGCATTGAATTTTGCACGTCCCTCTGTAGAAACCACATCTCCTACTGTATGTAATAGTTCTTTATCAAATGTTGCTGCCATTGCAATCGCCTGTGGAAACATCGTAGCAACCCCCGCTCTTGCAACTCCATGTAACGCTTCGTTCCACCAGTTATAGGCCGGAATATTTAATCTCTCAATGGCTGGTGACTGATATAGCATCTGCCCCATTTTTTCTTCTAATGTCATCTGACTTACTAATTGTTTTGCATACTGTATTGTCTGTTCACTCATATCTACTCGCTCCTATTCTTACCAATCTTTATCCATGATTCTATCATATAATACTACCTGACTGCTATCTTCTTAATTCTTGTTTAATCACTATCAATTCTTGCCATCCAAGCCAAAACGCGATAAGATTGTATCAGAGAAAAACATGGAGGATTCTTATGATTGAACATTTAACAGGAATACACGAAACCGTTGAATATAATCGTGTTTCCCAAATCAGACTTTATAATAATGCAGAATATGAGGATTACCCAGCTCACTGGCACACTCCAATCGAAATCGTGATGCCTACTAAGAATAACTACACTGCTTTGCTTGGCAAAGAAACCATCGAACTAAATGCAGGTGATATCTTATTAATCTGTCCTGGTGTAATTCATGCTCTACGCTCTCCTGAAACTGGTGAACGAATCATCTTTCAAGCAGAAATCGGCATCCTCAGGGAAATTCCAGAAGTGGAGTCAACATTAAGCCTAATAGCACCTGCAATCCTGCTATCTAAAGATACTGCACCTATGATTTATGAACAGATTTACAACATTATTCTTGCTATTAACAAGGAATACCATAGCAATAATTCATTATCTAGCGCTGCGATTTATTCCAAGGTACTTGAGATGTTCGTTCTAACTGGAAGAAACTATACCGAAAATGTAAAACGGTTTGATACTGGGAATCAGAAGCAAAAAGAATATACAGAAAAATTTATCCAGATCTGTAATTACATAAATGAACATTGTACAGAAGATTTGACATTAGACGAGATTGCCGCTATTGCTGGTTTTAGTAAATATCATTTTTCAAGGTTATTTAAACAGTTTAGCAATGTTACTTTTTATAAATACCTAAACCAGAAACGAATCTCTTATGCGGAAATTTTGTTAGCCGACTCTTCCAATTCCATTACAGAGGTTGCCTTTCGTTCTGGATTTTCCAGCCTGTCGGCTTTTATTCGTATGTTTAAACTGATTAAACAGTGTACACCAACTGAATTTCGTAATATGTATCTGTCAATCCGATAAAAAAGAACTGTAGCAGAATCCAAATAACTCCCGTTTAGGTGACAAGTTTTACTTCACTTGCCACCTAAACGGGAGCTTCAATTAAAAGTAATGGATACACCAGCACTTTTATGTATTATTCTTTTACGCCACCAAGTGTTAAACCTGTTACGAAATATCTTTGTAAGAATGGATAGATACAGATAATTGGTAACATAGTAATGATTGTCGCAGCAGCACGAACGGATGTTGGTGTTACAGAACCCGCTGCATTTTTCATAGATTCTACAGAACTTGACTGATTGGTAACGGAACTTAACAGTTTCATTAGTTCGTACTGTAATGTTGTATATTCTGGACTCATTCTGTTATACAGCATTGCATCAAACCAGGAGTTCCACTGTCCTACGGCTACGAACAAAGCTACTGTAGCGTATACTGGTTTACACAAAGGAGAAATGATTTTTGTAAATACGGTAATGTAGCCAGCACCATCTAACTGTGCAGATTCTTCCAAACTGTCTGGCAGTCCGTTCATGTAAGTACGAAGCACTAACATATTGAACGCACTAATCATACCAGGAATGATATATACTGCGAAACTGTTCGTCATACCAAGTGATTTTAAAACTAAGAAATTTGGAATCAATCCGCCGTTCACATACATCGTAATTACCCAGAACAAAGAAAGTTCTTTTTTAAATAAGAAACGCTTCCGACTGATTGTAAATGCAAGCCAGGCATTTGTTACAAGCGCTAGCAGTGTACCAATTACAGTTCTTGCCACTGTGATATAAGCACCTGTTATCAGATTCTGTTTCTGAAGCACCGTATGGTAATTCTTTAACGTCCATTTACGAGGCCATAGATAAATACCGCCTCTTAATGCATCGGTACCATCGTTAAATGAAATTGCTAGAGTATTTAGTACCGGATACAGTGTGACTACAACGAATGCAATCATAAATATTGTGTTGCAGATAATAAATGCTATATCTGCTTTTGATTTTTTTCTCATGTTACTGCCTCCTTAGAACAATCTCTCTTCGCCATTTCGTTTTGCAATCTGATTTGCCACTACGATCAAGACAATACTTACTAAGCTCTTGAAGATACCAGCTGCGGTACCAATTGCATAATCGCCTTGACTAATACCCCATTTCAGAACGTAAATATCAATTGTCTGGGATACTCTCTGAACTAGTCCATTTCCTAATAAATACTGAATTTCAAATCCTGCATTTAATACGTTACCAACATTCATTAATAATAGAATAATAATGGTTGACTTAATGCCAGGAAGTGTTATGTATCGAATCTTTGCCCATCTTCCACCACCATCAATTGCTGCTGCCTCATAGAGAGATGGGTCAATTGCTGTAATTGCGGCTAAGTAAATAATTGCATTCCAGCCTGTTTCTTTCCATACATTTGCAAATGCTACAATCCACCAGAAATATTTTGGATGTGCAAAGAAATTTAGGGGCTGTTTCAAGATACCAAAATTAAGCAGTAATTCATTTATAATGCCATTACTGGATAATGCATCATGTAAGATACCTGTAACGATAATCCATGATAAAAAGTGTGGCAGATAAGAAATCGTCTGGACTGTTTTCTTACCAGCCTTATTTTGGATTTCGTTTAACAGAATTGCAAATCCAATTGCAGTTACAAATGTTGCAACTAAATTAAGACATCCCATTGCTAAAGTATTTCGAATTACTCGAATAAATGTATCATCGGAAAATAATCTTTGAAACTTTGCCATTCCTACAAATGCTGAATGAAAAAATCCATCTTTTGGCTTATAATCCTGAAATGCCATAAGCCAGCCAAACAGTGGAATATAGCAGAATATAAGGCCATATATAACAATAAGTGCCGCACCTATTAAAAGGACTTTCTGCTTTTTAACCTCTTTCCAGGTTATCTTTGTTCTTTTCTCTTTCACTACTTGCTTTTTACGTTTTGCTACCGAAGCCATACCTTCACTCCCTTTAAAACAGGCAGCCGACGTTTGATTCAGCTGCCTGACTTTTGTTACAATCGCCGACTCATCTTGGTGGACTATTGCTTTTCACTATATAACTACATACTGTAGATTATTTTTCATATTTAGCTGCTTCATTTATTCTTCTGTCAAGTTCTGTCTGCATTTCGTCAACAAATGCCTGTGGATTACATTTGTTATAAGCTTTCATGTAATCCTCCCAGCCTTTTTCAAAATCTTTCGCCATTACAACTTTTGGAAGGTACTCATGTTTGATTTCACCCATCTTAGTCCAAGCTGTACCACCTTCTGTACTTGTTGTCATGTTGTTAGAGTATGAATACATTGGATACCAAGGTCCAGGAGCATCGCAAGTACCGATCATATCAACATATGTCTCAGCACCATAAGCATCAAATGTTTTCTGTACATTAGGACTTAAAGCATCGTAGAATTCTTTTGGCTGGCCTTCTGGTTTTGTAGCGTTAATGCCATCATCATTTGTTCCGTTGTATTGTGGAAAGTATGAATATGTGCAAGTATGAGATGCTTTGTAAGCTGTATCAGATGCTTGCATTCTCATGTCTTCCGTACGATAAAATTCACCATTATCATCTACAATGTAATCTGTGTCTTTAATCCCCCAGAAACGAAGGTTATGAATTTCTTCACCTAATAAGTCATTGATAAACTGAAGTGCACCATCTACATCTTTACAGCTTGTTGTAATACCAAGACCACTTGCTACGTTTAATACACCACCTGAACAGTGCCATTTACTTTCAACATTTTCATTAATTGTAATTGGCAGTGGTACATAGTCACAGCCTTTTTTGTCAAGTCCCTGTTGTTTCAAGGAATCTCTAGCTGTGTATGCAAAATCCCACCACTGGTCAATCATACCAAGAACACGACCTGTTGAAAGTTTTGCTATGTATTCATCATATGTCTGAGTAAAGGATTCTGGGTCTACAATTCCTTTTTGATATTCATCATTTAATTTCTTGAAATAAGCTTTTGCTGTATCTGTTGTATTGTAATCAACAATTTTCTTTGTATCCGGATCTACGATACAAGAACCATCGTTTGGATAACCATCTAAGAATTCAGGTGCATTTTCCAAACAGAAGTAACGCCAGTCGTCACATAAAATTGTATACGGAATATTCTTTGTTCCATCTTCCATTGTTGGATTGGCTTTATAATAAGATTCGATTAAATCGAAATATTCATCCATTGTTTTAATCTTAGGATAATTCGCCCACTCTAATACTCTTGTCTGAATCCAGAATGCTTCGTCGTTATGAGTGGTTGCTTTTTCTTCCCCTTTAATATTACCAAACTGTTGAATCCAATAAATATGTCCGTCATCTTGACGTAACTTATCCCATTCCTGTTCTGAATAGAAGTTTTTAATATTTGGATATTTATCAATGTAATCATCGAGTGCTACTAATGCTCCAGCATCATAAAGCTGTTTCATTCCGTCACCACCATCGATGAAATCAGGATATTCTCCACCTGCAATTAAAGTACCAACGGCCTCCTCTGCAGTTTGTCCTGTTAACCATGTTTCTTTTACTTTTGCTCCTGTCTTTTTTGCAATCTCTGCCTGTATCTCATTGTCATCATTGATTTCTGAACCAGGAACGGCGAAGAAAGCGGTAAACTCTTTTATTCCATTTTTGTCTGTTGAAACGGAATTGCTCTTATCCTTTCCACAACCTGTAGCTGCAACAGACATTACCATCATGGCACTTAGTACCATTGCTGAAAGTCTCTTAAATTTCATGCTGCATTCCTCCCTTTTTTCGTTACATCTTATGTATTTATTCTATAAAAACCAACGCCGGACTACAACTGATTGACTATATGAAAAAAGGGGGGAAAGTATAGAATTATTTTCCCCCGCTCATTGCCTGTTTTCGAAACTTGGCTGGCGTACAACCCTTGATATCAATGAACCTGTTTACAAAGTAATCTAAGTCATGATATCCGACTTCTTCCGCTATTTCATATATTTTTTTATCAGTACGAATTAATTTGACCGCTGCCTGTTCCATTCGATAACGTATTAAACAATCTTTAAACGATTGTCCATATTTTTTTCGGAACAATTGTCCCAAATATGCGCTATTGACATAGTACTTTTCACTAAGCTGTTTTAATGTTAAATTTTCTGCGAAATGCTCTCGTATTTCTTTATCAATATCCGCCAACACACCATGAGAAACATTTTTTCGAAGCTGTGCCAGATAATCTGCATATTCACATGCAAAACGAGCCAGATGGGCCCTGCTTCCTCGCTTAATTCCCTGTTCAAAAGTGCTCTCACTGATTAATCTTAGGATTTCTTCTTGATTGACATTATCATCCTGCTGAATTGCCAGATGAATTAACTGGAACAGAATATAATTAATGTTTAAAGTCATTACGTCCCCTACAACATCCATCTGCTTCATTTCCTCATAAAACAGTCCTACACTTTTCTGAATTTCCGTTCGGTTATTTTGCTCAATTGCTGCTAATAAGGCATCCAGACTCTTTTTACACAACACAATGCCAAGGTTAGATACTTGTACTTCATCCTCGTAATCATAGATTTCTTTCTTTGTTCGAAATCCCCTAAGCGAACGAAGCATACAAGCAGTTCCATAAGATTTTGCAATGTTTGCAATTCCCTTAACCCTTTTTCCAACAAGCATTAAAATCGGAATTTCTACTGCATTTTTTAGATATAGAAGAAAGTTCTTCAGATAAGTACTTTCGGATATATTTCCTTCCTTTTCCATAAAGTCGCAATACACAAATCCTATGTCATATATTTTTTCATGCCCCGAAACATTGAAGATACAATGAGTATGCTGTCCTTTTAAAAACGAAACACAAGCTTCGTATAATTTTCTTTGATAAGCCCATTTTTCTTCATCGCTCAGTTCTTCTGACAACTCAGTATCATCCAATGCAATTTCAATATAGCGAATGGATTCTGATAACTGCATATGTTCCTCTACATACTGTAAATTTAATTTATCGTAATTTCCATGGATGAGAGAGATAATATTTCTTGCAAGATAAGCCTGTTCCATTTTCTTTGAATCTTCTTTTTTCTGTTCCTGGCTCACACTCATCTTATTTATTTTACGTAACTCTTCTAACAGTTCCTGCTCCTTTACCGGTTTTACAATATAATTAGAACACTTGTATTGCAACGCACGTTGCGCATACGAAAAATCGGCATATCCGCTGACAATTACAAAATATGCGTCTGTTATCTCTTCTTCCCGTATTCTTTTTAGGAGCTCTAATCCTGTCATAACAGGCATCTTAATATCTGCTATTACCAGATCAACCTGGTGTTTCTTAAGAAACTCTAATGCTTCCACACCATTGGATGCTGTTCCAACAATTTCAAACCCCTCACTATTCCAATCAATCAGAACCATAAGCCCTTTCAAAATAAACGGTTCGTCATCTACTAATAATACCCGTAGCATCCTTTTCCTCCTCATTTTTACTGCAAATACACAAGTGGAATACGAATAAGTACCATGGTTCCCATTCCCTTTTCTCCATCAAGTTCAAATTTGGCTGCATCATTTGTCACCATTTTCAGACGCAGGCACGCGTTAATAATTCCAACACGTCCCTTTTCCTTTAGTGATTCGATACTTGCCTGTTCCATTTTGGTTCGAAGTTCATTCATATACTCTTCTTCCATGCCACAGCCTGTATCTTCTATCTCAATGCATAAACCATCTTGCTCTTTATATGCCCTGACAAATATCCATCCTGGTGATGTTTTACTCTCAATACCATGAACACAGGCATTTTCTACAAACGTAACAATGGTCAGTTTCGGTATTTTCAAGGACTCACAAGATTCTTCTACATCTAGTTCAAAAGACAGCCTGTCCCCAAAGCGGTACTTTTGAAGTCCTAAATATGCTTTGACAAACTCGATTTCCTGCCTGATTTCTACACTATCATTGCCCCATTCTACATTCTGCCGTTCCATCGTCGCAAGTTTTTCCACCATACTGGCTGTCTCATATTCCTGTTTTAACACACTATGCATACGAATGCTCTCTAAGGCATTAAAAAGGAAATGTGGGTTTATCTGGCTATGGAGTGCAAGTAATTCAGCGTTCTTTCTTGCAAGTTTCATCTCCTGTTCCCGTAGTTTGTTCTTATTCATTTCACTTACAAGAAGAATTGGGAAGATGATATTTACTAAGAATACTATAATTACAATGGGTAAATTTTCGGCTAAATAGCTTGCTCGAACTCCTCCCTCATCCATTACATATATCTGCAAGTCCATTCCGTATAGGGTAAGATCTTTGGTGTAACCAGTTTTCCCATTATTCTGAAACGTTTCAAAGGGTTTTCCAATGCTGTTTTTTCCCTGATTAGACATCAATATGGTATCGCCCTCACAAACATAAATTGGGGCTTCGTAATTCATATTCTTTAAACTTTTGGTCATGCTGCTATAATCCAATTCTAATTTCAGCACTTTTTCTTTTTCGCGAAGAAAATAATTCAGTTTCTTCACAAACACAAGTTTTCTTTTCCGTTCAGATGCAGGATATCGACTATCATCATAGTATAAATACAGTACTTGGTTCTGTCCGGAATCTTGTAAATGCTTGTACCATTTTGTTTTTCTTGCAACTTCTATTCTTGCAAACATTCCTCCATTTACGATTCCATCATTATCTGCATACATGGTAATAAGAGTGGTATCTCCTAACACATTTTCAAGAAGTGTATCTTTCATAAAAAGCTGCTGGATTGTGACATAATCCATAGGAGATTCAAATTCTCTTTCTAAAAAACGCTCTATGTATTTATTCAGGTATATCTTTTTCGCCGTATTGGCAACATTTTCAACTCGGTTCACCATGCTGTATTTTACCGCACTTGCTATATTTTCCATAGTATGCCGTTTCTTAGCATTGGCAGACTGAATTACTGTGTATAATATAATGCTATCTGTTAGAATCAATGGTATCAGCATACAAATGGTATACAAATACTGAATTTTTCCGCGTTCTTTACAAAACTCGTATATCTCCTTTATCTTATTACGCACTCTTATATTTCCTCCCTATCTACATTCTAGCCTATTATCTAGTATGCCAGCTTTCGCAAGGGCCAAGATAAGACTCTGGAACTTTTATGTCCATTCTGTATATGAAAAGTTCTTCTAAAACAAACCCTGCATCCATGGCATATAGCTCTATTTCATTTACACCTTTGTTTAATGTCAGCTCAATTGATGTCTTATGAATCTGGTTAAGAACTCCTTTGCTCCATGCTTCACTTTCTGGCGAACCGCCCACATAATCTTCAGGCACAGAATCCACTTGTTGTATGTTTTCTTGGTTTACACGTAATGCAAAGTCCATTCTTCCACCTACTTCTAACGGATTAGATGGTGCTGACCACACTTCTAGCGTGTACGTACCCGTTTGTTCTACCATTATGCGGTAAGTTAGAGATGGACCTTCTCCCGCTAGAAAATTCTTAGTAACAGGCTCTGCTTTTAATCCGCATCCTTTCTTCCCATAATCGGACAATATCATCCATTCTCCTGATTCTCTATTGTTCATCTTGGCATAATGATGTGCAAGAATTGCTACCATGCCATCTTTTTCATAAAATGTCATATTGGGAAGCAGACTAGTATCTTTTTTCTGTCCAAATATAGACAATTCAACTGTTGTATCTCCATCGGTAATTTCAACTTGAACATTTTCCATCTCATTAGGCAATTTGTCTGGAATACAGGTAACACGTAACACTTCCTGTTCTTCTATCTCCTGCTCTACCCAGCTAAACTTTAACCAGGAACACTCCTTTGCTTTTACGGTACAGTGAAGGCTATCAATCCCATCGTTGGCAACTTCAATGTCAACCCACTCAGTTCCTGGATACATGAAATCCCGAATGATGATTTGTTCTGGCTGACCATAATTTTTCACATGTACTGCTTCTTCCTCACATCTTGACACAACAAGTCTTGGTCTGTCAAATGGTTCAACTTTTATTCTTAATGGATAACGGCATCCATCTTCATTCCATTTTCGAAAACCAATGTGTTGGGCCATCTCCATGCCTTTCCATTTTCCATCAAATGCTGTTGCAAATTCCTCTGCAAGAGCTTTATCAAGCTGTATGGATTTCGTAACAAGATGTGCATATTGATTAGCGATTTTCTTGCCTTGTTTGGCATAATGTTCATTTTTTCCTGCATATAGGTGCATCTGCATTAAATTCATAGCACTACGAAGTGGATAATAAATCATACTATAATACCCATCTTGACAATCCTCTGGCAAGATTCGTCTGAATTCATCCAAAGTTTTTATAATCAATTTCGTGTTCTCTAACATACGATCTGTTTCTCTAAAATGTGCTGGATGATATACATAACTATGTAATGCTTCTGGCTTTCTAAGGTTCGTAAGCCAGATTCCCACCGTAAGAAGTGATGCTAACTGAGCCGTCTGTTCCTTTGTAATTCTTCCATAAAATTGCATTTCTAACCATTGCTTCGTAAAAAGACTGGCACTTTCTTTGTTGGAACTGCCCCAAGTATCAAAATCATAGGCAAGATTCATAAAATAAGATAATGGGAACTCATTTCCTTTCAAATCTCCTGCATTTACCACCCAGACTTCTCGAACTCCATATTCATAGCATTCCGTCATCTGTTCCCATACTTTTGTAAGTGGTGTACTGTTCACCCACTCATAAGAAACTGGCGAACCGTGATAGTCAAAATGATAGTACATGCCAAAACCGCCCTTATGAGTTAACATGTCCTTATCTGGCAATGTTCGCATATTTCCATAATTGTCTTCACAAAACATAAGGATTATATCATCCAGTCCTTCCCAGTTACGAAATCCTGGTATATCGCCCTCTCCATAAAAATAACGCTCCACCTCTTTATAGATGGCAAGAAGGCGTGGCATATTCTTATCTCCATATGTTTCAATCAGCTTGGTCTGTTCGGTAATAATGTCTTTTAATACATCAATATTATCCTGAAGCGTTTTGGTTCCTTCCATGACACTGTCACGTTCTCCACGCATTCCCATTGTAATAATATTTTCATATTGACTGCTACGAATCAATCCATCTCTCCAGTAATTTAAAAGTCCTTCCTTGTTGGCAACATAATTCCATTTATTTCCGTAAGGAGTATCTTCCCCACGATAAATATCCCATTCTTCACTGGCTCTAAGGCAAGGCTCATGATGGGAATTTCCCATGATAACACCATACATATCGGCAAGTTTCGCACTCTCTTCACCTGGACCATCTAACGCAAAAGAAGAGGACCACATTGCTGGCCATAGATAATTTCCTTTCAAACGCAGCAAAAGTTCGAATACCTTATCATACATTTTCGCCGTAAATCCATCAAAATGAGAAAATGTCCAGTTTCCAAAACATGGCCACTCATCATTGATAAAGAAGCCACGGTATTTCACAGAAGGTTCTTTTGAAACCCCTTCGATACTGCTCTCTAAAACAATCTCCGCCTGTTTCTTAGGCTTTGCGTCTCCCCAGAAAACCAGAGGACTTACACCAATTTGTTCGGAAAGAGCAAATATTCCGTATATGGTGCCTCGTTTTTCACTTCCATATACAACCAGCAGTTTTTCTGTTCCTTCCCATGGATGCTCTACGATTTGTATTCCATATACTTCTCGCTTTCCACTTACGTCTTTCCTATCTATTTTTCCTTGTTTATATAACTGTTCTAGTAGATTACCCTTACCAACAGTAGTATACAAGACCATGTTTGAACTTTTTTCAGTTTTTTCTGTTACAATGTCTGGTAAAACTCCTGTTATCTGATACATATCCTTGGCTGATTTTTCTGCTATTTTTCGTACCCCTTCGTATTCTTCTGTTTCCACTATGATTGAGGCACATGTCCCATCTTTAAAAAGTTCAAATGTTTTTTCTCTCATCATCTATTCCCACTCCCTGCAAAATGGCAATGCAGGCAACCCTTCTTTATTATACAAATTTGCATTCATTGGGCAGTCTCTCCATGCATAACGAACTCCCTTTGGTTCTTTTATCCTGGCAGAATCTACAATCAATTCCTCGCCCTCTACAACTGCATGTGCTGGATAATACCCTCCGTTTTCGCCTTTCATTTCTACTTCACAGATTTCTCTGCCTCTCATAGTAAGTCCTGTGCCAACTGATATAAAATGAATATGAATCTTTCCCATTCCATCTATTTTAATATCGGAAACTTTTGGTCCTTCATATATAATTTCTTCTCCATATACCATGTTTCGAATTGCCCTGGCAATTCTTTGTCCTAGTGTCTTTTTATCTAAAGGATGCAGATCATTATATTCCCCAATATCATATGCCACGATCATTGCGGTATTTTCTACTTGAAGAGTCCGTTCCTGGCACTCTCTAAATACTGCCCACTCTGTTCCTTGACCTTCTTCGACTCCATCCGAAAAACCTGCAAGCTGGACATAGATAAATGGCAGCTCTTGCTTAAATAATGCTCGCCAGTCAGCAATGAGTGCTTCCATCTCCTCGACATAGCGTTCTGGTAAGGTTGTGTTGGATTCTCCTTGATAGTATAAAAAGGCCTTGTAATTCCATTTTCGGACTGAGGAAAGCATCCCGTTATACAAAGCAGCAGGGTAGTATGTAAAGAATGTAGTATCTGGCAGCACCTGCATCGGTTTCATTAATTCATACTCCCAATCGCCTCCTAACCTAATAAATACGTCCTGTTGCTCTCCAAGACGGATGCAATACTGTTTTCCCGGCATAAAACCGCCATGTTCACGATAAACACTTAAATGAATCTCAACGGTATTCACACCTTCCTTTAAAACTCCTTTCGGAATAGGATAAAATCTTGGAGGATATTTATAGCCTGTTTCACCAATATAGATTCCATTAATATAAACCACATCTGCATCATTAATGGTACCTAATATGATTTCTGCTGGTTTGTCTGCCTCGTCCTTCTTCACATGGAACTGTTTTGTTAAACGCACCGTTCCATGAAAGTTTGCCAATTCGTCCTCTCGCCAGATTCCTGGAATTCTTACAGTTCCTTTCTTAAGAGGCATTCCATCAAAAGATTCTCTGGCTTCTTTATACCACTGCTGTTCTCTAGCTTGTTCCATTTCTTCCACTTGACTGGTATAGCCTGGTTTTTTACACAAATTAAGTTCGTCTATGTAATATCCCATACGCCTGATTGTGGCTTCACTGCACCAGGATTTTGCTGGCGTACCACCTACCGCAGTTTGTATAAGTCCAATTGGAATACCATATCTGTCCTTTAAGTCTTTTGCTGTAAAATAACCTGCTGCACTAAATGCATATAACGCTTCTCCAGTCGCTTTTATCCAATTTCCTTTTTCTATGTCCTGTCTCTCTTTTAGAAAGTCATACTCTTTTGGCACTTCAAACATACGGATATCTGGTTCGTCTGTCTTTGCAAGTTCTTCTCGAAATAATTCCACTGTTCTATTTAATGGCAGTTCCATATTGGACTGTCCACCTAATAAGAATACATCCCCTACCATTACATCCTGTATGGTTCTTGTTTCATCTGCCGTTATAGTAAGTACATAAGGTCCACCTGCTGGCAGTTCAGGCAAAGCTAATTCGAAGTATCCCTCTTCATCTGCCGTTCCTTTTAAAACCTTCTCATCAAAAGTACCTTTTATATGTTCATTGGGATTTGTATACCCCCAAATAAGGTTTGTTGTTTCTCTCTGTAATACCATTCCATCCGACAATAAGGATGATAGCTGCATATTGATTCCCTCCTTATTCATTATACTTGTATCAATATACTCTAATGGTACCAGTAATACAGAGTGATTTCTCACCAAAACTTGCGGACTCTTATTCGTTTTTTGCTATCTTATAGTTTCTAATTCGTTCACCTTGAAAAATTTTAAATGGAAGAAAAAAATCAAAAGATATGATTGAAGATCATGTAAAAGAATGTTCTGTTTGTAGAAAATTATATAACTGCCTTTATATTCGCACTCCTCTCTTATACATTCACTCACTACCATAAGAGAAGAGTGCAAATACTTCATTTTTTAATTAATATTTACCGTTTAAGGATTGCTTAAGCCAAATTAGAATACCCTATCAAATGCGCATCCACCGCTTTCGCAACTTCTCTGCCTTCCCGAATTGCCCAGACAACTAGCGACTGTCCACGATGCATATCACCTGCAGCAAATACATTTTCTGTACTTGTTGCATATTTTCCTGCATCCGTCAGCACGTTGGTTCTCTCATTGAGTGCTACATGAAACGCCTTTGACACATATGGCTGAGATCCTAAGAATCCGGCAGCAATCAGGACAACATCCACATCCAGTTCATACTCTGTTCCTGGCACTTCCACCATCATCATACGACCTGTCTTTTCATCCTTCTTGCTCTCTAACTTAATACATTTTGCCTTACAGACATTTCCTTTTTCGTCCTTTACAAACTCTTTTACCGTTGTCTGATAAATACGAGGGTCACCGCCAAAGGTAGCAATGGCTTCTTCTTGACCATAGTCTGTTTTTAAGACTCTAGGCCACTCTGGCCATGGGTTACTGTCTAATCTCTCTTCTGGAAGTTTTGGCATCATTTCTAATTGAATGACACTCTTTGCACCAAGTCGGATGCTAGAGCCAACACAATCATTTCCAGTATCACCACCGCCAATTACAAGAACATTTTTATCCTTGCAAGGAATAAAACTGTTATCTTTAAACTCAGAATCCAATAAGCTCTTTGTTGTTCTAGTTAAAAAGTCTACTGCAAAATAAATTCCATTGGCATCTCTTCCTGGAACTTTAATATCTCTTGGATTGGAAGCACCACAGCATAAAATGACGCTGTCGTATTCTTTTAGGAGCTTTTCAGCCTTAACATTCTTACCAACATCTGCATTGGTTAAGAAGGTAACCCCTTCTTCTTTCATCAGATTCACTTTACGGTCAATCACGTGCTTTTCCAATTTCATATTAGGAATTCCGTACATCAAAAGTCCGCCAATTCTATCATTTCTTTCAAATACGGTTACAGAATGTCCTCTCTTGTTTAACTGGTCTGCAGCTGCAAGTCCAGAAGGGCCAGATCCTACGATAGCAACTTTCTTACCTGTTCTTACCTTTGGAGGGTTCGGTTTTATGTAACCCTTTTCATAAGCGTGTTCAATAATATAATTTTCATTTTCTTTGATAGAAACTGGGTTTCCGTTGAGTCCACAAGTACATGCTGCCTCGCAAGGAGATGGGCAGACACGAGAAGTAAACTCTGGAAAATTATTGGTTTTTTGCAGACGATGTAATGCCTGTTCAAAGTTGTTTGTATATAATAAATCATTCCACTCTGGAATCAGGTTATTAAGAGGACAGCCTGAAGCCATTCCTCCAATTAACATTCCAGATTGGCAAAATGGAACACCACAATTCATACATCTTGCAGCCTGCTCTGTCCGCTCTTCCTCTGACAATGGAATGTGAAATTCACAAAAGTTTTTGATACGTTCCTTTGGTTCAACTGCTGTGCTGTTTTTTCTCTCATATTCTAAAAATCCAGTTGGTTTACCCATACTATAGCCCCTCCTTATTTTCTTATGTTAGAATAAAATGCTTCGATTTGCGCCTGTTCACTTGACAATCCTTTTTCTTCCATCTGAACAATTGTTTTCTGCATGCGCTTATAATCATGTGGAATGATTTTCTTAAACTTAGGAAGATAATCTTTAAAATGCTCTAAGATTTCTTTTCCTTTCTCTGAATTAGTACATTCTACATGTTCCTGAATCATAGTCTTTAATTCTAACACATCATACTTATCCGTAACGGCTTCTGTAGAAACAAGCTCCTTATTCAGTTTTAGGTATAAATCACTTTCTTCATCAAGTACATAAGCAATACCACCTGACATACCGGCTGCGAAGTTTTTACCCGTCGCACCAAGCACAGCAACCCGTCCACCTGTCATATACTCACAGCCATGGTCGCCGACACCTTCTACTACCGCTGTGGCACCTGAATTCCGAACACAGAAACGTTCTCCTGCCACACCATTAATAAATGCCTTACCACTTGTGGCACCGTATAATGCAACGTTACCGATGATTATATTTTCTTCTGCCTTAAATGTAGTTCCTTTTGGAGGGTACACTACAATCTTACCACCGGAAAGACCTTTTCCTAAATAATCGTTGCTGTCACCGCAAAGTTCTAATGTAAGACCCTTTGGAATGAAAGCTCCAAAACTCTGTCCACCAGCACCATTACATTTGATGGTAAAGGTGTCTTCTTCTAATGTATTATCAAAATGCCTTGTAATCTCAGCACCAAAGATGGTTCCTAGGGCACGGTCTGTATTGGAAACATTTACTTCAATTGTCTTCTTCTGACCTGTAGCCAGGTTATTTTTAAATTTCTTTAAAAATACTGACTCGTCAATTGTATTTTCTAAATGGAAGTCATAAACCTGTGCTGGATTAAATTTATTATTTGCCTTATCATCAAAATCATTGGATAGAATTGCGGATAAATCCACTTTCTCAGCAAATTTGTTTCCAACGTGACGGCGTTTTAACAAGTCCGTACGTCCTACTAGATCGCCTACTGTCTTTACACCTAACTTAGCCATATATTCTCGCAATTCCTGAGCGACAAAACGCATAAAGTTTTCTACATACTCTGGTTTTCCCTTAAATCTCTTACGAAGCTCTGGATTCTGTGTTGCAATTCCCACTGGACATGTATCCAAGTTACAGACACGCATCATGACACATCCTAAGGATACTAAAGGAGCTGTTGCAAAACCAAATTCTTCTGCACCCAACATTGCTGCAATTGCTACGTCACGACCACTCATCAATTTACCATCTGTTTCAATTACAACCTTATTACGAAGGCCATTCATCATAAGCGTCTGGTGTGTTTCTGCCAAACCAAGTTCCCAAGGAAGACCAGCATTGTGAATGGAACTCTTAGGAGCTGCACCAGTACCGCCATCATAACCAGAGATAAGGATAACTCCTGCTCCCGCCTTGGCAACACCTGCTGCAACCGTACCAACACCAGCCTCAGAAACTAATTTAACAGATATTCTTGCATTGGTATTGGAGTTCTTTAAGTCGTAAATTAACTGTGCCAAATCCTCGATGGAATAGATATCATGATGAGGTGGTGGGGAAATTAAGCTCACACCTGGCGTTGAATTTCTTGTTTTGGCAATCCAAGGATATACCTTTCCTCCTGGTAAATGTCCACCTTCACCTGGTTTTGCTCCCTGTGCCATCTTAATCTGAATTTCTTTTGCACTGACTAAATATCTGGAATCTACACCAAAACGACCGGAAGCAACTTGTTTAATTGCAGAACAGCGGTCTACTTTACTACCAGCACTCTTTAAACGTTCCAGACTCTCTCCACCTTCACCAGTATTGGATTTTCCACCTAAATGATTCATTGCTATTGCTAAGGTCTCATGAGCTTCCTGAGAAATAGAACCGTAGGACATGGCGCCTGTCTTAAATCGTTTTACAATGGAATCCACACTTTCTACTTCTTTAATATCAATGCCCTTTTCTGGATAATCAAAGTCAAGTAATCCACGTAAATTGATGCACCCTTCTTCTTTATCAATACAAGAAGTATATTCTTTAAACATGTCATAATTACCAGTGCGTGTAGCCATCTGCAATAAATGTATGGTCTGTGGATTATACAAATGTTCTTCTTTGTCTGCACCGCTTCTTAATTTATGACTTCCCGTTGTCTCTAAGTTCAAATCAACATCTAAACCTAATGGGTCAAATGCTTTCGTATGTAAATCGTCCACCTGTTTTTCAATATCTTTAATATCGATACCACCGATACGGCTCACTGTTCCTGTGAAATAACGGTCAATAACATCTTTGCTTAAGCCGATTGCTTCAAATATTTTAGAACCCTGATAGGACTGAATTGTAGAAATACCCATTTTGGAAGCAATTTTCACAATACCGGAAATAACCGCTTTGTTGTAATCTTCCACTGCAGCATAGTAATCTTTGTTCAGCATATTTTTATCAATCATTTCTTTGATGGTATCCTGTGCTAGATAAGGATTGACAGCACAGACACCATATCCTAATAAGGTTGCAAAATGATGCACTTCTCTAGGTTCTGCACTTTCCAGAATCATTGCCACACTTGTTCTTTTCTTTGTACGAACTAAATGTTGCTGCAATGCTGAAATAGCAAGCAATGAAGGAATTGGAACATGGTTTTCGTCTACTCCGCGATCGCTCAGAATCAAAATGTTTGCTCCGTCTTTATAAGCACGATCCGCTTCCACAAATAAGCGGTCAATGGCTTTTGCTAAGGAAGTATTTTTGTAGAATAAAATTGAAATTACTTCCACTTTAAATCCTTCTACCTTCATATTTTTAATCTTAAGCAAGTCTGTGTTGGTTAAGATTGGATTATTTACTCTTAATACATGACAGTTTTCAGGTTTCTGCTCTAACAGATTTCCATCTTCTCCAATGTAAACAGCGGTAGAGGTTACAATCTTTTCTCGAATCGCGTCAATTGGTGGATTGGTTACCTGGGCAAATAACTGTCTAAAATAATTAAATAATGGCTGTGGCTTATCAGAAAGTACTGGAATCGCACCGTCCATTCCCATTGCAGCAGTTGGTTCTCCTCCATTTATAGCCATCGGAATAATGGAATCTTTGATTTCTTCGTATGTATAGCCAAATGCTTTCTGAATTCGAGCTCTTTCCTCATCACTGTACTCTTCCACTTTTTCGTTTGGAATCTTCAAATCTTTTAAATGCACTAAATTAGCATCTAACCATTCTCCAAAAGGCTGACTGGATGCGTAACGGCTCTTGATGTCATCATCGTCTATAATTTCACCTTTTACCGTATCAATTAGCAGCATTTTTCCTGGTCTTAATCTTGCCTTTTTCACTATCTTTTCTGCTGGAATGTCTAAGACACCAACTTCAGAAGATAAGATTACCTGATCATCTGTTGTCACATAATAACGAGAAGGACGTAATCCGTTTCAGTCAAGGATTGCACCCATCTGGTCACCATCGGAGAAAAGAATGGATGCTGGACCATCCCAGGCTTCCATCATAGTCTCATAGTATTGATAGAAATCTTTCTTATCCTGTGAAATATATTTGTTATTGTACCATGGTTCTGGAATTGTAATCATAACTGCTAATGGAAGTTCCATTCCACTCATAACAAGGAACTCTAATGTATTATCAAGCATTGCAGAGTCAGAACCTTCTGTATTTACAACAGGAAGTACTTTGTGGAGCTCTCCTTTTAAATGCACTGATTCCATGGTTTCTTCACGAGCAAGCATTTTATCTGCATTACCACGTATTGTATTAATCTCTCCATTATGTACAATAAAACGGTTTGGATGTGCTCTCTGCCAGCTTGGCTGTGTATTGGTACTGAAACGGGAGTGAACCATGGCGATTGCTGATTCATAATCCTTATCCTGTAAATCATGGAAGAAGGAACGTAACTGACCAACTAAAAACATTCCTTTGTACACAATTGTTCTGCTGGACAACGAAACCACATAAGTATCATCATTACTTTGTTCGAAAATTCTTCTTGCAATGTATAGTTTTCTATCAAAATCTAATCCTTTTGCCACATTCTTTGGCTTTTTGATAAAGCACTGCAAAATGCATGGCATACATTCTAATGCAGTGGAACCTAAGATTTCTGGATAAGTTGGAACTTCCCTCCAGCCAAGTAAAGATAATCCTTCTTTTTCCACAATGATTTCAAACATTTTCATTGCCTGTCTCCTGCTTAATTCATCTTGCGGAAAGAAGAACATGCCGACACCATACTCTCTTTCTCCACCTAACTCTATGTTCATTTCCTTTGCTGCTTTTGAAAAGAACTTATGGGAAATCTGTAGTAAGATTCCAACACCATCACCAGTTTTTCCCTCTGCATCTTTTCCGGCACGATGCTCTAAGTTTTCAACAATTTTTAATGCACCCTCAACGGTACTGTGTGTTTTTTTACCCTTAATATTCACGATTGCACCGATACCACAGTTATCGTGTTCGAATCGTGGGTCGTATAAGCCTGCCTGGCTTCGCTTACATTCTTCCATCCCTTTATTCATGTAAATCCTCCTTCTTGCGGTTCTTGGCTCCTCGCATTAATCTAATAATTTTTCCATAAGTTAAAAAAAAGGCGTTCTGGAATCGAATGATTCTAGAACGCCTTTGTTCGTTGTTAATGATTATAATACAGGGATTTAAGAAAAGCAAGATAATTTTGAAAATACTTAATAATATAAAGTTGCAAATTAAGTATGTATATTTTATTAAGTTTAATTTACAGACACGGTAAGTCAATGTCGCCTGCTAACATTATAAGGTAAAGCAATAACATCACTATACTTCTCTTCATCTCCCCCCTTGCATTTCCCCCCACATTCGATATAATATTCTAGTGACAATTTACTTTGAAAGGAAACAACAATGGAAACAGAATTTACAAGAACCGAACTATTATTAGGAAAAGAGACTCTACAAACTCTTGCAGCCAAACGAGTAGCAATCTTCGGTGTTGGCGGTGTTGGTGGTTTTGCCTGTGAAGCCCTTGCAAGAAGCGGAATTGGCACTCTTGACCTGTTTGATAAAGATACCGTATCCATCAGCAATCTGAACCGTCAGATTATTGCAACTTATGACACAATCGACACTTACAAAGTCGATGCCATGAAAAAACGTATCATGAGCATCAATAAGAATGCTGTTGTAAATACCCATCCAGTATTCTATCTTCCTGAAAATGCTAATGACTATGATTTTTCAGAATATGATTACGTAATCGATGCAGTTGACACAGTAACTGCAAAATTAGAAATCGTAACGCAGGCAAAGAAAGCTGGTGTACCTGTAATTAGTGCTATGGGAGCTGGCAATAAATTAGATCCAACCAGATTTGAGGTTGCTGATATTAAAAATACTTCTGTCTGCCCACTTGCCAAAGTTATGAGAAAAGAATTAAAGAAACGTGGAATCGATGGTTTGAAGGTAGTTTACTCCAAAGAACAGCCACTTGTTCCAAAATACGAAGTAAAACCAGATACACGTAAAGTGCCACCAGGAAGTGTTGCATTTATCCCTAGTGTCGTAGGCTTAATTATCGCAAGTGAAGTAATTAAAGACATAGGAGGAATCAATGGAACGTTATAAAGAGATTGAACGAAGTATCATCAAACGTTTCCGTAAAGAAATCTGGCGAAAGTTTATATCAGGAATCAATGATTATGATATGATAACGCCAGGGGATCGCATTGCCGTCTGTATATCAGGCGGCAAGGATTCCATGCTGCTTGCCAAATGTATGCAAGAAGTACAAAAACACGGAAAAATGGATTTTCAATTAGAATTTATCGTTATGGATCCAGGTTACAATCCTGCAAACCGACAAAAAATCATCAATAATGCTGAAATTATGAACATACCTATTAAAATATTTGATTCGGACATTTTCAATATTGTTCACGATATTGAAGATTCTCCATGTTACTTATGTGCCAGAATGAGACGAGGTTATCTCTATCGTTATGCACGCCAATTAGGGTGCAACAAGATTGCACTTGGACACCATTTTGATGATGTAATCGAAACGACTATGATGAGTATGATGTATATGGGGCAATTCCAGACCATGATGCCAAAACTCCATAGCACTAATTTTGAAGGAATGGAACTGATTCGTCCTTTGTATCTTGTGAAGGAATATGATATCAAGTCATGGGTTCGCTATAATAATCTGGAATTCTTACAATGTGCCTGTCGTTTTACAGAAGATACTGATAGAGGGACACAAGATTCGAAACGCCAGGAAATGAAGCGTCTTATTAATCAGCTTCGCGAAGTAAGTCCTGTCATTGACATGAACATTTTTCAAAGTGCTCATAATGTAAATCTAAATACGGTAATTGGTTGTGAATTCAATAAGGAGAAATATAATTTCTTAGATTTGTATTCCAAAATGAGATAAAAATGAGGCATTGGCGTGTAAATAATACACACCAACGCCTTATTTTTGTAAATATTCTCACTTGCAAAATACAGCCGCCCACCTGTCCAAATTCAACTGTTTCAAGCTTGCTTGACCTGTTAAATTTGGACAGGCGGGCGGCGCCAACTAAAATACTGGGATCACTGCTCCACTATATTTCTCTTCCATAAAACGTTTCACTTCATCAGAAGTAATTGCCTTTACTAAAGCTTTTGTTTTATCGGAATCTTTGTTTTCTTCTTTTACAACTAAAATGTTTGCATAAGTTTCTGCACCGACTGATTTTGCATCTTCAATCAATAACGCATCCTTCTGCACGTTTAGTCCTGCTTGCATTGCATAATTTCCGTTAATTACTGCAAAATCAACATCTTTTAGCACAAGTGGAGTCTGCGCAGATTCGATTTCCTTAAAGGAAATGTTATGAGGATTCTCTACAATATCCTTTACAGTAG
>ERZ808278.76-NODE-76-length-85809-cov-5.660191_pt1 | contig 85809 bp, 66 predicted proteins | sample MGYA00521239_ERZ808278 | MGnify/ENA primary metagenome ERZ808278 (study PRJEB31516, sample SAMN03275600) | gut metagenome | biome: mammalia-associated habitat; material: feces | host: Papio cynocephalus | place: Kenya | collected 2012-07-17 ...
AGAGCACCTGACTGTTAATCAGGGGGTCGTTGGTTCAAGTCCATCTTGAAGCGCATAGTCCAGGGATATGGACTTAAAACCTAATATTCCATTTGCTTCAATAGCTCAGTTGGTTAGAGCACCTGACTGTTAATCAGGGGGTCGTTGGTTCAAGTCCATCTTGAAGCGCAAAAAGTGAAGGAGTCACACACCGTGGCTCCTTTTTTAGTAACACGCCTCCACTGTTTTATATATAGCGATAGCGAGTGGAGAATTCAAGTATGAGGTTGGTTTTTGCGATTTTGAACTTATATATATAATCTCTTTATTAATTTAGCTATCTTTTCACATGAGGAAAATTTTTAATTTGATGTTTGCGGCAGTTATGCTGATGACGGCTCAGAGCGTGGCGGCACAGGATGTGACCACCGTGTTTGACGAATCATTCGCCGCATTCACCGAGGGCAGCGAGGCAGAGCCCTCCACCACCGACATTTCAAGCGGTGTGACCAACAAGTTGAGCACCACCCTCACGGGCTGGAGCGGTCGATATGTGTATGAGGCCGGCGGTATGCTCAAAATAGGCGACGGCGGCAACTTGCAGACTGCACGCTACGACATGAAGGCCAACAAAGGCATCATCAAGATTTCGATGCGTGTGCGCTCTTACGACGAGAGTGGCGCAATGTTTACCATCGCCGTGAATTACAGCAACAAGGTGACCGACTACGTTTTCGATAACAATTGGCACGAAGTGAGCTATGTGGTGAATGGCGCCAGCACAGTCAGCACCACTTATCTGAAAATCACCGCGTCGATGGCGGCGAGCGGCATTCTCGTTGACGACCTGAAAGTGGAGCAGAGCGAGGCCTTCTATCCCGCGCCTGTGGCCAAACAACCCACTCAGGCCGACGGCACATCTTTCACTGCCAAGTGGGACTATATATCTGGCTCCACTGGCTATTACCTTGATGTGTATACTAAGGACGATAATGGGGACCCTGTGTATGCGTTGCAGAACCAGCTTGTGTCGGGCGGCTACACCTCTTCTTATAAGGTGACCGGCCTTGATGCGTCGAAGCGCTACTACTTTGTGGTGCGCGCCACCAATGGCACAGCCACATCTGAAAACTCTAATGAAATTGAGGTGGTGAAGGTGATTTCAAAGCTTGATGTGCCAGAGGCGTTGCCCGCAAGCGAAGTTACTGCCAACGGCTTTACCGCCAACTGGAATGGCGTGGCCGATGCTGAAGGCTATGAGGTGAGTGTCTATAAGGTGGAAACGATGAAGGAAGACAAGACCGTGACTGTGGCGGCTGAAGACTTCTCCGCACTGAAGGAAGGCACCGTGTCAGCTCCAGTTTACCCATCGCTTAGTGAATACCTCGACAAGTACACCAACGAGAGTGGCTGGTATGCCTATGCACATCTCTATGCAGAGGGGCTTCTCGGTTTGGCACCATTCTCTTCCACTTCACCCGCCACGTTGCTTTCTCCAAGCAAGGATCTTTCGAGCAACGGAGGCAAGTTTACGGTGAAAGTGCGCATGGGTGCCACAAAGAGTGGCGTGTATGTGGCAGGCGATGAGATCACCGTGAATGTGTATAATGATGAGACTTTGTTGGAAAGCCAGAAAGTGACTCTTTTGGAAGGCTTGAACGACTATACGCTTACCTTTACAAAAGGCAATGCCGACACTTTTGTGGAGTTTAGCTTCCCCAGCACCACCGACCGTGCATGGATCGACAATATTGAAATTATCCAAGACAAAAAGAAGGGCGACGAGGTGATTAGTTTGATTTACGTGGCAGATGCGGAAAATCATTTTAGCCACGCATTCGATTTCCCTTTCACCGATGGCGTAAGCTACCGTTATTCGGTATGCGCTTATGTTTTGACTGTGGTTAACGGTGAGGTGTCAGTGCTCCAAAGCGATGATTCTGAACTTGTGAGCGTGGCTTACAAAGAGCCGACAAGCGTGGCCGATATAGATGTGGCAAAGGCAGTGAAGAGCGTTCGCTATTTCGACCTTGCTGGCCGTGAAGTTTCGCAACCTGCCGAAGGCGTGACTATCGCAGTGACCACCTACACCGATGGCACAGTGTCGTCAAAGAAGGTGATGAAGTGATAATCGTCATTAGGTCGCCTCGTTGATTAGGCGACCAGGCGAGAATGTATATGCAAGTGCTCCCGGCAATTACTGCCGGGGGCACTTTTTGCGTTAGGCGAGGGGAGTGGTCGCTCTCGGCCCGTGCACACATGAAAATTCTAAAACATGGCTCTCGGACGCACGGACGAGGTGTGGGCATTCGAGGGGGCGGACGCGCAACAAGTATGAAAGCGTGCGAAATATCGCGTCCCTACAGCCATCATACACCCTGCCTTGGGTGGAACATGGGGGTGAAAAAAGTGAAGCACTCGTGCCGATGCCCTTTCTCGAGGGTGTGGCCGAGTGCTCCTTATAGGAATCAAGGTTTAGTTCCTCGATAGGCGCATGGTGATGGACTCCTGTGGAGCCCTCTTGCGACTATCGGACGCTAAATTATTGGATTTTTAAACTAATGGCGTTGTCATCAGCAGCCTTTCTCTTATCATCAACGAGAAAATCGCTTGTCATTAACCACGGAATGATGATAAGGCATTCACTTAAACCGCTGACATATATTAGTTTATTTATGTTTTGCCCTGCTTGTCTATTTTTGCGCTCCATTCAGTGGGGGAGATGCCCTCTTGCGTTTTGAATGCTCGTGTGAAATTGGGATGGTTGGCATATCCGCTTGCTTCTGCTATGGCTTGCAGCGTGTGGTCGGGGTGGAGCTTCATCAGTCGTTTGGCCTCCTCGATGCGCAGTTGTGGCAGCCATTTGCGGAAACTGGAGGCGGTGGTGTTGTTGCTGAGGTATATGTTGAGCGCCGGCGCGGAGATTCCCATTTGCGACAATGCCACACCTATGGTGAGGCTGGGGTCGGTGAAGTGCTTATCCGCCACCCACGCCTCGATGCGCTTGGCCACATCTCCGGATACGTATATGTTGTGGCTGCCTTCCTCGATGAGCTGCGCCTCCTGTATCTCGTCGTTCACCTCAATCATTTCCGCCATGTCGTAGCCATATAGGCAAAACTCCACCACAATCCATAAAAACACCATCAATATAACTGTTCCTAATATGGCATACAGCCACAGTGTGGAGGTAAGCCCAAGCCATGGGGTGATAAGCGAGAACATCAGTGCCACGTTCATAGCCTTGGCAGTGTGGCGTAGCGCCTGATGCCGTCTCTGTAATTCTTCATCGGTGAGGCTTGCGCAAGCTTTTTTTAGGTCGCGGTGCAGCGCTCTTGACATTTTGAGGATCTCCAGAAACAGCCCGATGGAAATGACAAACGTGGAGGATATGAAAGGGTTTTCATCGTTGACAAGCGTTCCTGACGCCAACCCATATGCGAATACACCCCCACAAAGGACCACAAACAGCATTGCTCGCCTGATGATTGCTTTCATTTCGTGTCCAGCCCGCAGGAGGTTGAGGTTGCCTAAAAATATGGAGGGGATGACGATCGTGAGAAACATGACCGTGATGCACCACGACAGGGTGGTGCTTTGCTCGCGAAAATGCCCGAAAAATTGTAGAAAGTTGTGTACACACAGCATGGCACAGCCCGTAAAAATCAGCCAACGCGACTTGTTGTAAACGCTGAGCTGGCTTTTGCCTCGGTTCACACACACGAGAATTCCCGATAGTAAGAGCATAGTGATGGCTCCAGCGAAGCGTGCGCCGGTGATGAGATCGTATCCGATATTGTGAGGAATCTGCATTTGACTATTTTCTCCTATAAAATATAAAAGCCGTTACCGCCACTGGTGGCATAAATTAGCCTGACAGCCAAAGATGCTAAGCATGAAGGATTAGTTAGCATCACAAAGATAATAAATTTTCGTTAATTCCGCCAAATGTATATTTGCGGATTGTGTCTTCCGATTTCGCGAAACGGGAATGGATGATTGGCACTTTTGAAATATGGGAGTTTTTCCCTATCTTTGGGAAGAATTCAAAATGTATTGACAAACCTCATAAAATTTTCCATCCGCATGAACCGAATTAACGTCCTGCTTGCACTGATTCTCACAGCCTCAGCAACCTTAGGCCAACGCATTTTCAGCGTGGAGACATGTCCCGCAGAAAATGCCTCGGTGGCCATGAATGTGAGCTGGGCCACCACCACCGACACCAAACAGACACTTGTGGAATACACAGAGGCCACCGACAGGCAGTGGCGCAATACGCGCCGTGCCAAGAAAGTGGAGCAGAGCCTGTGCACCGTCTTCGACAGCATTTTTAGCAAAACGCCACTGAACGAGGACGTGTGTGAACGGTGGACGTTCGTCAAATGCGGCGTGACCCTCAAAAAGCTCAAGCCCGACACAGAATATATGTATCGCGTGGTGGCCGACAATGTGCGTAGCTCCGCCTACCACTTCCGTACTGCGGGGGCAAAATGCTGGAGTGCGTGTGTGATATCCGACTTTCACCACTACACACCCCTGCCAGGCAGGCTCCAGTCTGCCATGGCGATGATCGACACGATATGCCGTAAAGACCCCTCGCTCGACTGGGTGCTGCATCTTGGCGATGTGACTGCGTGGGGAGGTAGCTACTCATTCTGGAAAACGATGTATGAGGCTCCCGTGTTTCGCAAATATATGTGGGCCGGCGTGATTGGCAACCATGACTTTATGAGCCGGAAATACGCCAAATGCACCAACCAGTATTTCCGCTTCGCCAATCACTATCCGCAAAATGGATATGCCGGAGAGGAGGGAGTGAGCTACTTTTTCCACTATGGCGATGCGCTGTTTGTGATGCTCGACAGCGAGGCAATGCGTACCGACGAAGGACTGGCGCAGGCGCAAGAATGGTTCCGGAGGGTGATGGCGGCGGAGCGTGGCAAGGCTCGCTATGTGATAGTGTGCGAGCATTACCAGTGGTTTTACGGCAACGACGGCAAAACCTCGCAATACGCGCGATGGGCAAAATTGTTCGATGAATTCGGCGTGGACCTTGCGCTCGCAGGCAATAATCACATATATGTGCGCACCGATGCGCTTTATCAAGACAAGACTACGGATGGCACGAAAGGCACGGTGTATGTGCAGACGGCCTCGAGCGACAACGAGCGAGGACAAGCCACGCGTGAATGGACGCTTAACCGCGACTTGATTAAGAAAATATGGACAGAAGGACCGCCAACGGTGAGTGCCATACACCTTGACGCCACCCCAGAAGTCTTGACGCTCACGCTCTACAATAGGCACGGCACCGCCATCGACCAAGTGAAAGTGCCAGCCAAGCGTTAAGGCAATTGCGTGTTTTTTTAGGGAGGAGCTGACTAAAAGTGAGTGCCTAATAGTAGAAAACCAATTAATTGCGTGTTTTTCTGATTTTTTGTGTCAGATGGGTAGGCAACGGGGGCATAGCTCCTGGCTGGGCGCATACATACGCCGACACTTCGGTGGCGAGCTGATGGGCTTCGATTGTAGAGCTGCCTGACACGAGAGCCGCGCAAAAAGCCCCGGTGAACGAGTCGCCGGCGCCCACGGTGTCAGCAACCTTCGTTTTCGGGGCGGGAATGTGCAGTGTGCTCCTGCCGTCGAGCACGTAGGCGCCATCTTCTCCACAGGTGAGAATGAGCATAGGAATGAGGTAGCGGTGCATCAGTTCACGGCAGGTGTAAGCGTGATTTTTGAGTAGTGCTGGCTTAAATGACGGTGGCGCTGCAGGAATGTTCAGCATCTTTTCCAAAATGCAGACTTCATCCTCGTTGGCTTTGAGGATGTTGCAAGCGTGGAGCGATAGCTCCACCACATCGCGCGTGTACCAGCTCTGACGCAGGTTGATGTCGAACACTTTCAGCGCCGTAGCGGGTGTGGACTGTAGAAAACGCTGTATGGTGTGGCTCGAAACTTCTGAGCGCTGTGCCAGCGAGCCAAAGCACACGCACTGTGTGTGGTGAGCGATATGCTCGATTTCGGACGTGAAGGGAATGTGGTCGAACGCCACGTCGGGGCGAATGTCGTAGCTGGGTGTGCCGTCGGCAGAAACTTTCACCTGCACAGTGCCTGTGGAATATGGCACTTCCTCGATAAGGAAATTGAGTCCCTTTTCTGTGAGCGCATGTCGAGCCTCGTTGCCGAGAGCGTCGTGCCCAACTGCGGAAATCACCATACTGTTTAGTCCAAACTGAGAGGCATGGTAAGCGAAGTTGGCTGGTGCGCCCCCTAATTGCCTGCCACTGGGCAGGCAGTCGAACAGCACCTCCCCGATGCCCACTATGTATTTGTCATCGTTCATCTGTGATATGGTCTTTTAGGTGTTCATTACGTTGCAAAAATATGAAAACTCGATAGAAAAGCCAACGCTGTAAATCCTGATTTTTTGTATTAGTGCGCTTAAAGTGTTAATTTTGTAGGCTAAAATTCTAAAAACAAACAGAAATGCAAAAATTTACTACAATTTTGATGTCTTTGGGGCTTTGCCTTTGTCTTTCTGCACAGGCTTCCGCACAAGGCATGAACAAAGTGTCGGCCCGCAAAGGTGGCGCCGAAACCTCGTGGAAGTATCTCGGCAAAGGCACTATGGTTGACGGCTGGGTGGTGCCAGGCTTGGCTCCCACCAAAGGTGAGGAACTGAACCCCACTGATTACGCTTTCAGCGTGGAAGTATATGAGAGCGCCACCACAGCGCATGTATATAAGCTTGCAAGCCCTTGGACCTCGTCGTCGTTCCCATTCCTCGACAAGAACGAGAACAAGGAGGCGCACGATATCGTGATTGACGCTTCAAACCCAGACTTCGTGAAAGTGGAGCCGCAAGTGTCGGGCTTTGTGAATGTGGACAAGACACGCACCAACTTCTCCGACCCGTTCTATATTGGCAACGCTGGCTGCTACTTCAATGAAGAGGAAGGCTACAGCGAGTCGGAAATCATTCAATATCACTTCAATTCCACACTGAAAGACGGTGTGCTGACCATCGTGTCGCCACGCTTCGGCAAGGCCGCTAAAGGCGCCAGCTATGGCTACAACTGGCAGGGTGAATACAACACCGTCATCACCCTTCCATCAGAGCAGCCTGTGGAGCAGTGGAAATCGGCAGGTAAGGCTTCGTTCACCGATGGCTTCCTCTCGCCAGGCTTCACTTCGAACGCCGACGACTATACTTGGGACGTGGAAGTGGAGGAAAGCACCACCACGGCCGGACTTTACCGCCTGGTGAACCCTTATTCTGCCACAGGATGCCCATTGGCTTCAAAGAACCTCGACGGCGCGCCAGCTTATGTGCGCATCGACGCCTCTGACCCCGACATCGTGGTTGCCCAGCCACAGTACGCTGGTTTCAAAGCCGTGCACAGCGGCGAGACCATCAACTTCTATATTGGCAACGATGCCGGCATCTATGTGGCTGATGGCGTTTCGAAATCCGACCTGAAGGCGTCTGCATCGTTTGCTTCAAAGATCGACAAGATGGTGGATGGCGTCATCACCATTAAAAAGCCGCTGTTCGGGAAGAATGCCACAAGTGAGTTTGGCTACGAGTGGACCGACGGCGACGGACAGACCATCAACCAGTCTGCCGTTATTCAATTCCAAGTGGCATCGTCGATTGGCACCGTGGCGAGCGACGACAACGCAAAGGCAGAATACTACAATCTGCAAGGCATTCGCGTGGCCAACCCACAGAAAGGCGGCATTTATATCGTGAAGAAAGGTGGAAAAGCATCAAAGATGAAGATGTAAGCGCGTTCTTTTTGAGCTGATTAATATAACGAGTAGCCCCCGAACTGTGAGTTCGGGGGCTACTTCTATAATAAATAGAGATAGGTGTGCTTGTGTGTGCGGCTACGCGCTATTGCTGTGGGCGCTCCACCTCGCGGCACACAAACAGCTTGTCGCTGGGGCGGATTTTTGTGTCGGTCTTGATTGAGAACCGCTCGCCCTTCTTCGTGGCCTCCACAGGCTTCAAATCCACACGGATCTCTTTCACCGTCATGGGCACTGCACCGGTGGTGGGGCCAATGATGAAGATTTCATCGCCCACACGTAGCTCTCCAGCCTCCATCTGGAATTCAGCCACCCCCAGCTTTGTGAAATACCGAATGCCCTTGGCGGCGTACACCTTCACGCGTGTGGCGCTGGAGCCGTATTTTGAGGTCCACTCGCCCAGTCGCTGCCCCAGGTAGTAGCCGTTCCAGAACCCACGGTTGAACACCTTGGCGAGCCGCTCGTCCCAGTCGGCTATTTTTTCTTCACTGTAAGAGCCATCGATGATGGAATTGATGGCCTCGTTGTAGCATTCCACTACGGTGCGCACATATTCCGGCCCACGGGCGCGCCCCTCAATCTTAAACACGCTCACACCCGCGTCGATCATCTTGTTGAGGAAGTGGATCGTCTTCAAGTCCTTCGGGCTCATGATGTATTTGTTCTCGATAGCCAGTTCCTCGCCCGTGTCACGGTCGGTGACAATGTAGCCACGGCGGCAAATTTGCCGGCATGCGCCCCGGTTGGCGCTTGCGCCCGTTTCGTGCAGGCTCATATAGCACTTGCCGCTCACGGCCATGCACAGCGCGCCGTGGCAGAACATCTCGATGCGCACCTGCTGCCCGTGCGGTCCGCGCACATCGTTTCTCACGATAGCGTCGTGCACGGCTTTCACTTGCTTCATGTTGAGCTCGCGCGCCAGCACCTCCACATCGGCCCACTGCGCATAATATCGCATGGCCTCGCTGTTGCTCACGTTCACTTGCGTGGAGATGTGCACTTCCACATCGATAGAGCGCGCATACATGATAGTGGCCATGTCGCTGGCGATGATGGCCGTCACGTTGGCTTTCTTGGCGGCATCTACGATGCTGTGCATATATTCAATGTCTTCTTCGTAGATGATAGTGTTGACGGTGAGGTAGCTTTTCATGTGGTGCTCCTGGCACCAGGCCGCTATGGTGTGCAGGTCGTCGAGCGAGAAGTTCACGCTTGACCGGCTGCGCATATTCAGGTTCTCAATTCCAAAATATATGGCGTCGGCTCCGCCTTGCCATGCGGCGGTAAGTGATTCCCACGACCCCACAGGAGCCATAATTTCAAAGTCGCTTCTTTGCATATTAATAGAGTGTGATTTACTCAGCAAAATTAGCTATTTTCCCACATTTAAGCGGAATAAAGTGTATCCTTTTTGTAGAAGCGGTAGATATTTGGCTGAAATAAGGCAATTTCATTCAATAAAAATGCTAAATTTGCACTTGCAACTATGAAAATTACCAGAAGTAGCATTATTAGCAACAATAATATGGCGGCACGAAGCCAGCCACGCCACAGGAGGGGCCGCAAAGAATGAGCAACCCCGCCAAGGTGTATGTGGTGGCGGGGCTGACGATGGTGGCCTTGCTCCTACTGTATTATCTCCCTGAAATAAAGGTAGGCGACACTCCATTGCGCAAGGTGGATTTGCTCGCCGACATTGATCCGCGAAACACCCTTCCCGACGACACTGTGGCAGGGAAAGCCCCCGACACTTTAGCCCACGCTGTAAAGAATACGGAAAAGGGCGCATGGGAATACTCTTGGCCTAAGGGCGTGGAGCCAATATTGGACTTCGGCACTGAGAATGGCAGCGGTATGGACCGGTTCTATGCTGCACTGGCGCAGGCGGGCAAGATGAATAGACCCGTGCGCATCGCCTATTTGAGCGACTCGTTTGTGGAGGGCGACATTATGCTTTTAGACCTCCGCCGCAGTCTTCAAGAGCGCTTTGGCGACGGTGGTCTGGGCTGGATGCGCTGCCGCACCTATTTCGATGAAGGCACTTATGCAGCCTCACTGGTGAGCAGTGGCTTTGAGCCACGCCACATCATGAAACCCAAATCACTCAGTATGGGCGAGTATATTCTGCCACAAGGCTATTGCGAAGTGAATGGCTCCGCGTCAATGACCGTGTCGGCGATAGCCGGCGGCTTCAGCGGCACTTGGAGCCGCGTCACAGCCTGGGGCTATACCGAGGCGGGAGCATCTGTCAGTGCAGCGGGCAAGACGGTGCACTGGAAAGGCTCGAAGTCGATACAGTCGGCGTCGTTTACCGCTCAGAACAGCCGGAAATTCTCCATGTCGGTCAGTGGTAGGGCTAAAATGTTTGGCGTCAGTCTCGAAAACGCCCATGGCATTGTGGTTGACAACTTTGGCATGCGCGGCAGTTCGGGCCTGACGCTTGCGCAGATGTCGAAACGCCTGTCTGAAGAATTTGCGCGTGAGCATCCCTACGATTTGGTGGTGGTGCATTTCGGGCTGAACGCCATATCGCAGGCGAGCGGCGAGAAAGTATGCTCCGCCTATGTGTCGGAAATGAAGAAAAGCATAGCGTATGTCAAGAGGCTGTATCCCCACAGTGCCGTGCTGGTGGTGAGCGCGTCGGATATGGCGAGCCGTAATGCCTCCACAGGCGTGGTGCAGACGATGGCAGTGGTGCCAACCCTTGTCCGGCACCAGGAAAAAATGGCTGCCGACATGGAAGTGGGGTTTGTAAACCTCTATAACATGATGGGTGGCAGAAACAGCGTGGTGAAGATGGTGGAGCGTCATCTTGCCGAAAAAGACTACACTCACCTCAACCGCCGTGGCGGCGAGGTGGTGGCGAAGGCGTTTGCCCAGTCGGTGATTGCCGGTTATAAAAATTATCAACGTAAAAAAGCCGAGGGCTATTAAAAGGTATGGATCAGATATTCAGCAATATAGTAAACCAACTCACCTACAATCCGCAAAGCCCCATCATATTCAGCAGTGGCTTGTTCTTGGTGCTTTTCGTGGGTGTCACACTCGTTTACTATCTTTTGCGGCGCACACCCACTCCCAGAATACTGTTTGTGACGGTCTTTTCCTACTACTTCTATTACAAGAGCAGCGGCGTGTACTTCTTATTGCTGGCGGTGGTCACTATGAGCGACTTCCTGATAGCGCGCGCCATAGCCCAGAACAGGAGCATCTATGCCGATGACCTCTCGCAAGGGAGGGGCACCAGAAGGGCGCTTTTGGCACTGAGCCTGCTGATAGATCTTGGCTTTTTAGCCTACTTCAAATATGCCAACTTCTTCGGGGCAAACTTTGCGCTGATAGTGGGCAGCAATTTCCAGCCGTGGGACATCTTCCTGCCCGTGGGCATCAGCTTCTTCACCTTCCAGAGCTTGAGCTACACGATCGACGTGTACAGGGGCGATTTGCGCCCGCTCGACTCCCTGCTCGACTCCCTGCTCGACTACGCATTCTATGTGTCGTTCTTTCCGCAGCTCGTGGCAGGCCCCATTGTGCGTGCCCGCGATTTCGCGCCACAAATCCGCAAGCCGCTCGTCATCACCAACCGTATGGTGGCTATGGGCGTGTATCTTGTGATTATCGGCTTGTTTAAAAAGGCGGTGATCAGCGACTATATCAGCATTAATTTCGTGGACAGGGTGTTTGAAAACCCTCTTCGCTACACAGGCGTGGAAAACCTTCTTGGCGTTGTGGGTTACGCTATGCAGCTCTACTGCGATTTCAGTGGCTACAGCGACATGGCCATAGGCTTGGCGCTGCTGTTAGGCTTCCGGTTTCCTGCCAATTTCAACGCCCCGTTCAAGGCCGACAGCGTGAACGACTTTTGGCGACGCTGGCACATATCCCTCTCTTCGTGGATCCGCGATTATGTGTATATTCCCCTTGGCGGCAGCAGGATGGGGAGCGTGCGCACGGGTTTCAACTTAATTCTCACGATGCTGCTGGCGGGACTGTGGCATGGCGCAAGCTGGAATTTTGTGCTGTGGGGAGCCATGTTCGGCACAGCACAGATGATTCACAGAGTGTGGCGCTTGCAGGTGCTTCATCACCCGCGCCACTATCACAGCCATGGGGTGAAGCGCTTTTTCGCGGTGCTGAGCACCTTCACATTCGTGATGCTGTCGTTCATAGTGTTTCGCAACGCCAATCTTCAGGGCGTGGCAGATATGCTGCGGCAGATTTTCACCAAGTTTCACCCCGAGGTGTTTGTGCAGTGCCTGTGCGGCTATGCGTGGGTGTTTGCGCTTATCACGCTGGGCTATGTCACACACTGGATGCCCGACCGCTGGCAAAACCGCATTGTGGCGTATCTGTCGAAGTGCCACCTGCTGGTGTATGTGTTGCTGCTCACAGGAGTGGTATTCATCATTTGCCAAGTGAAGACCAGCGATGTGCAGCCGTTTATCTACTTCCAGTTTTGAGCGGTGTCAGAAGCGAAATTGGCATTGACATAAAGATTATTTAACACAAGTTTTTGCACTTGGGCGAAAAAATGGCACAATCGATGTGCTATCTTTGCATTGTGTAAAAGGAAACATAATAAAGAATCAACAACAAAAACATAAAGATATAATTATGGCAGAAGACACAAAGACAATGACAGGAGGCGCAGCAGAAGGCAAGCAGCTGTCGCCAGAAAAGTTGAAGGCTCTCCAGCTGACAATGGACAAAATAGACAAGACCTACGGCCGCGGCTCCATCATGAAGCTCGGTGATGAGCACATCGAGAACATAGATGTGATTCCCACGGGGTCTATCGGCCTGGACTATGCCCTTGGCGTGGGCGGATACCCGCGGGGCAGAATTATAGAAATCTACGGTCCGGAGTCGTCGGGTAAGACCACTCTGGCCATCCATGCCATTGCCGAGGCGCAGAAGATGGGTGGCATAGCCGCCATTATCGATGCCGAGCACGCATTCGACCGCTTCTATGCCGAGCAGCTTGGGGTGGACGTGAACAGCCTGCTCATCTCTCAGCCCGACAATGGCGAGCAGGCGCTGGAAATTGCCGATATGCTGATTCGCTCGTCGGCCATCGATATCATCGTTATCGACTCAGTGGCAGCCCTCACGCCAAAGGCGGAGATTGAAGGCGAGATGGGCGACAGCAAGATGGGACTTCAGGCTCGTCTGATGTCGCAGGCGCTGCGCAAGCTCACCGCCACCATCAGCAAGACCAATACCACCTGCATATTCATCAATCAGCTTCGTGAAAAACTTGGCGTGATGTTTGGCAACCCTGAGACCACCACCGGTGGCAACGCCTTGAAGTTCTATGCCAGCGTGCGTATCGACATTCGCCGCATAGGCCAAATCAAGGACGGTGACCAGGTGAACGGCAACCTCACCCGTGTGAAGGTGGTGAAAAACAAGGTGGCACCGCCATTCCGCAAGGCGGAGTTCGAGATACTTTTTGGCCAGGGCATCAGCAAGGTGGGCGAAATCGTGGACCTTGGCGTGCAGTTTGGCATCATCAAGAAGAGCGGCGCGTGGTTCTCCTATGAGGGCACCAAATTCCAGGGCCGCGACACGGCAAAGCAGCTCATTGCCGACAATCCAGAACTCGCCGAAGAACTTGAGGCAAAGATTTCAGCCGCTATGCGTGGCGAGCCCATCGAAGAGCCAGAAGCATAAATTTCTATCTTTTTAAAATAGCAGGTGTAGCCTTCACACGAAGGCTACACCTGTTTTGTGTGAAGGCTACACATTTTTGTAAAATGCTACACCTCTTAGTGGAAGGGTTGTGTTATTTTTGCTACACGATATAGCGCGAATATCTTCTAATCACTATTAATAATTAATAAAACAAATTATTCTATGACTGCAAAATCGTATTTTATTAGATTGAAATTGTCCGTAACGGCTGTGGTGCTGGCTGTGGTGTGCGTGCTTACGTTCAGCGGAGAGGCACTGGCTCAATCGGCAGAGCCTTACGCGGTGCTTGGCGCAGATGGTACCCTCACTTTTAGCTATGGTGAAAAACCCGACGAGGCCTATGGTCTGGACCACATTGACGACAACGGAACGATGTTGCCAAGGTGGACCTCTCAGAAGACAAGGATCAAGAAGGTGGTGTTTGACTCCAGTTTCGACAAGGCTCGCCCCACCGACTGTAGCTATTGGTTTTGGGGAGCAAGCAACTTGCAGAGCATAGAAGGATTCAATTATTTTTACACGGAACAAGTGACCAGCATGAAACGCATGTTTAGCAATTGCTCGAATCTTGTCAGCCTGAACCTTTCCACTTTCAGCACGGACAACGTGACGGATATGTCGTCGATGTTTGAGGGGTGCAATAATCTCAAATCCCTTGATCTGTCGAAGTTCGCCACACGCAATGTGAAGGACTTTTCCCGAATGTTTTATGGCTGCTCAAGTCTTACAGCCCTCGACGTGTCGAAGTTCAGCACACCTGTGGCAACGAATATGGCGTATATGTTCTACAAATGTGCGAAGATTTCCTCTCTTGACGTGAGCGGCTTCGATACGCAGAACGTGACCAGCATGAAGGATTTGTTCAGCGGCTGTAAAGCCCTCACCGCCCTCGACGTGAGCGGGTTCAACACGCGGAATGTGACTAATATGTCAAATATGTTCTACAATTGTGAGAAGCTTGCCTCTCTCGACGTGAGCGGGTTCAACACGCAGAACGTGACGGATATGTCGTTTATGTTCATTTTTTGCAAAGCGCTTACCACTCTCGACGTGAGCGGGTTCAACACGCTGAAAGTGATGAATATGCGCAGTATGTTCAGCGACTGCCGAGGTCTCACCACTCTCGACATCTCGGGGTTCAACACGCAGAACGTGATGGATATGTCGTATATGTTCAGCTACTGCGAAAAACTTGCCACAATATATGTGGGCGGAGAGTTTGAGGTCAGCGCTGTGACCAATAGCAGATGCATGTTTAACAGGTGTATGAGGCTAAAAGGCGCTGCCGCCTACAACAAGAATAATGTGACAAAGGAATACGCCAACTATGTGGATGGCTATTTCACTAAGCTGGTGGGCACCCTTGGCGACGCCAAGATAGGCGCAGTGGGCAAGTCACTGACTGCCGACAGTCTGAACATTGCTTATGGCCAGGACTTTGTGGCCTATGAGCCATTCCACGCAATGGCTGCTTCGTACTGCCGCGAGGTGTCCGGTGAGAAATGGGGTACATTATGCCTGCCTTTCCCCGTCTGCCAGAATGAGGAGGAGTGCGAGTTCTATTCCTTTGTGGGCATTAATGCCAGCAATGCTACGGTGGAGGTGGAAAGCTATCCCGCAGGCACCATGATTCCTGCCGGCACCCCTGTCATCTTCAAGATGAAGGACGGCTACACAGCGCTCAACCTTGAGGCGGCAGATGTAGATGTGGCTCAAGCGCCTGTGGCTGCCACGGAGCAGGGCGCCTGCGTGGTGGGCACATTCGCCAAAATAGACGGGGAGAAAGCCGACTCCATCCTCACAAATGAAGTGTATGTGTACGCAGCCGATAAATTCGGGCGTCCTACATTGCTCGACAGCCCAGAAGTGAATGCCATGGGCGCTTATATCAAAGGCACAGGTGACGAGGCGCCTTTGGTGCTGGACTTCGCCATAAGCGGAGGCCCTTCCACATCGGTCACCGACATTACTGCCGCCCCCGACACTGCTGCCGAAGAATACTATGATGTGCAAGGACGTCGTGTGGATGGCTTGCAGCGTGGCGTCAACATCGTGAAGAAGGGCGCAAAAGCGTATAAAGTGATAGTGAAATAAGCATTTCTATATCAATATATTCATCTGTTTAGGCTTTTATTCAGGATTAAGGTGGGGACGCGATGCTGTATCGCGCCCCCACCCAATTTATGCAGGTTTCACTGTGGTGAAGGGGAGGCGTTTGGTGGGTTGGCGTTTTTTTTGTAATTTTGGATTTTAGAAAAATCGAATTTACTGTAATGGATAAAAGTCAAGAAAAGAGCCTTTTCGGAAAGGAGAAATTGAAGCCGATACTAACGTTTGTGGCTTCAGCGCTGTTTTTTTTAGTGCTATCGTGGGTGTATTTTTACCCTAACGACATTCGTGGCGACGTGATGGAGCAGCACGATATCATGCAGGGTGCCGCCAATGGCCAGGAAGCGGCAGTTTACCACGAGAAAACGGGTGAAATCACGCGGTGGACCGATGCACTGTTCGGTGGTATGCCCACCTTCCAGATTAGCCCCACATACGAAAGCAGCACGCTCCTGAGCACCGTGGACAAAGTGTACTCGCTGCGCATCTTCGGTATGCCACCCTATGTGAGCTGGCTCTTTATGCTCTTGATGGGTTTCTATATTCTGATGCTGGCGTTCGACCTGAAGTGGTACTATGCCGTGCTGGGCGCCATTGGCTATGCTTTTTCAAGCTATTTCTTCATCATTATCGGCGCAGGCCACATTTGGAAGCTGCTGGTGCTGTGCTACATACCTCCCACCATTGCTGGCATAGTGCTGTGCTACCGCGGCAAATATCTCACAGGTGCGGCGCTCGCTGCGCTGTTTGCGGCGCTTCAGCTCTTCAGCAACCATGTGCAGATGACCTATTACTCGCTCTTTGTGGTGGTGGCGCTGGTGATTGCCTATCTTTGCCAAGCCATTAAGGAAAAGCAGATGAAGCGCTGGAGCATCGCCACGGGAGCTCTTGTGGTGGCGGCTTTGCTTGCCCTCGTGAGTAATGCTCCCAACCTGTATATGACCTATAATTACTCGAAGGAGACAATCCGCGGCGGCCACAGCGAGCTTACCCCATTGAAGTCGGACTCCGACCAAGGACAGCCGTCGCAGACCTCCAAGAATGGCGGGCTCGACAAAGACTATATCACACAGTGGAGCTACGGCAAAGGCGAGACTTTCTCGCTGCTGGTGCCCAATGTGAATGGCGGCGCATCGATTAAACCTACCCAAGACGAGCAGGACCCGAGTGTGATTACCAACGCCATGATGTCGCTCGACAAGACCTCAAAATACGAGAGCCTCGACAGCAAGGGCGAAATTGATCAGCTTAATGCGCAGTGTATGCGTATGTTTACACAGTATTTCGGCGACCAGCCGATGACCAATGGCCCGGTGTATGTGGGCGCGCTCATTTTTGCGCTGTTCATCTTGGGGTGCATCGTGGTGAAAGGCCCAGTGAAATGGGCGCTACTCGTGGTCACCATGCTCTCCGTACTGCTGTCGTGGGGACATAATTTGATGTGGTTTTCCGACCTGTTTATCGATTATTTTCCGCTTTACAACAAATTCCGCACCGTGTCGAGCATCTTAGTGATAGCGGAATTCACCATGCCGATCATGGCGGTGCTTGCCCTGCACAGAGTGTTCACCGAAGAGGGTTTCTTGGCGAAGCACAAGGTGGCGTTCTATGCCAGCTTTGGCGTGTGCGCCCTGCTATGCCTCATCTTTGCTGTGGCACCGGGCATGTTCCTGAACTACACCGAGAGCGACCAGCAGATTTTCAGTATGATTAAGCAGCAGCTTGGCGAGGTGCCGGGCAGCGTTTATGCCAATGTGGATGCCATCCGCCTGTCGCTTGTGTCAGCCGACGCTTGGCGCAGCCTTGCCGTGATAGTGGTGGGCTTTGCCATCTTGATGGTCTATCTCAAGGGCTTTGTCAAGACGAATGTGGCGGTGCCTGTGCTGCTCTTGGCAGCGGTGGTGCTTGCCGACATGTATATGGTGAACAAGCGTTACATCGACAAAAATTCATTTGTGTCGAAATACGACGTGACCACCACCAAGTTTGTGCCCACTCAGTCCGACAAGACGATTCTCAAGGACACCACGCAAAACTACCGTGTGCTGGATATCCAGGGATTCGGTCAGCCCAACTCGTCGTACTTCCATAAGACGATTGGCGGCTATCACGCTGCTAAACTCGCGCGCTACAACGACCTTATCGACCGTCAAATCAGCCGTAACAATATGCAGGTGCTGAATATGCTCAACACCCGATGGGTGAAAGTGGACGACAACACAGCGCAGCTCAATCCCGAAGCCTTGGGCAATGCGTGGTTTGTGGACTCACTCACGTATGTGAAAGACGCCGATGCTGAAATGAAATTTCTCGACCACTTCAATGCCGCCAATAGTGCGGTGGCCGATGAGCAGTTTAAGGCTGTGCTCGGCAATGCTGTGGCAAAGACCCCAGGCGACACTATCTATGAAACCACCTACGCCCCTAACCGGCTCACTTATCACAGCCATAGCGCAAAGGGTGGCGTGGCAGTGTTCAGCGAAGTGTATTTCCCTTGGGGCTGGAAAGTGGCCATCGACGGAAAACCCGCAGAACTGGGCCGTGTGAACTATGTGCTTCGTGCGCTTAAAGTGCCAGCTGGCGACCACAAGATAGAAATGAAGTTTGAGCCAGAGCAGGTGGACGCTGCCGACTCCGCCGCCAAGGTGGCCATCACCCTTATCTTCGTGGCTGTGGCGGGGGCTATCATGACTTACCTAATTTTCTATCATCGACGCAAACCCGACGATGAAACCGTGGATAATGCGTGAAAAATAGCGATTGCCTCGCTTTAGCGTATGGGACGAATTAAAAGATACCGCACAGCCTGGAGCCGCCACCACCGAAGTGGCGGCTTCGGCATACATTCGCCTTTTGCTTTCAGTTTTGTGCAAAATGTGATTGGCGAGCGCTACCTCTACTATTCTTATGCCCAAATAGCCAAATGGCGTGCCATGACGCGACAGGCGAATGGAAGGTGGCAGCGGCCACCGGTGATTAAGCGCCACAGCGCAGAATTGCTGTTCAGGATTGCCAACTTCTTTAACCCTGCCCATCTGCTTGTGGTGGGCGGGCGTGATGGTGTGGCTGCGGCAAGTGTGAAGCTGGTATCGACTAAAAGCACACTTTTCTTTTACGCGCCACACTTTAACCACGACAAGGTGCAGCAGGATTTGCTCCACTCTTTTGGTGGCAAACTGCGCTGCTTTTCAGGAATAGGCGAATGCCTGAAATCGTATGCGGCGCAAGTTGCTAATGATGAAATTCCCTTTGTGCTGATTGATGAAATGTGCGATGAAATGGAATATGATGCGGTAAAATCTGCGGTTTTGCCGATGGCGTGCCATAAGGGGGTGATTATTGTGCGCAACTTAATTGGCAACGCGCTCAATGCCCGCCTGTGGAAGGATTGCTGCGAAAGTGCCCAGCGAGGGCAGTCGTACACCAACGACAAGACCGGCATTCTTATTGTCAATCCTAAGCTCCAGCGTGAGCACTTCACCCTATGGCTCTAACCGCTCCGCCCCACAAACACAGCATATTTTCACTTGTGGAGCGTGTGCCTATGGCTTGAGTAAGTTGATGGGCGCAACATATACCCCGTCTTCGCGTTGATAAGCTCCACCAACGGCAGTGAGCACCATTAAGAAGGATGGTGCTTTTTCTTCGCTTTTCTTAATGATTTTTTCGCGCAACGTTTTTAGCGAATTGGCTCCGTGCTCAATCAAGTCGTCACCGCCAAGTTTGATTTCAATTGCGCCCCATCTTCCATCTTCAAGATGAATGACAGCATCGCATTCCAGTCCTGTGTTGTCGCGATAGTGCGACACCTTTCCGCCAATAGCGTTGGCATAGATTGACAAATCTCTCACGGCAAAATCTTCAAAAAACAAGCCAAAACTTTCTAAGTCGTTCACAAGGTCTTTTGGACTGACACCCACAGAACGACAAGCAATAGAGGTATCTACGAAATGCCTGGTAGGAGTGCTTCTGATGCTCGTCTTTGAACGAATGTTGGGATTCCATGCCGGCAAATCTTCAATCACATAAATATCCTTCAAAGCGTCCATGTAATCGCCAAAAGTCTTGGGATCCATGGTTCTTTCATTGCTTTGACGCACATCTGCAATGATAGTGGAAGTGGATGCTTCTGTGGATATGTGTCGTGCGTAGCTTCTGACAATCATTCTTAAAACGTCGGGACGCTTATTTCTGAATCTCTCATTCTCGCAGTCCTCAAAAACGAACAGCCCGTTATAGTAATTCTTTGTTATTTCTACAGCGATGTCTTTTGGTGCCAGTACGGATATTGGCCATCCACCGCGGCAAAGGAGAAAAGCTATGTCTGCGAGCGTGTTGTCTGCGTTTAAATCCCAAGGATAGCTGTCCTTTCCTTCGAACAAATTCATTAAGGAAATGGTTCCTTTTGATTCTTTTGACTCCCATAAACTCATAGGACGCATTCTCACTGGGGTAATTCTCCCAGCTCCGCTGTGATGCACAATGGTTTTGTCGGCTGGAGTGCAACTGCCAGTGAGAAGATATCTCCCAAACTTATAGTCGAAGTCCAAGTCGTCCTTTACCTGATTCCATATATCAGGTGCTTTCTGCCATTCGTCGATAAGTCGAGGTTTTTCTCCGTTCAGCACTCCCTTGGGGTTCATCCTTGCAATTACAAAATTCCCAAGATTTTCAACATAAAATTCCCAAGATTTTCAGTTTAAAATTCCCGATATTTTCAATCTGGCGAAGAAATGGGGAATTTTGTAGAGGCTTTGTTGGCTTCCTTTTCTGTTTCTTTTGGTAATATTTAACGTGATATTTGGTGGCGTTATGCCTTTTCATCCTTATTTTTGTGCTTGATTTGATAGCTTATTTAATTCAAATGATATGATGAAGGAGGTAAGGATAGATGTTACGAAGCAAACGAGTGAAGAACTTGAATTGGCGGCGCTCCACGCTCGCCTCATTCATCAGTTTAACCAGTCGGCACCGTTCTCCGACGACTGGTGGCGGCTTCAAAAGGAAATTTTTAAAGGGAAAATAGGGGAGAACTCCCGCGTGATGTCGCCCTTGACGGCTGTGCGCCCCCATGAGGTGACTATCGGCAACAATGTGGTGGTGATGAACGGCTGTCTGATGATGTCGGCCGGTACGATTACTATCGACGACGATGCGCGCATAGCCGCAAATGTGCAGCTTATCAGCAATAATCACGACCCTTACCACCGCGAGGTGATCACTTGCAAGCCTGTGCATATCTGCAAAGGTGCCTGGGTGGGCGCCGGCAGCAGTGTTCTGCCTGGCGTGACGGTTGGACGATACGCGATTGTGGGCGCAGGGTCGGTGGTCACCAAAGACGTGCCCGACTATGCCGTGGCTGTGGGGAATCCGGCAAAGGTGATCAAGTGGCTCGATAAAACTAAATTTGAGGATAAATAATTACGAATGAATATAGTGAAAATAAACGGTAGTCCCGCACAACAAATGTTTCAGTATGCGTTTTACTACGCACTCTTGCAGCACGACCCCGACGCTCGGCTGCATGTCACTTCTAACAAATGGATCAACTCTCGCTTTCGATTGCCGCGCTTTACATTAGCCACGCCCGAAGATTTGAAGCCGTTCGGGAAAGGCTCTTTTGCTTCGCGCATGATGTCGGTGTTTCGCAAGGCTGAGGGAGAGGTGGTGACTGAGCCTGCCTGCCATCGCTATGTGCCCGACCTGCTGACGAAGAACGACGCTTATTTTGATGGGGAATGGCTGTCGCCACGCTACTTTGAATCGGTTGCCGATGATCTGAAATCCACCTTTTCTGTGCCTGAAAAAGTGTTGCCGTCATCGTCAATGGGCATGCTGAACATGCTAAAACAAGGCAAAACGGTGGCTATGCAGGTGCATGTGCCTGATAGCGAACAGAATACCTGCACTCCAGACTACTACAACTGGGCGGTTGCCAACATTCTCTCTTCCATCAATCACCCTCACTTTTATGTGTTCACCACCGATGTGGGTTGGGCAAAGTCGAATATCAATTTTCAGGGCGAGAAGGTGGAGTTTATCGCCTATCCTGCCGACACAGAGACTTCGCTCCTTGCCTATCTTTACCGTGCGCGCCATATCGTGATGGCCAATTCTCTTGTGAGCTGGTGGGCGGCATGGCTCAACGCTAATGATGATAAAATTGTGATTGCTCCGCAAAAATGGGCAAAAAACGCCGATTATCCCGACTTGATGCCTATCTACTGGACGCTTATTCCCACCACTTGAAATCCGCCGGTGTAACACAGATAAATCTTTAATCATTGATATGAAAGACTACACCGAAGTGTGGCAGCTCCAAGATGCCATTACCACGGCTGTGAACGCTTGTGGCTACGGCGTGTGGGATTTACACCAGACCCATACAGGGTTTCTTCTGGAACTGGTGGAGCATCTCAACGATGAGTCGATGGCTAATTTCATTTGCCAATTGCCCCTCGTGGCCGACTACGACGGTGAAGGCTCGCACGGCACGATTATAAGCATTCACAATTATTGATTTGTGGCATCGGGGCCTTTTAGCTCCAAATATGGGGTAAGGAAGAATGGCCTGTCGTGCAGATGGGGGTGCGGAACAGTCAGTTCCGGAGTGCTGATGACGAGCGGCTGGCCTTTGCTGTCCTCTATTGCCATAATGTCGATGTCGATGAGGCGGTCTATATATGCTCCACTGCTGTCGCGGTGGTTTTCGCTGCCTAAGGCTCGCTCAATGCCTTGGAGGTGCGAGAGCATGCACTGTGGCGATAAAGGGGAGTAAAGCGCTACGCCCACGTTCAAGAACTCGTGTGGCGATGTGAACCCCCATGGCGCACTCTTTATCATCTCGCTGATTTCAACGCGCTGTGCGCCCTCTGAGAGGGCCTCAATGGCATGCTTTAGATTCGCCTTGCGGTCGCCCAAGTTGGTGCCGATGTTTAGATAATAACGATACATTGTTGTGAAATGTGTAAGAGAAAATGATGGTGTCTCTGTGCGTAATCTTTAGTTTCTCCGTTAAAATAATAAAGGCTCAATTAGCAGCTTGATGGCTAATTGAGCCTTTGTTGTGTATAGAGGGTTGGGTGAAGGTATCGCAGAAGCAATACCATGCGCTTTTTTAGAGCGTTTTTTGCACTTCCACTTCTTCGAAAGCCTCGATGATGTCGTTTGGCTCAATGTCGTTGTAGCCCACCACGCTCAAGCCGCACTCAAATCCGCTTGTCACCTCTTTCGCGTCGTCTTTAAAGCGCTTCAGGGAGGCAAGCGCTCCAGTGTAGCGCACGATGCCGTCGCGAATCACGCGCACTTTGCAGCCACGCTTGATTTTTCCTTCCGTCACCAGCGCACCGGCGATGGTGCCCACTTTGCTGATGTGGTAAACTTCCTTCACCATCACGCTGCCGATAACCTCCTCCTTAATGTCGGGGGCAAGCATACCTTCCATTGCGCTCTTCACCTCCTCAATGGCATCGTAGATGATAGAGTAGATACGGATGTCCACGCCTTCCTGTGCCGCCAATCGTTTGGCATCTGCGCTTGGACGCACCTGGAACCCTATGATGTAGGCATCGGATGCGGCAGCCAAGGTCACATCGCTTTCGGTGATGGCGCCCACGGCCTTGTGAATCACATTCACTTGCACCTCAGGGGTGGAGAGCTTAATTAGAGAATCGCTCAATGCTTCGATAGAGCCGTCCACGTCGCCCTTCACAATCACGTTCAACTCGTGGAAGTCGCCAAGAGCCTTGCGTCGGCCAATGTCTTCGAGCGTTACGCGCTTTTGGGTGCGAAGTCCGAGCTCGCGTTGGAGCTGCTCACGCTTGTTGGCAATTTGGCGAGCCTCCTGGTCGGTGTCCATCACATTGAATTTGTCGCCAGCGGTAGGTGCGCCGTTCAGCCCGAGCACCAAGGCAGGGGAAGACGGTCCGGCTTCCTGAATGCGCTGGTTGCGCTCATTGAACATGGCTTTCACCTTGCCGTAGTGTGTGCCGGCCAGAATAATGTCGCCCACATGGAGCGTGCCGTTGTCCACAAGCAGTGTGGCCACATAGCCACGTCCCTTGTCGAGCGACGACTCGATGATAGATCCAGTGGCTTTGCGGTTGGGGTTGGCCTTGAGGTCGAGCATATCGGCCTCAAGCAGCACCTTGTCGAGCAGTTCAGCCACACCGGTACCCTTCTTGGCGCTGATATCCTGGCTTTGGTATTTGCCGCCCCAGTCTTCCACAAGGTAGTTGAGGTTGGCCAGTTCTTCCTTGATCTTGTCTGGATTTGCGCCAGGCTTGTCAATCTTGTTGATGGCAAACACGATAGGCACACCTGCTGCGGAAGCGTGGTTGAGCGCCTCTTTGGTCTGAGGCATCACGGCGTCGTCTGCCGCCACGATGATGATCACAATGTCGGTGACCTTGGCTCCACGCGCACGCATAGCGGTGAATGCTTCGTGGCCAGGAGTGTCGAGGAAGGTGATGCGCCGTCCGTTTTTCAGCTTCACGTTATAGGCGCCGATGTGCTGGGTGATGCCACCAGCCTCGCCGGCAATCACGTTGGCATTGCGTATATGGTCGAGCAGAGAAGTCTTGCCGTGGTCCACGTGGCCCATCACGGTCACCACTGGTGGACGTGGCACGAGGTCTTCAGGCTTATCCTCCTCCTCGTGGATTTGCTCAGCCACGTCGGCGCTTTCATATTCGGTTTTGAATCCGAATTCTTCTGCCACAATGTTGATGGTCTCGGCGTCGAGACGCTGGTTGATCGACACCATCACGCCAAGGCTCATGCAAGTGCCAATCACCTTGTTGATAGGTACATTCATCATAGAGGCAAGGTCGTTGGCAGTCACGAATTCTGTGAGCTTCAGCACCTTTGACTCTGCAGCTGCCTCCGCTGCCTCTGCGCGCTCTTCCTCGCGGAAAGCCTCGCGTTTTTCACGGCGCCATTTGGCACCTTTCTTTTGAGGCTTGTTAGTGAGGCGGGCCAGCGTCTCTTTCATCTGGCGCTGCACGTCTTCCTCGCTGACCTCGGCCTTGAATGGACGCTTGTTCTTGTCCTTCTTGTTGCGCTTGCCGGCATTCTGGTTGCCTGCGGCATTGTTCTGGCCACCGCCGCGCTTCTGGTTGCCACCACCGCCGTTTTGAGCCTGCTGCTGGACACTCTTCTCAATATCCACTTTCTCCTTGCCAATGCGTTTGCGTTTGCGTTTTTCGCCATCGCGTGCCTTTTCCTTGTTGAGGCGCTCGTTGCGCTTCTCCTCCTTGGTTTTCTTTTTAGGACGGGTGGATTGGTTGAGCGCCGACAGGTCGATTTTGCCCACCACCTTCGGTCCCTGCATTCGTGGAACGAAGGACAAGGTTTCGGGTTCTGTCTTGTCGTCTTCCTTGGCTTCGACCTTTGGCTCCTCCTTCTTCTCCTCCACTGGCTCGGCAGGCTTTTCAGCCTTTGGAGCAGGAACTTCAGCCTTCGGTTCGGCCTTGACTTCTGCCACTTTCTTCTCTTCAGCCTTTTCTTCCACTTTTGCTGGTTGTGGTTCGGCTTGCTTCTGTGGCACAGGGTTGCCCTTAGAGTCGAGCTCGATTTTACCGAGCACTTTGGGTTTCTGTATGGTCACTTCGGCTGTTTTGATTTCTTGTGCCTCGCGACGCTTTTTTTCGGCGGCTTGTGCGGCTTTCTCTTCCTTGCGGTCGTGGGTGATTTGCTCGGCTGCCTTTTTTTGCTGCATAGCAGGTTTAAACTTCTGAATGAGCAGGTTGTAGGCCTCGTCGCTGATTCTGGCGTTGGGGTTGTTTTCCACTTCAATGTCGTTCTTCTTCAGGAAGTCGACAGCTGTCTGCATTCCGATGTTTAAGTCTGATACTGCTTTTCTGATTTTTATGGGCATATAATTATTTTAAGTTATTTCTCCGTTGGTTATCTAATCTCGTGCGCTTTGTGAATTGCCTTTGCCATTCAGCGTGCAAGTGCAAGTGCGCGTGCTTATTCTTCGTCGAATTCGGCCTTAAGCACGGCGATCAAATTGTCCACGGTGCTTTCTTCGAGGTCGGCCTTATCGATGAGTTCCTGTCGTGGCGTGTGGAGCACGGCTCTTGCTGTGGCGCAGCCCATGTTTTTGAGCGCTTCAATCACCCACTCGTCGATTTCGTCCTTGAACTCGTCCAGGTAGATGTCGTCCTCGCCCTCGCTTTCAATATCGCGGTAAACGTCAATCTCGTAGCCGGTGAGCATGATGGCGAGCTTGATGTTCAAGCCTCCCTTACCAATTGCAAGCGACACTTCCTCGGGGCGCAAAAACACCTCTGCGTGTTTTTTCTCCTCGTCGAGGCGGATAGAGGAGATTTTGGCGGGACTGAGCGCGCGCTGTATGAGGAGTTGTGGATTGCTGGTGTAGTTGATGACGTCGATGTTCTCGTTGCGCAGTTCCCTCACGATGCCGTGGATACGTGCGCCCTTCACACCCACACATGCGCCCACTGGGTCGATGCGGTCGTCGTAGCTCTCCACCGCAATTTTTGCGCGCTCGCCAGGGATGCGGGCCACAGCGCGAATCACGATGAGGCCGTCGTGAATTTCAGGCACCTCGAGTTCGAAGAGGCGGCGCAGGAAGTTCTCGCATGTGCGCGACACGGTGATTTTTGGATTGTTGTTCTTGTTGTCCACATTGTAAATTACGGCGCGCACAGTTTCGCCCTTGCGGTAGATGTCGGTGGGGATTTGCTGGTCCTTTGGCAGGAGCAGCTCGTTCTTCTCGTCATCGAGGAGGAGCACTTCGCGTTTCCACACTTGGTACACTTCACCGCTCACCAGTTGGCCTTCCTGTGCTTTGAACTGGGTGTAGATGGCGTCCTTTTGAAGGTCAAGAATTTTACTTGCCAAAGTTTGACGCAGGTTGAGGATGGCGCGGCGGCCGAATTTAGCGAATTCAATTTTTCGTGTATGCTCTTCGCCCACTTCGCAGTCGGGGTCGGGGCTGTCGGCGTCGTTGCGTGCATCGGTGAGTGCGATTTGCCGGTTAGGGTCTTCCACCTCTCCGTCGGGCACCACCTCGAGGTTCTGGTAGATTTCGCAGTCGCCGTTGTCGGGGTTCATAATCACGTCGAAGTTCTCGTCGCTGCCGAAAATTTTCGCCAATACGCTTCGGAACGACTCTTCAAGCACACTGATCATAGTGGTCTTGTCGATTTTCTTCAACTCTTTAAATTCTTTGAAACTGTCGGTCAAACTTATAGTTTCGGTTTCTTTCTTAGCCATAGTGTGAAGTTAAAACTGTATGATGTTTTTTGTATATTTTATTTCGCTGTATTTATAGTTGAGGTCTTCGTCCACCATTTCGGGGCGTTTCTTGCCCTCGAGTTTCACTTTCTTGGTGATGGTGAGCACAAAACCATCCTGGTCGGCGCTTTTCAGCGTGCCTTTGAGTTTCTTTCCGTCGGCGGTAAGCACTTCCACGCTGCCTCCGATGTTCTTTTGGTAGTGCTGTGGCACCTTGAACGGATCGCTGATGCCGTAGCTGCCCACAGTCAGCTCGTAGTCTTCCACGTCGCGGTCGAAGTGGCTGAGCACCTTGTTGTTGAGCTCGACGCACTGGTCGATGGTCACGGAGCCCATGCTGTCGATAGCCACATCAATCACATTGTCGGCGCTCACTTTCACCTCCACCAGGAAAAGGTCGGATCCATCAAGGGTGGCATTGATGAATTCGGTAAGTTCTTGCTTGTTGATCATGCTTTATGCGTATATATAAATAAAAAAGAAGAAGCTGCAGAGCCTCCTCTAATCGTAACGGGTGCAAAGTTAGTGAAAAAAACGCTTGTGTGCAACGGTACGCTGCCAAGCCCATCGAATCCACCGAATACCACGCCGAATATTTATAAATAATTAATTAAATAAAATAAAAATTAACATATCTTGTTTGATTGTCCGGCCGGGCATTATTCGTACTGGGCAAGGGCATCGCGGAGGGCAGACACGATTTGGGCTTTCAGCTCGGGTGGGGTGAGCACCTCTATGTTGCTGCCGTGCGACAGGATTTCCTGGTAGAGGTCGTAGGTGAGCAGCATGCGGTAGCGGAATATGGAGTAGGTGTCGTGCACCTCCTCGCTTTGTGAGCTATGAAGGGGCAGGGCCCGGAAGTATTTTGCCTGGGTGGCGCTCACCCGCAGCGCAATGTCCTTAGGCTCGCTTTGGTTGGTGATGATGCCGAAGCTGTGTTTGAAGAACGCCTCGGGATTGAAGCCTTCGGGCATCTTGAATGTGGCGCTGGATATGTTGAGGTGGCTCATTCTGTCGAGCGAGTAGGTCTTGATTTTGCCGTCGGCCACGTTGTGGCCGATCACATACCATAGCTGCTTGAATATCTTCACGAAATAGGGGCAGATGATCACTCCGGTAGAAGGCTGCGAGCGTGTGTAGGTGCGGTAGTCAAACACGATGCGCTTGCCTTCACGCATGGCTTGGATCACCACAGGCAGGTGCTCACGCGCCGAGGGCACGTCCTCCACGATGATGCGCCCGGAAAGGTCGCGCGAGCTGCTGAGCATACCGCTCATGGAGAAAGTGTCGAGCAGCCAGTGGTGCATGCGGCAGTCGGCCTCGCTGCCGTCGTTCTCGATATAGTATTCAAAGGTGGATCGGTTACACTGAATGTTGATGTTGAACATTTCTTCAATGGCGTTACGGTAGTTGAAGAAAGTGCGACGGGGAATGGGCGCCCCGTCGCCAAGAGTCGATTTGCACCACAGGCGGTTGATTTCACCGAGGGTGATGTGCCGGTGGCTCTCGATGGTGTCCACGATCCACACATATATAGCTATCTTGTTGCGTGCCATAGCGGTCTGATAAATGCCTTTTTCATAAAACGGCGTGTATTTTTTGAGTTTACATGCGCTTGCTTGTGCGGAGCATCAGCAGGCCAATCACCGTGAACGCCGCATTGAAGAGCAGCAGCTCGAAGCTCATGGTATAGTGGCAGTAGGTGAGAAGTGCCCATTGGAGCACCCAGCTGATGGCAGGCGAGAGAATGCACACCACTGGCACCCACTTGTCGCGCACCTGACCCTTGATGAACATGCCATACACAAACAAGCCGAGGATTGGGCCGTAGGTGTAGCTTGCGAGTGAATACACAGCGCTGATGGCGTCCTGGCTGCTGATAACGTAGAACACGTATATCACGATGCCCATCATCACCGCCATGCCCACATGCACCATCTTGCGTGTGGTGGCCATATTGGGGTCGTCGGCTTTTTTATCGAGAATATCGACGGTGAACGAGGTGGTGAGGGCGGTGAGGGCAGAGCCGGCGGCAGAATAAGCTGCCGACACAAGGCCTACGATAAAGAGGATGCCCACTATCACGTTCATGCCAGGGTGGAACGCCACTAAGCCGAAGATTTCATCGGTCTTTTCGTAGCTAATGCCCTGGTTAGCCACAAACAGCGAGAGAATGGTGCCAAGCACGAGGAACAGGCCCACCACGAATATTTGGGTGATGCCGCTCACGATGAGGCCTTTCTTCGACTCTTTCACGTTTTTGCTGGCGAGGGTGCGCTGCATCAGGTCCTGGTCGAGGCCTGTGGTGGCTATCACCATAAAGATGCCGGCGAGGAACTGTTTCCAGAAGTAGGTGCCCTCACTGGGGTTGTCGAAGAAGAAGATACGCGACTTTTCGCTGCTGCCCACCGCGGAGCAGAGGGCGCTGAAGTCGTAGTGGAGCGCATTAGCCACAAATACGATGCACAGCACAACGCTGAGAATAAGGCAGATACTCTTAAGCGTGTCGGTCCAGATCACTGTTTTCACGCCGCCTTGCAGCGTGTAGAGGAAGATAAGCGCGATAGTGGCAATCACGTTCACGATGAAGGGAATGCCAAGCGGGGCGAACACGAGCGTCTGCAGTGTGACACACACCACGAAGAAGCGCACCGCGGCACCAAGCATCTTGCTAACGAAGAAGAACCATGCGCCGGTCTTGTGCGTCTTGCCGCCGAACCGCTCTTCCAGATAGCCGTAGATGGACACGAGATTCTTTTTGAAGAACATGGGTACCAGCACGTAGGCGATGACGAAATAGCCTACGGCAAAGCCGAGCACCATTTGCATATAGCTGAAGCACTTGGTTTCCACCATGCCGGGCACCGACACGAATGTGACGCCGGATATGGGCGCGCCAATCATGGCTATGGCCACGATATACCATGGTGCCTCACGGCCACCCGTGAGGGCTGTGCTGGCATCGCTTTTGCGCGATGCGAACCACGAAACGAGGAAAAGGAGAATGAAGTAGCCAACGATGGTGGCCAGAACTATCCAGGGAGTTGTCATTTTTGATGTTGAGAATGTTAGGGGGTTATGTGGTTAATGTCTTATATGGCGGCAGCGCTGTTGTGGGGCGGCTGTCGGTGCCATTTGTTGTTTGAGGATTACTCAGAGTAGATTAGATATGGCTTGCGTTGCTTCTTGAACTTGTCCACATCGCCTTGCCATGAGGCCTTGATGTCGGCTGCGCTCACGCCCGCCTCAATCATTTCAGCCACCTTGGTGGTGCCCATGAGCAGGTTGAAGAAATTGCGTTTGCCCGTCTTCAGGTAGAACTGCTTCCCCTGTCGGTGCAAATCCTGGTAAGCGTCCACCACATATGTGAGATCGATGCCTCGCGCTATCACATCTTCATATTTCATGCCTCGCAAGTCCACGCCGTGGCACAGCTTGTCTTGCTGTGGCGGAGTCTTTGCGCCGAAGCGGCTGGTGGGGGTGAACTCGAATGGACGGAGGGTCATGTCGGGGTGGCCGTAGCACTGGAAAGGGAAGTCGGTGCCACGCCCAAGGCTCACGGTTGTGCCCTCAAAGTAGCATATAGAGGGGTAGAGGTAGATGCTCAGCATGTTAGGGAGATTGGGCGATGGAGCCACAGGCAGGGTGTAGCGTGTCTGGTGCGTGTAGTTAAGGCAAGGAATTACGGTGAGATTCACCTTCTTGCCATCTTTGAGCCACCCTTCACCGTTGGCCATCTGCGCTATCTCGCCCATGGTCATGCCATGCACGGTGCACATGGGGAAGCGGCCTACGCCACTTTTCAGCTCCATGTCGAGGATAGGACCGTCCACATACATGCCGTTGGGGTTCGGGCGGTCGAACACCACGAAGTCCTTGCCATAGTCGGCGCAGGCCTCCATCAGGTTCGCCATAGTGATATAATAGGTATAGAAGCGCAGTCCCACGTCTTGAAGGTCGGTCACCAGCACGTCGAATTTGTCCATATTCTCCTTGCTTGGGCGGTTGGTCTTGCCGTCGTAGAGCGAGGCGATGGGGATGCCCGTTTTCTCGTCCACGCTGCTGCTCACATGCTCTCCCGCGTCGGCCTTGCCCCGGAATCCGTGCTCAGGCGAGAAGATCACGGTCACGTTCAGCCCATGGTCAAGCATCACGTCGAGCACGTGCTTGCCTTTGGTGGTGATGCCAGTCTGGTTGCTTAAAAGCGCGATGCGCTTGCCTTTGAGCAGAGGCACATACTGATCGGTTCTGTCGGCCCCAAGCACCACCGATGATGATGTGGAGGGCGAGCTGGTGGTCTGGACTTCTGTCTTCTTCTGCTGTGCCGCACAAGCTGCCACCGTGGTGAGCATGGCGATCGAGAGAAGCGCGAGTTTCAATAATCGTGTCATAAATGTCGTAGAAGGTGTAAATGTATTAATTGTCGCTCGCAAAGATAATGAATATTTATTACAAACGGCCTTTTTTATGTGCGGAAATTTGTGGCGGGAGATTTGGGTAATCATGCAGGATGTGGTGTTTTTAAGGGTTATTTAGGTTTTGATAGCGGTATGTTTACCGAAATTCAGTGAATTATCACTAACTTTGCAGCGCAAAAAAAAACATATTAGAGCACATTATAATAAACATCTGATAAATGCGACAACCATCCGCCGATAAACTCCAGCGCCGCCGCAAAGCGGACAATATTCAGAAATTCACAGTCAAGGCCGCCGCTCCTCTGCTTCAAGCCGCCGCCACTGTGCTGAAAGATCACAAACCCACCAAACTCAAGTCGATGCTGCGCCATCATCAGTTTGCCATCAATGGCACGCCAAGCTCGCAGTTCGACCGTCCGGTGAGCGCCGGCGATGAACTGTGGGTGAATTTCGACGGCTCGTTTCATGTGTTCTCGCACCCTAAAGTGAAGTTGGTGTATGAAGACCCCGACATTATGGTGGTGGACAAGGCCTACGGTATGCTCTCCACCGCAGCCGGCAACAATATCAAGGACGAAACCGTGTACAATGTGCTGCGCAAGTATGTGAAGCTCCGTAGCGAGCATGCACGCGTGTATATGGTGCACCGTCTCGACCGCGACACATCGGGCTTGATGATTGTGGCGCGCACAGCGAAGGCCCGCGAGCGCTTTCTCACCCAGTGGTCCACGCTGCTTCTCGAGCGCAAATACGAGGCGATAGTGGAAGGCGTGGTGGAGCAGGACATGGGGCTGGTGCAAAACTATCTGATGGACGCCGACAACTATGAGGTGGTTTCGACCGACGACCCGAAAGAGGGCGGAGAACTGGCGAAGACGCGCTACAAGGTGCTGGACCGCTCCTCGCGGTTTACCAGGGTGGAACTCTCGATGCACCATGGCCATAAAAACCAGCTCCGCGTGCACATGAAGGACTTGGGACATCCCATTAGTGGCGACCGGAAATATGGCGGGCACGCCAATGGCATTCACCGCCTTGCGCTCCATGCCACGCGCCTTAGCTTTGAGCACCCTATCAGTGGTAAAAAGATGACTTTTGAGTCGGGCATGCCAGCAAACTTTCTCACGCTCCTCCGCTAAACAGGCTGTAGGTATAATTGATTAACCACGAATTTCAAAAATTTATACGAAAGTTTTTAAGAAACCATTTTCGTGCGGTTTGTGAAATTCGTGGTTTTATGTGTATAGCCCACATCTGGACATTGGTGATGATAGAATGTGGTGCAGCCCGGCGGTTTCACAACTGCCGGGCTGCTGGATATAATAGGAAAAATGAACAAGTTAGTGGTTTTTCATGGCTGTCGCTTTGATGCAAGCACTTCCGGAAGAGCGGGCGGTGCTTAGAGCATCATGATGCGCATGTGGGCTTTCGGATAGCGAAGCACAAGGCAGCTGGCCTCTGTGAGCACGAGCGCGTCCACGTTGCGCACACCGCTGGCCTTCAGGTTGAGAGCTTCGGTGCTGAATGGTATGTGACAATATTTTTGCAGATACTCAGGGTCGATGACCATACCGTTGTCAGCCATTCCCACTTCGTCGAACACCTCGCTCAGCAGCACATAGAGCGTGCCGAATTTCGAGCGCAGCTCACTGAAGTCGATACCCCATTTCACCACATTCTCTCCGGCAGTCACCACCTTGGAGTATTCTAATTTGTTGAGCCTGCCAATCAATCCGCTGCCGCCGATGAGGATTTTGCGCTTGCTTCCGGCGTTGCCGGTGAACGCCTCGCGCATCATGTCCACCACCTCGTTTTGGGTAAACTGGTCGCTGTCGTAGTTGAACACCTTGCCAGCCTGGTACCAGATGCCGCCTGTGAGCATGATGCTTTCTTTTTTCGCCGGGTCCCAGAGCTTTTTCTTCACTCCGAACAGAAACGACTTCTCCATGCCCAGGCGCATATCATAGATGGCGGCCTCTTCCTGGTCGCTCATGTCCCAAGGCACCTCCTTGTTGCCCATCTTCATAAGCGTGCTCTGTTCAATCTGGCATTTGAAAATTTGGCAGTAGTTGCGCGCCTTTTGAGGGAGGGCCTCAAACTGTGGCGACATTACGTCGAGCTCACTGGCGGCACGCCCCATGCGAATGAGCGTGTTGTTGGCAGGGATTGCTGGCACGCAGCCTTCCGTGTCGGCCACCTTCACGCCATTCACCGGCATCACCCAAATGCCGCCATCGTTGTCTTCTTTCTTCACCACATAGAGCACAAGGTCGTTGGTTGATAGGGTGGCGCCATCTGGCTCATAGCCGCTCACACCCTGCACTAAAATGGTGTCGCTCACGTCGAACATCTCATTGTTTGTGGTCATGATTTTCACTTTAGTGAATTTGGAAGGGTCGCCGTCCTTTGTGCTTGGGGCGGGGTTCGCCACCTTCATCTTTGCCGTGGTGGGCTTGGTGTCCACATTGTAGTAGTCCACCGTCATGCTTCCCGACCTCTTTGCGCCGGCGCATCTCGAAAGCTGATCGACGGGCGTGGCCATAGGCCGAATTTTCACGATTTGACTGTCGATTTCGTTGAGAAGCAACTCTGGAGAGGCCTCTCTTGTCACATCGGTGGAGAGCGGGCCGTCCACCACATGCTTACCGCCAGCCACACCAGCCACCAGCGCCATTGCGAGCGTGGCTTGTCCATCGCTCATTGCGCACGACACCATCAGTAGGCAGAAGGTGAAAAGAAGCAGGAGAATGAGTTTGAAATTTGCTTTCATCCATTTGATTTTTTGTAGGAGTTTGTTTTTCATTTTGCGTGTAGTTAAAAAGATGAATATAAAAATAAAGGGTTGGAAAAAAGGCTCGTTGATGGGGCTGTCAGTCCCACACGCTCCTTTTGCGGTATCGCGGAAAGGTGGCAGGCTCGGTGTGCGCCTCTTCGACTGACGCGGGCTGCGTCACTTGCTCTATTTTCTCGTTGCGTCCACGGAGGTATCCCTCGGCCTCAGCGTTCTTCACTTCTTCATCGTGATTCACGGCGTGAGAGAGAATGCTCACGGTGGCGTCGTCAAACTCGCCTTTCCCGATTTTATCGATGAGCTGGCGCACTTGGCTGTTGGTGGCATCGTCGAGCTGGAGTCGGCTTGCGCACTCCTCCCACTGCTTCTGCTGTGATGTGGCAGAGTCGGTGGTTTGTGTTGTTTGTTGTGTGTTCTCGTTCATGGTTTGAATTAAAAATTTAGATTGTTGTGATTGATGCTGCAAAGTTAGAATGACTTGCCCATTCAAATCAACGTCAATTTGGCTTGCCAGCTGCTGCGGGAGGCTTTTTTATGGTATTTGCTCGGGTGGCTGAAAATGTGTAACTTTGTGGATATAAACATACTATTCAAACAGTTTTATTATCACTATCGATATTATTATTTTATGGAAAAATTAGTCATCAATTCTTTTGAGGAATTTGAATCATATCTTGGTAAAGAACTTGGCACTTCAGAGTGGCTTGAGATTGACCAGGATCGTATCAACAAGTTTGCCGATGCCACTCTCGACCACCAGTGGATTCACGTGGACGTGGAGCGTGCAAAGCAGGAAAGCCCTTTTAAAAGCACCATTGCTCATGGCTACCTCACGCTCTCGCTTCTTCCTTACCTCTGGGGGCAGATTATAGAGGTGAACAATATATCCATGCTTGTGAACTACGGGATGGACAAGATGCGCTTCGGCCAGGCTGTGGTCACTGGCAGCCGGGTTCGCATGACCGCCAAGCTGCACAACATTCAAAATCTGCGCGGTATTGCCAAGACGGAAATTGAGTTTAAGATTGAGATAGAGGGCCAGCGCAAGCCCGCGCTTCAGGGCATTGCCTCATTCCTCTACCACTTCAAGTAAATAAAACTTGTAGAAGCATAACAACAGCGGGTAAGCCGTGCGCTTGACACGATTCAAGCCAAGGCTTGCTCGCTGTTTTTTTTCGTTATTTCAAACTTTTTTTGATTATTGCTGTCCGCTAAAAAATTTCCTGTGAATTTGAAATCGATTGGGGGTGGCGCGTTCTCATAGTGTAAGCTGAGAGCCATTGAACAGCCCGATAGAGTGGAGACCATTGGATCCAGCGCTTTCTTGTGGAGCACTTCGGCTGTAAAGTTGAGATTGCCCACGTCGCTTAAAATGGTGGAGAAATACGCCTTTTCCCACTGGGGGTGAGCGAAATCTCTTTGCCCGACGATATAGTGGACGTGTACACGTTAGCTGGGCAGACTGTGTATGGTGGCAGCTATGGAAAAAATCATTTGCCTACTGGTGTGTATATCGTGAGAAATGCACAGAAGGTGAGGAAAATGGCACTCTGACCGCCATGCGGCATAAGTGTAGCTTCTTGTGAAGCGTGATAATAGAGAGAGACCACGCCATAAAATTCTCTGGCGTGGCCTCTCCTTTGTTTTTTCTTGAATTACTGCATCAGGCGGCAGTTGGCATCGCGGGCAAAACTGATGCTGAGACTTGCCCGGTGCTTGAGCCACGCTGTGTGGTAGTAGCTCGCGTCATCGCCGTAGAATCGCTTTAGCGCATACCATGCTAAGATCTGAGTCACGTCGTCGCGCATCACATCAGGCAATGACTCTGGGTAGGGATTGAAAAAACGGAACTCGATAGTCACGTTCTTGTCTTCGAGGTTGGCGTTGAAATTTGAGAAACTAATATATGCCATGTATCGGCAGCGCAGGTCGTCGAACCCCTCTTTCACTCGCGTCATACACAGCCGTTGCAGGTCGGGCGTGAGGCGCTTGGCCTCAGGGTGTATGATGCAGTGCCATGCGCTCTCGGCGTAGATGATGTTGAGGATTTGCTCTTTGTCGATGTTCACCACAAGTGTGTGGCGTGGTAGTTGTGTGCTGGTCATGATAATTGAATTATGGATGTGTTAAGATTGGGTGAGATGTGCTTACGTTAGCGAGGCCGCTTAGCCACAGCGCAGGTTTGCAGCCTTTGCCGTCTGGCTTTTCTGCACCGCAGTATGCCGCGCTTAGCCTGCCTTGTCGTGAAAAAGAACCTGCTTGCCCGCGAGTGGAGCAGCACAAAGTCGAGGGCTTTTGCGATGCTCATGCCGGGGTGGAGCGATGTGAGTGTGGCTACTTTCTCACAAATCTCATTCCACATGCTTTCACGCAGCTCGCTGCGGAATGCCGTGTGCTCGCCGGAGAGTATTTGGCACACCACTCGGTAGGCGCGGTGAAAACTCAGGTTGTAGTGTGGCTGGCCATTGGCTATGGTCCAGTTGAGGGCACTGCTGTGCGGTTCGGGTACCCGGTTCTTAATCATAAAGTCGAGTGCTTCGTTGTAGATGCTCAGAAACTCCTTGTCTCTCGCAAGGCAGTTTTCCTTTTTTGTGTTGGTGTCGTTCATTGTGTGTGATTGATGGTTTTAAAGCGTTGTGGAAGCGGAGTGTGGCGCAAAGTTAGTTTACTTTTTGAGGTCGCACTTGCCTTTTCCGACCACAAAGATAATACAATTAAAGGGTAATTTGCAAACAAAGTGAGGTAAAAATACCATAAAATGGTACATTTTTTTGCAAAAAAAGCGGAAACGGTGTGTAGTCCGTTTCCGCAATATGAGGTAAAATTAATTACTTATTCAGTTCGTTCACAATGTCGTTGATGGCTTGCTTTCCTTTCTCTTTGGCCTGCTCCACCACCTTGTCCACCACTTCGGTGCCTTTTTCTTCCGCTTTGGTCTTGATAGAGTCGAGTGCTTCATCAATGGCTTTACTGTCGATGCCCAATTCCTCGGCTTTTTGCTTGCCCAATTCAATGGTGGTGTCGATGGTCTCCCTTACCACGCTTGGCGCTTTCTGCCGTTGTTTATCGATGTATTTGTCGGCAATCAGGGCGAGCTCGTCCTTGTCGAGCGTGAACACATGGCCAAACATCCCGAATCCCACCGAGAGCGAGAACTCGCCAACCTTCACCTTCGCCTTGTTGAAGATGAAATAGTCGTCCACTTCAATGCTCTGCTCAATCAAGCCGCGCACCAGCTTGGAAGTGGAGTATTTCACGGTACCATCGAGCGTTTCGGTATCGGCATCCGAGCTTTTACTCATCTGCTCAATGATGTAGTCGGTGGTGCGCTCTGTGATCGTGTCCACATATTCGTCTCTCGACGGCTTCGTGAGCATCATGATGCAGATCACAATCAGTGCCACGATGAGCGTGACGGTGGCAGTTTTGCTCTTTTTTGATTTGCCTTGCTGTGAGTCCTCATCAGGGGCGTAGGCGTATCTTCGCGGCTGCTCCTGTGGGCGCGGAGTGGGTTCTGTGTAGTAATCCTGCTCTTCTGATGTGGGAGGCTCGGGGGGAGTGTCGTAGTCTGCAGTAGGGACTTCGGGCATGATTGCGTCGGCCAGTTCGGGCACGGAGCAAGCCACTTTCCAGTCAGGCATACCCTTATGCCACACTAAGGTGTGGGCGGTGATGCCTTGCTGCTTGGCTTCCTCGAGCGTGAAAGGCCCGAGGCGCACATCGTTTTTTATAATATAGATTTTCATGCCCCAAAGATATATAAAAAATCAATAGGAGGTATGAAAAAAACTTTTAAATAGGCTTTTTCAGGAAATCCTGGAACGCCTGTTTGTAGCTGTCGCCAATGGGAATGTAAACGTCGCCGAACACGATGCGGTTACGCTCTATTTCACGGATTTTACTCTTTTGCACTATGAACGACCGGTGCACTCGGATGAAGCGCGACGACGGTAGCATTTCCTCCATAGTCTTCATGTTGATGAGCGAGACCACGGGCTTGGGCGACTCGTCGGTGTAGATTTTCACATAGTCCTTCAGTCCCTCTATGTATTTGATGCCATCGAGGCGAATCTGGATTAGCTTGTACTCGCTCTTCACGAATATGCTTTTCATGTCGTTGTCGTCTCTCTCTGTGCCGCCACTTTGCTGGCGCACGAGCGAGAACCATTGCAGCGCCTTGTTGCATGCCGCCAGAAAGTCCATGTAGCTGATGGGCTTGAGCAGATAGTCGAGTGCGTTGATGCGGAAGCCATCGAGCGCATATTGGTCGAATGCCGTGGTAAACACTATCCGGGTGTGCTCCGGTATCATTTTCGACAGCTCCAAGCCATTGATTTCGGGCATTTGTATGTCGAGAAACGCCACGTCCACGGCTTCTTTTGCCATCCCCTTCATCGCCTCTATGGCGCTGCTGTATTTCCCGGCAAGCTGCATAAAGGGGATTTTTTCCACATAGCTGGCGAGCAGCTCTACTGCTAAGGGCTCGTCGTCAACGATTGCGCATTTCAGAGTCATAGGTGTAAATTTTAATGATTGAATAATATTCCTTTCCGTCGGGCGAAATTCCCCGTTTCCATTCGTGCCTTCCGCCGCCATACATCAGGTTGAGCCGCTTTTGCACCTGCTCCAGCCCGATGCCAGAGCCACTCTTGTCGTTCACGCTTTTCGGGTGGCAACTGTTGCGGATTTCGCATGTGATTACACCGTCGGTTTCCGCTATTTTAATGAAGATGTAGCTTGGCTCCGATGGAGCGATGCCGTGTTTGAAGGCATTCTCGATCAGCGATATGAAAATCAGAGGCGCGATGGGCGTGGCGTCGTTCTCGTCCACACTGATGTCGGTGTTCACGCTCACCGTTTGGCTCACCCTTATCTTCATCAGCTCAATATAGTTGGTGATGAAAGCCACCTCTTTACACAGAGGCACAAAATTCTGCTGATTGTCGTAAAGCACATGGCGCAGCAGCTTGCTCAACTCCTGCACTGCGCCCTGCGCCTTGTCTGGGTCGATGGCGATGAGGGCGTAGATGTTGTTGAGCGTGTTGAGCAGAAAATGCGGGTTGAGCTGGTTGCGCAGGTTGCTCAGTTCAGCCTCGCTCCTTGCCTTCTCTGCCTCGCGGCGCAAGTCGTCGGTGCGCTTCCAGTGCTGTGACATGCGTATTGCCATTGCCAAAGTCACCAGTAGCCCCATCAGAATGCCCTGCCAGATGAGAAACATGGGCGGTGTGCCGTGACCAGGTCCACGGCGTGGCGGCGGAGCAGGCTGCATGTGCGCCATCAGTTCCCACCACACGTTGTGAAGCATCAGCGCCATTATTATCAGTGCCACATTACCCCAGAGGAAACGGCTTCGCTTATGCTTGAGGTAAAGTTTTGGAATGAGTAGAAAATAGTTGATGTAGAACACCGCCATGTAGCACAGCGTGGGGCCAAGCGAGCGGAAGGTGTGTTGCAGCCGCTCGTCGAAGGCTTCTGAAGGGCGTAGTATTGCAGGGACGAAAATCACAAGTCCCCAGCACATGATGTGTGTGAGCAGGTTCCTTTTGTCGATGTATCCTTTTTCCACAGTTCGTAGGTATTGCTTAACAGTTCTTTTTATTAGTCTGCGCCAAAGTTAAAAAAAATTGCTGTCACCGTCAAAGCACAATAGACGATTGCGCCTATTTTATAGACAAAATGGGCGTGTGGAGCAATATGGCGCTCCAAACACATGAAAATGATGCCGAAGTCACCTTTTAATGGATTAAAAGAGCAGGGATGCGGCATTCCGCGTCCCTGCTCTTCTGTAATGGTTTGTAGGTGTGGGCGCTTATTCCTTGGTGACGCGTTCAAGCCACTTCACCATGCCGAGCATAATGCCGGCCGAGATGAAGCATACTACGATGAACACGCCCCAGCACTGCCACAGGTCAATCTTGTTGTACATGATGGCGCCGATGGGCAGAAGCATGTTGCCAAGGGCGGTGGTTCCGAGCCATAGGCCCTGGCACAGACCGAGCATACTCTTGGGTGCCACTTTCGACACAAACGACAGGCCGAGCGGAGAGATGAACAATTCTGCCACGGTGAGCAGGAAGTAGGTTACAATCATCACCCATGCACCAGCTTTCATGCTTTCGCGCGCGCCCGCTTCCATTGCGGTGAACGCCTCGCCTGAGGGATACCCCGACACGTAGGAGAACACGGCGAGGAATGCGTAGGCCAGACCGGCGATGGTCATGCCGATGGCTATTTTCCGTGGTGTGGAAATTTCTTTACCCTTCTTGCTGAGGCTGCCGAAAATCCACATGATCACAGGGGTGAGCACAATCACGAAGAAGGGGTTCACTGCCTGCCAGAATTCTGGTGGGAATTGGCCTGTCTTCACAAAGTCGCGGGCGAAGAAAGAGAGCGAAACGCCGTTCTGGTGGAAGGAGAACCAGAAGAAGATCACCACGCCAAGCACTGCGAAGAGGGCATACAGGCGCTGCTTGAGTTCTTTGGCTTGTGTTGCCTTTTCCTCGGCTGTGTATTCCACTGCGGCCTTTTCTTTTTTACCTGGTGTTGGGAACAGTCCACGCTTCCAGATGAAAATGCCTAAAGAGAGCAGCATTGCCACCACTGAGGCGATGAAGGCAAAGTGCACGCCTTGGTTAAACACTTCAAGATAGCTTTGGCACACATCGGCAGATGGCTGTGCGGTGATGCCTGCTTGCGACAGGTATTTCACAAGGTTGGCAGAGTCGTCGGCGTTGAGTGGGCCAGCAAGGAACTTGTGGCACAGTGCAGGCAGCTCGGCCACATACTTGTAGCCGCTCAGCCCCAGCCACCAGCTACGGAGCAGTGGCGCCACGAATGGGGCGATGAGGCCACCGATGTTGATAAACACATAGAAAATCTGGAAACCGCTGTCGCGCTTGCCTTTCACTTTCTTGAGCGCTTCTTCGCCTTCTGCGGCAGCCTTTGCCTCCATGTCGTCGTACATTTGGCCCACGATGGCTTGGAGGTTGCCTTTAAACAGGCCGTTGCCAAAGGCTATCAGCACAAGTGCGGCGCAAGTGAACACCAGGAGTGCTGTGGCGTTGTCGCTGGTGGAGGTGATAGGTATGGCCAGGCCCACATAGCCGAGCGCCATTATCACGATACCGGTCATGATGGTGCCTTTGTAGTTTTGCGTGCGGTCGGCGATGATGCCACCTACGAGGCTGAGCACATAGATGCCTGCCAAGAACACGGAATAGACTGTAGCCGCGGTGGCGTCGCTCAGGCCAAACTTTGAACAGAGGAAAAGGGAGAGGACCGCTGCCATGATGTAATAGCCAAAGCGCTCGCCCATATTGCTGAGTGCTGCGGGGATCAACCCTTTAGGATGACTTTTAAACATAATTTGGATAGTGTTAGGGTTATTATTAATTAGTTTTCTTGTTTGCGCTTGCTGTGTGAGGTGGCGTGTGGCGCCGCTGCGCTTAGCTTTGCTCCTCTTTCATCTTGAAGGCGAGGGCGTAGGTGCGAATTTGCTTGATCATAGCCAGCAGGCCGTTACTCCGGGTGGGGGAAAGGTGCTCGTGTAGTCCGATTTTGTCGATGAAATAGAGGTCGGCGTCGAGTATTTCCTGTGGCGTGCGTCCGCTTAGCACACGCACAAGCATGGCGATGATGCCTTTCACGATGATGGCGTCGCTGTCGGCCTGGAAAGTGATCACCTTGCCATCGTAGTCGGCCTGGAGCCATACCCGGCTTTGGCAGCCCTCGATGATGTTGTCGGCGGTTTTGTATCGCTCGTCGAGTGGTGGCACGGCGTTGCCCATATCTATGATGTAGGCATAGCGGTCCATCCAGTCGGTGAAGCCTTCAAATTCTTCAATAATTTCGTCTTGTATGTCGTTGATTGTACTCATGATGCTTTAGGTGGTGAGAGGAATCTAATTGTATCGCACTTGCCATAAGTGCACATTATCCCATTCTAAAATCCAAAATTAATAATTATTTCCCACTTATCCAAATTGCCTAACTCGCTGCGTTGGTATATAAAGCGACCGACCGCCTGGCTTCTGTTGCCGGTCGGTCGGTCGTTTGTGTTATGTCAGTCGTTGTATTTTACTGTTTGGCAAAATCTAATTACTGGAATTTGATGAGGTTGTTCTTCAGCTTCACAGAGTTGAAGAACACGCTTTGCAACATTTGCTGGCGCTGGCCACCGAATCCGTAGGTGGAGGCCCACTTCTGTGCCAGTTCTTCTTGCTTCATCTTCATAGTGGCTTTCTTGCTCTTCACCACGAATGCGTAGGCTGCGCAGTTGCCAGCCCAGAAGCCCACTTGTCCAGGCTTTGCAGCGGCTGCTGCACCGATAAAGCCACCGTCGCCCTCAATGCCTGCAGGGCTTGTCATGATCACCTTGTCGGCAAACATGCTGCTGAACGAGAATGAAGTGGTGTCAACCGGTGCGTTGAATGCTTTGGCGTATTCAGCCACAGTCTTGAACTTGCCTTCGTATTGCTTCTTCATGGCGTCGGCCTTCTTCAGCGCCATAGCCTTGGCCTTGCAGAAGTCGTTCACGCTCTTGGTTTCGAGGGGGAGGAAGTCGCCGTCCACAATCTCGTCGATTGCGATAGCCACCATGGCGGTGTTGAGCTGGAATACTGTTGACACTTGTCCCTTTTCAGCGTCGTTGAGCGCCCACTTGATCACGTCGCGGCTGCCCTGAATGCCTCCAATGGTAGGCACGCTTGAGCTAAGCATCACTTCCTGAGCCTGATATTTGGCGGCCATGGCGTTCTTTGCGAAGCTGTCGGCTGTCTTGTTTTTATCGATAAACTTCTCGAGGCCGTCGTGGAGGTTGGCTGTGGTCTTCTTGCTTGCGCCCACGGTGTATGAAGCCATGTTCACCGTGTGGAACATTGATTTCTTTTGATAGGTGGTCTTCACCAGCATTGCACCTTCTTTAGCAGACTGAAACACGATGTACTTGTCGGTGGCGCTTTCAAACTTGGCGATAAGGCTGTCGGGCAGTTGTGCACCTTGCACAGGCACTGGCTGCTCTGGCATCACTTGCACGCCTTTCATCTTGCTCACGTCCTGGCCGGCGTTGAGGGCGGCGAGCACTTTGTTCTGTGCGGTCTTGTCGCCTTCCACGGTCACTTGCAGCACCTTGATGGTGTCGAGCAGTTCCTCGCTCTTCACTTTCTGGAACACTGCGTAGTTGTCGTCTTGCTTGAATTCGTGGGTGGCGTTGGCTGCTGCCGACACTGCCCAGCTTGAGAAGGCGGAGTCGCGTAGCTGCTGGCCCATTTGCTTAGCCATGGCGTCGGTGAGCTTTACCTCTTGCACGTTGCTGAACTCGTTGATGCTGCGCAGGCCATCCACGCCCTTGCTCTGCAGGGTGGCGTAAGCCTTGGCATAGAGAGCGTCGGCTGCCTTGATGTCGGCTGCGCTTGGTGCGATGGGCACTGCTATCACGTGGGCGAGCACTGTTTTTTCGCTCACTTTCCACAAGTTCTTGTATTGCTCATACACGGCCTTGATTTCGTCCTGGGTGGGCTCATACTTCTTGTCTTCAAGAGTAGTGTAGTCTTTCTTTGTGAGTTCCACGTCCATCACGTCGTCGTCGTTCTGCATTTCAAGCAGGTCGAGGTCGTTGGCCACGATGGCGTTACCCACAAACATCATTATCTTTTGAGCGCAGATGTTGTGCTCCATTTCGTTCTTGTAGGCGTCCCATTCATCCTTGTTCACGATTTGGTTGATCACCTCGTCTTTGCCCACCACCTTGTCGAGGTCGGAAGGGGCTTGAATGGTTTGTTGGCCAGTGGCTTGCACATATTGCTGTGCCCAGGCGTTGGCGCGCTGGTCTTGGTTAATCATAGCGGTGAGAAGCTCTGTGCCGGCTTCCACGCCATTGTCGTCGCTTTCTTCGTCCACGATGGTTTCAAAGGCCATCTGTCCGAGCACTTGCTGCTGGAGTTCAGCGTTTTCGGTCTTGTTTTGCTGATTCTTCTCCAAGTCTTGTGCGAAATTGAACCGCTGCTGGAATTCCTGGATGCCGATAGTCTTGTTGTCAACTTTTGCTGCGGCACTATCTCTAAAGAGAGAGTCGAGCTTAAAGAGGTCTCCGAGGACGAAGGCAGCCAGTGCGCCGCCCACTACAATCATCAGAAACACAGATCTTTTTCTAATTTTTTCTAATGCTGCCATTATTTGTTGTTTATTGTTTTTATTCTGTTTAACTTATCCGTTCTCAGGCTTTTTGCCAATGAAACACGCAAAGATAGTAATTTTCACTTGAATACACACAATTCCGAGCCAAAAAAAAGCCCCTTCTGTCGTAACACTGTGATGCCTGCGGTGGACGCTATCTTTGGCGGGGGGTGATGAGTGTGCGTTCCACCACGTCGTTGTAGCGAACGCCCCACAGATCGTAGAGGTCGAGCTGGTGGCTCAGCCGGCGAGTGAATCCTTCCCAGTCGTCGGCTTTGCCGGCCCAGGCCTTTTCTGCCAGGGCGGCGATGCGTGGAAACACTTGCAGCTCCACTTTCCATGTGGTGGGGCAGTATTCCGTCCAGCAGCACCCCTCTATACCTATCAGGTTTTGCGAGGCCTGTGCGCTTGCCGTGTCGGGCACGATCTCAAAATCATATACTTTTTTCACGCTCCTTGGCCATCGGCCGGGTGTGGTCTCGGTTTGGGTGGAGTCTTCGCTCGCGGTGAAGTAGAGACCCACGCTTGCGGAATTGATCCATTTTTGCGTGCTGTGGATTCTCGATGGCGGCATTCTGTCCCACGAGTGCCAGTTGTGAAGCACGCTTCTCTCTGTGAGCATGCCTTCGGCGCCACCGCTCCAGCCGAGCATGGTTTTCCCGTGTGAATTGATGATGCGCTGCACATGGTGCATAAAATAGGTTTGGAGTGCATGGGTGTCGGGCAGCCGGTGCGCTGCCATAAACTTTTGCGCAGTGGCAGACTCGTCCCACCACTTTGGCGCGCACTCGTCGCCGCCGGCGTGGATGTATTTTCCGGGGAATAGGTTGCACACCTCATTGAACACGTCGTCGAGGAAGCGGAACACCTCCGGTGTGGGCGCCAACACATTGTTCTGCCTGTTGTAGATACCCCACGTGCGGGCTGTGTGCTTGCTTTCGTTTGGCGTGGTGCTGAACTCGGGGTGGGCAGCCAGCACGGCCATACAGTGGCCGGGGATGTCGATTTCGGGCACCACGGTCACAAATCGCCTTGAGGCGTAGTCGATCACTTCTTTCACCTCGTCTTGTGTGTAGAAGGCCTGATACGGGCGCTTGTGGTATTCGCCGGGAAACAGCCCACGGATTTCGCCATCGCGGTAGCTTCCTTTCTCGGTGAGCTCTGGGTGGCTTTTCAGCTCTATTCGCCAGCCTTGGTCATCGGTGAGATGCCAGTGAAACACGTTGAGCTTGTGGAGCGCAATCCAGTCGATGTATTTCTTCACAAACGACACAGGGAAGAAATGGCGCGCCACGTCGAGGTGCATGCCACGATAGCCAAACCTTGGATAGTCGTTGATTTCCACATAGGGCACATGCGGAATGTCGCCTGCCCGTGTGGGGAGCATCTGCACGAGGGTTGTCACGCCCAAAAAGCACGCCTCTTCGCTCCTTCTTGATCCCGTTATGGTGATGCCGTCGTGGCTTACGGTGAGCCTGTATTGCCCCTCTTTTGCCTTGGTGCCGAAGTCGTCGGGACAGATGCGGATGGCGGCCTCAGCCTTGCTCCTTGTCATGCGCAGCGGTATGCCGAGATATTGATTGCAATAGTCGATGAGGTATTGCGCGGCCAGCGTGGCGCCATCGCCATCGGCGTAGATGCCCATGCCGCGGCTTATTTTGAATGAAGAGTCGGCGCTAACGAAGCGCACGCTTTGAGGCTTTGGCAGAATGGACAGCTGCATGGCCGTTTCTGCAGATGATGATATGGTCATAATTGCCAGCGTTATAAGTATGAGTGGAAGTTTCATGAGCGTGATGCGAAGGTGCTATGTTTGGTGTGGAAAAAGTCAATATAAAGCGGATTGCTGTTTTGCCATTAGCGCCAGTAGTCTGAGCCCGAATTATCGGATAGCTTTACAGACTGCTGGCGCATATTGTTGAATGAAAAACGAGTGTCGTGTGGTGCCTTAGAACACAAGTCCAATGCCGCCCATGATGGTGAGTTTCTGTGCCCCTAAAGAGTAGAGCACGTCCCACTGCTTGTTGAGCAGGTTGGAGGCCTTCACCCACAGGGTGAGGTACTTGTCGAAGCGGTAGCTTGCGCCAGCGTGCAGGTTCATCACATCATTCATATTGATGATGTGGAACACGGGCGCGCCCTCTGTGCTCTCTGCCACCTCGTTCTCCACGGAGTGACGCTTTCCGCGGTATTCAAAGCCGGCGCCTATGGTGAATCCTTTAAAGAGGAAAAGATTCAGGTCGGCGCTCGCCACCATCTTTGCGCGGTCGAGCCCGAGCATATAGCCTTTGTAGCTTTTGCCATATTCAAATTTGTCGTCTTGTGGAGCGTAGGTGAAGGCGAGTTTCACCTCGGCTGCAGATCGCAGCTTCATGTTCAGCGTCGCGCCCGCTTTCCAGCCCTTGCTGTCGCAGTTGAGAAGTTGTGTGCCTGCACCCCATGCGTTTGCCACGCTCTCCAGATTGTCCTTGAAGATTCCGTAGCCAAAAAATGCCTTAGCGGTGACACCGCTGAAAGGCCCGATCTTGAAGCCGGCTTCTGCGTCGATGGGAATAAAGGTGTTGCCGTAGCGGCCATTGGGGTCGAGGTAGCGGTTGATGGCGGCCATGCGGCTGAGCGTGTTGAGCCGCTTTCCGCCCTCGGCATTGGCATAGAGCGATACGCCCGGGGTGAACTCATAAGCGAGCTGCACATTGGGGGCGAGGCGGAATGCGGTGCCGTCGCTGAACGAGAGGTTCACATTCACGCCAAGGCGTGCCAGCAGATTTTGTCCGAAATAGGTGTAGAATGGCGAGAGGGTGACCATTGTGGCGCCGTCGGAAATCTTGTCGAAGGCGTGGTTGGCCATTGTGTTGATTTCGTGGTGGGATCGGTTGAGCACGTCGATTGTAGCATCCAGTCCCACGCTTGAACTTGCCTCGATGCCGTATTTCATGCCGAGAGTGGCCTGGAAATGATGCTCCTTTGCACCTTTCATCCCATTGTAGTAGAAAGGATCGATATAGTGAGCGAGGCCATTGCTCATGAATCCATTGCCGTAGCCGGCATAGTTGTAGGCAGCCCCCACTTTATAGGAGATGTCGTGGAATCTCGACACGTTCACCTTGCCATTCCATGCCCCGTGCACAGTCACGTCGAGCAGCGACTGGTCGTGCCCGAACCAGTAGCTGTTCTTGTCGGAGCTGAAGTTGTCGCCAACGATGTCGTCGGCAGAGAGGCCGTAGTAGTTGAATCGGTCGAAATGCACTTTTGCGCCGAGGCTCAGGTCGCCACCGGTGGTGGCCTTGGTCATGTCTAAGCCTATTGTGTTGTCGCAGAATTTCTGCTTGGCAGAGCTGAGAGGACTGCTGTTGCGGCCCGTCCAGGTGCTGTTGTGCTGCGCCCATGCGTCGAGTTTGAGCGTCTCGTTGTCCACAAGGCGGTAGCCTGCGCTGCCCACGAAATTGAGCTGAGTGCCGGCTCCGGCGTCGAAGTAGCCACGCTGGCTGCTGAAGCGGTGGCTTGTGCGGTAGCCGTAGGGCAGCATCGTGGGAATTTCCACGCTCACGGCGGTGGGCTCGGCCCAGTCGGTGAAGTTGATTTCCGACTTTTCGTTGCCTTTCACGGGCTTCAGCACGCGCGGAAGCGCGCTCTTCTTGGTAGCTTTCTTCACCACCGGCACAAAGTCCTTGGGGAGGGTGATTTCTTTTTGCAGATTGTCTTGTGCCAGTCCAGCCATGGCTGTGAGGGTGGCGGCAAGTATGCTCACATATATTTTTTTCATAATGCTCTGTATATCTCTACTTGTGAATATTGTAGTGCAATAGTGGTATTTCTCTCCACTACGTCTTATTTCTTCTTTTTCGACTTGCCCACCACTTTTGTCACCACTTTTGGCTTGTTGAGCGATTTGAGGCGTGAGTCAATGTCGCTGAAAATGTCTTTCTCCTTGCCTGGATAGTTGTTTTTGAGACTTTCGAGGTACTCGCGTGCGGCGCTGGGCTTGCCTTCCTTCACGAGCACGTCGCTCAGTAGGATGTAGGCGCGTCCTATCCAGTAGGTCTGTGGCGTGCCGGAGTCGAGCAATGCGTCGATGCGGTCTTCGGCGCCCTTATAGTTGCCGCGTTCCATTTCCAGGCGTGCCAGCTCGTAGGCGGCGCGTGCGCCTTGCTCGGTGTTCATGTCGGCAGAGAGCGCTTTCAAGTCGGTTTCGGCAGTGTCGAAGTCCTTTTTGCCAATGTATGCCACGGCGCGTCCGAGTTTCACTTCGTTCACTTCACTGGCGGTGAGCGAAGTGTTTTGCAGCAAGTCGCCGGCAGTGGCAATCACGTCGTCGTAGCGCTTGATGTCGGTGGCGGCGCGCATCAGTCCCATTTGAGCCACCACTTTGCTGTCGTTGTCTTTGGTGCGGCTGATGATTTGCTCATACACCTTGATGGCCTCGTCTTGCTTGCCTTGGCGCACCAGAATGTCGCTCTTCATCACTAAGGCGTCTTCAGCCCAGATAGCGTCTTCTCCATAGGTGAGCGCTTCGTTGATTTGTGCGTAGGCCTGTGTGAGGTTGCCTTTTTCGTAGTGGTAGCGGCCAATATAGTATTTAGCGGATGCCACATAGGCGCCAGTGGGATAGTCTTGCAGATACTTCTCCATTTTCACGATGCTTGGGTGTGTGGCAGTGGCGGCCTTCTCCGCGGCCTCGAAGGTAAGGCGGTCAATATCGCTCACCTCCAGTTTTGGCGCATTTGGCACGGTCTGTATGAATTCCACATATTTGTTGAGCTCGTCACGCTCGGCATATATCGACTTGAGCTCATCGGCGGCAGCCTTGGCCTCCTCGCTGGTGGGCGCATCTTTGATAACGCTCTTGTAGGTGGCGATAGCCTGTTCGGCATTGCCAAGGTTTTTCTGTATCAAAGCCAAGTGCAGCATACCTTGGCGTGCCTCGGCGTGCTTGGGGAATTTCTCGCCAAGCGCCTTGTATTGTGCGGTAGCTTCCTTGATTTTACCCATATCCTCATATGAACGTGCTATTTCGAGCATAGCGGTAGGCACCTTGGTGCTTTCCGGATATTTGGCAATCAGGTCGGTCATCTGCTTGATTTTGCTTGGATAGTCCTTCATCAGCCCTGCCATCATAGCCTTGTCGAACATCGACCCGTCGGCGTCGCCAGTGGTGTTCTCGATGGCCTTTTCGTATTGCCGCTCAGCGTTTTTGAAGTCGCCGGCGTAGTAGTAGGTGTCGGCGATGCGGTCGTAGGTGTCGCTGGTGAGGGTGGAGTCGAGCGTTCCCGACTCAAGAGCGAGCTCGAAATTCTTCCGTGCCTCCTCAAAGTTTTTTTGCTGGTATTGCGCGTAGCCGAGGTTGTAGAGCGCCTTGCCATAGTTGGCGTCGGTCTTGTCGGCCGACTTCACATACTCTTTCAGGTTGGTCACGGTGCTCTCGTAGTCACCGCCTATGTATTGTGTCTCGGCGAGCCACAGGCGGCTCTCGTTCAGGATTTTCTTGTCGTAGTTGCCCACTTTTATGGCTTTCTTCAGATAAGAGGCGGCCTCTTTGCGGTAGCCTTTCTGCATGGCTTGCACACCGAGGTTGTAGAGCACATTCTGCTTAGCCTTCAGGATGGTGGGGCTGGGCTTCTTGATGTTCTCAATGCTGGTGAGCGCGCGCTCATAGTTGTTTGTGGTGTAATAGGCGTGCACCAGGTGCTTCTCCACAGCTTCCTTGTACTTCGACATGGGGAAGTCGTTGAGGAACGTCTCGAAAAGCTCAATGTCGTTACCGAATGGGGTGGTGCTGCCCTTGCTTTGGCACACCGCATAGTTGTAGAAGGCGTTTTCTTTCACCTCCTTGTCGAAGTCCATGCCGGCCGCCTTCTCAAACGCAAGAGCGGCGAGCTTGTTCTCGCCCATTTTCAGGTGGCTCTGTCCCTCATAAAGATAGGCGCTCTGTGCCAGGTCGTCGCCACCGGTGGGCGCGGCAGAAGTAACTTGGGAGAGGTGCTCCACGGCGCTGGCATACTGGGCAGCGTCGTAGTCCATCACGCCAAGTGCGTAGGCTGCCGAGCGCATCACGGGGTCTTGCGTGGTGCTCACATATTGGTTGAGGTGCGTGCGCGCCTTGGTGGCATTGCCCTTGTGGTAGTAGCTTTCGCCCACCAGACGGTGGATTTCGGGTGCGAAATACTCGTTCACCTCGTCGCTCAGCAGGGTTTCACCCATGGCTATCACGCGGTCGTAGTCCTTGTGGTTGAAATCGATTTGGCACATGTAGTACTGGCTCTGGTAGCCCAGCTCGCCGGCGCGGTCAATGTCGGTGAACTTGGCGTAGGCGGCGTCGTAGTGCTTGCCAGCGTAGTCGATGTATGCGTTGTAGAAGCGCGTGGCATTGTCGTAGCGCTTGGTTCCTTTCAGCGTGTCGTAGAGGTAGCGCGCCTCGGCGTATTGCTCCAGTTGCAGGTTGCAGTATGCCATGCGGTAGATGAGGTCTTCGTTGAGGTCGCCGTCGAGCGCTCGCTCGCGCACCTGGCTGTAGGCCGTGAGCGCATCGCCGTAGTCGCCATGGTAGAAGTGCAGGTTGCCAATGCGCATCAGCACATCAGGCATCAGCACTGATGTGGGGTATTGGCTGGTGAAAGCGCGCAGCGAGGCCAGTGCGCCCGCCTCATCGCGCTCAAGCTGGCTCAAGGCCATATAGTAGTCGGCCTGTTCGCGCAGGGTGGCGCTTGCTGGCAGTTCCTTCACGCGCTTCATCTGGTCGATGGCGCCAGTGTAGTTGTGGCTCTCATACATGAGTTTGCCACGCTCGAAGTAGCCTTGTGCGTCGCTGCCCGTGAGCAGCGTCTGTGCTCCCATCAGAGCAGGAACAGCAATGCTGGTAGAAAGTACCACTGTTTTCAGTTTCATCATGCTTTGTATGTTTAAATCCCGCAATTCTCCTGCGGATAACCGCCGCGGCGTTTTGCGGACATAATATTATTCAATAACTATACAATAATGCAAATTTAGTTATTATTCCCAAATTTCAACTATTTGCCCTGTGCTTTTCTTTGCTTGTGCGGGCGTTTTTTTTGACGCGGGCTTTTTCGGGTGGCTGGGTTGAGGGTGAGTTATGGGAAATGTGTTATCTTTGCAGAGGAATGACAAATCAACTGCTTAAACATCTTAACGACAGACAGCGGCAGGCTGTGCAGACCACGGAAGGCCGTGTGCGCATCATAGCCGGCGCCGGATCAGGCAAGACGCGGGTGATAGCCCACCGCTACGCCTATTTGGTGAACGTGCTGGGGGTGGACCCCGGCAACATTCTGTGTATGACTTTCACCAACAAGGCCGCGCAGGAAATGAAGCACCGCATTGCCCGACTTGTGGGCGGAGGCTATGTGAACGACTATGTGTGCACCATACATGGCTTCTGCGTGAAATTCCTGCGCAAGGAAATCTATCGACTTGGCTATCCCAAGACCTTCACTATTCTTGACGATGACGACAAAAAGGCGATGGTGAAACGAGTGATGGAAGCCATGGGCATCGACCGCAAGCTGTCCACCGTGAAAAAGCACCTTGCGGTGGTGAGCGTCACCAAGGGAAAGATGCGCACCGGCTATGTGGACAAATATATGCTTCCTGGAGCGGCTGACGCCAAGCCTGGGGCAGGGCTGCAATTTTTCCACAATTACCTGAAAGAGCAGCTGCGTCTGCTGGCGGTGGATTTCGACGACTTGATATACTTCACGCTGTATATCCTTGAGCATTTTCCCGATGTGCGAGAAAAGTGGCAGGCGGATATCAACTATCTTCAAATCGACGAGGTGCAGGACTGCGATGCCGACGAGTGGCAGCTCTTCACCATCTTGAGTGGCGGACTGGGCAACCTTTGCGTGGTGGGCGACCCCGACCAGGCCATTTACGAGTGGCGTGGATCCTGTCCGCAGCTGTTTGTGGATTTTAAGGCCGACACCGACATTGTGCTCGACCAGAATTACCGCTCCACCCCCGACATTCTTGATGTGGCAAACGCCATCATCGGCCATAACCGCAACCGTGTGCCCAAAAGCCTCTTCACCGAGCGCCCACATGCCGTGAAGGTGGTGCATTACCATGCCGATAGCGAAGCCAAGGAGTGCGAATGGATTGCCAACACCATTGCCCGCGCAGTTGAGAAAGGAAAAGGAAAGTATGGCGAGATTGCCATCTTGTTTCGCGCCGCCTACTTGTCGCGCGGCGTGGAGCAGGAGTTGATAAAAAAGGGGATTCCCTATGTGATGTGGGGCGGTATTCGCTTTTTTGAGCGGAAGGAAATCAAGGACGCGCTGTCGTATCTGCGCCTTGTGGCCAACCTTGACGATGATTTGGCTTTTATGCGCGTGTGCAACGTGCCATCGCGCAAGTTTGGCAAAAAGACGCTCGACTGGCTCACTGCCCATGCGCACCACGATGGTGAACATCTTTTTGCCACACTTGTGGAATACATTTCCGAACCCGAATTGACTCGCACCCGCATGTCTGAGTTTGTGAAGCTGATATCCGATGGCCGCTCACTGATAGAAAAGGGCTGCGGCATAGGAAGCACGCTCGACCAGATGCTCACCAAGAGCGGACTGAAGGAGGAATACCGCAAGGATGAGGACGAGGACCGGCTCGAAAATGTGGTGGAGCTGCTACACAGCATCAAGGAGTATGAGAGTGCCAACCGCCAGGGCGACGACCCCGTGGAGCTTAACGACTATCTGCAAGACATTGCGCTCTACACCAATGCCGACTACCGCTCATCCGACGATGTCGTGAGGCTGATGACCATTCACCAGGCGAAGGGCCTGGAATTTCCGTATGTGTTTGTGATGGGGCTGAATGAGGGCATCTTCCCGAGCCACCGCGCCATTCGCGAAAGGCTGAAGCAGGCCGAGGAAGAGGAGAGGCGGCTGATGTATGTGGCGGTTACACGCGCCGAACGTGAGTTGATTCTCACCGAAAGCGAGGGCTTTAGCGCCGCCAACCAGTGTGGAAAATACCCGTCGCGTTTTCTGATGGAGATTCCTGAGAAGCTCGTGCAACAGAAAGGACGTTTGCGCCCGCAACTGCTTGTCGATGCCAAATTCTTGGTGGATAGCCTGAACGATGAGTTGGGTATTGAGGGCGAGCCCCTCGCTCAAAGCCCTGCCGAAGCGCCACAGGCATCACTGCCCGACGACAAAATCCAAACCGGTGACGCGGTGGAGCATTCTGTGTTTGGCCGTGGGGTGGTGGAGAATGTGAAGCCAAACGGCAGCCTTGAAGTGAAATTCGCAAGTGGTGTGCGCACCCTGCTTCCTCGCGTGCTCACCAAACTCTGCCCGGACCGATAGCTTTCCGGAAATTACGCAGAAAGAGAATGCCGGCACTGAGAAGCGCCACAAAGAAGGCGAGGTAAATGCCAAGCAGCCCCAGGTGCTGTGGCAGTCCAAGCACGAAAATCAAAGGCAGTCCGAGCACCACATAGGCAAGGAAGGCACAGTTCATCATGGGCTTCACTTGCCCTATGCCACGCAGTGCACTTGCAAAAGCTATCTGGGTGGCATCGCCTAACTGATATAGCACCAAGGCCCACAGCAGCCCCGTGGCAATGGCTGCTACTGCAGCATCGCGTGTGAACAGCCCGATGATATGGTTTCCCCAAGTCACAAACACGGTGCATGCCAGTGCTGTGCACACCAGCGTGAGCATATAGCCAGCGTGGGCGGTGCGGCGCACGCCATCCACGTCGCCCACGCCTTTATAGTGGGCAATCTTGATGGCCATTCCTGCGCCGAAGGCGTAGTACACCATAAAGCCGATGCTGCCGAAGATTACTAAAATCTGATAAGCCGCCATAGAGTTGGTGCCAAGCCACCCCACCACAATTCCTGCAAGGGTGAAAATGCCCGTCTCCATTCCTAACTGCATCGACACCGGCATCGACTTTGCCGCCACCTCTCTCACTTGCGCCACTTTCACGCGCGCTTTCGCGAACCCCTCGCAATAGGGGCGGTAACGGGCAGAAAGCAGAATCACGCCAAGGTAGGCCACGCACATCATCACTCGCGAGCCGAGCGTTGACCACCCTGCGCCCATCAATCCCAGTTCTGGAGCGCCGAATTTGCCGTAGATGAGCAGATAGTTGCCTGCGATGTTCGCCACGTTGCCTATGGTGAAAATCCACATGCCGAGCTTGGTGTGGCCTGTGGCATCGGTGAACTGGCGCATCACGTTGGTGCCCACCACGGGCACTAATGATGCCAGCACCAAGAGATAGTAGCCACGGATCAGTGGTAGCAGCTCGGGCGGCTGCCCTATGTGGCCAAGGCAAAAATAGAAAGCCGTCATGCCGCCAAACAGCAGTGCGCCGTAAGCCACGTTGGCGACGGTGGCCATGCGGAGCATAGCGCCAGCCTCTGTTTTCTCTCCTTTTGAGAACAGCACTCCTATCAGCGGCGTGATGCCATAGGAGAAGCCGAGCGAGAGCATGAGCGCCAAGTTGAACACATTGCTCACAAACGATGCCGATGCGAGGGCAGGTGTGGAGTAGTGCCCCACCATGATGGTGTCGGCATACCCTGTGATGATGGTGCCTAATTGCGCCACCATAATGGGCAGGCTTAGCCGGGTGATGTCGGCGTAATGGCTGCGGTATTTTCTCCAGTAGCTGTTCATGGCGGCAAAGTTACAGCTTTTTGCCTAAATTCTTGCTTTTTGCCGATGGATTTGGTAATTTTACGCATCAATAAACCAACCAAGTTACACCTATGGAACTCCAACTTCCCAAGAAATCAAACAGCAGCGAGCGGCCTACGCTCAGCCATGTGCGCCAAGTGACTGTGATTGGTGCCAACGGCAGCGGCAAGACCCGCTTCTGCGACCAATTGATGAGGCAGTGTGGCGACAAGGCTTTCCGCCTGTGCGCTATGCGGGCCTTATTCCCCGACACCGCCACTGACCTGATGCCAGGGTCGATAGCCGATATCTTTAACAAACTTAATGTAGCCAATCCTCTGCTGAAAAGCCTTGCCACCACGGAATTCGACAAGCTGGTGCATATCATGCTCAGTGAGGAATTTTACGACTTGATGCGGTTCAAGGCGCATCTGCTCATGAAGGAGGCGCTCCCTGTGCCCAAAACCAAGCTCGACACCACGGTGAAGATGTGGCAGGAGGTGTTTCCTAAAAACAAGATTCTGCGCGAGAACGGTAAACTGGTGTTTTCCAACGAGGGCAATCCCGATCGCTACTCGGCATTCCGCCTGAGCGACGGCGAGAAGGCGGTGCTTTACTACATCGGCGCCGTGCAGTATGCGCCGTCCGATGCTGTGGTGCTGGTCGATGACCCGGAGACGTTTATCCACAGCTCTATCATGACCACGCTGTGGAATGTGATAGAGGAGATACGCCCTGATTGCACTTTCGTGTATAACACACACAATCTCGACTTTGCCTCGTCGCGCATCGACAATCACTGCATTTGGGTGAGGAGTTTCGACCCTTCCGCTCTATCCTGGGACTATGAGGTGATGAACTCAAGCGGCCATCTCAGCGAGGGCATCTATCTGGATATTTTAGGAAGCAGGAAGCCTGTGCTGTTTATTGAGGGCGACGACACCCACAGCATCGACGGCAAGCTTTATCCGCTCATTTTTCAGGAATATATGGTGAAGCCCCTTGGTAGCTGCAACAAGGTGATAGAGAGTGTGCGCGCATTCAACGACCTTCAGGCGTTTCACCATCTCAACAGCTGGGGCATCGTGGACCGCGACCGCCGCGACGGCAAGGAGGTGGAGTATCTTCGCACAAAGAAAATTCTTGTTCCTAATGTGGCTGAGGTGGAAAACATTTTGCTGCTTGAGGGCGTGATCAAGGCTGTGGCGCGCCATCGAAAAAGAAATGCCGATGAGGTGTTTGTGCGCGTGAAGCGCTCTGTGCTGCGGATGTTCTCATCCGAACTGAGGCAGCAGGCGCTTCAGCATGTGCGCCACCGCGTAAAGCATGATGTGGAGGTGAGAATCGACAAGCGGTTCACCAATATCGGCGCGCTTGAGGAGCACATGGCCGACCTGGTGAAGGAGATTGACCCTCGGTCCATCTATGAGACCCTGTGCCGTCAGTTCCATGGCTATATTCAAGATGGCGACTATGCGCAAGTGCTGCGGGTGTTTAACCAAAAGAATATGCTGCCCGACTGCAATGTGGCTTCACTGCTGGGGCTCCCCGACAAGAAAGCCTATATACAGGCGGTGCTGGGCATACTGAAATCGGGTGGACCCGACGCCGAGGCTATCCGCTCCACCATCAAATCCTGCTTCGGCCTCACTGCCGACCAAGCGCAATAACTCCATATCGGGGTGGACAACAGTAAGGGCTCGGCATGCGGCGTTCGCCTGGGCACACCTGAGTCATTCGGTGAACTATATAATCACCTTCTCTGGTGATGGTTTATTGTGTAGGGAAAGAGTAAGAGCCATTCTCACGAATGGCTCTTACCCTGCTTGTTATATATTACGAATTATTCTATTACTTTGCTTTCGTTTGTTTAGTTTTGACTTATTCAATCACTCGGCATGCGCCCATGTAGCGAACCATGTAGTAGCTTTCGGAAGAGTGGCTCTCACGCACGCCACGACTTGCGGCATGGATGAATTTGAAAGTGCCGTTGCCGTTGTTGGCTTCTGTCACGATGCCCACATGCCCGATTCTGCTGCCTCTTGCGCGGCCGTTGAAAAACACGAGGTCGCCAGGTTTCAACTCGTTGCGGCTAACGCTGCGCCCGTTGTTCACCTGTCCGCGTGATGTGCGGTCTAAATTGTAGCCAAACTGGGCGAACACATAGCTGGTGAAGCCAGAGCAGTCAAATGCGCCAGGGCGTGAGGCTCCACTCACATAGGGTGTGCCACGGAACGAGAACGCGAGTTTGAGTAGCGACTCCACTTTTTGACTCTGGTAATTGATGCCTGCGTTGGCCATCTGCTCTTCAACGGTGCCCCTGTGGTGGCTCTTATGGCTTTTGTCGAGGCGCTGTGCGTTCATCGCAAAGCACATCACAGCCATTACTGCGGCTACGAGGACTCGTGTGAATGTGTGATTGTATGTATGATTGTTTGTCATTAAAAATCCGTTTTTTTGAGAGGGGTTTTTATCTTTTCGCATAACAAAGTTACGAAAACCATTTTTTGAGCGCAAATTTGTGAAACACTCTTAAACATTTACTTTTGTGAACTTACAAAGTGGTTTTTTCTGCGTAAATATACCGCTCACACCCGTCTGAGCCTACAATTTGCTATTCTCACCTGTGAATTGCGGAACTTTGAAAAATGAAAAACTTTACACATTTTAACAAATAAACACACCTGTAAACGCAAATGTTTACGCATTTTTGCACATATATTGGCGTTTGTGCAACGGATGGCGCCTTGCAATGCACCTTGCAATGTAGCGCATTTGCGTGGAATTATAAGTTAGGTTTCAAGAAAAAGCATTAAATTTGCCGTGTAATGGATACACTATCTACAAACTCACTCACCTTAGTGCTGGTCACCATGCTATTGTCGGCTTTTTTCGCTGGCATGGAGATTGCTTTCGTTTCGGCTAACAAGGTGAGAATGGAGATCGACACACAGAAGGGCGGACTGGTCAACCGCATCATCAATATGTTTTACAGCCACAGCGATATGTTCATATCCTCAATGCTTGTGGGCAACAACGTGGTGAATGTGGTTTACAGTATGGCTATGGCCGATTTGATAGGCGGTCCCATCAACAGAATGCTCGGCGGCAATGAGTTTTTGCAGTTGCTGCTCGTGACCGTTATCGGCACCGTCATCATTCTCATCACCGGCGAGTTTCTGCCGAAAGCGGTGTTCCGCATCAATCCCAACGCTTCGCTGCGAATGTTTTCCCTTCCGCTGTTTGCGCTCTACTGCATTCTCTATCCGCTGTCGCGCTTTACCGAAATCCTGTCGCAACTGCTGATGCGCCTTTTCGGCATTAAGATTGACCGGGCCAAGATGGACCGCCTCACTGTGGAGGACCTCGACGCTTATCTGCAAGAGACCATCGACAAGCGCGAGGACGAGAATGAGGAGGTGGACCGCGAAGTGAAAATATTTGAGAATGCGCTCGACTTCAGCGACACGCACCTGCGCGACTGTATGGTGCCGCGCAACGAGATTGTGGCGGTGGACATCAATGAAACCGACCGCGACGGGCTGGTGCAGATTTTCTCTAAAACGGGCTTGAGCAAATTAGTGGTGTATCACGACGATATTGACAATGTGCTTGGCTTTATTTCGGTGAGCGAACTCTTTGTGACCGACGTGAACTGGAAGGACCAGATGAAGCCTGTGCTGTTCGCTCCTGAGACGATGCTCGCGAAAAACATGATGCAGAGTCTGCTGAAGGAGCACCGCTCGATGGCTATCGTGGTGGATGAGTTTGGCGGAACAAGCGGGTTGGTGACGCTCGAAGACCTTGTGGAGGAGATTTTTGGCGACATTCAGGACGAGCACGACCGTAACCACCTTGTGGCTCGCAAGCTCAGCGACACCACTTACGAGTTCTCTGGGCGTATGGAAATAGAGGAAATCAACGACACTTACCATCTCGACATACCAGAGAGCGACGACTATCAGACCATTGCCGGACTGCTGTTCACCCATTTAGGTGCTATTCCTAATGAGGGCGAGACCATTGACTTCGATGGCTTCAAGGTGACTGTGGTGAAGAAGAATGGCGCGCGCGTGGAACTGGTGCGGGTGAATATTAGAAATTAGACTTAATATAAATCATCTTTTTTCAAGGAAAGGAGAAGATATGCAGAAAATAGAATTGCAGGGCACGCTCCCTGCCGTGTTTGCCGGACGCGAGGAGGACAATAGCGAGGTGTGGCTTCGCAACGTGACGTTTGAGCGCGGAAAGCATTACCTGATATCGGCAGAAAGCGGCACGGGCAAGTCGAGCCTGTGCAGCTACATCTACGGCTACCGCGTCGATTATTCTGGCGAAATGCGCTTCGACGGCACCGACATTCGCACGCTCTCTGTGCAGCAGTGGTGCGAGGTGCGCAAGCGCCACATCGCCTATTTGCCACAGGATATGCGCCTGTTTCCAGAGCTTACGGCTATGGAGAACATACAGCTAAAAAATAGGCTCACAAATTTCAAGACAGAGAAGGAGATTACTGCTTACTTTGAGCAGCTCGGCATTCCGGAGAAGGTGAACAGCCCGGTGGGCAAACTGTCGATTGGACAGCAGCAGCGTGTGGCCATTATCCGCGCCCTGTGCCAGCCTGCCGACTTTATTTTGCTTGATGAACCGGTGAGTCATCTCGATGCCGCCAACAATGCCATCGTGGCGCAGATGGTGACTGAGGAGGCTGCCCGGCAAGGAGCTGGCGTGATCAGCACCAGTGTGGGCAACAATGTGAAAATTACCGTTGACAAGGAGTTGAAGCTATGAAAAAAGGATTGATGTGGAAATTGCTGCGCCAGCACATCAGTAAGACGCAGCTGATAGGTTTTTCGGTGGCTAATCTTATTGGCCTTACCATTGTCATACTTGCTGTGCAGTTCTACAGCGATGTGCTGCCGGTGTTTAACGACCAGGAGAGCTTCATCAGCAAGGATTATCTCATCATTTCGCGTAACCTCACCAGCGCTGGTGCGGTAATGGGTGGCACATCGGAGTTCTCCGATGCCGATCTCGCCGACATTAAGGCGCAGCCGTGGTGCCGCAAGGTGGCTCCATTTGTTAATAGCGAGTTTGGCATCACCGCCAGCATCGGTGTGGATGCCACGCACGCCATGCGCACGCAGTTCTTCTTTGAGAGCATACCGAGCGAGTTTATCGATGTGGACACTTCATGGAAGTTCGACCCAAACAATCCCACTGTGCCCGTGATTATGAGCCGCGACTATCTATCGCTCTACAATTTCGGGTTTGCGGCAGCCCAAGGTATGCCTAAAATCAGCGAGGGCGAGGCTTCGAGCGTGCCGCTGATGTTCAACCTCTCGGGCAATGGCTTGCGCGACGATGTGCGCGGGCACATTGTGGGCTTCAGTAATCGGCTCAACACCATTATCGTGCCAGAGGAGTTTATGACGTGGGCCAACAAAAAGTACGGGCAGGGGGGCAAGCTAAAGCCTCTGCGCCTTATCATTGAAGTGAATCGCCCTGGCGACCCGAAGATTCAGCAATATATGGACGAGCATAGCTACAACATAGCCGGCGACAAGACCAACTCGGGCAAAACCTACTACTTCCTCACCGTGATTGTGACAATTGTGGTGGTGGTGGGCGTGCTCATCAGCCTGCTTTCGTTTTTTGTGCTGATGCTCAGCGTCTATCTGTTGCTGCAAAAAAACACCAAGAAGCTGCAAGACCTGCTGATGCTGGGCTATTCACCATTGGAGGTGTCGCGGCCCTATATCAAGATGGTGCTTTATATCAATGCCGCCGTGCTGGTGCTGTCGCTGGTGCTAATGTTTACAGCCCGAGCCTCGTATATGGTGATGCTCAGTGGACTGGGCACTAAAGGCGGATCGGTCGTAGCCTCGATAGTGGTGGCAGTGGTGATTATGGTGGCCATTACCACAGGCAATGTGATAGCCATTCGTCGCAAAATCCAGTTGCTCTGGATTCAAGACTGATATCGCAGCGGTGAGATAAGCTGTTTGAATTTCCATTCCCATAAGTTTATGGCCTATTTCCCCAAAAGGAATAGCTTCCGTAAAACAGGGGGGATTCAAACAGTTTTTTTGTTCGTTACCGCTTCCTTCTGATAATAATGCGGTCATGTGACGGTAGTTGAGTACCTTGATTTCGCCAGATGTGTTTTCGTAATCGCCATCATAGACTACAGCCTTTTTCGATACATTTTCTCCCACAAGCGAAGTCATTTTTCGAAGCGGTTTTTCAAAAGAGGAATGATAGGTCATGCTTGATTTGATTTCAATTCCTTTTAAGCCATTCTTTTCCTCCATCACCAAGTCTATCTCGTTTTGGTTGGAATCGCGGTAAAAGCATAAATTATTGGTCTTGGCACGATTAAACCGGTATTTTAGAGCTTCATTCACGATTAAGTTCTCAAATAGTGCACCTCTCATAGCGTGACTTTCCAGTTCTTTCTCCGATTCAATGTCTAAAAGATGGCACGCCAGTCCTGTGTCGCAGAAGTAAACTTTGGGCGACTTTAGTAGGCGTTTGGTGGTATTGCGGAAATAGGGCTGAAGTCTGAAAATGATATATGATGACTCTAATACAGAAAGCCACTCTGATATGGTGTGTGAGCTTACGCCTATCTCTGTAGCCACCTGTGATGCCTTGAATATTTGACCAATACGCCCTGCTCACACCTTTAAAAACAAGTTGAATTGCATAATGTTTCTTACGCTGATCAAATTTTTGACATCTCTTTCCAGATAGGTTCGGACATAAGAAGGGTACATGAATTTTGCGGGACGCTCTCCCGACTGTACGGATGGATAAAGACCGGTAAATAGTAAGTGGTTGGTGGTTACGATTTCCGTTTTTTCTGCAATTTCTTCTAACGGCAAGGGGAGCAAATCAATAATGAATGCCCTGCCAGCAAGTGATTGTTTCACAGACCGAAGTATGCTGAAGTTTGCACTACCTGATAACACATACCTGCGGTTGGGCTGGTCATCTACAATACCCTGCATATATGAAAGCAACTGTGGCACATTTTGCACCTCATCAATCACCATACCATTGTTCTGTGGTTGCAAAAAACGTTTGGGGTCGTCTGATGCTTCTTCTCTCACATCATAGTCCTCAAGAGTGTAATGTATATAGTCGGGAAATAGATGTTTGATAAGCGTGCTTTTTCCCGATTGGCGAGGCCCCGTTACTATGATTACAGGAAAATATTGTGACGCTTCTAAAATGATGCCTTCTACTTTTCTATTAATATAATGATTCATTTTATGCAAATTTGAAGTTGTACTGCAAATTTGCATAGTTTCTCGCGGATTTCGCCGAGCTCATGGATTGTGGGGCTTAGTGTGGGCGGAAGCGTGAATCGTCGATTGGGAATATGCCTTGCACACGGCGCACCACGTAGCGCTGGTCGTTGTCCCAATATTCGTAGCCGTAGCCTTCAATCACGCGCCCGCTGCCCTCGATGTGGATGAACGTGTCGCCGTAGGTGCGGTGTGTCTTCGTGTTGTAGAACATCTGGTTGGTTTCCACTTTGTCGCCACTGGTGCGTGTGATGCGCACATTGTCCATGCAGTTCACCACTGTGCTGTTCTCGTCGTAGTACATGCGGTCGCAGAGAATGCGGTCGCCGCTGCGCATGGTGAGGCGCACGTTTCCTATCGCGCTCCAAATGCGCTTGTTCATGTCGTAGTAGCCCGAGTCGCAAATCAGCGAGGCGGTGTTGTGGTATTTGTCGTCGAGTTCGTCAGCCACAAGCCCGTTTGGAAAAGTCCAGTGAGGCACCCTTGCCTCGCTGAAAATATTCCAGAGCTTGGTGGTGATGCGGTAGCGTGTGCGTCCGGAGTCGCTCACGATGGTCTGCACATCGTGTGTGCACATGGTGGGCACTTTCTCAGGGTCGGGTGGCGGAGGCGTTTTTTTCTGCTTCTCCTCGCCGCACGAGGTCACACTCCATGCCGTGAGAGAGAGCAGGAGTGCGGGCAATATCATTCTCGCTATCTGCATGAGGAGAGAGAAATGTTTGAAATAAGTACCCTTACGGGAATTAGCGAATCTTGTTTTTCCAGAACCACATTTCATTGAAGGTGACGCTGAAAGTGATGTTGAGGTAGTCCTCCTTGATGAGGCATGTGGGCGACGACACTCGGTGCTTCCACTCGAAGCCGAGGTTCACGAGCGATTTGCTGCCCAATGCAGGGAAACCGAAGCCGCAGGTCACGCCATAGTCGCGCACATTGTTGCCCAGCACGTTCATGTAGTCGTGGTTATAGTAAGCGCCCAGGCGGTAGTTCATTCGCTTCAGGTAGCCACCACGGTCGTCGGGCACGTATTGAAGTCCGAGTCCCACTTTCCATCGGTTGTCGAATTTCACCTGCGCTGGCTCAAATCCGGTCATCGTCGTGTATTTAGCTTTAGCCCAGTCTTGGTAGGTGAAGTCGATTTCGGCAAGCAACTTTGTGCCGTGGCTGTAGCTCAGACCCACGCCGAAGGTGTTGGGTTGCTCATAGTTGCCTTTCATCTTTCTCTGGTAGGCGGTGTCGATTTTCGTGTCGCTTGTGGCATCGTAGAAAGTGCCGAGCGTGTTGCCACGGAAAGTCTTCTTTGGGGTGTAGGTGGCACCCACCACCAGGCGGTTCTTGCGGTTGATGTCGTAGGCGTACTGTGCGCCGATGTGCACATTCCAGTCGCGCACTTCCATTGTGCGGTAGAAAAGAGAGGTGGACGAGCCCACAATGGCAGTGGTGTGCTCAAGCGTGCCAAACATATAGGAGAAGTTGGCGCCCACAGAAAGCCCCTTTAGCGGGCTCCATGCACCACCGAGGTAAAGCTCGCTGATAGAGCCATTTCCAGAGCGGTTCTCTGAGCCGTTCTCCAAATCAGAGTTGAAGGAATAGCTTACAGACGAGTAGGGCACGAAGCCAAACGAGGCGCCCACGTTTTTAGCTACGCGGAACACACCGCTCAGGTAGTCGAGGCCGCCACTGAAGGTGCTGCCTTTAGTGCCGCCCTCCTTGCTCCATATTTGGCTCAGGTCCACACCCACGTCCCAGAGGAAGGTGAGCGAGTCGGTGGCCGCATACGATGCGGGGTTCTTGGTGTTCACAGCCCTGCCGCCCTGCATAGCGTAGCCCACACCGCCCATGTGCCGCTGAATGCCAGTGGCATTGTCGCCGAGCGTGCCGTAGCCTATGCGGGAATAAGGGGTGGTGGTCACTTGTGCCGATGCTTGGAATGCTCCGGCCACTGCCACTGCGAGGGTGGCGATGATATATCTGTAATTCTTCATTCTATCGTGATATAAATGATGAAAATTCCGTGAGGCGCTTGGTGCATCTCCTCTCAGAAGCGAAGAGAAGCCACGCCATAGAGTGCAAAATTAGTAAATCCTTATTAATTAAGACGCTGTTTTGAATATATTTAATATTTTTTATTATGGGAGCTTACGATTTGGCGTCGTTTTCCTTGTCCCAGTAATAGGTGCGGCGAGGGTTGCGAGGAAACCACCCCTTGTGCACCCGCTCCTGCTGCTCGAAGATTTCGAGGATGCTCCAGAAGCAAGAGAAAGAGGTCACGCCCAGCACTGCCTGAAGCAGAATGTTGTCCACTATCAGTGCTGCGGCTCCACACACGATGCCCGCCACGAGAAAAAGCCACCAAATCTTCACCCCGAAGTAGTATTCGCCTTTTATCACGAGCGGGTGAAACAGGCCAATGCACAAAAATGCGCATAGGCCTATGGTGAGCCCCAACAGGTGGTGGTCGGTAAGAAATTCCATCATAATGTAAAAGTTGCATAATGAGCAGAATCCAGCCCATGTGTAGGGGGCTGGCTTACTGCTGAAATTCAGTGATTAATTGTTTACTGGGCGAGGATTTTGTTGATGAGGGCAGTCACGTCGGTCACATTCACCACGCCGTCGCCATCCATGTCGGCTGTGATCTTGCAGAACGTTGCTGACTGTGCACCCAGCACAGCGTTGATCATTTCTGTCACATCGGTCACGTTGAGCTGTCCGTCCACATTCACGTCGCCAAGGTCGGCATCCACTTGTTGGTCCACCATGTCGAGGCTAAACGCCATGGGGCGCTGGAACGTTTTGTAGTGCACTTGGCCAAAGCGGTCTGTGACTTTGATGGTGATGGGGAGGTTGGAGGTGGTGGCAAAGCTGCGGAACATGTGCTGGTTCTGGATGGTGGCAAAACCGGTGTTGATTGATTTTGCGTTCTTGTAGCGGTTCACATCAAAAGCGAGCACATGGTAAGGGTCGTATTCATTGAGGCGGGTTGGCACCAGTTTGATGTCGGTGCCCTCAGTTATCTCCACCTTCCAGTCGGTGTCGTAGTTAAACACATTAACGAGGATAGAGTTGGCGCGATAGTCAGAAAAGTTTGGCACAACCGTGGCGCCATACTGCTTCACCACGGCTTTGGCGTTGGCATCGGTGCTCATGAATTCTTTCACCTTGTTCATGTCGTAGCCACGTATCTGGCTGTCGCCACTGCCGGTGATGGAGCGGTATTTCCACTTAAGGTCGGTGCCGTTCACTTCCCAGAAGCTGTAGCCTGCTGGGGAGCCATCCTGACACACCTGGTATTTCACATTTTTGCCGTTGGTGACACCGGTCCACCACCAAGTGGCGCAAATTGAGGCGATGTTGTGCTCCGTCATATTGGAGTATGCCGAAGGGTGGGCTGTGAAATTATAGTGGGTATGTCCGCTCACGAAATGCACATTCTTGTATGGCTTCAGGATTGTGGCGAGGGAGGAGTAGTTGTCGGAAGCGCCGTATGCCGTAAAGGTGAACGATGACAGGCGGAATGTGGGAATATGCTGGCACACGATCACAGGCGTGTTCACGTCCACCTTCTCCAGGTCTTTTTTAAGCCAGTCGAGTTGGTATTGCTCCACGCGGTCGGCGTAGTTGCGTGAGCCCACCACTCCCTTGCTGTATGATCCGCCTGTGTCCTGGTTTTTGTAGAAAATGTTGTCGAGCACCACGTAGTGGGTCTTGCCGATGTTGAAAGAATAGTAGTTAGGGCTCACTATCTCGCGCCAAGGCTGGCTCGACTTGAAGTCGGTGGTGGCACCCTTGTCGGCTGAAGTGTAAGCCACACCGGGGTCGTTGTCGTGGTTGCCGATCACAGGGAAAAGTATGATAGGGTAGCCGTAGCTCTTTTGGTCGGTCATGAAGTTGTTCAGGTTGTAGGAGTTGGAATACCAGTAGTTGTCCCAGGTGAGGTCGCCGAGAATGATGGAGTAGATGCGCTTACCGGCCGCCTGCGCATTGGCCTTCTCCTGCTTCAGCGATGATATGTAGCTTTGGCGGTACATCGTTTGGTCGGAGTTGCGCTTGGCAATGTGGGAGTCGGCGGCAATCACCATCAGATAGTCGTCGTTGTCCACCTTTTTGAGCACGAAGTTGTGGGTCTCGGCGGTATTGACGTCGGCAGAAGTGAGCTTTTCCCAGAATTTAGGGATGAAGTTGTACGACGTGCTTGGCTCGTAACCGCTTGGAAGCGTGTAGAACACATACCCGTTCTTTTTCTGGCTGGTGAAGCTGTAGTTGCCGTTGGCGTCGGTGTATGTCACCACATAGCCGTCGCTCACGGGCACATTCGCCACGCCCGCGCCGTCGCATGTGATGCGGCCGCTGATGTTTTGCGCATCGCTTGTCATGGCTGCGCCAAAGGCGATGACAGCAAAAGCTAATTTCTTGAAATTATTCATTATTTTGTTGTTAGTGGTTTTTATTATCGTTGTTGCTTTCTTTCTTCATCTCGTGGTCGTAAACGAGCATACAGTAGATTTGCATCACAGCTCCGGCCATTAGGAATGCCAGCCAGTCGGTGGATCTCCCGGTGGGGGCGAACACGAGCAGATAGGCCGACACGCAATAGAGCAGCGCGGATATTTTGCCCATGCGCACGAGGCGGCGCACACGTAGGTTCGTGCCGCTGTATCGCTCGGTGAGCCGCTCAGCAAGGGCGAGAACGGCGCCGAAGGCGAAAATCCATTTCGATCCAGTCCAGTAGATATTCAGCAGTGGCAGCAAGGCCGTCACCACCATGACGACCATGGCAGCCGACAGCATGATGTATTGCGCCTTTTGCTTTCCTTTGTCTGATAACATGAGATTCTATTTTGCTTGTATTTTTTAGTTTTTTATATGAATGACCACGAAGATGTGGGGGCGGGTACGTTTTATGGAATGTCGGTGATATACACGTCCTCATTGAGCCGCTTCATACCGTATTTCTCGCGTGCTATGCGCTCAAGCGACACCTTGTCGGTGTTGAGCTCACGCGTCTTTTCCTCATAGATGGCAGTGGTGTCGCGGTTGGCCTTGATTTCTGACTTCAGCTCCTTGATTTCCTTTTTCAGCTCCACCACTTTCATAAAGTTGTTGGGGCCCATGAAGAAAAGCAGTGCAATGGTGACGATCGACACCGCCAAGGTGAAGCTCATCCACCTCGGAACCCATGCAGGGCGCTCTATGTTTTTGCCAAATATCTTCATCTTCGTTAGTCTTTTAGTAGGTCGGGGCGGAGCTGGCGTGTGCGCTCGAGCGCCTGCTGCATTTTCCACTCCTCAATTTTTGCCTGATTGCCGCTCAGCAGTATTTCAGGCACTTTCCAACCCTTGTAGTCGGCGGGGCGGGTATAGACTGGCGCTTCAAGCAGATTGTCTTGAAACGAGTCGCTGAGCGCGCTTTGCTCGTCGCCGATGGCGCCGGGGATAAGGCGCACAATGGCGTCGGCAATCACCGCTGCCGGCAGTTCGCCGCCGGTGAGCACGTAATTGCCAATGGATATTTCCTTGGTGACCAGGTGCTCGCGTATGCGGTAGTCCACGCCCTTGTAGTGGCCGCACAGAATGATGAGATTCTCGGCGAGCGACAGCGTGTTGGCCATGGGCTGGTCCAGAATGTCGCCGTCGGGCGAAGTGAATATCACCTCGTCGTAGTTCCGTTCGCTTTTCAGCTGCTCAATGCAGCGGTCCACCGGCTCCACCTGCATCACCATGCCAGCCTCGCCGCTGAAGGGGTAGTCGTCCACCTTCCTGTGCTTGCGTAGCGACCAGTCTCGCAGGTTGTGCACATGTATTTCTACGAGGCCCTTGTCCTGGGCGCGCTGCAGAATGGAGCAGTGCAGTGGCGACTCCAGCATTTCGGGCATGACAGAAAGTATGTCTATTCTCATTTTGTTTGGCGTGGATAAGTTTGATGTCTGTTGTTTAAATGAAAAATTGAATCACTGGTGCGGTGTGCCTTGCACTATATGGCGTTGATGCCGCTGTCATGGATGAAAGCCGTAAGTGCCTTTCCTCCGTCGAGCGATGGTGAGAATTGGGTGAGCACCCTCAGGCGGTCGGCACCCACGATGGGCAGCAAGTCGCGGAGCGTGTTGAGCACGCACACGTTGCCTGCGATGCCGCACACGTCCACCTGGTCATACTGGTTGTCCTCGTCGGGAATTTGGCTGTTGTCGAGCGTGTACTCGAAAAATTCGCGCGCACCGCTGTTTTGCACGATGGAATACTCCTCGCGATGCTGCAAGTCGCCTTTTTGCAGAAACATGGTCTCGGTCTCGCTCTGGTAGAGCGCCTCAAGAAGCGGCCAGTAGGTGGCAGCCCCCTCGCTGTTCTGCACGCAGTGCATAGGCCACGGTCCGCCACAAGTGGCGAAAGAGCAGTGGTTGTAGGGGTGCCAGTCGTTGGTCACCACCATCAGCGCGTAGTCACCGCCATGCTCCTTGACGTATTTCGCCAGGCTGTCCATTGCGGCCGCCGCTCCTGGCACTGGAAGCGAGCCGCTTATAAAGTCGATTTGTGGGTCCACCACAATCAGCATCTTTCTTTTGCCCATAGCAATTCTAATTTATCACAAAATTACTCAAAATATCACTATCGGCAAAATGCCGTGATTTCGTTTTTCGCGCACAGGCAAAAAAATAAGGCATACAAAAAGGGCTGTGCCAGAAAAAGTGTGAGGCACAGCCCATGGCTTGTGAGCAATAGATGCTCTATTTTTTTCTATAATTGCTGTTGAGGCACGCAGTTTATTTGCGGACCACCACTTTGTAGGCGAGGCGGCCGGCTTTCACCACATACACGCCTGGCGCGAGGCTCACTGCGCTGCCGCTGTGTGCGTAGGCCACGATGCGCCCTTGCAGGTCGAAAACGGCAGCCTGGTCGGCGCCTTCCACCACGATGCCTTCTGCGGTGGCCTTCACGCTCACGCCGCCATTGTTGGCGTCGAGGTCGGTGATGCCCGACACGATAGCGCCAGTAGGCTCTGTTGGCAGCGATTCACCGCTTGCATATACAGCGGTGATGAAGTATTGCGCATTGGGGTCGGTAGCGTCGGTCACCACGAATGAGGTCTGCTCGGGGGCGATTACCTCAGTGTTGACGCGTCGCACGCCGTCTTCATACACGTTGTAGCCCATCAGTGGATTGGCGTTTGCTTCGGTGATGCGCACATTGTCGAGCCACAAGGCACTGGTGTAGGCTATCTTGGAGATGAAGTGGATGGCCACGCGCTTAGCCTCGGCAGGAATGCCCGTGATGCTGATAGGCACAAAGGTCTCGGAATTGATAAACTGTCCGTAAGTGAGGCTTGATGTGAGCGTCTGCACTTTGTGGGTGAAGGTTGCCAGAGGGTTGGCTGCGTCGAATTCATCATCGGTGGAGTAGAGAATCTCCATGGTGTAGTAGTATGAGCTGCTGGTGAATTTCCTTGTGGCCACAAGGAAAGAGAGGTTCATTGTGGCGCCCTCTTTGCAGTCAAGGGCAGGAGAAATCAGCCAGTCGTTCTGCTGCTTGTTGGCACCGAGGGTGAGGCCAATCACATTGTTGCCGTCGGCACCCTTAGGGGTGGATGGCTTGTTGATGACCTTGAAGGCGCTGCCTGAAGCCATGTAGTAGTTTTCGCCTGCAGCCTCATCGAGGTCAAGGCTTGTGAATCCGTCGAACGGACCAGCATAGTCATTGTCGTAGCCCTCAAATGATGTGCCCACGTTCACAGGAGTATGGGTTACACCAGCGGCATTCCACTTCACTTCCACAGAGCCATCGGCAAGGCGTGAGGCTGACGGGTGCGATGGTGCAGCCTCTTCCACGAAGTTCACGTTCACTACTGCGGCGGCAGAGGTGTTGTTGGCAAGGTTCTCGTCGCCTTCGTAATTCACTTTGAGAGCGAAGGAGTAGGCATTGGCGGCCTTGGCTTCAATAGCGCTCACAGGCACCTTCACTTTTACCTCGGCAGATCCAAACGCCGGAATGTCCACAGTGGCGGGCAGCGTCACGGCAGTGGGGTAGTCGGTGACCAGCTCATAGGAGTAGTCGCTGGCGCTGACGGCCTTTGCGCTGTTGTTGTTGATGGAGAAGGTGAGGTCGATGTCGTTGCCCGAATATACCGATGCGGGAGCGATGGGCGATGCGGATTCCAGGTCTTTGTCTGCAGGCACGAAGATGCGCACCTTGTCGATCACGGTGTTCTGGTTGTAGTTGCTCACTGCCACAAGTGCCACGCGGAAGGTGTTGCAGCCTTCGGTGATAGCTGAGCCAATAGGGAACGACACTTTTTCCCAGTCTAATGGGGTGCCTTTCAGTGTGACTACGGCATCGGGCACATCGGTCCATTCGCCATCGTCGCACGACACTTGAATCTTAATCTGGTCGTTGCCAGTGGTGCGGAACACATGGAATTCAATGATTGGGGCGCTGCCGGCAATGTTCTTGATAGGAGCAGTGGCAAGGCGTGCCGAGCTGCCACGGGTTGCCGACCACGAATTATAGAAGGCGAATCCGCCATCGTGGTCGTAGGCCTCAGCCACGATGGGCTTTTGGGTGCTTGTTGATGCCACTGCTGTCCAGTTGAAGCGGCCTGAGATGGTTTCGGCGGTCCACATCTTGCCGAACGATGCGCCGGCGAAAGAGTCGGAGAATGGAAGCGTTACGTAGCCCACATTGTAGGTGCCTGATTTCGCTTCTTCAGAGCTCTCGCCATTCATCATGGCCACCACGGCGTATTGCAGTGAGTGGAGGTCGGTGGAGGCGTAATTGTCGGTGTAGGTGGTGGCGGTGCAGGCGTCTGCGATTACGGTAGGCTCGCCATCCACGATGCGCGAAATTTTATAGGTGAGCGCAGAGGGGTCGATGAGCGCACCATGCACACCCTTTGTGGGTGCTGTCCATGAAAGCGAGTAGGTGTTTTCGGCTTTGCTCACTTTGAGCTCAGCGACAGGGCTTGGCGTTTCCTTGCCCACATAAGTGGAGACAGATGCACGGCTGCTCACGTTGCCGTCGTGCTCCACTTCCACAGCGTAGGTCACGTTGCCGGTTGGGGCGGCGTTGTCGGTGTAGGTCACATATTCTCCGGCATCGCCACGGCCAGCCTTCACAGCAGTTTCACCGCCATCGCGATAGATACGGTATTTCACCGTTCCGTCGAGCGGATGGCCGCTGATGGTGGCGGAGGGGAGGGTGAATGCCACAGTGGCAGAGGCGGAGCCGTCGGAGGCGGGCATCACGGCGAGGTCTGTCACAGCGGCAGGCACATTCGATGAGCCTATCTCCACCACCTTGGTGTTGTAGAGATACATGCCGTTGGTCTCACCCAAGAAGTAGATTTTATACTGTCCGTCGGCATCGACGTGGAATTCCACCGTCTTCTGTTCTGCATTGGCTTTAGAGGCGTAAGGAATATTGTCGAATTTTCCCAGCACGGTGTAGGTGCTCACATCGCTGCCTTGGCCCACGCCCACGGTGAGCGAGGTGGTCTTGCTGCTGTTGTAGGCGGCAGGCGACATCTCGATGCGGTAGAGGGTGTTGGCCTTCAGAGTCAGCTCTGGCGAGATGAGGTAGTCGGAGTAGTAAGGCTCGGTAATGTTGTAGTTATACATGTACGGGTATTTCCCGTAGTTGTTGAATGTCCAGGCCGAGTAGCTGTCGTGGTCGTATTTCAGGCTCGTCTGGGTGCAGTTGTCGAATGTGGTTCGGTCTGTCAGGTCGAGCAGTGCCTCGGTTTCCTGTGCCGATACGCTGGAAGAGAGTGCCAGCATCACTGCCAATACTGATAAGTAAAGATATTTCATATTGTTAGTTTGTTTGTGATTTTTATAAAAAGGCGGGGACGCATCATCGGTGCAGTCCCCGCTATCTACGAGCAGGACTGGCTGAATCCCGCATGATATAATGTCTAAGCGCTTAGATGCCTATTCGTGCACAGGGCGAACCTGTATGCCGCCAGCCTTAGAAGAATAGTTGATTTGTGGGGCGTTGAGCTTGTTGTAGGTGCCGCGGGAGAAGCGCAGGCATGCGGCGTTGCTCACCATCTTCTCGCCCTTGGCGTTGGTGCGCACGTCGGCGTTGCCCGACATGTAGTAGCCCGACTGAACACTTCCGCGTGGCACACCCTTGTAGCCTTGCATGCCGGCTGCGCGCAGGAAGATGCTCTTGCCGTTAGGGCCGGTCACGGTGTAGCCGTATGCGCTCTCTGTCCAGGTGCATTTTTCGATCAGCTCTTTAAACTCATCTTCAGTAGGGAGACGCCATCCGTTGCCCCATAGTGCCTTTGCAGGGTCGTATTTGGTGTTGGAGATCTGGTCGCCGATTTCCACATATCCGTTGGCGATGGGGTCGTACCATTTGTAGTTATAAACGTGGCTGTACTGCTTCGCTTTCAGTTCACCCCAGCAGATGTAGTCGCCCACGCTTGCGGAGTCGGTGGCGCCAATGTTGAATGGAGCCCATTTCACAGAAAGGCCGAGGTCCACCATTTCGGTGGGAGCAGTGTAGCTTGGGAGTGTCTCTTCAGGCACTGGTCCATACACGGGGCGGATAGAGAAGCCCACGTCGGGATAGTCGTAACCTTCGGCAGAATGGTTCGAAGCGTCGATGTTGGCGCGGTAGTTGCGGCATTCTTGAGAGATGTCGGTCTGCTCATATTCGGTAGATGTCCAGTAGAAGCAGCCCAGCTGGTCGTGGGTGTGCTCGGCGTTCACCATATTGCCGGCGGCTGGCAGGAAGATGCTGTTGCCGTTGATTTTAGAGGTGACCAGCGCACCAGTCATGCCGTTCATGCCAGTCCATGTGAAATCACAGTTGTTGATGAGCTCACGCCATTCGTCGCGGGTAGGAATACGCCATTGATCGCCCCATTTCACGTGTGCCACGTCGTAGTTGGTGCCGGTGATGGTGGCGCCCAGTTTCAGGTATTCTTCCCATTGGTCGTGGTCTTCGCCCTCCCAGTCGTAGTACCACTGGTAGTTCTCGAGCGTGTAGGTCTGCTTGGGCTCAATTTCGCCGTAGGCGTAGAAGTTGCCCTCGTCCCAAGGATTCACGGCGCCCACATTGTAGGAGGCCCATTTCACCGACAGGCCCAGGTCCACCATCTTGGTGGAAGGATCAACCTGTCCTTCGTTCACAAATGAGATTTTAGCGACTTCCGACACGTTTTTCATTTCCGAAGTGCCGTCCATGTATTCTATTTTCATCACCTTCTGCTGGGCGTTGAGTGTGCCGAGGCCGAGAGCGGCGATGAGTGCAAAGTGTAAAAATTTGTTCATAGCGTGTTACAGTATAATTTTAAAACTTGTTTTGTTGATTTTAACGATGTAAACTCCGTTGGCAAGCTGCGAGCGGCTTACGCTGTAGCTTTCAGGAATGGTTGCGGCCAGCACGCAGCGCCCGTCGAGGGTGTAGATGGCCAGTGCGCTTCCAGCCTTGGCGCCACTCACTAAAAGAGCGTCGGCGCTCACGCGCAGCTGCACTGCGCCTTCGGCTGCTGCCACATCCTTCACCGATGAGCTTTTCACAAAGTCGATGAACTCAATGTCATCAAAATCTAACGTTACGGGATTCTGACCAGTGGCGGTGATTGTGGCACCTGTCTGGGTGTAGGTCACCTCCGGGTTGCTTGCGAGGAGAATCACCACGGGCGAGCCAGTGGTGGTCTTCACCCTGATGGCGTCAGGCTCCTCATTTGCAGCAAATCCGCAGATGCTCACCAGCATGGTCAGCATGAAGAGAATTTTTTTCATAAGCATAATGTGATGTTAATATTATAAGTTATTTAGATGATTTTTTACAGAACAGTGGGTGGTGTGTGGGCAGTGCAGAAAACGAGGGTTAGGGGTGGCAGCCGCGCCTATGCGTTGCGCCGCCTGGGGAAAATAGAATAGTTAAGCCTGCATTCATTGCCATTATTTTTTTTAGTCACAAAATAACCCGTCACAAATTTACGTCAAAAACCCACATATCACAAGAAAAAAGCCAATAAAAATACGAAACTGCCATCATTTTTCTTTTCTTTTTATTTGGTGAAAGCAAAAGTGAGGCTCAGCGAGAATTTTCGCTGAGCCTCACCACGAAGCATTTATGGTTCAATAAATTGTGCTCTGATTACAGGGCGGTGAATTGGGTCATCGCAGTCACGAAGGTCTTGCTGTCGAGCACACCGCGCATGAAGTCGAGATAGCCGCGGCCCACATACCAAGTCCAATAGTCGGTGAAACTTGCCTCTTTGCCCTTGGAGTTGGTGTACTTGATTTGTCCTTTGTTCTCACCGGTCTGGGCATCGATGCGGAAGATGCACACGTCGCGGCGCTGACCGCCTGCCGAGTTCATGCCGGTGCCGCCAGGTCCCAGCTTGTCGATTTTCACAGGAATGAAGTCGGTGGCCTCACCGAATGCGATGGGGGTGCCCACTGGCTCGTATTCCTTTGTTTCGGTATTCTGGATACCGAGCTGGATTTTGTCGGTCATTGGCACGCCTTCCGACTCAAACAGGAAGTTGTAGAGGCGCATGCTGCAAGAGTCGCCAGTGTCGGCCACGCCGGCAAACTTACGAGGCTCCTGATAAGGGACGATGGCTGGTGCTTTGGTGAGGTCGTAAACCACCACCATCTGCTTGGAGCCAGTGGCCACGTTGATGGTCTGGTTATACATCTCGTTGCCCTTGCTGTCGAGGAACTGGATTGACACATTGCCGGCCTTCACTGCATAGAACAAGCCTACGCCCCCACTTGGCACATAATTGTAGGTGGCGAGGAATGAAGAGCCATTGTTTGAGTATTTCTGGCCGTTGATAACCACTGTGTAGACGTAGTTGGCTGTGATAGCGGTCTTAGGGCACATGTAGCCTACTTGGATTTGTGCCATATCGGTGGGCAGATCGTCAATTTTATATTTGATGTCTTCCTTACCACAAGAAGCAGCCAACACGGCAAGCAGACAGATGCTGATATATTTTAAGAATTTCATATTGTTGAAATAATTTACAGGTTATGGTTAAAATTATTTGGGCATGTCGCCTGGGTAAGCGAACCAAGGCATCGAGCACTGGTAGTCGTCGGCAGTGCCTGAGATAGGCTTCAAAGCCTCCAGGTTGTTCTTGTTCCACATGTACTCGGAGTTGTAGCGTGGACGCAGACGGTAGCATGGAGAGCCGTTGTTCTTCTCGTTGTAAGCCGAACGGCGGTTCTGGAAGTTGGCAGGCATAAGGTAGAAGCCTTTGTACACCTTGGTGGCGTCTTCGTCGCGCTTCTGGTTAATGAGCGTCTTGTCCCAGCCGTTGCCGAAGGCGGGCACGTCGCCAGTGTAGGCGATGTCGTAGTGATACTTGCGGAGGTCAACCCACACCTCTGGTGCGCCCCAAGGATAGAGGGCCACGTATTTCTGCATCATGATGTGTGCGAGGCTGAATTCCGACATAGGCAGACCTGCCACGAATGGGCCGTTGAGGTATTCCTGTGCCATGGCGTTGAAAGTGGCTTTGTCCACCTTGTCGCCCTGGTGGTAAACCTTGCCGGAAACTGTCACGAGCGATTCGCCCTTGATGAATTGTGCAGAGAATTCCATATCGGCGGCGATGGCCTTTTTCCATGTATCGAAAGCGTCGGTCTTGCTACCATACTTGTATTGCACCTCAGCGAGGTCGAAGAGCAGCTCGGAGTAGGTGGTGAGCACGTAAGGCGCGTCGTTGCTGTAGAGCCAGCGCCCCTGTCCGTCTTTGGCGTCGGTAATTTTCTCGGTGCGGCCCCAGAAGTTTTCGGCTTGGCCGATAGGACCAGTTTGGCTGGTGAATCCAGAGCCTTTGAAGTAGTATTTGCGCAGCAGTTTGGGATCTTTCACGCCAGTGGTGTCGTTGCCGTTGGCGGTGCCGAGCTTAAGCAGCGGGCGAGGGTCGAAGTGACCGGTCTCCTCCAGGGTGTCGCAGATGATTTGCTTGTCAGCGAGCATGTGGGGGAATTTTGGGTGAGTCTGCTCCACCTCTTCACCTTTGCTGTTTATCACCGTGATGGTGTGGGTGATTTTGTTGCCTTCCTCATTATATACGGGCATGGTGCCAGTCATGGTCTGAACGGCAAAGTCGTGCTGCCAATAGCTGTTCGACAGGTTGCCACGGTATGGGCCGAAGAAGTTGTTGTAGGTGCTCTGTGCAGCGTCGGCGCCACCGCCAGTGATTTCTACGAGGGCGTTGTCGTCGTTGCTTGCGAATGCTTTGCCGCAAGCGTCGATGAATTCATCGTAGTATTTTTGCTTGAAGTCGTTCTTGTTGGTGAGCGACGCAAGGTTGCGGGCAATCACAGCATAGGCGAATTTAATCCACTTGGCCTTGTCGCCACCGTAGATGTAGTCGTTCTGTGTGATGCGGGTGCCGTAGTTGGTCTTGTCCTCTTTCTCCAGGCACTCAATAGCTTTTTTTGCCCATGTGCGCACCTGCTCGTAGATTTCGTCCTGGTAGTCGTATTCGTGTGAGAGCAGTCCCGACACGAATGCTTGCTTCATAGGGGCCTCGCTGTGCAGTTTTGCAAGGTAGTCCCAAGAATATGCCTTGATAGCGTAGCCGATGCCGGCGAGTGTCCAGTTCTCGGCTTGCTCGCTCTGGTTAATCATATTTTCCAGGTTCATACCTTGATTCCAGTACACCATGCGCCAGGCCTCGCCACCGGCATCGCTGGCAGCGGTATAGTAGTTGTTGGCGAAATTGGTGTACGACGAAGTGCCCATCATCTGTGTGAGAGGGCAGAGGGCGCGCAGGTCGTAGTAAATTCCGTAGTATGCCTGCTCGATACCAGCAAGGTAGAGGTATCCTTCCACATAGTCGGGAGCGTCGGTGTTCTTGTTCACGTCAAGATAGTCGTCGCAACTTGTGGTTGAGATTGCCATCATGATAGTGGCAATGATATATAAAAATTTATTCTTTTTCATAATTTGGTGAGTTGTTTTAATTTTCACTTAGAGAATGATTAGAACGTTACGCTCAAACCGATGGAATAAGTGCGTGGGCTTGGGAGCGACCAGCAGTCGTAGCCCTCACCGCCGGTACCGCCAGCAGCCGCACTCATGGTGTTGCCCGCCACGTCGATACCCGTGTAGTTGGTGATGGTGAACAGGTCGTTGCCCGACACGTAGATGGTGGCGTTGCTGATAGTGTTGTTGGTGATTTTTGCCAGCCATGCCGAAGGCACGATGTAGGCCAAGCGGATTTCCTGACAGCGGATATAGTTGATTTTGTGTTGAATCCAGTCTTCATCCTGACCAGCGTAGCGCACCTTGTCGAAATCCACTACGATGGTGTTGATAGTTGGGTTGGTAGAGTTTTCGTTGCCGTCTTTCAGCACGCCTTTGAACACGTGTGAGCCACTTTCGCGGTTCTTCACAGAGAATTCGCTCATGCCGTTGCCCGTCATTTCGCGGATGGTGGCGTTCACCACATCGGCGTGGTAGCGGCCTTGGAACATGGCGCTGAAGCGGAAGTTCTTGTAGCTGAGGCTTGTGGTGAGGCCGAAGCGAAGCTTAGGCTCGCGGTTACCAAGCACACTCCATACGGAGCTTACCAGTGGCAGGCCAGTGGTGGGGCTGATGAGGATGTCGCCATTTTCGTTGCGGTCGTAAGCGCGTCCGGTAACGGTGGTGATAGGATGCCCCTTCATCACGCCATTGCGGATATTGCCAGAGTTCCAAGTGTAGGCGTTGTAGTATTCTTTGAGATTCTCAGGAAGTTCCACGATTTCAGAGCCAGTGTGCGAGAGGTTCACGCCCACGTTCCAGCGGAAGTCTTTGAATTTGAGCACATCCACGTCGATGTGTCCTTCCCAGCCCCAAGTGTTGAATGTGCCCACGTTCATGTTGTTGAGCACGAATCCGGTGGCATACGACATGCGGAAGCCGGTCACAATCTGGTCGGCGCAGTGGGTGCGGAACATGGTGAAGTCGGCATTGATGCGGTCGTTCCAGAAGCGTCCTTCCAGACCAATTTCGTAAGAAGTGGTCATCTCAGGCTTGAGGTTCTTGTTTGGACCGGTGTAGCCATACTTGTAGCCTCCGCCCACAAGACCTGTTGGCTCAAGCTCTGGGTCGATTGAGAGTGCTGGCGCGTCCTTACCCACTTGGGCGATAGCGCCGCGCAGCTTCAGGTAGTTCATCCACGAGAGGTTCTTGAGCCCGCCAATTTCGGTGAGCACTACGGAAGCCTCCACTGCTGGATAGAAGAAGGAGTTGTTGTTCTTTGGAAGGGTAGATGACCAGTCGTTACGGAAGCGTCCGGTGAGGAACGCCATGTTGTTCCATCCAAATTCCACCTGGCCGGAGATGGCTTGCAGGCGGCGCTTGGTGGTGCGCTTCGAGCTTTTGATGGTGGACTCCGTGCAGTTGTTGATTGAGTAGAAGTCGATCACCTTGAAGTTGCTGCCCGATGACGATAGCGACGACACGCCGTTTTCAAGTTGGTGATAGCCAAGTTGCGCGCCGAAGGTGAACTTGCCGTCAAAGAAGTCGTTGTTGTAGCCGGCGAGTACGTTGATGGTGGGGTCGTTGGTGTTGTATTTGGATAGAGAGTAAACACCTGCGTTGGCGGCGTCGTTTACGTCCTGGTTGCTTGACTTGTAGTAGGGGTGGCTGCCATATTCGTAAGCAGAAGTGGATACGTCCCAGCCAAATTGAGCGCGCAAGAATGTGTGCTCAAAAGGCACGATATTAGCAGAGAACGCACTGATGAAGCGGTCGGTCACGTCGTAGTTGAGGTTCTTGTAGAGACCGTAGAGTGGGTTGAGCATATCGTGGTCGGTGTAGTAGTTGGGGTAGCGCATGTGCGCCCCGTCGGCTGCCATGTATTGCGACATGTCGTCCACCTGTGGCCACTTGTAGGAATAACGGATAGGGCCGTTCAAGCCACGGAGTGCCTTGTGGTTCTTTTGGTTCACGTATTGAATGCTGCCTTCAAATTTCAGCCATTTAGCCACCTCGGCTTTACCTGCGAGCGAAAGGTTGGTGCGCTTGAGGTCGGTGGTCTTGATTACACCGGTCTGGTCGAAGAACGAGGCGCTTGCGCGAACCGACATTTTGTCGTTGCCGGCTTCCACAGCCAAGTTGTGCTTGTGCAGGAAGCCTGTTTGGAGCACGCTTGCGGCGTTGTCATAGGTGGGAATTGAACCATCATACATGGCACCATTTTGTGAAGTGTTGTAGTAGTTGGTGGTGCCGTATGAGCCATTGGCATATTTTTGCTGGATTTTTGGCCAGCCGTAGGCCTTCGACCACGACAGCTGGTTGCTGTAGGTGACGCGGGCTTTGCCGTTGCGGCCCTTCTTCGTGGTGATGATGATGGCGCCGTTTGATGCGTCGGAGCCATAGAGCGCGGCGGCGGCGGCACCTTTCAGCACGGTCATGCTTTCAATGTCTTCGGGGTTGAAGTCGTTGCCACGAGAGGAGTAGTCGGTAGAGCGCACGTTCAATCCAGTAAGGTCCTCGCCACCGGCAAGGATATTTGATGCGTTGAATGAGCTGTTGTTCATAGGCACACCGTCCACTACGTAGAGGGGCTGGTTGTTGCCAGAGAGAGAAGTGGCACTGCGGAGCACCACAGAGGTGGATGCGCCTGGAGCACCGCCGGAAGAGGTGACGGTCATACCCGACACACGGCCTTGGAGCGCCGAGATGAAGTCGGTGCGGCCAGACTCGGTGATGTCAACAGCCTTCACATTCTGTGCTGAAGAACCCACAGCGCGAGCCACACGCTTCATGCCGAACTCGCCGGTGATTACCACCTCGTCGAGCTTCAAGCCGTCGTTGTTCATAGTCACTTCGGCTGCATTTGCTGCGGACACTTCCATCGCCTTGTAGCCTACATAAGAAAACACCAAAGTTTGATTCTTTGATGCTTGGATAGAGTAGTTACCGTTCACATCGGTCACTGTGCCGCGTTTGGTTCCTTTTACTCTTACGGTCACGCCGATAAGCGGTTCACCATTGGTATCTTTTACGATACCAGTCACTTTGCCGTTGGTCTGCGCAGCTGCCGTGAAGCCCACACCGCTCCCCTGCGAAGAGCAGATAGAAGTGGGGGCACCACATGCCAATACTAACGCTGTCAACAATACACATTGCTTTTTCATATGCACATGAGATAAGTTGGAAAGTTAATAGTATGGGATTAATAAATTGTTAGTTCTCTCTTTGGCTGTATGTATTGAATTACAACACAAGCCATATTTTTTTTTGCAAATTTTTAAAAAATTTTAAACATACGCAAGTTTTCTTTAGTTTTTTTGCTCATCTTGTGTTATTGTCCAAAAACAATCGCAGGGGAGGCGTTTTTCTGTTAAAAATTGGTTTTAGGCTTGAAAAAATGGCGTTTAATCTACTTTATTTGTGTAAAGTCCTGTGTTGCGGTAATTTTGCAACCAGTTAAAGGTTTTTTCTGTTTCGCATAACGATTATATACGCAAGCATACAGAGCGAAACAGGTATTACAGTAAAAACGAGAGTATGAGAACGCACGCCTTTGTGCGGCGTTTTTTTTAAAATCAGCATAAGAAAAGTTTGTAAGAGTGATTTTTTTCTTCTTGCGCAGTGATGCGCGGGAAGTTTTTTTGTGTTATGCGCGCTTTTTCCTTAACTTTGTGGCTCTGCAGACATTGACTACACAATTATTTATTTTATTTGTAAAGGCAACAACTGAAAAAACATTTTTATGGTAATAGGATTTGATGCAAAACACATGCTCGAGGAAGAAGGAATCCTTGGATACTATGGAAGGGTGGCGGTGGAGGCTTTGACGGAGCACTATCACCACAACGACTACATACTTTACACATCTGGCGACACGGACGACACCAACATCATCGGCAATCTGCTCGTACACTCGTCGGTGCATCTGAAAATGCCGCATGGCGCATCGCTAAGTGAGCGGCTCAGCAAATGGAAAGGGCTGCTACAAGCCACCCGACGGCACGGCGTGCAGGTGTTTCACGGGCTTTCTGCCACACTGCCGAGCGGCATAGAGAAAACGGGAATGGCCACTGTGGTGACTGTGGGCAGCTTGCTTCACAAGCATTACCCAGAGCGCTATTCGTTTCTGGAACGCCACAGAATCAACAAGCAGTTCCGGTCCACATTCAAGGAGGCCGACGCGGTGATAGCGATGAGCGAGTTCAGCAAGCGAGAACTCATAGACTTCTACCATGTGCCAGAGGAGAAAGTCAGGGTGATTATGCCGGTGAGTGAGTCGGTGTTCTCTTCCACGCTCACCGATGAGGCCAGAGATGTGTTCCGGCAAAAATATAAATTGCCTGAGAAGTATATTTTAGTGCCAGGCCGCTTTGATGAGCGCAACAATATGAAGGTGGCGCTTGAAGCTATGGCCAACTTGGCCGACAGAGAACTGTGTATGGTGGTGATAGGCCATCGCAACGACTACTACAGGGCCCTCAAGCACAGGGCTTCTCAGCTGGGACTGGGCGGACGGGTGGTGCGTGTGAAGGCCACTTACAATGCCCCTGTACATGCGGTGTATGCCATGGCTGCAGCTGTGGCTTATCCTTCGGTGTACGAAAGCGTGAGCTTGCCGATTTTGCGCAGTCTCAGCTGTGGAACTCCAGTGGTGGCGGCTAAAGGGTCGTGCATGGAGGAGTTTGGCGGCGACGCGGCTCTCTACTTCCGCCCCGATTCTGCCGAAGAGCTCGCCGATGCCCTTTCTCGCGCGCTTGGGCCGGAACGCGCGCGCCTGCTTGAGGCTGGAAAGGCTCAGAATAAAAAGTTCACCGCAGAGCGTATGGCTCGTCAGCTCGACGACCTTTACCGCGAGCTTCGGTCACAAAAAAGCATGTAACACATTGACACAAGCGTATGGCAAGAATAGACAAAGCAGATATTGAGGTCCGTGCAAAGGCCGGGCGGGAGAATTTCTTGAAGGGCTACAACTGTGCCCAGGCGGTGGTCGCAACGTTTGCCGACCTTTATCCAGAGGCCGACGTGGATGCGCTGCTTCGGCTCTCGGCCTCGTTTGGCGGCGGCATGGGGCGACTGCGCATGACGTGTGGCACGGTGAGCGGAATGATGATGCTGGCAGGGCTCGACAATGGCAGCCCCACGCCAGCCGATATGGATGCCCGCACGCGAAACTATGCCCTGGTGCAGGAGCTGGCGGCGAAGTTTAGGGCAGAAAACGACTCCTTGGTTTGCGCCACCCTCCTGGGGCTGCGCACGGGCACCATCGACCCGCCGCGGCCGAGCGAGCGCACAGCGGAGTATTACCGCGAGCGCCCTTGCCCTCGGCTTGTGGAGTGCGCTTGCCGGATATTCGCTGAATATTTGGCGTGCAAGCAAGACTGATATTTTTATACAGATGACTGATAAAGCGATGAAACGATTTTCTATTTTATTACTATTGGCACTCGCGCCGTTTGCCATGGCGCTCGCCGGAAGGCATGTGATGATAGCCGACACGCTCAGCGGCTCTAAAATATATCCAGGCACGATACACGCCATTCAGGTGTATGTGCCCGACCAGTATGATGGCAAAGAGGCTGCTTGCCTGTATGTGGGACTCGACGGGGTGCTGTGCAATGCGCCTACGGTGATGGACACACTGATTGCGCAGGGAAAGATGCCGGTGTGCATCGGGGTGTTTCTGCAGCCGGGGGTGGTTTACGATGCCTCGGGCAATGTGGTGCGCTACAACAGAAGCAATGAGTTTGACCGCACTTCTCCCCTTTTTGCCGAGTTTCTTGAAAAGGAAGTGCTTCCAGAGGTGTGCAAACTCACCGACGGCAATGGCAATCCCATCCGCATATCCAACCATGCAGAGGATCACATGATTTTTGGCTTGAGCAGCGGTGGCATTGCCGCCTTTATGGCGGCGTGGCACAAGCCCGACCTCTTTTCGCGCGTGTTCAGTGGTGTGGGCACCTTCGTGAGCATGCGCGGAGGCAACGAGGTGCCTGCGTTTGTGCGAAAAGGCGAGCCGCGTGCGCTCAAAGTGTGCCTGCAAGACGGCTCTGCCGATGCCTGGAATCCTTTGTTCGGCAGCTGGTATGAGGGCAACCAGATGCTGGCGTCGGCGCTCGACTTTGCCGGCTACAAGACGAAATACGACTGGAGCGACAGTGGACACAATGTGAACCGCGCTTCAGCCATTTTCCAGGAGGTGATGGAATGGATGTGGAATGGCTGGCCTGCCGACATTGTGCCAGGCACCACCCAAAACGATTTGCTGAGCAAGGTGCTTGTGCCCGACAGTGAATGGGAAATCCCCGACACCACGGTGAAAATGCCGGCTTCGTGGGGCAATATGGTGTATTATCCCGACATGAGCCTTGCTGTGAAGGCTGTGCAGGGCAGTAACTGCCTCAACCAGGTGATTGTGGACGACGGGCAGAACATGTATGAGCAGCCGTTCTACTGGCTTCACAGCTACGACAATTCCCAACTTGAAATCGGTCCGATGGAATTTGACGCCGACGGCAACTTGTGGGTGGTCACAAATGCCGGCATTCAGATTTGCGACCAGAACGGACGGGTGAGGGGCATTGTGCGTGTGCCTGGACTTCCCCGTGGCGCCAAGTGGCAAGCCATTAAGATACAGGAAGGCGCGGTCATTCTCTTCGACAGCCAGCAAGGCACTTATTCGCGACCATTCCATGTGAAGGCCCCCCAAGGCGGTGTTCGCCCCCAGAGTCAGGGCCAAGGCTAATCTAAAGGTGAGCCGGGAAGTGAGTGAACGAGCAGCTCCACCAGGCGTGGTAGGGCGTAGCGGTGAAGCTCGGTCTCTGGAATCCAGATGAAATCATGCGGCAGTGAGGGCTTCGTCTGCGCCTCCAGAAGATAAAAATCGGCGTATAGCACCCGATGGGTGAGCACATGCTTCACTTTCTTGCGCAGTGGTATGAGTGTGCCGGCAAACGCAGGCAGTTCGGCGTTCTCAATCAGCAAAGGCTCCCACAATCCTTGCCAGATGTCGCCTGAGGCGCGGCGGTGAATGGCGGTGGTGCCCTCGTTAGTCCGAATATAGACGTATTGCAGATGCCGCGTCTTGATGGTGAGCTTTTTTAGCTTCACTGGTAGGGCGTTCACCGCATGACTGTGCAGTGCGATGCAAGTGTCGGCAATGGGGCAGCGTTCACAATTTGGGTTTTTCGGAGTGCATTGCATTGCGCCAAAGTCCATGATGGCCTGGTTGTAGGCCGCGGCTTGGCTTGTGGGTAGAAGCTCTTGCGCGAGCGCGGCGAACTCCTTTTTTCCCTCTGTGGTGTTGATGGGCGTGTGGATGCCAAAGTGGCGGCTGAGCACACGGTAGACGTTGCCATCGACCACTGCCGCTGGTAGGCCAAACGCTATAGATCCGATGGCTGCGGCGGTATAGTCGCCCACGCCCTTAAGCGCCTTGATGCCTATCAAGGTGTCGGGGAAGCCGCCTTGTGCCACAATCTGCCTCGCGGCGGTGTGTAGGTTGCGTGCGCGGCTGTAATAGCCTAATCCCTGCCACAGCCTCAGCACATCGTCCTCACTCGCTTCTGCGAGTGCCTGTACAGAGGGGTAGCGCTCCATAAACTTCAGCCAGTAGTCGCGTCCCTGCTCTATGCGGGTTTGCTGTAGGATTACCTCGCTGAGCCAGATGGGGTAGGGGTCGGTGGTGTGGCGCCATGGCAGGTCGCGCCCGTTGGCGGCATACCACCGTAGCAACGCTGAGGCAAAAGGGTGTGTCATTTTCGTGTTCCCTTTCTTTTAAGCCGGCGAACGTCTGCCTTTTGCTCGTCGGTGGCACGGAACGATTCGCATATTTTTTGAATGGCCTTGTTGTGTGTGAAATCATCAAGACTGTTGTGCCTGAGGTATGGCATTGTGGCTTCTGGAAATTTGACGAAGCACACCGAAAGCAGCCATGCTACCGCCATTTTCACGTAATACCCGTCATGGCGTATGCCATCCACAATCTGGAGAATTTGTGCTATGTGTTCCTCGTCTACAAATGCGTCTAAAGCCATTACCACGGCAAAACGCAGCTCATATTCGCGCTCCGACTTGAAGTAGGGCTGGATGAAACGCCACCACTGCGCACGCTCGCACGGCTTTGGCTTGAAAGTGCAGCACACATTGTCGCACACCGACCAAGAGTTGATGCGTGGCACCCACTCCTTCACTAATTTCAGCCGCTCATCGGTGCCGATGCCTTTTGCATAGGCTATCGCCATGCCGTGCAACATGCGGCTTTCCATGAAATCGGTGTCGGCAGCAGTAGCCACATAGTCGCGCCACGCGCTGTCGGCAGCTATTTGCCGCGCCAGATGGCGCAGGTGCGGTATGCGTATGCCGAGCACTCCGTCCACCCCAGGATTGAGCATGGCGGTGAATTTTTTGTTGCCTTGTTCCGCAAGATTTTGCAGAAGCTCCGGTATGGTTTTGCCTTGAAATGTGTACATGCCACAAAATTACCACAAAAATCCCAATATCACTTTTGCTTTAACCCATTATTTGTGACGCTTTGCGGGGCGGACGCGAAATATAGCGTCCCTACCACTCGTGGCAGAAATTCTCATAGGAGGGCTTTCCCGTCGTTGTATGCCCAGTTTACAAGAAAAACGGCCCTTTTAAAGTTGTACTTTTCTTCTTTTTCCATCATTTCT
>ERZ808278.77-NODE-77-length-84548-cov-23.265205_pt1 | contig 84548 bp, 78 predicted proteins | sample MGYA00521239_ERZ808278 | MGnify/ENA primary metagenome ERZ808278 (study PRJEB31516, sample SAMN03275600) | gut metagenome | biome: mammalia-associated habitat; material: feces | host: Papio cynocephalus | place: Kenya | collected 2012-07-17 ...
CGGTTGCAAATGTACGGAAAATATTCGTAACTCGCAAATCTTTCGAGAGGTTTTTAGTAGAGGAAATGAAAATATCCCCACCTTCATCCTTCGTGGGATGGAGGTGGGGATGCTGATGCCACTCGTTATCATAAATCATAGGATGATTTATTTTTCTTTTGGATACGACGCTTATTGATTTCTGTATATATACAAATAGGTATTAATATACACAAACTTAGCACTAAAAAAAATGTATAACTGTCCATAACTTAATATTTTAAAATGTTATTGGCTATCACGACACATATAAACGATGCCGAAATACCGCAAAGAACCACGACCCAGTTTATTGGATTGTCCGTGTTAAGAATAAATGGAGATAATCCACCTATTCCAGTACTCGTGAAGAAAAATGTTGCTAATCCATAGAAAAATCCTGCAAGTTTTTCTTTACGAATTTTCAACTTTGCTCTTTCCTCTTTCTCCAACTCTCGTCTGAGAGCCCTCGCCTCAGCATGTTCTGCCTCGGCTCTTTCCCTTGTTGCCTTCCTCACATCTGATGCGATTTCGGCGATTTTTTCCTTTTCTGTCTTCATCATATTATTTGTGTTGATGATTGTTGTTATTAATTTTCTGCAAATGTACGGAAAATAATCGGAACTCGCAAATCTTTCGAGAGTTTTTTGTTTGGTGAACTAAAAATCCCCACCTTCATCCTTCATGGGATGGTGGTGGGGATAAATATATCTTATAAGTTGACATGAGGCAAATTCTATTATTTCCATATAGCTCATATCTCATTATATTGAAATATTCTCGCAAATTTATTCCGTGATTTCCTTCATTTTCTTCAGCTCCCATCCCTCGAACTGCATGATGATCTTGTGGAGGGTGGTGCCTTGGCGAAGGGCCTCGACTCTTGGAGCCAGGGCATACTTTTTGATTTGCTCCACGGCATCGTGCCATTGCTTCTCGGCCTTCGTCATTTTTCTGCCATCGTCGTCGGTCACTTCCTCGTTCCACTCCTTCTTTGAGAGCACCTTCAACTCGATGATATAGCTGTGCTTGCTCTGGTAGTGGGTGAGGTTAGGGAGGAGGAAGAAGTCGCAGTAACCATGGCTCATCTCCAGTTCCGGGGCGGTGATGTAGTAGTTGTTGAGGCTCAGGTATGCCATGAAGAAACCTTGCAAGTTACGCTCCGCCTCGATGCCGTCTCTAACAGACGATACGTCGGCGCAAGCTTTCGCCATGTGCCCCAGTGCATCCTCCCATTTGCCTTCGAACGCCATATAGGTGAACTTGGTCTTCAGTTCGGCGAGGTTTACGTACTTCTGCTCTTGGTATTGTGCCAAGAGATAACCGTAGTATTGCTTGCGCACGTTGTTGTTGGGGATGCCGAGAATGAGCTGGTCGCCAAAGGTGCCCTTGATGGTGAGCATGCCATAGTAGAAGAGCAGACTGACGAAAATCTCTGGGTCTGTCAATGCCTTGGCAGGGAAAGACTCCATGATGTTGCCGTGGATTTCCCCCTTCTCGGCGATAGTCTTGATGATGCCCTTGCGGTCGCCGTCCAACTGGTCGAGCTTGAGCAGGTTCTCCATCTTGCCATAGTCTGTCTTCGTGTTCGGGTCGATCATCTCCCGAGGAGGCTCTCCGTCATTGATGTAATTGCGAAGGTAATAGATGACCATGTCGCAGTTGAACACCTTGCTCTGTTTCTTCAGGGCAGACCTGGAGAAGCAATAGTTGTCGTACCATGGCTTCATGTCGTTGATCATCCACTCCACGTCGCAGTCGGTTGGCAGGCAGCCCACTTCCTTGTAGTAGGTGAACATCTCTCGCACATCCTCCAAGGAGAAGCCCAGCATCTGGTTGAACTTATAGTTGGTGGAGATGCTCCAACCGATGTTGAAACCACTTGTCACATCATCCAGCGTCACAGGACTCACTCCCGTCATGAAGATACGGGAAAAGTTGCCCTTGAACTTCTTGAACACGTCGCGGTAGAATCCGTTGGCATGCGTGATGGCATGATATACCTCCTCGCCATGCACATTGAGTATCGTGTTGGTGAAGTTGTCGTACTCGTCGATGATGAGGTAGAGGGAGAGATTTTGTCGTTGGGTCTCGGCATTGATAAGGGTGAGTTTGCCTATCGCATTTTCGGCGGCATGAACTTGCTTGATAAAGTCCTTGGAATAAATATCATTATACTTATCCACAAAGTAATCGAAACATACCTTGCAATAGGCATCGAAGTTTTTTTCGAGGCTGTCGATGTCGCCTCCCACTTGCGAAAAGTCGAGATATAGTATTTGGAACTTGCCCTGTAGGTCGGTAGGGTGCTGACCTATCCACAGGTTGCCAAACAACTCATGGAATCTCTCGGGAGTTGTCTTGCAATCGTAGTATGCTCGGAGCATGTTGATGAAGAGGCTCTTGCCGAAGCGGCGAGGGCGGATGAAGAACAAGTTGTCTGCCTGGTTTTCCATGTCAGGTATGAACCTTGTCTTATCTACATAATAGAGATTTCTAGTGATTACACTTGCGAAATCCGATACTCCGTAGGGTATTCCCTTGATTTTGTTTTGTGTCATGATTCAGTCTCCTTCTAAACTTTTGCAAAAATACAGAAAATTTTCGGAACTCGCAAATCTTTCCATATATTTTCTCTCTTGAAAGGAAAATGGGGGTGTGTCATAAGTCACAACCCATGTGCCCTGAAAGGGCAATAAGCTCCAAGCCTAGGGCAACGCCCTAGGTCAGCAATCATTTAGAAAAATCGCCCTGAAAGGGCAAAAGCAACACATTATCAATGCTTTTGCCCTTTCAGGGCGACTTTCGTTTGTGTTATCATTACCCAGGGCGTTGCCCTGGGCTTGGGGCTTTTGGGCTTTCTGCCCGACTTATGGCACACCCTCATTTTTTCCAATTTATTCTTCTTCGTCGTATTCCTCGGATTCGCTCCATAGGTTGAAGGAGGATTGCTTGGCACCATTCATGCCGCCGCCGTTTCCACTTCCTCCATAATCAGGTCCGTTCTCTGTCTTAGATACTTGGGCATCCATCAGGCTGCCCATGTCTATCTGAAGAGTAACGGACGATGGGATAATATATCGTTTCTTTTCCATGTTTGCTTTCTTTCAGTTTTAGCCAGTTGCAAGTAAGTTTTATCCTACTTGCAACTGTATTACTAGCTTTTCAATTCTTTTCTCTGTTCGAGCGTTCCCTCATCATTCCACGACCAATTTCTTGCCGTCCTTGATGTAGATGCCCTTGGCCAATCCCTTGAGGCTATCACCGTTCAGACGAACCAACTTGCCATCGACACTGTATATTCCTCCTCTGGCATTGGTATTGGACTCGATATCCTCGTTCCCTCTTCCAACGGAGATGAAGTCGATGTCGGTGGTCTCATCGTCCATACTGGTAGGGGTGAGATGGTTGTAGGCTGCCTTCGCCATGCTATTTAGCGCAACAGAAGAGCCCTGGTCGTCCGTGCCCTTGATATAAGCACGTGTGCCATAGAGCGTCGAACCCTTACCACCGTTCACCAGTCGATATACCTTGCCGTCGTTGCCGATGTAGTAGTTGTGGTCTGCTACAAACTGTGGCTTGTACGAACCTATCATCGGGTAGTCGGTATTCGTCGTTCCGTCATATCCATAATCATTGCATGGCTTGTCGGTCACCTCCGTAGCCTCGATGGTCACGTTGGTGAAATGAGGTGAACTGATGGCTGCATCGTCTGCCAATCCATCGATGTGTCCCATCGGTTTGATGAGGACAGGCGTACCAGCCACAATCATCTGATGGAAGTGTTCGAAGAAGTACATCGTGCGGTTCTCGATGGCACGGTAGTGGAGTACCTTGGTCTGGTCGCCAAACACGACTTTCACCTGACTTGCGCTCACGCTGAACGGCAATACGAGCGTGGTCCAGGTGTTGCGCTTGAAGTTTCTCTCGAGGGTAACCTTGCTACAGAACTTACCTTTCTTCTCTGTGAAGTCATTGTCAGAGCTGTCACCGCCTGTGCCTGTGGCGGAATTGCCCGAATGGATAGTGATATCTGAAGTGGTCTCGCTCGCATCGCTTGGCTCAAAGCCGAAGCCTCGGATACCTATCTTCGTCATCCATCCGAAGAAGAAGTAGGTCTTGCCTGCCTTCACGTCGAAGGTGTATTTCATATAGGATGCGGATGGGATGCAAACTCCTGTTCCGTCGATGACGTTGTCTGGGGTGTAGGCCTTCGTCGCCTCCGTCTCGCCCTCCTCGCGTGGCTCCTCAGCTACATTGAAACCTGCCACCTTCTTGTTCTCCTCGGTGTTCAGATAGACGATGAGTGGTTGGAGCGGGGTGTTCCAGTCTGCGCCGTTCTTCAAGATGACGTTGTTGAACATGGAGTGTATCAATCCCGTTTGCTCCGCTGTATAGACCTCTTGTTTGATGCCATTGACTTCTTCACCCTTCTTGTTCCAGAAGGTGGATGCCACCGACTTGAACCAGTTGGAACTCAACACGCCTGCCGCCGTCACGCTCGTCGGCTTGTACGACTTTCCTGCCTCGTCGATGAAGTAGGCTGGTCGCTTGCGGAGGAAGCCTTCGTTTAATCGGTCTTTCTGCGAACTGCTGTTGTTGTAGTATAGCGCACCTTCCTGGCAGCACCAGATGGTGAGCTGTCCGTCCTGCTTTGGCTCGAACTTCACGTAAGCTCCCGAAGCAGGGAGTCCGTAGGTCGCCTTATGGGCCTGGAAACCATCTGTCTGGTCGTTGGCCTTGCTATGGTTCCAGAGGTTGCCCATCTCGTCTTTCACGTCGGCTACCTCGCCATCGGCATCCTTGGCTGGGGCGATGGTATAGGCACCGATGTCGTTCAAAGGCTCGCCTGTGCCATACTCAGCAGATGCGTAGTGCTTCCACTCCAAAGTCTTGCCTGTGGCATCCTTGCTGCCGCCAAACTCGATGTCCACCAAGGTCTCTCCTGTAGTGCCCTCGCCCTTGGTGATGGCTTGCTTCAAGGAAGTCAACTTGCCGTCAGGGCAATTCGTGGTGGTGGTCTCCCAGTAGTAGGCGTGGGAGTTCATGAAGGTCAACTTGCTGTAGTTGCTCACCGAACTGTCGCCTCCCTTGCCGTTGGCGATGACTACCGCATGAATCTCGAAGTTGCCAGAAGGCAGATTCTCGGCAGAAACCACTCCTTTGTACTGCGAACTGTTGCTCGTCGGATAGCTGCCGTCGGTGGTATAATAAATATGGTAAGTGTCATTGTCCCAATCGACATTCGTACCGCCGATGCTCTGCTCGTTGCCTTCCTCGTCATAGTAGGTGGCTTGGATGCCGAGCGTCTTTCTTGTCAGGCTCTGTATGTACTTGCTCCCGCTGGTGAAGGTCTTTCCACTTATGGTGAACGTAGGGTCGTCGATGTCGGTGTTCTTGCTACCATAGCGATAGGTGACTACGTCGCTCGTGATGCCCAAGGCACTGCTGTAGGCGATGGCGCGAATCACGGTCGATGCCGTCAACTTGATAGGGCTTGTCGGGTCGTACAGCGAACAGTTGGTGTCGAAGGTTCCATCTTCCTTGACGCTAAAGCGCAGGTCTTGGTTGCCTGTGACATAGAATATCTGTACGTTGTCTCCATTCACATGAGCCTCCACGGAAAGTTCGCCGCTGAAAGGATATACGCCCTTCGACTCGATGACACCCGGTGTCAGGTAAGGCTCCTCCAATTTGTTGTAGGTGTATTCACCCCAAACCACACGACTGCTCTTGTCTATCAGGGCTTCACCATTCGCTTCCTTGACCTCGCCGTTCTCGGTTTGCACGCCTTTGGCTGCCACGGCATAGAGTACGTAGTTGGCTCCGGTCTTGCCAGGGATGGTCAACTCTTTCTTCTGGTCGCCCTCCAGGATACCTGCGGCTGCATAATCAGCGTATTCTCCCTCATGGAAGTTCAATGCGACATTGATGATGTCGGCAGCACCCGGTCGGTTCTGCGACTTGCTAGGCTGTTCCACTTCTTCATCATTGTCCTCGTCTCCTTCGTCGGAAGCCAGACGGGTATTGTTGTTGGTACTATTGTTCAACAAGAGGTAGTAGAACTTCACTTTCTCGCCGTCCAGCTCGGCATCATAGCCCTTCACGCTTGCCACCATCTCATGACCGTAAGTCTGAGAGTAAGGCGTAACCGTTGGCGGCATCAGATTGCCACTGCCCGATACGTTGACGTCCAAGTGGGTGGAGGCTTCCAAGAAACTGATGGCGGTTTCCGTTGTGCTGGCATTGAAGTCCTTGTCAGTCACGTTAGTTGTTTTCTCTGTCTTGATGGTCATCAGGGAGGTACCATTGTCCAAACCCTTGACATAGAAGGAAGCGGTCTTTCCATCGGAGCCGAAGGTGATATAGTCGGTCGCAGTGGCGTTGTTTGGGTCCTTGATAATCTCTGCCACGGCATTGTCGCTGAAGGTGATGTTTGACTTCTTCAGTCCGATTTGTGAAAGATCGACATACTCCTTGGTCTCTCCATTGAGGTAATACCCCTTCAAGGTAATCTGCTGGTATTCCTTCTTGCTGGCACCCGTCGAGAGGTCGAGGCTTACCTTGCCGTCTTCGACCGTACCCGATGCGGTTTCCAGATACAGTTGCTTTCGGGCAGGGATGAACCAGTAGAATCCTTCCGCCACGGTCTCGCTGGCGATGCCTTCGCGAGTGTATTGCATGGCAGTGACCTTGCGCAACTTCAAGGCTGAAGACTTGAGTGTCTTGGAGTCGGTTGCCAGGGTGGTGTTGGTAGCGTTCAGCAGCTCTTGCAAGTCGTAGTTGTCGTTCTTGCTGAACTTGGCGATGATGGTGTTGCCCTTGTTGAGCCATGTGTTGGCTGCGAACACCTTGATTCGCTCGTTCGGGTCGAGGATAGGCATCACACCTTTGTCATAGGAAGTCGGCTCCGTCTTCTGTTTGGTGTCTGGCGTGTATTGGAGGTCATATTGATTGCTTTCTCCCGTGCCACCAGCTCGCCATTTCGGACGGTTATGATAGCCATCGCTCGCCTTCAAGATGAAAACTTTCTTGATGTCCTTCACTTTCGTGTAATCTGTCGTTCCGTCATTTTTGAACGTGACCTTGAAGATGCCGAGCTTGACGGTGATTTTATCGCCCTCCTTGTTCTCGTGGAGCGAACCATTGGCATCTTTCTCGATGCCCAGAACGATGCCACGTCGATAGACGTAGCCGTTCATGTTGATGGCTTCTCCTTCCTGATGACCCTCATAGCCGGCAGGGTAGGAGTCGTTGCCATTCTTCCAGTAGGTCTTCTTGCCGTCTCTCACATTGGTGAATTGCGGCTCCGAGCCATCTACGGTGTAGGTGACCACGTATGGGTTTGCCATCGTGCTGACAGGGTCGAAGCCCTCGATGCCATTCGACTCCAGTTGCAAAATCTGACCGATGTAGGCATAGTGGGTCTCGGTATCCGTGGTAGGGTATCTTGTCACGTTGTCAGGATTGGCATTCTGGGTCTTGAAGATGATCCATGGATCCTTGACATCGGCACTTCCGTTGGAACGAGTCACAGTAATCTTGGTGAGGTCCAACTTAAAGCTCGGTTGGATGGTGATGGACTTGGCGTCCTCTATCTGCTTGTCCTTTGGAATCTCAATGACATTTTCCGTGTTCTTGGAAAGATGCTGCGTGACTTCCGTCTTGGTGCCATCCTTAGCCTCGATGATGATGGAGACATCGCCCTCGCGACTATTGCTCTTGGTGGAGAGGGTCATCTTCGTCATCGTACCCTTCATGCTGCCCTGAACGTAGCCTGGGTCGGCTCCTGTGTTGTTGTCGTTGTAGTCGCCACGGATAGTCAGGCACGTCTTGTTGCCGCTGCCTGTTCGCAGACAGTTGTGCAAGGTAAACTGGAAGGTGTTGATGGTTATGACCATGTGCTTGTTGGCACTAGTCCAGTCTGTGATACTTGTGCCCAATCCCGTGAGTATCTCAGGATTGGCATTGAAATCATACACAAAAGTCTCTTCTGCGGAATTGCTTCCCGATGAGTCTGAGCCTGATGAGCTGGAGCCAGAAGGGCTAGAGCCCTCATCATCCGCCCATGCAGAAGTTGCCCCCCCAATCGCTAAAAGCCATAGGAAGGTCATGAGTCTTAATAAGAATTTTCTTTTCATCATCTATTTTATCATTTACTTTTTTCCAAAATGCAAAGTTACGATAAAAAGTTTAATGAAATAAGTAGTAGAATAGTTAACTCTTTAGAAGACTAGACGAATGAAATGATTTTAAGGATTATTAAGAATTTTGAAATCTGTTGCAAGGAGCTTCTTTCTTTTTCTTCTTTTCTATATATTTATCTATTAACTTAAATGCTAATGCACAGAGGATACCTCCTATAGCGCAGCATATGTAAAAGTCACTATAGAACTCGTTATGAAGAGAAATACTATCATCATATAATACAAAAGAAGGCAGGGAGAATCACTTCTGCCTGCCTCTTAGCTTTATTAAATATAAAAATAACAGGGAAATAATCCCAGACTATCTCAATTTAAATCTGCTCGCTCCAGTCTTCCTGGCTCTTACGAACGTAAGTCTGGTAGCGGAGCTTAGCCATCTTCTCTGCCTGAGTGAAGAGCTCATCAGCCTCCTTAGGATATGCCTTCTGTACAGAGAGGTAACGAACCTCACCGAGCAAGAAGTCACGGAAGTTCTCCCACTTAGGAGCCTTAGAGTCGAGTGAGAATGGGTTCTTGCCCTGCTCAGCCAACTCTGGGTTGTAACGCCACAAGTGCCAGTAACCGCACTCTACAGCCAACTCTTCCTCGTGCTGTGAACGACCCATGCCGCCCTTACGCTTCAAACCGTGGTTGATACATGGTGCGTAAGCGATGATGAGTGATGGTCCGTGATAAGCCTCAGCCTCGCGGATAGCCTTCAATGTCTGTGCATTGTCAGCACCCATAGCAACCTGAGCTACGTAGATGTAACCGTATGTTGTCTGCATCAAACCGAGATCCTTCTTGCGGATACGCTTACCCTGTGCAGCGAACTGTGCGATGGCACCGAGTGGAGTTGACTTAGAAGACTGACCACCCGTGTTAGAGTAAACCTCAGTATCGAGTACCAAGATGTTGACATCCTCACCAGAAGCCAATACGTGGTCGAGACCACCGTAACCGATATCGTAAGAAGCACCATCACCACCGATGATCCACTGTGAACGCTTAACGAGGTAGTGATCCAAAGTCTTCAACTCCTGGCAGATAGGACAACCCTTCTCTGCACCAGCAGCGATGATAGGCTTCAACTCGGCAGCAGCCTCCTTAGAACCCTCAGAATCATCCTTGTTGGCAATCCACTTATCAGCAGCAGCTACGAACTCAGCTGGGATACCCTCCTGAGCCTTACCCTCTTCGAGCAAGTGAACGATGCGCTCCTTCATCTTCTTGTTACCCAATACCATACCGAGACCGAACTCGCAGAAGTCCTCGAACAAAGAGTTGTCGAATGCAGGACCCTGACCCTTAGCGTTCTTGGTATATGGAGTAGATGGGATAGAAGCTGAGTAGATAGAAGAACAACCTGTAGCGTTAGCAATCATCTGACGATCACCGAAGAGCTGAGAAATCAACTTAACGTATGGAGTCTCACCACAACCAGAGCAAGCACCAGAGAACTCGAACAATGGCTGAGCGAACTGAGAGTTCTTAGGGCTCTGCTTGATGTCAACGAGATCCTGCTTAGAAGCTACCTTGTGTACGAGGTACTCCCAGTTAGCTGCTTCCTTAACCATATCCTCAGCGTCAACGTTGAATGGAACCATGGTCAATGCCTTCTCACCCTTCTTGCCTGGGCAGACGTCAGCACAGTTACCACAACCAAGACAGTCAAGTACAGAAGTCTCGATGCGGAAGTGCATGCCAGCCAAAGCCTTAGGTGCCTTCACATCCTGAGTAGCGAGACCATCGATGCCTGCCAACTCCTCGTCGGTCAATACGAATGGACGGATAGCTGCGTGAGGACAAACGAATGAACACTTGTTACACTGGATACAGTTCTCAACATTCCATACTGGAACGAATGCCTCAACACCACGCTTCTCGAATGCTGCTGTACCGTTCTCCCATGTACCATCTACAGTGTTGTGCTTAACGAAGTCTGATACCTTCAAGAGGTCACCTGCCTGACCGTTGATAGGACGAACCAACTCCTTAACGAATGCTGGAGCATTGTCTTCCTTCTGAGCGTCATCAGCGAGGTTAGCCCAAGCTGGGTCAACTGCCAACTCCTTGTACTCACCACCACGGTCAACAGCGCCGAAGTTCTTGTCAACGACATCCTGACCCTTCTTAGAGTAAGACTTCACGATGAATGCCTTCATCTGCTCTACGGCAAGATCCAAAGGAATAACCTCTGTGATGCGGAAGAATGCAGACTGGAGGATCGTATTGGTACGGTTACCAAGGCCAATCTCCTGGGCAATCTTAGTAGCGTTGATATAATATACCTTGATGTTGTTCTGAGCGAAGTAACGCTTTACCTTGTTAGGGATGAAGTTAACCAACTCTTCGCCGTCGAAGATAGTGTTCAACAAGAAGGTACCATTCTTACGGAGACCACGAGTTACATCATACATGTGGAGGTATGCCTGTACGTGGCAAGCTACGAAGTTAGGAGTATTTACCTGGTATGCACTGTGGATAGGGCTATCGCCGAAACGCAAGTGAGAGCAGGTGAAACCACCAGACTTCTTAGAGTCGTAAGAGAAGTATGCCTGGCAATACTTGTTGGTATTGTTACCGATAATCTGAACTGAGTTCTTGTTAGCACCTACAGTACCATCAGCACCCAAACCATAGAACTTAGCCTCGAACAAGTCGTCGCCACCCATTGGGATCTCCTCCTCTTCTGGGAGAGATGTGAATGTAACGTCATCAACGATACCAACAGTGAAGTGGTTCTTAGGCTGTGGCAACTCAAGGTTCTTGAATACAGCAACGATCTTGGCTGGAGTTGTATCAGAAGAACCGAGACCATAACGACCACCAACGATCAATGGCTTACGCTCGTCGTCATAGAGAGCAGACTTCACGTCGAGGTACAATGGCTCACCCTCTGCACCTGGCTCCTTGGTACGGTCGAGAACAGCGATACGCTTAACAGTAGCTGGGATAGTCTTCTTCAAGAAGTCAACAGAGAATGGACGGAAGAGGTGTACGGCAACCATACCGACCTTCTTGCCCTGCTTGTTGAGGTAATCGATAGCCTCACGAGCTGGCTCTGTGGCAGAACCCATCAAGATGATGATGTTCTCAGCATCATCAGCACCATAGTAGTTGAAGAGGTGATACTCACGACCTGTGATCTTAGTCATCTCCTGGCAGTACTTCTCTACTACCTCAGGAATCTTATCGTAGTATTCGTTGCAAGCCTCACGATGTGTGAAGAATGTCTCTGGGTTCTCAGCAGTACCACGAGTTACAGGGCGCTCTGGAGTCAAAGCACGGTCGCGGAAACGCTTGATGTACTCTGGGTTAACCAAAGGACGGATATCTTCCATATCCATCTCCTCGATCTTGTGGTACTCATGAGAGGTACGGAAACCATCGAAGAAGTTAATGAAAGGAACCTCTGTCTCCAAGGTTGCCAAGTGAGGAACTGCAGAGAGGTCCATAACCTCCTGAACAGAACCAGAGCAGAACATAGCGAAACCTGTCTGGCGGCAAGCCATTACATCCTGGTGGTCACCGAAGATACAGAGTGAGTGAGAGGCCAATGTACGAGCTGATACGTTGAACACGCAAGGGAGCAACTCACCAGCGATCTTGTACATGTTAGGAATCATCAACAACAAACCCTGTGATGCAGTGTAAGTTGAAGTCAAGGCACCAGCCTGGAGAGAACCGTGAACAGCACCAGCTGCACCGCCCTCAGACTCCATTTCCTGGATAGAAACTTTCTGACCGAAAAGGTTCTTACGACCCTTAGCAGCCCATTCATCTACATGCTCCGCCATTGGTGATGATGGAGTAATAGGGTAGATGGCAGCAACCTCTGTAAACATATAGCTTACATGAGCGGCAGCTGTGTTACCATCACAAGTGATAAATTTTTTCTCTTTAGCCATTTTACTTTTAGATAAAATATTAAAAATGTTTTGTATTTAAGTCTTAATCGAACTTTCGTCTTAATCCCGAAGAACTATAGGATTCTTCTCTCTTCCCTCTTCGTTCTTCACTTAATAAAGGAACCCGAGTAGCCAGAGCGGAATCTTGTTGTCCTTTCCCACCTCTGTGTTGTAACGTGCGTAGATGGTGTCGGGTGTGTATCTCACCTTGTTGGTGGCGTGGGCATCGCAGATGCGGAACTTCGTCGTTCCATCCACCATATAGAAGTGATCCTTTCCGCCTTGGTGCACCTTGTGGTCCTTCCACATCGAATTGACGAAGAAAGTCTCCATCACCTCCTGTTGGTCAATCTGGATCGGGAAGATGGCATACATCAGGTTGGTGTTGTGAAGCATCACCTTGGAAGGCTTCTTCGGAAATTCCTGGTTGTCGGGGTATATCATGTTGATGAGTCGCGCGTCGGCGAGATACTTGATATAGTTCATCACCGTGGCTCGACTGGTCTCGATGCTTTCCGCCAACTGGCTTACGTTAGGAGCTTTGGCTCCTTCCACCGCCAACTGATAGAACAGTCTCTTGATCTTGTTGAGGTATTTCAGTTCTATCTGCTTGATAAGTAGGATATCGACCTCGGTCATCATGTTCATGGTCTTCAGCAAGTTCTCCGTAAAGTTACGCTGCTCCAGGAAGAAAGGGTAGAAGCCATGATGCAAGTAGTCCTGAAAGTATTTGATAGGACTTACCTTTGGCAAGATTTGTTTTACTAGATGCTCGTGATTGTGCAAAATCTCATCGAGAGTGAAGGCAGGGAAGTTATTGCCCGTTTGCAAGTTGATGAATTCCCGGAAGGAGAAGCCGCGCAAGTTGTAGCTCTTGACGATGCCGTTCAGCTCCGGGTTCTCTTCCTTGAGGCGCATCACGCTAGAACCAGTGAAAACAATCTTCAGTTCTGGATAGAGGTCGTAACACTTGCGAAGTTCCTTACTCCATTCAGGTTGCTTAAACACCTGGTCGATGAGTAGCGTGCGACCGCCTTGTTTCACAAATTCACCTGCGAAGTCGGCGATACCTCGGCCTTGGAAATAGAAGTTGTTCATGTTCACAAAGAGGCATTTGCGATCGGTCGCTCCAAAGCGTTCCTTAGCATATTGCAGCAGAAATGTGGTTTTCCCGACACCTCTTGTACCTTTGATTCCTATCATGCGGTCGTTCCAGTCAATCTCATCCATGAGAGATCGACGTACGGGGGCATTCGTATGCTCAACGAGGTATTTATGTGTTCTGAAGAAAGCTTCTTCCATGAGTTTTGTTTGTTCGTTTTGTTTTTAATAATGCAAAGGTAATCATTATTTTTAAATTTGCAAACTCTAGATAGCAAAAACTAACTTTTTTTTCATTATTTAGCACAATTCTAAGTTAAATCGTCTTTTTTGAGGCTTTTCAAGTGCGATTTCGAGACTTTTTTAGTACCTTTGCATCATGAAACTACATATATTCAATCCAGAGCACGACTTGGCACTTGCTGCCAATAAGTCTAATTATACTGCCCCTCATGCAGGGCGGCAACTCCGCAAGGATTTGGGATTCATTCCAGCCTTGTGGGCTGATGAGGGCGACTTGGTCTTGGTTGACGACATCGACGATGCCTACGACAAGGTGAGACTTCTAGGCGATATATATATTAATAAGGTGGAATTTATCACCCCGCAACAACTCGCCGAGGTGTTCAGACACTCGATGGAGGTCGATAGCATCCATCCATGGGGATGGGACAAGGCCGTTGTCTCCCAACTCAAGCACATGGGCTGTCCAGAGATTATGCTTCCTACTGCTGAAAACCTGGAACTGCTTAGAACATTGAGCGGTAGAAGATGGGCTGCATCCCATCTTCAGCAGAATGTCGCTTATGTCGATAACGTAGAAGATTTGCGACAAGCTGTCTCCGAACGAGGTCAAGCGGTCGTGAAGGCTCCATGGAGTTCGAGCGGCAGGGGAGTGAGGTATGCCATTTCCCCTTGCGATGAAGCCACGGAAAAGTGGGCGGCTAACGTCATCAAGCAACAGGGCGGCATCACCGTGGAGCCATATTATAATAAGGTGAAAGATTTTGGTATGGAATTCGAGGTAAAAGACGGCAAGGTGCTTTATCGTGGATTGTCTCTCTTCCAGACGGTCAAGGGTGCCTATACGGGCAATATCTTAGCTACCGAAGAAGAGAAGGAGGATTTGCTTGCTACTTTTGTCACTCGCGAGGAATTGACCAAGATACGGCAGAATGTCATCGACGTGATGGAACCGCCTCTTCGCTCCATCTACCAGGGACCTTTTGGAATCGACATGATGGTTTGCTCAGATGCGAACAAACAGACTTTTGTCAACCCTTGCATCGAACTGAACCTTCGTCGCACGATGGGACACGTGGCTCTTGCCATGGGACTTTCTGATAAAGCTTCGCGCCATGTGATGCGTATAGATTTCGATGGCAATCGCTACCGCATGAACGTGCTCCCGGGGAAGCCTTCTGAGGATGCGCCGTTTCATTGATGTTTCCTCAATGGACTTTATGATTGATAATGCAATAAATTACTATTCAACAAAAAAAAAGGGAAGTTTCACAACATCCCTTTTCTTTTTGTTCGCTACGCTAAGCAAAACCTATATGCAATTTTACATTATTTTTCCATCATGAATATTTATATTTGAAGCTCTGTCAACGTGACGTTATCACGCAAAGCATGAGCTAGTCTTTTAATATTTCATCTAGAAAGACATCCAAGTCATGATCTAGGTCTTTCATGAGGTCACCACCGACAATGATGGTGTCGTCATCTGCCAGATACAACTCGCCAAGATTTTCCTTGTCCTCGTCTTCCAAAACAAAGCTATATGGTTTGAGGATTCCCAAATTGTCGATGATTTCGGCATTTTTGCGCAACAAGTCGCGCAAGCACTTGGCAACCTCGTCATAGAAAGACTCATCCTTGTTGTCAATCCATTGCTCCACGACGCAACGAGTTATCTCCACGTCGTCATCGTCGAACGCCAAGAGCTCACCGCTGTCCTGCGAACATCTGATGTGGATGTCTGTTAGGACTGAAGTCTCGTCTTGGTCAGAGACAGGAAACTTTTGGGCTATCTTTTTCAAGAATCGCTCCACTTGCTGAATGGTCTGTTCTGTTATTTTCATCTTGTTTCTGTTAGTTACAATTCTAGATAAAAGAAGGGTCGCTCGATGATGTGATGAAACTCTGAACTTTCACAAGTTTGAGTGCTCTCCGCTTTTGTAATCCACTGGCTTTACAGCTTAGTCGCAGGATGCGATTTATATGGCCCGCCATCGGCAAGAGAAGTCAGCTCGGTTTCACGATTTTTTAATGAAGAGTAACCCGATCGAACCGAACGACCCTATATTTTTATGCTAAGCATTTCTTAGTTTATCTTAGTATTTGCAAAAGTAGTGTTTTCTTTTGGAATGACCAAATTTTTGGGCATCTTTTTATTGATTATTTTCAATTTCTTCCCAAATTCTCATGAATGTTTCTTTCAAGAGTGATTTGTCCTCGATGATATTTCTCAATTCCTTGAGCGATTTCTCATTGGGAGAGTTGGGAATCCACAGTTTGATATAGCCGTTGTTGGAGTATTTCTCGTCCATGTGGGCTGAAAACCTCAGCCATTGTTCTTCCTTGTTTTTTTCAGGATAATTCTCCAAGCCATATTGGATGGCACGGAGGAATATCTCATGGGGCTCGATGTCGCGATCTGCCTCCGCCACGATTTTGCCATAGATGCTTCGGGGCTGGCGGCTGGACGAGGCACGGTGGTCTTCCACAGCCTCCTTCATGATTTTCATTTGCTCGGGAGTAAACCAACGACGTAAACGAGAGTCGGCGATGAGTATCTTGCCGCTCGTGATGTGGTGGATTGCCCTAGGGCCTTCCATGCCCAGGTCATGATAGGCTGCGACGACATAAGCCATGTCAATGTCTGCTCCTGTCACCTGCGCCAGTTTCATGGAGTTTCTGATGACCCTGTTGACATGACGCAAACCATGGCTGTCGCCGAAAGCAACGTACCTGGGTAGTATCTGTCGCTCCACAAACTCCATGATTTCTAGATTCACTCTCTGTTGCATAAGTCTCCTCCGTTTGTTTATAGATATATGTAATGTTTTTCGTTTGTTATGCTAAAGGCTATTCCCTTTTCTATGCAGATGTTAGCTTTTCCGCTATCACGGGCCCTTGTCATTTTCCGCTATCACATGATATTATAAGTTGCTCAATGGTATGCCGGAAAGAATGCTCAACACTGAGAGAATTCCAAAGATGAAGATGTTGCGTGCTGTCATTCCCAGCACCTTGTTGAGCTCTCGTCCCTTTCGGATACGAAACATCGTCCTGTAGGTCTGTCCGTGCAGCAAGGCATACACCAAGAATATCAGCCATACAGGTAATATACATTTCACTTCCCACAAGTCGATGGCATTGATGACACCCATGATGGTGAAACTGAAGATACCTAGATGCTGATAAAACCACTTGGCATTTCTTTCGCCCATTCTTACGACTAATGTCATCTTGTCGTTGGCACGGTCATTGTCTATGTCTCGGTAGTTGTTGAGTACCAACAAGGTATCTACTACCAGTCCACAGGCTACGGATGCAGCAAACACCTCGGCCGTAGGCATCTGGAGAGGATGTGGCATACATACATAATAGGTGCAGCAAACGGGTACGATTCCGAAGAAAATGAGTACGAGGATGTCGCCCATGCCATGGTAACTCAGCAAGGTGGTATAGAGAAAACAGAATACCACGCAGGCGATTCCCACCATCACCATCTCCATGCCACCATAATATATTAAAGGCAACCCTATGAGACATCCCAAGAAGGTGGTGATGCCGATGCCCCATTTCATGGCTGTCGGGGTTATCCAACCTTCGGCACAAGCCCTTTTGGGTCCCAGTCGGGTCTCATCGTCATTGCCGTGCTTGAAGTCGAAGTAGTCGTTGACAAAGTTGGAATCTATCTGCATGACCCAGGCGAAGAGAAGGCAAAGGAAGGCTGGAATCCAATTGAATATTCCCTCTATGTGATACTTCTGCAATACCATGCCCGTATAGAGGACGCCTGTGGGTTCCTCGGTAATCCATGTGTCCCTTGCCATCCATGTAGCTCGATAAGCAAAGGCAACACCCATCATCACGGGTACTGCCGCGGCGGTCAGCGTCTTAGGGCGTGCCGCCAAGAACCATGCCTTGATAGAATTTGTCTTTACCATATTTATAGTATATTTAGTTGTAGCACCATTTCAGACAATAGCCTAGTTGAAGAAGTTCCAGCTCACACCGAAGCGGAAGACTCTTCCGTTGATAGGGTAATGAGGAGTCAGGAAGTAGTTCTTGTCGCCCTGTCCTGCGTTGATGTGGCTCATCATCACGAAGAAACGTGTGTGCTTGATAAACACGTTGGCATAGACGTTGACGATAGGGTAGTTGCCCACCTTCACGTTGTTCTCTCCATTGCCTTGCACCACATATTGACCCATGTATGGGGAATAGTCGGGAGCGGTATAGCTGGTGAAGTATCTAGCGTCTGCACCGAGGTCGATGTTCAGCACCTTGGCTACTCTAAACTTGATATAGAGATTGGTGTAAATGTCGAGGTCTGGCACAGGCAAGACTTCTTGCTTGCTGGAGTGCTGGTAGGTGATGACATTCTCCCAGTTGAGGATGCCGAGACGGAAATCCTGAAGCAACTGCGCCGTGAGCATGTTGATAGCACTTGAGCTCTGCAAAGGCGTTACCGTGACTCCAGTGCGCAATCCTGCGTCGGTGACGGTATATTGCTGCGAGAGGTAAGTATAGTTTTTGATTTCGTCAACAGCCACTCTCAATGCGGTGTGTGTTCTGCCGAATCTCAACGTACCCATGATGCGAGTGTGGATGATCTTGTCTAGACTGTTCTCCCACCACAGGTGGCGAGAATGGTAGTTACGATAGTAGAAGGATGGATTCTCACGATGGAAGAAGGCATCGCCTATCACAGACAAGGTATCGCCAAGGAACGGTATGTTGATGTCGAGATTGCCATCCACAGCCAGGGTACCCGCATCTTCTCCTGCCACACCAATCTCGGCAAGAGCCTTGTAATGAAGCAACTTTCCCTGTCGCTTGCTCAGTTCGCCGCCCACGCTGAGGGTGTGCTCGTTGTATTTCTGGAAGCCACCATCCATGGTAGGCAGTGTGAAGTGGCGGAGGTCGTAGCTCACGAATGCCTTCAGCCCTGCCTTTGCCCACTTGCTGAATCCTTCCAGTGTGGCGAGTGCGAAGGTGTTCTTCATCTCCCAATGGGTTGTCTTGTCAGAGATGGAGTCACCTGTTATCTTGCCCACGTTGTAGTATTCGTTGAGATAATAGTTCTCTGGTGTCTGATAGGCAGTGTATTCACGCTTGTAGTTGTCAAACTTCAAGGTGTGGATAAAGCTCGTCACAGGCACGTACTCGGTCTTGTAGTAGAGGGAATCCTCGGAAGCTTTTTTCTGTTGGGCTAACAGACTGTCGGCTGCGGCCTTGCCATTGACGGCAATGCGAGTTGTGTCTGCGCTCATTTTTTCCTTGTCCGTAGTCATGGCCAGGGATTTCTCGTCACCAGCAATCTTGGCATTGTCGGGACGACCACAGTATTTGTTTTGATTGGCCTTGTCAAAGGCTTTCTCGTCAAATTTCTTTCCCTCTTTCTCAGCATTTTTCTTGGCCTCTTCCTTGGCATCGCTCTCAGCGTTGTCCTTGGCAGATTCCATGGCAAACTTCTTCGCCTTGATTTCTTCCTCGGTCATCTTGACTTTACGGCTGAATCCCAAGCTGTATCGGTGGGTGAAGAAGATGTGCTGGTTGTCGTTTCTATTCCAGTTGCGCTCAAACACAGTAGGAATCTCGCTCTCGCTGAAGCTTTCCTCGAAGATTTCCGGATGCTTGATGTAGTCGTCGTCCGTGATTCCTCCGTTCTCCGTCACCTTCTGGTGAAGAGTCGTGAAGAGCAGGTGAGCCTGGTATTGGTCGCCTAGATAAGAAGCCCACATCGTATATTTGAAATGGCTGGTACTCTGCGAGTTGTAGAATCCACGCCCATACTTGTAGTCGAAACGGAATCCAGCTCCCAGCCGCTTATTGGCATTGACGGCAAACCAAGCTCGGAAGTCATCCTCGCCATTGGTACGGTTTCCACAGGAGTTGAGCGTCACATTGGTGAGGGGGGAGTAAGTATTGGTAAAATGAAAGTCACTCACCGAAGTATTGATGTAGGAGTAAGGCTCCGTGAAGATAAAGTTGCCCTGTGAGTTTTTCCTGTCGATGAAGATTCGGGCGATACGAGGGGAGCCCATGTTGCCCAGGGTGTTGTACTCACCACGCAGTCCTTCTGTAAAGGTGGTGTTCATGTACATGTGCTGCAAGGTATCGACGGTAGCTTCCTGGCGGTCGCCAAATCTCTCATCCACGGTCCATACTTTGATTCCTTTTGGGATCTCTTGGTTGGACCCGAGGGAGTCTGGGTTTACCTTGCGTTCGGAAGCTGGACGAAAATCGCCGTCTTCATTGATAGAGTTATAATCAGTTTGTGCCGCAACCGGTAGGGTTGCAGCACATATCAATAGGGTAGTGAGTGTTTCTTTCATTCCTTTTTATCAGTTTCTTTTGAATAGTCGTAGGCAAACTTCCGCTATCTTGAGCGCTACACCTACCAGGAGAATGACAATGCTGAGATTTTGAAAATCTGTCTGTGTCCAAAGGATGAGACCGATGACAGCCAACAGCATGAAGACGATGTTAAGGGTATTGCGTACCTTAAACATCTTGTCCCTTCCGTTGTAGTCGATGAGACGGCGCTGCCTATGCTCTGGACGCACGGCATAACTTGTGGGTTGGGTGACAGCTTGCTCGGCTCTACTCTCCACCTTTTGCTCAGTCTCCTGAACTTTCTCTTGATGATTTGTTATCTCGTTTGGATTCATGCTTTGTTCTTTCTATTTTATGACAAAAGAAACTCTTATTGTTTAACCAAAGTTACAATATCATTGAATATCTGATCCTTACGGTCGATAGTTGCTCTACGGAACTTGCCAAAGATCTTGGCCAAGTTGTTCTTTTTCTTGTTGAGGGCAATTTTATCTACGATGACATTCTCAGCCGGTTCCTTGAAGCCTGTGCTTCTATCTTCCTCGTAATTGTAAAGGATACGAGAGAGGGAGACTTTAAGAGAATTGTCAGCAATAGTAGCCACCAACTGATATCTGAATTCCGAACGGTCCAAGGAGATGAAAGACTGACTGAAGACAAGCCACTCATCCATCGTGTTGGCGATGGTAAATTCCTTTTCATTGACAAGAGCCACTCTGCTTGCGATATTGTTCTTGTCCTGTGTCAGTTCGGTAAAGTACTGATATACGATATCGTAGATTTGCTTGGCAGACTTGCCGTTTGCATCGGTGCTGAGTTCAAACTCTACCTTACCATTGGCATTGGTAGGGATAGCGCCCTCTAGGTACTTAGGGTCAACTTTCAGTTTGGTGCCGTCGCTGAGTTTTTTCTCCACCTTTGTTTCCTTCTTGGCAACAGGAGTAGTTGGCACAACCCATCCGCCGTTGTTGCTCTTGTTGAGTTCCTTGTCAGACTGTTTGTTGCCATTTTCCTCTGGAGATGCTACCACAGGTTTGCCCCCGATGGCAGGAAGAGTCACAGGTTCGTTGGCGATGGAAGGCTTCAGGTCAGCCCCAGTCTTCTCAGCCTCAGCCTTAGTTTTCTCGCTGTCAGCTTTAGCCTTGTCGGCGTCAGCTTTCGCCTTTTCTATTTCTGCTTTTTTCTTTTCAGCCTCAGCTTTCGCTTTCTCGGCAGCCACTTTAGCCAATTCTGCTTCTACCTTGGCTTTCTCAGCCTCAACCTTAGCAGCTTCCACTGCTTTCTTTGCCTCTTCCAACTGTTTCTGAGCTTGTTCCAATTGCTGTTGTGGAGTCAACACATTCTGTGCCGACACCATGAGAGGAAGGAACATGAGTATAGAGATGAATACTTTTTTCATGATGATTTTGTGATTAAGTTCTCCGCCTAGAAATTGTAGTCGGAGACATGATTAATACTTGCGGAAGATGAGGGATTCAAACCCCCGATACCCGAAAGAGGGTATACCGGATTTCGAGTCCAGCGCATTCGGTCACTCTGCCAATCTTCCAATCTTCTAAACGACGAGAATATACAGAACCATTATACATCAACAATTCTGCTAGTTCGAACTGTCTTCTATAAAACATTTGCAAAGATAATACAATATCTAGAGAACAGCAAAATATTCGATGTTTTTTTAACATTATTAACCTCGATTTTTGCTTTTTCATCAGAAATGCGGGAATTTTCTTGCGTTGCGAAATATCTTGACAAATATGTTTGAGTTGTGCCTTGAGTCATCATTCATATACAAAAGTCGCCCTAAAGGGGCAAAAGCAATTTGTCATCTATGCTTTTGCCCCTTTAGGGCGATTTCCTTGATATAATCTTTACCCAGGGTGTTGCCCTGGGCTGGGTGCTATTGGGTTTTCAGCCCGATTTATGACACCCTCATTGTCAAATTTGGTGGAATGACATTACTTTATCATGTCAACGCTTCTCTTGAGGAATGCTTCCAAGGCTGCACCCTTCAGCATACCGTTCTGCAAGAGAGCGAGGTCGATGAGCTGGTGTACCACATTGTTGTCCTTGGCATAACCGGCGATAATCTCGTCGCGCTTGCCTTTCTCATCGCTGATGGCCTTCTCGGTGTTGTGAACGTCGTCCTTTTCCTCCTGGGTGATTTCCTCAGGCTTCTTCTTGGATTGCTCCTGGTGTAGTACAGCCAAACGAGCTTCCTGACCCTTGATTTCAGCCAAGATAGGCTTCAATGACTCTGATGTATGAGACTCAGAATCCTCCAAGACCTTCTTGACCAAGGCATGGTCAGAGTTCAAGACGATGGTGTAGCTGTTTGGCATCTCTCCATAGAAATTCATGCCCTGCTGGAACTGGCTCATGGCTTTCATACGGCGCATCCACTCGTTCTGGGTAATCATCACTGGCTTGCTGGTCTCGCCCAATGCCTGAACCTCTACCATGAACTCAGTCTTGTTGAGCTTTGGCATTTGAGAGCGGAATACCTGTGACAAATTGTCGGTCTGTTCTTTCGTGAGGTCTGTCTTTTTGGCATCCTCCTTGACAATCAAACGGTCGATGATGTCAGCGTCAACACGTACGAAGCGAGTCTTCTCCAACTTTTGCTCCAACATATTGACCATTGGAGTATCCAGTTGTCCGTCCATCAAGAGTACGGAATAACCTTTCTCCTTGGCTGCCTCGATGTAAGAGTATTGCTCCTCCTTGTTGTTGGCATAGAGATAGACGAGGTTGCCGTCTTTGTCGGTCTGGTTGTCCTTGATAAGTGTCTTGTACTCCTCGAATGTGAAGTACTTGTCCTCCACGTCCTTGAACAAGGCGAAATCCTTGGCGCGGTCGTAGAAGTCCTCCTGTGAGAGCATACCGTAGTTGATGAAGATTTTGAGGTCGTCCCACTTCTCTTCGTACTCCTTGCGGTTCTCCTTGAAGATGGAGCTCAAACGGTCTGCCACCTTCTTGGTGATATAGGTGGAAATCTTCTTCACGTTGCTGTCGCTCTGCAAGTAGCTGCGGCTTACATTCAGTGGAATGTCAGGGGAGTCGATGACACCGTGGAGCAAGGTCAAGAACTCTGGTACGATACCCTCAACTTGGTCTGTCACAAAGACTTGGTTGCAATACAACTGAATCTTGTTGCGCTGCATGTCAATGCTGTTCTTGATACGTGGGAAGTAGAGGATACCCGTCAAGTTGAATGGGAAATCAACGTTGAGGTGAATCCAGAACAAAGGCTCGTCCTGCATAGGGTAGAGGGTGCGATAGAACTTCTTGTAGTCCTCGTCCTTCAAGGTGCTAGGAGTCTTGGTCCAGAGAGGCTCCACATTATTAATAATGTTGTCCTCGTCGGTCTCCACGTTCTTGCCGTCCTTCCACTCGGTCTTCTTGCCGAAGGCAACAGGCACAGCCATGAACTTGCAATACTTGTTGAGCAGTTCCTCTATCTTGCTCTTCTGGAGGAACTCCTTGCAGTCATCTGCGATGTGGAGAATGATGTCCGAGCCACGCTCCGCCTTATCTGCGTCCTCGATTTCAAAGGCAGGGGAACCGTCGCAGCTCCATTTCACAGCCTTGGAACCTTCCTTGTAGCTCTTGGTGACGATTTCCACCTTGCTGGCTACCATGAAAGAAGAATAGAAACCCAAACCGAAGTGACCAATGATGGCGTTGGCATTCTCCTTGTACTTGTCAAGGAAGTCTGTAACGCCAGAGAATGCGATTTGGTTGATGTATTTGTCGATTTCCTCCTCGGTCATGCCTATACCATGGTCGCTGATGGTGAGTGTGCCTGCTTTCTCGTCAAGAGAAACTCTGACGGTGGTGTCGCCGATCTCGCCCTTGAAGTCGCCTTGCGCAGCGAGTGTCTTCAACTTCTGCGTGGCATCAACAGCGTTTGACACCATCTCACGGAGGAAGATGTCATGGTCTGAATAAAGAAACTTCTTGATGACAGGGAAGATGTTCTCTGTCGTAACTCCAATATTACCTTTCTGTGCCATAATATTTATATTTTTAGTTTTGTTTTTTATATCTTTATGTGTAAACTTTAGCGCATAGTACGTATGATTATGCATACTTGCCTTTGCAAAAGGTGTGCCAAAGCCTACTAAAATGTATCTAGTTGTATTTGAAATGTTTCATTTCTGACATTTCTGCTCATTTTTTTACTAAGAAAATTGGGACGTATCATTATTTTTACTATCTTTGCAATGGTTTTACCTAGAAACGACTTTGGTTTTCACCTAGGAACTTTGGTTTTACCTATGAACTTTTGAAACAACACATATTATGATGCAACAAAATAAATCTAAATCCGACTTGATAGCTGACTACTACTCTCAGCATTACAATGAGGTTAAGGCTTTCGTAAGCTCTCGTCTGCAATATTCAGACGAGTCCGAGGACATTGTGCAGAACATCTTCTTGCGTCTCATGCAGATGGACAAGATGATTACTCCTGTCACTTTGCCGTGCCTTGTCTATACGGTGGCGAGAAACCTGATTTGTGACTATTGGCGACATCGCCAGTGTGTGGAGGAATATGAGCATTACTTGTCAAAAGGTGGCTTTTCGAACGCTTCTTCCATCAGTGGAGAGTCCGTCTATTCGGTACAGGAAATCAACCAACTCTTGGAGCGTGGCATTGCCAGGCTTTGCGAAAAACAGCGCAAGGTCTATTGCATGAATGTGTTGGAGGGCCTTCAGGTGAGTGAAATCGCCATAAAGTTGGACATTAATTACAAAAATGCCGAAAAGCGTCTCGGGGCTGCACGAAAGGAAGTGCGAAAATACATGAGGCGTATGCTCGCATGAGACTATGTACAAACAGCTGTAAAAGTAAAAACAGACACGTTTGGTCATATAAGAAAAAAAACAAGGAGGACAAACTTCTGCTGTGAAGTCTTGTCCTCCTTCATTTTTTGAGAAAGTCGCCGATACCGACAACTCAATTTCTTTTTCTTTGATAGCTAATATAAAAGTTAGTTATACCAAATTTCACCGCCCATTACATCGTGGGCCTTAACTACTGTTTCTTGAATAGGTGACGCGATTTCCACGTACTCACCATAGTTCTTAGCATTTTCTGTTTTCATTTTCTCTAGGTTTTGTTGATTAATAAAACGGTTTATCTCTTACTTACTTATTTATTATGGCAGTTGGAACTCATCTATACTACGAGAGCTGACCTGATAGCTAAGGTGAAAACTTGATACTATAAAGAGAGATCTCGCCTACAAGACAATACAACTGCTTTCGATACTGCAAAGTTAAGCAATTTTTCGGCTCGTGTCAAGGGTTAGGTGCCATCTTTTGTGAGTTTTTAACTTAACAAGGTTTGTTTACGCATGAATATGTGATAAATTCTCATGTCTTACAAAAAGAAAGGCGCAAGAACCAGAGAAATACACATTCAATGTACCTCGTTGTTTCTTGCGCCAAATTCTTTTTATCTAATTCTGGATTTCTACTCCAACTAGCTTACTACAGCTTCATATTTTTATTACTTCTTTGGAGCATTGCGAAGAATCTCCAGCAAATGATCCCAAACCATCTGTACAGTAGGAATATACAAGGCCTCCTGTGGAGTATGTACCTCACGGAGAGTAGGGCCGAAGCTTACCATGTCGAGTTCTGGGTATTTCTCGGAGAACAAACCGCACTCCAGTCCTGCGTGGATGCCTTTCACCAATGGTTCCTTGCCGAAGAGTTTCTCGTAGCTCTTCACGGTGAGGTCGGTCAAGGCACTGTCTGCACGCATCTTCCAAGCAGGATATTTGTCGCCAACGCTTATCTTGGCACCAGCCAACTGAAAGGCAGCCTTGACAGTATTGGTCATATTCTCCAAGTTGCTCATCACATTACTACGCTGTGAGGCAACGATGTCGATGATCTTTTCTGCTGTTGCAACGCTCGCCACATTGCTGGAAGTCTCTACCATCCATGCGATAGCCTCGTCCTGGCAGTGGGTGAGCGGACCGTTATCTACAGCCTGAAGCACCATGATGAACTTATCAGCCACAGTCTTCTCGATGACAGGAGTTGCCTCGCAGCTCTCCATGTTGAAGTGCATGGCATTCTCCGTAACGTGGAATTCATCCTCAACCTCAGAAGCGAAGACGTTCCAGTCTGCACGTACTTGTTCCTTGGCATCGTTCTTCACGGCGAACACCACCTGTCCGTCACGAGGTATGGCATTGTGCATCTTTCCACTGTTGAAGCTAGCCAATCTGATATTGCCATTCAATTTTTCCATTTCCAAATAGAGGAAACGAGCAAGAATCTTGATGGCGTTGGCGCGTTTCTTGTCGATGTCATCGCCTGAGTGACCGCCATTCAGTCCCTTGAGGGATAGCTTGAGGAAGAAATATCCTGCAGGAGCTTCCTCACGCTCGAACTCGAAGGTGGCATGGGTGGTCTGACCACCAGCGCAAGAAACGAAGATAAGTCCCTCGTCCTCAGAGTCAAGGTTGATGAGCATCTTGCCTGTCATGAAGCCGGCCTTCATGCCGTGCGCACCTGTCAATCCAGTCTCCTCGTCACGAGTGAAGACACATTCCACAGGACCATGCTCGATATTGTCGCTGGCAAGGATGGCGAGTTCTATGGCACATCCGATACCATCGTCAGCACCCAAGGTAGTACCCTTGGCTCTCATCCAGTCACCATCCACGTAGGTTTGGATAGGATCATTGAAGAAATCAATATCTACATCTACGAGCTTGTCGCAGACCATGTCCATGTGGCTCTGCAAAATGAGGGTCTCACGATTTTCTAAACCAGGAGTTGCTGGTTTGCGGATGATGACGTTGCCCGTCTCATCGACCTCAGTCTCCAGTTTGTGACTCTTACCAAACTCTTTCAGAAACTCAATCATCTTTTCCTCGTGCTTAGAAGGGCGAGGTATCTGGTTGATCTTTGCAAACTGCTCGAACACGCAAGCAGGCTTTAATTCATTTTGTTCCATTTTCACCTTATATTATATATAATAACTTATGATAATTAGCAAATTATGTTATTTTATTCGGTTTTCTCCACTATTTCTGTCATTTTATTTTGGATTTTCCCCGAAAAATATTACCTTTGCAACCAAAAGTGCTATTAAAGGCACTGCAAAGGTAATAAAAATGATAAAATTATTCATCATTAGTGTGTTAATAATTGCTATTTGCATAGCATTATTATCCGTCAAGTTGATTTTCAAGAAGAACGGCAAGTTCTCTTCACAGCATGTGCACGACAATCCTGGGTTGCGCAAGCAGGGCATCCATTGCGTCATGGACCAAGATAGGGAGGCTCGAGCTGCGGGGAAGGCGTATTGATAATTAATAAAACAAAATATAAGAAAGAAATGAAAAAGAACATTTTGAGTTCAGTGGCTTTCGCAGCGATTGCTGCCTTGTCACTCGTGTCTTGCAACAAGTCTCAGCCACAGGTTGAGGCCAAGTCTGAGAGCAAAGCTCCTGCCGAGTTGAAGATTGCTTACGTGGAGGTTGACTCTATCATGACTCAATATACTTTTGCCAAGGAGTACGCTGCTCTTCTCGAAAAGAAAGGTCAGAACATACAGGCTACTCTTGCACAGAAGCAGCAAAACTTGCAGGCTGCCGCTGCCAACTTCCAGCAGCAGATTCAGCAGAATGCCTTGACTCGTGAGGCCGCTGAGCAGAGACAGGCTGCTTTGCAGAAGCAGAGCAATGACATCCAGGGCTTGCAACAGCGCTTGAGCAACGAGTTCGCTGCTGAGCAGGAGAAGTACAACAAGGCTCTCCACGATAGTATCGCCAACTATCTTGCCAAGTACAACAAGGATAAGAAGTACAGCATCATCTTCTCTAAGAGTGGTGACAACTTGCTCTATGCCGACAAGGCTTACGACATTACCAACGAGGTTATCTCTGGCTTGAACAAGGCTTACAAGAGCAAACTTCCTGCTGCTACTCCTGCTGCCAAGAAGTAATATTCATCGGTGGTGTTTATCGCTTCACGATACCACCTATTTCCGATGTCTTCCAGCAAGAAAGTTTTACATACGCAATAAATACAAGTTTTATCTAGAATCCTGATGTCTTCCTGGGCATCGGGATTCACTCTTTTATAGAAAACGTATCATTGCTATTAGACATCTTACATTCATAACACTCAAGTCCTATGCTTAGAAAAGAAAGATACCAGGTCGTTTTGGATTATTTTCGGAAGTCCATGCCCATAGTCACCACAGAGTTGCAGTTTGGCAGTGCTTTCCAGTTGCTTGTCGCCACCTTGTTGTCGGCACAGTGTACGGACAAGCGCATCAATATGGTGACACCCGCCCTTTTCGCTCGTTACCCCGATGCCAAGATGATGGCGCAAGCGGATGTCGAGGACATCTATGAGCTTATCAAGTCAGTGAGTTATCCGAACGCCAAGGCAAAGCATCTCGTGGAAATGTCTCGTAAGATGGTGAGTGATTTCGATGGGGAGGTTCCCCAGGAGACTGCCCAATTGATCACACTTCCTGGTGTCGGAAGGAAGACTGCCAATGTGATACGAGCGGTCTGGTTTGGTAAGGCTACGATGGCTGTGGATACGCACGTCTATCGTGTGAGCCATCGCATGGGCTTGGTGCCAAAAAACGCTGACAATCCTCGCAAGGTTGAGGATTACTTGATGAAGCATATTCCCGAGGAAGACATTCCGAATGCGCATCATTGGCTCCTCCTGCATGGAAGATACGTCTGCAAGAGTGCCAATCCAGCTTGCGACAAATGCCAATTCTCGGAAATATGTCCTAAATTACTGAAAGACAGCAAACTTTAAGACACTATGTTCTCCTTAAAGTTTGCTGAGATTTGATGTTTCAAAAGAAGGTGTGTCATAAGTCATTTTAACAGCAAAAGAGGACGGGCTGAAAGCCCAAAAGCTCCAAGCCCAGGGCATCGCCCTGGGTAAAGATTACATCAAGGAAGTCGCCCTGAAAGGGCAAAAGCAACTTGTTATCAATGCTTTTGCCCTTTCAGGGCGCATTGGATTTGACTTATGACACACACTCTCTTTTGAAGTACTTTGGTGGCAACTAAATCAATTCCAAGATTTTGTCTATCAATTTTTCAATGGTGGAAGAATCTGTCATTTCTTCCAATTTCTTGTTGAGTCTTTCTTCCACCTTCTTGCTGGCTTTATCTACCATCTTATCGACGGCTTTGTCAGCCTTGTCTTCCAGTCGCTCTTGAAGAGAGCTTTCATCGGAAGAGTTATTGGCGGAAGTTTCATCACCGACGGAAGTTCCATCTCCATCTGATGTTTCATCGCCTACAGCTGTACTTTCACCAGTAGATGAATTATCCTCTACCTCTGTCTCGCCCGACTTGTCATCACTGTCCTCGATGGCCTTGACCATGTCATCAGCGTTCATCGTGATGACCTTGCCAAAGATACCAAAGCTCACGGTATGACTTTTCTCATGAAGAGTAACCGTACCCTTGGAGAAAAGAATGTAGTTGTGGTATTCGAAGAGTTGGTCGAGGGCAGAGTCCATGAAATTGCCCGCAATCATTCTCGCTACCATTCCAAAGCCCTGTGAGAAAATGTCATCTCCGCTATTGGATGTTGCCTTGTCTATTGCCTTGGAAACTTCTGTCCTGATAGCGTTCTCATGGGACTCCTTCCCAGGATTGGTGACAGCCATGATGATGAAGAGAAGAAGAATCAAGATTCCTATCAATTTGAAGGTGAAAAACTTCTTCGGCTTATTATTGGCATCGATAGGTGAATGATTCTGGTTGTTCCATTGTGAACTTTCCGAGCCTCCAGCGGTTTGGCTTCCTGTTGAATCTATTGGATTTGCAGAAGAAACTGGATTTACTGGTGGAACAGAAGATGTAGGAGGAACAGAAGATGTAGGTGGAACTGGAGGGACAGGAGGAACTGGTGGTATCGGTGGGACTGATGCGTTCTCATTGAGAATGTACCTCAGCTCTTGCACCATCCAAGCTGGTTGCCAATCCTTCATTCCTTCTCTCCAAACGAGAGTTTCTGAAGTAATCTTCTTTTCTGCAAGTTGGGCAATAGTAAATGGTCCCTCTTGCTGTCCATTGACTATGATAAAAAAGTCCATTTCTTATTTTTTATTTTAAATCCTTTGTTTATCCGACAAATTGCTATGACACATTATCTAATAAAAAGGTGTGTCATAATTCTTTAATGCGTAGCCTTCCACCAACCAGTCTTTTCCTTACCCCTCAAAGCCACTGGATGCTGACTAGGGTCGGAGACTGAAAGTCCACAGTAGTTGGTCACCTTGATCGTATTGTCTCGATACAATCCCAATGCGGTAATCACGTAATCAGTATAGGCAGCAGCCTTGACGGTCTTCTTGAGTTGATTGGTAAATTGCTCCTTGAGGTATCCGCTAGGGGCAAGACTATCAACATAGACTCCCAGGTCAAAAGACAAGCGTGGCGAGAATCCATCGAGTGGTTGGATGGAGTCTAATCGTATGCTTGTGTCAAAGGTGTATTTGCTGTTGATGTCCTTCATCACGCTTGCCAGATTATCCATCTCTCGGCAATCGATAGCTGCCATATTGCAATACGGATCCGTGCTGTTCTTGTAGAAATTAACAACACCGTTGACAAAACTACTGTAGTTGGGGGTGGCACTGTTCAGATAGCTCCACATCGAACGGTAAGGAACTCCTGCCGCAAGTATCTCACTGCTGGATGCTATGAGATAGTTGGTTACGTCCTTCAGTTCGAAAGCAGTCTCCACATTTCCCATGTAGCAAGCGTCGAAGAGGATGTATTGCATCTTGATGCCACTGAGTTTGATACCTTCTGCCAACGTAGTCACATCCATAGAGTTGTCCTTGCGACTTACGCTACCGAAGAAGCGGGTGCGCGGGTTATCGACATCATTGCCAAATTGAATGCCACTGAAGTTTTCTGCTATCGAAAGGTTCTTGGTGCTTCCAAAAGCAGAATCTTGTCTTAGGTTGGTTGCATCAAGGGCACCTTCATGGTAAGACTTCGCTTTGTTGGGATAATCGAGCCAGTCATCTGCATAAGTCCATCCACATCCATGGCCACCGATGATAAGCGCATAGTTGAGTGCCTCTGCATCTTGCTTCACCTCATTCAGTATGGAGGCGAACCCTTCGGCTGAGTTGTAGGATGAGCCTTCGTAGGTCTTGACAGGTATTCTGCTGACTGTCTTGTTGGTCGCATCGTATTCCAAGTCATAAAGCGTGCTGCTGTTGGCGTTCTCACTAAAGAACACCATGACACGGGAGTTGTTGAGTCCCTTTTTGTCAACGATACCTGCACAGATGCTGTCTATGTTGTTGGAGAGAGCTTGCTTCAATCCCGTACTGGTAGTGCCACCACTCCAGGGCAGGAACACAAGAATGGTCTGCTTGTTGACAGAATCAACATCGAATGCCTCATCCGAGCAACTACCCAAGCCTACGACAGACATTACTGCCAAAACAAAGCCGAAAATAAACTTCTTCATACGAAAATAAGGTCTAAGATGAAATGAAAGCGTGTCTTCCGCCCAAACTGCCGAATGGCAATGGGCGAAAAGGCACGCTCGGTATAAAACAGCGAATTGCGATTATTTCTTACGTAATTCCTCGATGGTAGCCTTGAGGGCGGCGATCTTCTCCACGGAGTCGCTTTCCTTCTTACGCTCCAAGGCAACAACCTTCTCAGGAGCGTGAGCCACGAAGTTCTCATTGCTGAGTTTCTTGCGCACGCCTGCGAGGAAGCCTTCGAGATGCTTGAGCTGAGCCTCAGCTTTCTCGATCTCGGCAGCCACGTCGATGAGGTCACCCAATGGGACGGCAAACTCGTCGGTTCCTACCATGAAGCTACTTGCATCAGCACTCTTCTCGGAAATCACCTCTATCTTGTCGAGGTTGCCCATCTTAAGAGTTACGTCATTGTATGCCTCGAAGTCGTTCTTGCCAACCACCTGAAGGGTCAACTGCTCCTTTTGGGCGATGTTCTTCTGGTTGCGAACGGTACGTACACCAGCGATAATCTGCTTGATGTTCTCTATGTCGGCGGTGAGCTTGAGGTCATCGGCTGTAGGAGCAGGAATCTCCAACTTCTCGCGCATGATGCTCTCGCCTTCCTTGCGGTCGTAGATGTGTTGCCACAGCTCCTCGGTGATGAATGGCATGAATGGGTGGAGCATCTTCAAGAGTGCATCGAAGAACTTCAAGGTTGCCTCGTAGCTCTTCTGGTCGATAGGCTGACCGTATGCTGGCTTCACCATCTCCAGATACCAAGATGAGAACTCATCCCAGAACAACTTATAGACAGTCATCAGAGCCTCGGAGATTCGATACTCCTTGAACTGCTTCTCCATTTCCTCGTTTACTTCCTTCAATTTTGCATCGAACCACTTCACGGCAATCTCAGCACTCTTAGGTTGCTCGATGTTGGCGGTCTCCCAACCCTTCACAAGGCGGAAGGCATTCCAAATCTTATTGTTGAAGTTACGACCTTGCTCGCAAAGGCTCTCGTCGAAGAGGATGTCATTGCCTGCTGGGGCAGAAAGCATCATACCCATGCGCACGCCGTCAGCACCAAACTTGTCGATGAGGTCGATAGGGTCAGGGGAGTTACCGAGGCTCTTGCTCATCTTGCGACCGAGTTTGTCACGAACGATACCTGTGAAATATACGTGCTTGAATGGCATCTTGCCACGATACTCGTAACCAGCCATAATCATACGTGCCACCCAGAAGAAGATGATGTCCGGACCTGTCACCAAGTCGGAAGTAGGGTAGTAGTAGTTGATCTCCTCGTTGTCAGGATGCTCGATTCCGTCGAAGAGGGAGATAGGCCACAACCAAGAAGAGAACCAAGTGTCGAGACAGTCGCTCTCCTGTGTCAAGTCCTCAGCCTTCACGTCAGCCTTCTTCTCTTGAGCCAACTTCAAAGCCTCCTCGGCAGTCTCGGCTACCACGAAGTCTTGCTTGCCATTGTTGTCGAAGTAGTAGGCAGGGATACGATGACCCCACCAGAGCTGGCGGCTGATGCACCAGTCCTTGATGTTCTCCAGCCAGTGACGGTAGGTGTTCTTGTATTTCTTAGGGTAGAACTCGATGTCATCATTCATTACTGGAGGGAGGGCGATGTCTGCGAAATGCTGCATCTTGAGGAACCACTGTGTGGAGAGCTTCGGCTCGATAGGCACATTGGTACGCTCGGAGAATCCCACCTTATTATTATAGTCCTCAATCTTCTCCATCAAACCTGCGTTCTGAAGGTCGATGGCAATCTGCTTGCGCACGTCCATGCGATCCTGACCAACGTACATGCCAGCGGCCTCGCTGATGGTACCATTGTCGTTGAAGATGTCGATGGTCTGCAAGCCATGCTTCAAACCAAGTGCGTGGTCGTTTACATCGTGGGCAGGTGTAACTTTCAAACAACCTGTACCAAACTCGATGTCAACGTATGAGTCCTCAATCACAGGAATCTCACGGTTGACGAGAGGCACGATGACGTGCTTACCCTTGAGCCAAGTGTTCTTCTTGTCCTCTGGGTTGATGCACATCGCTGAGTCGCCCATGATAGTCTCAGGACGTGTAGTAGCAACGACAGCATAGTAACCCTTTTCGTCCTTATGCATCACGTTGCCTTCGTCCATCTGCTTGCAGTCCTGTTCCACTACATAATATTTCAAATAGTAGAGTTTGGAGTGCTCGTCCTTGTAGATGACCTCCTCGTCTGAGAGAGCAGTCTGAGCCTTAGGGTCCCAGTTGACCATACGTGCACCACGATAGATAAGGCCCTTCTTGTAGAGGTCGCAGAATACATGGATGACAGCCTTGGAACGGGTCTCGTCCATGGTAAATGAGGTGCGATCCCAGTCACAGCTTGCACCCAAGCGACGAAGCTGTTTGAGGATGATGCCACCATGCTCATGGGTCCAGTCCCATGCATGTTTCAAGAATTCCTCACGGGTGAGGTCAGTCTTCTTGATACCCTGCTGTGCGAGGCGATTTACCACCTTAGCCTCGGTAGCGATACTGGCGTGGTCGGTACCAGGAACCCAGCAAGCATTCTTGCCCTCCATGCGAGCACGACGCACGAGGATGTCCTGGATTGTATTGTTGAGCATGTGTCCCATGTGGAGCACACCTGTCACGTTAGGTGGTGGAATCACCACTGTGTAAGGTTCACGACCATCTGGCTTCGAGCTGAATAGCTTGTTGTCTAGCCAGTATTGATACCATTTACTTTCCACTGCTTGTGGATCGTATTTACTTGCTAATTCCATTGTTTATATGTCTTTTTTATTCTTTTTCTTTCTTTTTTCCTAAAAAACGGTGCAAAGATACTAATTTTTGGGCGAAAAACATTATCTTTGCAGCATAAATTATCAATTTTTGCATAAAACGATGGTAAAACAATGGTGAGTAGTGCAGTAAAAGAAGTAACAGAGCAAGATAGGAGGAAGCTACTGGCTGTCTTTCTCTATGACATGGCGAAGCTGATGTTTGGCAGTGTCGCCGTAGGCGGATTGTCACCCCTATTTATGGGAGGTGAATTAGGTATAATTAATGTAGTGTGCATAGTCTTTGGTTCGATGGTGGGAATTTTGCTTGCCTATTGTGTCAACAATATGTTAAAATTTAAAGTAGATAAATAAAATGGAAGTATATTTGTTTTTTAATATTTTTATGTTTGTGTTAGCTCTTTCATTTGCCATTTTCCTCAACACGAAAGCAGGTAAGAAATGGAAGGAAAATTTATAAATGAATCAGAGATGCATACAAGAGAAGAAAAACTAGCAGCGTTCAGCCGCTTGATGGAGGTGCAAGACCGTTTGCGCCTCCAGTGCCCATGGGACAAGAAACAGACTTTCGAGAGTCTTCGCCCGAATACCATCGAGGAGACCTTCGAGCTTTGCGATGCGCTCATGAAGCGCGACTACAAGGAAATTAAGAAAGAGTTGGGCGATGTCCTGGAACATGTCATGTTCTATAGTATCATCGGTAGGGAAGACAAGGAGTTCGACATCTGTGATGTCTGCAATCAAGAGGCGGACAAGTTGATGTTTCGCCATCCTTTCATCAACTGGAAGGAAGAGGGAGAATGGACAGTCTCCAATCCCGATATGTACATCAATGACGAGGGACAGGTGGTGTATAAGGAAGTAAAGAGTGAAGAACGAAGAGTGAAGAATTCGAAAGATAATTCGACAGCAAGCACTTCTGATATTCAAACAGAAAAGCAAGTTGATTCTTCACTCTTCACTCTTCGTTCTTCACTTCCCTCAACCGCCTCTGCGGTTGAGAAAACCTGGGAACAAATCAAGCAACAGGAGAAGGATGGGAATGAAAGGGTGCTCAGTGGTGTGCCTAACTCGCTTCCGTCGCTCATCAAGGCTTACCGTATTCAAGACAAGGCGCGCAACGTCGGCTTTGACTGGAAAGAGAAGGAAGACGTGTGGGACAAGGTGCAAGAAGAACTGGAGGAACTCAAGGTAGAACTTGCCAAGGGTGACAAGGACAACTCCACTAAGGAGCTTGGTGATTTCCTTTTCTCCGTCATCAACGCAGCTCGTCTCTACAAGCTCAATCCCGACAATGCGTTGGAACATACGAACCAAAAGTTCATCCGTCGTTTCAATTATGTGGAAGATCATTCAATCAAGCAAGGTAAGAACCTGAAAGACATGACTTTGGAAGAAATGGATAAACTTTGGGATGAAGCTAAGAAACTTGAGCGTAAGTAATCAATATAAACTTAATCTATACATGATATGAAAAAGTTGTTATACACAGCCATGGCATTGGTCATGCTTTTTGCAGCTAACAGTTGCAAAGACAAGAAAGGAACAGCAGTGATTTCTCCTTCAGACTCGTTGGAGGTGAATGATGATGTGGCAGACTCCACGATTTACGGTGTTTGTGGTGAAGGTACTTCCATGCACAACCTACAGCTGATTTCCGACTCAGGAGATACATTGGACGTATTTATCAATGACGAAGACCCCAACATCGTAAAAGGCGGTTTGTTATCGGGCGATCGCATAGCCTTGATTTGCCAAAAGGACAAGGACGGCACCTTGGTGGCACAGAACGTTATCAACCTGACATCGTTGTTGGGTAAATGGACAAGCCTTGACAAAAACTTTGAGATTATCGAAGGTGGCGAGGTAAAGAACAATGTGCAGGCAGAACAGAACCCATGGACTTCATGGAAGATTCTCAATGGCAAACTCTTGCTCAACAAGGATACATTCTCCATCGACAACCTGGGTCCTGATAGTTTGTACTTGGAGAACAACAATGGCATCTTCACATTCAAACGCCAAGAATAATGGAACCATTTAAAATACATATATTGGGGTGTGGCAGTGCTCTGCCCACCCTTAAACATAATGCTTCCTCGCAAATCATTGAGTTGCGAGGCAAGGCTTTCATGATAGATTGTGGTGAAGGTACGCAGATGCAGATGCGCCGTACCAAGTTGCATTTCGCCAAGATACAAGCCATCTTTATTTCCCATCTACATGGTGACCATTGCTTTGGTCTTCTCGGATTACTATCCACCTTTGGAATGTTAGGACGTACATCGAAGTTAAAAATCTTTGCGCCAAGAGATTACGAAGGTCTGTTCAAGCAACAGGTTGACTTCTTTCTGAAGGGGATGGAGTATGAGATAGAGCTTGTGCCCATCGATACCACAGCCAAAGAGGTCGTTTATGAGGACAAGTCGTTGACGGTGGAGACCATTCCGCTCAACCATCGTATGCCTTGTTGTGGCTATCTTTTCCGGGAGAAACCGACACTTCCTCATATCCGCCGAGACATGATAGACTATTACGAGATCCCCATCAGTCAAATCAACAACATTAAGAACGGAGCTGATTGGACTTCTCCAGAGGGTGAAGTCATACCTAACGAGCGCCTGGTGGAACCAGCCGACCCTGCCAGAAGTTACGCCTATTGCAGTGATACGAAATTCATGCCGACACTATATAAAGATGTAGAAGGTGTGAACGTACTTTATCATGAGAGTACCTATACTTCCGAGAATGAAGACAGAGCCAAGTTATACTATCATTCCACCGCCAAACAGGCAGCCACTGTGGCTCGCGACGCCAAGGTGGGGAAACTATTGCTTGGACATTATAGTGCAAGGTACAACGATGAGAAGGTGTTGCTCGACGAAGCGCAAGCTGTCTTTCCTAACTCTTTCCTAACAAAAGAGGGACTAACGTTTGACGTTGAGTGAACTTTCAGGCCATAGGCAAGGGAGTAAGCCGTAAGAACTTAGAAAAACATCAAAAAACAAAAAACTTGAAAAAAAATAGCCAGGATGATGCAAGGTTTTGCAATGTCTTTTGTTTTATAAGCAAAAGAGCTATTTTCAATAATTTATGGAACCAGAAAAGGAACTCTTGAATCGCATCAAGAACGGCGATCGGCAAGCGTTGCATACGCTTTATGATCGCTACAAGGGGTATGCCATGGCCGTTGTGCTGAGGTATATCCCAGACCACGATGATGTCAATGATGTGATGCAAGATAGTTTTGTGAAAGTTCTTACTTCGGTCCAAAGATTTGATTACAGAGGAGAAGGCTCATTGAAGGGATGGATACTACGTATCGTTGCCAACGAGTCCATCAACTTCATCAAACAGAAAGGCAGATTCACATTCGTTGACGAACTGCCTGACGAGGCTGACACAGGAGACCCCGAGGTGGAAAGAGTACCACCGGCGGTGCTCAACCAAATGATAAGTGAATTGCCGGAAGGATACAGGATTGTGCTCAACTTGTTTGTCTTCGAACAGTTGAGCCATAAGGAAATCGCCGCAAAACTTGGCATTAAGGAATCAACCTCTGCATCGCAGTTTTTGCGGGCGAAGAAACTATTAGGAAAGAAAATCAAGGAATATTTAAAAGATTATAAGTAATGAGTAACGATTGGACAAACAAACTTCGAGACCGTCTGGCAGACTATGAAGAGCCTGTCATGGACGACTTGTGGGCTGGCATTGAGCAATCGCTTGCTCAACAGGACCCTGCGCTTAATCATATTTCCACCCAACAGACACCTATCCGCAATAACGCTTCCGCTCGTCAAGTGTGGATGCGCCGTTTCTCCATGGCTGCTGCCATCGCCGCGCTAGCTGTAGGTGGAACTTATGTGTATCTCCATCCATGGGACGAGGTGAAATCCATCAAGGAGGTTGCCGCCGTGGAGAAACAAGCGGCCGGAAGCCAAACAAAGAAAAAGGATTTTGAAGGAAAACAAGCTGAAGTGGAAAAAGTTGATAACACAATATTTTCACAGGAAAAGGCTGCGGTGAAGTCAACAGGACTCATTGCCCAAGTTCGTAATGTTTTCAGCGGAGAACCCGATGAAGGAATGTTGTCTTATAGTTTGGAAGATAACCAAAACGCAACAAGAGTGCAAAACGAACCAGAACGTCAGAATACAACAGACGAGCAAAACGACAAAAAAAGCCGCAAGGCAAAATTGAGTGCCGCGGATCCACTGTCAGTCGCTACAACTCATGATACTTACGACGCTCCTGTTTTCGCGAAGAAAAATAGCGCATCTTCCTGGAGCGTCCAATTCTACGGGGAGAATGGCATTATTCCATCCAACGGAAACACCAACAATATCCCCTTGATGGCGAGTGCTGATCCGGTCCCCCCTTCATTCTTTGGAAATGGCGACAACTACAATGACATCGCTGGGGTGGAATATACAGGAGTCTATGACAGTAAATTGTTAAAGAGCTTCGATGACGAACAATATTACCAGAAAGTAAAGCATCACAAGCCAATATCCGTCGGAATGCAGGTCGGTGTCAAGGTCAGTCCTCGTCTCCGACTGAATACAGGATTGGTCTATACTTATGTGAGCTCAGATTTTACGGGAACAGCCAACGACTCTCGTACTGTAACCAAGCAAACACTGCATTACATAGGCATCCCTTTGAACTTAGGCTACGAAGTATGGGGAACCAAGAATTTCCACACATACGTTACTGTTGGCGGCGAAGGGGCATTTAATGTCAAGAACCACACTGAGACTGATGGAGTGGAAACTGCAAGCAGAAAAGACAGAATGCAATGGTCTGCCAATGGATCCGTGGGAGTACAGTACGACTTCATACCACAATTGGGTATCTATGCAGAACCTGGTGTGAAGTATTACTTTGACAATGGTAGTAAAATTGAGAATACATTCAAGGATAAGAAGACCAATTTCAACTTCCAATTGGGATTGCGCTGGAATATCGGGAAATAAATCTCTCTATTTTTATTTGATGCACGAGAAAATCTCAAAACAATCTCACATAGCACTTTTCTGCCCGAAAAGCCGATAAACAGACAACTTCTGCGAGTGACATATTAAGTTTCACATATCACTTAGATATCACAGATATGTCACTCACAGAAGCTGTCTCTTAGTTTTTGAAACTATGGATAGGAGCCGGAATACGGCCGACACGATTGACAAATGCGTCGCAACTGAATGAGTTGACAGGCATGATAGGAGCATGACCCAACAAACCACCAAAGTCAACATTGTCACCCACCTTCATGCCAACTACAGGAATCACACGAACGGCAGTGGTCTTCTGATTAATCATGCCGATGGCAGCCTCGTCCGCAATAACACCAGAAATGGTGGTGGCAGGTGTGTCGCCAGGGATGGCTATCATATCCAAACCTACAGAGCAGACACAAGTCATCGCCTCCAGTTTCTCAATAGTCAAAGCTCCAGCCTCTACTGCGTCAATCATACCTTGGTCTTCGCTGACAGGGATGAACGCACCACTCAAGCCACCTACGTATGAGGAAGCCATGATACCGCCCTTCTTCACCTGGTCGTTCAAGAGCGCCAAAGCTGCTGTGGTACCAGGAGCACCAGGATGCTCCAATCCAATCTCCTTCAAGATGTCAGCCACACTGTCACCAATGGCTGGAGTAGGAGCGAGAGAAAGGTCGATGATGCCAAAAGGAATACCCAAGCGAGCAGATGCCTCCTTGGCAACCAACTGTCCTACGCGAGTAATCTTGAAAGCTGTACGCTTGATGGTCTCGCAAAGTACCTCGAAACTTTCACCACGAACACTCTCCAAGGCATATTTCACCACGCCAGGACCGCTGACACCTACGCTGATGACTGCATCCGCCTCGCTCACGCCATGGAATGCGCCCGCCATGAACGGGTTGTCATCTGGAGCATTGCAAAGCACCACCAATTTGGCGCATCCCAAAGAACCTTGGTCCTTTGTAGCCTCGGCTGTGTCCTTGACAATCTGTCCCATCAATCTTACGGCATCCATGTTGATACCTGTCTTGGTAGAACCTACATTGACGGAACTACAGATGAAATCAGTCTGCGCCAAAGCCTGTGGGATAGAGCGAATCAAAAGTTCGTCGCTCTTACTCATGCCCTTGCTGACAATGGCAGAGTAACCGCCCAGGAAGTTGATGCCCAATTCCTTGGCGCACTTGTCCAAGGTCTTGGCCACCTTCACGTAGTCGTCAGTCGTCTTGCACGCAGAACCACCCACGAGAGAAATCGGGGTGATGGAAATACGCTTGTTGACAATAGGCACACCAAACTCCTTGGAAATATCCTCGCCAGTCTTCACCAAGTTCTTGGCAAGACGAATAATCTTATTGTATATATTTTGACAGAGCACATCGACATCCGTAGCAGCACAATCCAAAAGGTTGATACCCATGGTAATGGTACGTACGTCGAGGTTTTCCTGCTCAATCATCTTGTTGGTTTCTATAACCTCTGAAATATTAATCATATCCTTATAATATTATATGCAGATGAATTCTTCACTCTTCGTTCTTCACTCTTCACTTAGATTCTGTGCATCATGTCGAAGATTTCCTCACGCTGAGTCTTGATTTGGACACCCATACCCTTACCAACCTCGGCGAGCTCGTCAGCTACGCTTTCGAAAGACTTCTTCATCTTGCCCATGTCAACAATCATCATCATGTTGAAATACTCCTGTACGATAGTCTGTGAGATGTCAAGGATGTTGATGTCATTCTCTGCCAAATAGGTACAAACCTTGGCAATAATACCAACGGTATCCTTGCCCACTACTGTAATAATCGTTCTATTCATGATTAAATTCTTTTAATTGGTAATTGTTTTGGATGCAAAAGTAACACTTTATTGTCAAATAGCCAAACTTTTAGGCAAAAAGTTATAGTTTTGTGTATTAAGAAAGCCCATTTGCCAAACAAAAGGGGACAAATGGGCTTTCCTTATATAAATAAAATGAGTCCTTAATTACTCATGAGTTATTACTTTGTTCCGAAATACAGGAACAACATTCCCAACAAAACGAGCAGCAAATCGACAAACTTAGCCTTGAGGTTCTTCTCATGGAAGATGGCTGCGCCGAAGAGGAAGCTGACGATGACACTGCCACGGCGAACCATGCTCACGATGCTTATCATGGCACCCGGCAAGCTCAGGGCGTAGAAATAAACGAAGTCAGCGGCACTCAGGAAGATGCTGATGAACACGATGGACCAATGCCAATGGAATGGGGTGGTGTTTTTCTTGGTTGGCCACCAGATAACGAGCATCATCGCCCCCATCAAGAAACATTGGTATATGTTGTACCAACTCTGCACGATCATCCTGTCAAGTCCCACACCACCATTCTCGGGCGGTGCCATCAGATACTTATCGTAAAGTCCGCTGATAGCACCAAGCACAGCTGCCAAGACGATGAAATAAATCCACTTGTCATGTTTGAAATCTATACCTTCCTTCTTACCGCTCTTGCTGAGCATGGCGAAGGAAATGACTGCGAGGATGACACCAATCCATTGGTAGAGATTCAGCACCTCGCCATAAACCAACAAGGCGCCCACCAGAGTCATCACAGGACGGGTAGCATTGATTGGTCCCACTATCGTCAGAGGCAAGTGCTTCATGCCGAAATAACCAAACACCCAACTGCTCAGTACGATAAAACTCTTAAGCACGATGTACTTGTGAACCTCCCATCCGCCTTCTGCCACATGGAACATCGTACCATCCAAGGAGTCAGAGGTATAACTCAGGATGATGAACGGCAAGAAGATGAGTGATGAGAACAGCGTGTTCAAGAAGAGCACGGGAATCACAGCGTTACCTGAAAGTGCCTTTTTCTTAAAGGCATCATAAAATCCCAGCAACGTAGCTGAGAGGAATGCTAATACTAACCACATATCTTATCCTTATTTACTTTTTATTATCTACTTTTTTACCTTTTTACCTTTTTACCTTTTTACTTTTTTACCTTTTTACTTTTTTACCTTTTTACTTTTCCTCCAATTCCTTCTGCAGTCTCAGTATCTCGTCACGATACTGGGCAGCCTGCATGAAGTCAAGGTCCTTTGCAGCCTGCTTCATCAGCTCAGTCGTATTCTCGATACTCTTTTGGAGTTCCTCCTTCGACATGGAACGAACGACTGGGTCTGCGGCAAAGGCAGCTCCTTCTGGTTCCACATAGACACGGCGCACAGTCTCCTTGCCAAGACTCGTGACACCTTGTTCCTCCTTGTTAGAGGTAGGCAAGGCGGAAGTAATGGCCTTAACGATCTGTTTAGGAGTGATGCCGTGATCGGCATTGTACTTCAACTGTATGGTGCGTCTTCTTGCCGTCTCGTCGATGGTGCGCTGCATACTCTCCGTGATGGTGTCGGCATACATGATGACCTTGCCGTTGACATTACGTGCGGCACGTCCTGCCGTCTGGGTCAACGAACGATGGCTTCTGAGGAATCCCTCCTTGTCTGCATCCAATATGGCAACCAAAGACACCTCGGGCAGGTCAAGTCCCTCCCTCAACAAGTTGACACCCACTAGGACATCATAAAGTCCCGCACGCAAGTCGTTCATAATCTTGACACGATCCAATGTCGCCACATCGCTATGGATATAAGCAGCTTTCACATTGTGGTTCAAGAGAAACTCTGTCAGCTCCTCCGCCATTCTCTTGGTCAAGGTGGTGATGAGCACGCGCTCGTCACGGTGGGTGCGTGTCAATATCTCGTCCAACAAGTCGTCAATCTGATTCTCGCTAGGGCGAACCTCGATTTCCGGATCCAAAAGTCCCGTAGGACGTATCAGCTGCTCGACGACGACTCCTTCAGATTCCTTCAGTTCATAATCGGCAGGAGTAGCACTGACGTAGATGGCCTGATGAAGCATGCTGTGGAACTCCTCGAAAGTCAAAGGACGGTTGTCGAAAGCCGCCGGCAAGCGAAAACCGTATTCCACCAAATTCTTCTTTCTCGCACGGTCACCGCCAAACATGGCTCCAATCTGCGGTATGCTCACATGACTCTCATCGACCACCAACAAGAAGTCCTTGGGAAAGAAGTCCAATAGGCAATAAGGACGCTCGCCCGGCTTTCTGCCATCGAAATACCGAGAGTAGTTCTCGATGCCCGAACAATGTCCCAGTTCCTTGATCATCTCCATGTCGTACTCTACACGTTCCTTGATACGCTGAGCCTTGATGCCATCGCCCAGTTCCTTGAAGAAATCCACCTGTTTTACGAGGTCGTCCTGAATCATGCGGATGGCCTGTTCGGTCTGCTCCTTCGTGGTGACAAAGAGATTGGCAGGATAAATCTCATAATCTTCAAAACTCTCCAACCTGTGGAAAGTCAAGGCATCCACTTCCTCTATGCTGTCTATCTCATCATCCCACCACGTTACTCGTAGCACATTGTCGCTATAAGCCATGAAAATATCCACAGTCTCGCCTTTGACCCTAAAGTTACCACGCTGCAAGTCGATGTCGTTGCGGACGTAAAGCGCATCGACCAACTGGCGCAGGAACTCATTGCGGTCAAGCGTCTGTCCTTTCTTGATCTTGATGATGTTTTCCTGCATGGCGGTAGGACCACCCATACCGTAGATGCAAGAGACGGACGAGACCACGATGACATCCTTGCGACCAGAAAGCAACGCAGACACCGCCCCCAGTCTGAGCTTGTCGATTTCATCGTTGATGGCGAGGTCTTTCTCAATGTACGTATCTGTCGTAGGAAGATATGCCTCCGGCTGGTAATAATCATAATAGGAGACATAATATTCCACAGCGTTCTCGGGGAAGAAACCCTTCATCTCCTGATAGAGTTGGGCGGCGAGCGTCTTGTTATGACTGAGAATCAATGTAGGTTTCCCCACATTGGCGATGACGTTGGCAACGGTAAATGTCTTGCCAGAACCCGTGACACCCAGCAACACTTGCGCAGGGTCACCCTGCAACACACCCTCTGTGAGTTGCTTGATGGCCTGTGGTTGGTCACCCGTAGGCTTGTATTTTGAAGTTATCTTGAAATCCATTTCTTAATAAAAGTAAACTTTAGGGTGCAAAATTACAAAAAAAATCGCATTGTCCGTTATAAAGAATGATAAAATGCGAAAAAATGTATTTTTTTCTTTGAGAATAGGTATTTTATCCTTAACTTTGCATCACAAAACGTGAATAGAATGAAGAAATCAGCAATTATAACAGCTTGTTTTGCGCTTCTCATGACGAGTTGCGCCAATCAGTTCAACCAAGTTTACAAGTCTCAGGACAACAACTTGAAATATGAGTTTGCCAAGCAGTACTTTGCTTCTGGCAAGTATTCCCGCGCAGCAACCCTGCTCAACGAGTTGATTACCGTCAAAAAAGGTTCGACTGAGGCTGAGGAAAGTCTCTATATGCTTGCCATGGCGGAATTCAACATGAAGGACTACGAGACAGCAGCGGAGTATTTCCGCAAGTATTGCAGCAGTTACCCCAAGGGCATCTATGCCGAGATGGCGAAGTACTATGTGGGAGAGAGCCTGTACATGAATGCGCCAGAGCCTCGTCTCGACCAAAGTACCACGATGACTGCCATCAGTGCCTTCCAGGAGTTCCTGGATGTATATCCAGATGCAAAATTGAAGAAACAGGCGACCAATCGCCTCTTCGCCTTGCAAGACTTGTTGGTAGAGAAGGAATACAACAATGCTAAATTGTACTACGACCTCGGAAGCTATTTCGGTAATTGCCTGGGCGAGGGTAACAACTACCAAGCTTGCATCGTCACGGCTCAGAATGCCTTGAAGGACTATCCTTACAGCAACAAGAGAGAGGCTTTTGCCACCTTGATCATGAAGGGCAAGTTCGAGTTGGCTAAGATGAGCGTCGAGGAAAAACAACTGGAGCGCTACCAGGATGCCGAGGATGAATGTTATGGATTCATCAACGAGTACCCAGACTCCAAGGAGCGTGCCAATGCGGAGAAGATGATCGCCAAATGCAAAGAGTTTGAGAAAGCTCACCCAGAGGATGCCTTGGACAAGCTCAGCGGCAAAGCCAATAATTAAAACACATAGATACATTTAAATACAATATACATTATATAATATAAGGAAGTAAATTATGGATTACAAGAAGTCAAAAGCACCAACAAACACCGTCACACGTAACATTATGGACCTTTGTGACGAGACTCACAACATCTACGAGAGCGTAGCTATCATCGCCAAGAGAGCCAACCAGATTTCTCTTGAGATCAAGCAAGACTTGAACAAGAAGCTCCAGGAGTTCGCCTCATACAACGACTCATTGGAGGAGGTGTTCGAAAACCGTGAGCAAATCGAAATCTCACGCTACTATGAGAAATTGCCAAAACCATCCTTGTTGGCAACACAGGAGTTCGTAGAGAATAACATCTACTGGCGTGACCCTAGCAAGGAGCAGGCACCAGCTTTGTCTAAAGATAACTTGTAAGCTCATGATACAGCGTAAGCAAAGTTTGTTCTTGCTGCTGGCAACTATCGCATACATCGTATGCCTCTTCCTTCCTGTGGCAAGCATCGCTCCACAGGGTATGGGATTTGGTACATCGGTGCACTGCCTAGGAACAGTCAGCGGCGAGAACGGCATACAGTTTGACAGCACCTGCCTGCCACTGTTCATCCTCTGCGCTATTTCAGCAGCGATAGCGTTCGCCACCATCTTCCTGTACAAGAACCGTAAGTTGCAGATGAACTTATGTTCCATCTGCCTACTTTTCTCAGTATTGTGGTGCGTGGATTACGCCTTGATGCTTTTCGGCATCATCGGTCTGGAAAAGGTAGAGGGCACCCTGCAACTCAACTTCGGCGCATGCCTGCCATTGGTGGCCATCATCTTAGTGGCAATGGCACGCAAGGGAGTGGGGGATGATGAGAAATTGGTACGTGCAGCAGACAGAATACGTTAAAAAATACAGAAAAAACGACTAAAATTTGCAAGAACCAAATAAAAGTCGTAATTTTGCACCCGCTGTCACGAGATGGCAGCATAAAATTCAAACCTCAATTAAAAATTTAATTAAAAAATGGCAACAAAAATCAGATTGCAGCGCGGCGGTCGTAAGAGCTATGCTTTCTATAGCATCGTAATCGCTGACGTTAGAGCACCACGTGATGGTAAATTTACTGAGAAGATTGGTACTTACAACCCTAACACCAATCCTGCTACTGTAGATTTGAATTTCGATCGCGCCCTCTACTGGGTAGAGACAGGTGCACAGCCAACAGACACAGTTCGTAACATCCTCAAGGGCGAGGGCGTTTACTTGATGAAGCACCTCAAGGGTGGCGTTAAGAAGGGCGCATTCGACGAGGCTGAGGCTCAGAAGCGTTTCGACGCTTGGAAGAACGGTGCAGACCAGAAGTCTGCTGCAGTTCGCGAGAATGAGGCTAAGGCTAAGAAAGAGGCTGCTGCTAAGGAGCTCGAGGCTGAGAAGAAGATGAATGAAGCAATCGCTAAGAAGGTAGCTGACAAGAAGGCTGCTGCAGCTGCTGCTCAGGCAGAGGCTGAGGCTGCTAAGGCTGCTGAGGAAACTCCTGCAGAGGAGGCTCCAGCTGAGGCTTAATCTTCTTTTGAGATTAAAAAGCATAAAGGTCGGATTTCCTATTTGGAAATTCGACCTTTAATTTTTTGTGTATAGTTTCTTCATCGAACTAACCCCCTTGCAACGACTATCCCGATCCAAAATTGTAATATTTTTTCGCAAGGTTACGCTTTTTGCCATCGCTATAGAATTTTTGCTCCCTGGGCAGAGAAAAATTTCTACTTGCGCAGGAAAAAATTTTTCTCTGCCCAGGAAAAAATGAAAGTGGTAGGAGCGTATATTTCCCAAGGGGTTTCACATGAAATAAGATTTAGTGAAGATGTAAAAATATTCTACCTCAAAGATTGTCTCCTTTCATATAATAAAACAAGATGATATGCGTTATAATATAGCATGGACAAAATCGAAAAAGAAAACAGCTACTCTCGCATCTTGAAATACACCGGCATTTTTGGCGGCGTACAGGGACTTAATATACTCATCGGAATCGCTAGGAATAAATTTTCCGCGATTCTTTTGGGAGCGAACGGCATGGGTCTGGTAGCTCTCTTCAATTCTACCATCAACATGATTGTGTCCGCCACCAACTTCGGCATTCCAACCAGTGGGGTACAGGTGATTTCATCCAAGTATCAATCGCAATCAGCCCAGCTATCAGCATCCATCAAGTCCATTCGTTCATGGAGTTTGTTGACAGCTTTGTTGGGTTCTCTCATCTGTATTCTTTTCAGTCCGTATCTGGACAAATTGACATTCACTTGGGGAAACCACGTTCTGCATTTCATCTTACTGTCACCTGTTGTTGGACTGACGATTCTCGCCTCGGGAGAGATGGCTGTTCTCAAGGCTACACGACAACTGAAGTCGTTGGCAAGCAGCAGCTTGCTTGTCATTGCTTTATCCTTGGTCATTTCTGTGCCCATCTATTATTTTTGGAATCAAAAGGGTATCATAGCCGTCTTCGTATTCCAGGCTCTGGCTCAGTGCTTGGCAACATTCCGCTATTCCCTGCGTTTTTATCCCTATTCCGTGTCCTTATCTCCAAAGTTCCTGAAAAACGGAATACATATCATCAAGTTGGGCACGGCATTCGTCATAGCCGGTCTTCTGAACGCGGGAGCTGAGTTTATGATTCGTACCTTTATCAATAATGTAGATGGATTGGACGAGGTAGGTTTCTTCAACGCAGGATGGACCTTGGCTGTAGTATATGCAGGTTTGGTGTTCTCCGCCATGGACGCAGACTATTACCCACGCCTCTCATCCATCACGGATAGCATCACGGAACAGAATGATTGCGTCAACAAGCAGATAGAGATGAACGTGCTTCTGGTGACTCCCATCCTGACCCTCATGCTGATAGGCTTGCCCATCGGCATTCCCCTGTTATACGACAGCGAATTTTCGGTTATACTCCGTATGACGCAGTTGGCATTGGTCAGTATGCTTTGGAAAGCCATATACATACCCATCGAATACCTGCCATTGTCGAAAGGGCAGTCCTGGGTGTTTCTCATACAAGAATCCGGCTGTGTCATATTGCTGATTGCCTGTGAGATTGCAGGTTATCATTATCTCCATCTCAACGGATTGGGCTTGGGAATCCTCGTGGCTTATTTCTTGGAGACGATAGGGGTGCTGGTATATAGCAAATCCTATTACTCGTTCCGACTGTCCCGAAAGGTCGTCATGACATTTTTCCCACAAGCCATGTTCTTGGCAGGCACGGTCGTGTGGATTTTCATGGATGTATCAGCTTGGTGCTATTGGCTGATAGGCATCGTTTATGCAGCTGCCCATCTGTCGTTCACTTTGCATCAGTTGAAAAAGAAAACCAATGTGCTCGATATACTGACACGAAAGCTAAGAAAATAAATGGTTCGCTAACGATAAGCAAACATTTTGCTAACCATAAGTGGCAAAAAAGGCAAAAAAGACTACTAAATTGTTACTTTTCCGTTAAAGCCTACAAATTTTCTTGTCATATTTTTCGTTAATTTGAGAATAATTGTTATCTTTGCAGCAAATATAACGATTATGACAATAGTCATCCTAACCATAGTACTGATGGGATATCTCCTCATAGCGACGGAGAATATCACCAAGGTGAACCGTGCTGCCGTAGCAATTTTCGCTGGGACGGTAGGCTGGGTTCTCTATATCTGTTATGGCATGGACTTTGTGACTAGCCAGCACGCTTACGAGTATTCTCATTTCCTTCATCCCGACGGAATGAGCGAGATTCCATCGTCAAGCATTGCTGTCAAGAACTTCATTTCCCGTTTTCTCTTCTTGCCTTATGTCGGTAGGGCTGCAGAAATCGTCCTCTTCCTGTTGGCTACCATGACCATTGTGGAGATACTCAACAATAATGGTTGTTTTGACTTCATCAGCCAACTTCTCCGTACTCGCAAAAGCAAGAAAATGATATGGACATTATCCATCGTCACTTTCCTCATATCCATCAATCTCGACAATTTGACGACAACCGTCATGATGCTGACCATCATGCACGGCATCATACCAAGCCGCAGACAGCGTATGTTCTATGGCTCGGCTATCTTGTTGGCAGCCAATTGCGGAGGCGCATTGACCGTCATCGGCAACCCTGAAGGTTTGGTACTCTGGAACATGGGGCACGTGACAGCCACTTCCTTCTCCATGTCTTTGTTGCTCCCATGTTTGTCGGCATGGCTGATTCCAACTTACCTGATTTCACGGCAGTTGCCAGAACGTGTGGATACGGAGTGGATTGTCATGCCATACCGTGGCGATGACACACGCCTCAATATTTGGCAGCGACTGCTGATGCTATTCGTGGGTATCGGTGGACTGTGGTTTATCCCAACCTTCCACACGATAACAAAGTTAAGTCCATTTTTAGGAGCTTTATGTGTCCTGTCCATTCTTTGGATAGTCAACGAGATATTCAACAGAAAGTTGATGAATATGGATGCGATGGTAGAACGTCGCACCCCACGTGTGTTGCAATATGGTGTCATCCAGATGATACTCTTCGTGATGGGAATCATGATGGCAGTAGCTGTGGTCAAGGAAACCGGAGCGTTCGATATGCTGACGGAGAATTTGCATATCGACGAATCACATCCATACGTTTGGGCTCATGGCATCTTGGCAGGGTTGATAAGCACAGTCTTGGACAATTTTGCCACAGCCATGAATTTCTTTTCTATCCCAGACTTGGTGGGGCAGGACGACATTCTGTCCGACTTGAGTACGGTATATAGCTGCAACGGCATCTACTGGCAGGTCATCGCTTATTGCGTAATGGCAGGAGGCAATATTCTTGGTATTGGCACCATCAGTGGTCTTGCCTTGATGAAGATGGAGCGTATGCACATGGGGTGGTTCTTCCGCAACATCGGTTGGAAGGCCCTCGTAGGCGGAATCATCGGATTCGCCATTCTTTGGCTCTCCCACAACTTAGTGTCAGGAGCTACTTGTTTGTTGATTTAATAAGCTAACATTGGAATCTGCTGTTTCCGATGCCACTCTCTATAGGGTATAGCAGGTAAAAATGAGAAGTTTCCAGGGAAGGAACAAAACCTGGTTTCCAGGTAAGGAAATATACACAAAGATAATCTATTTACAGTATTTTAGACTGTAGCTAATGTAAAAACAAAATAATAATCATTATAATATATAATAAGGTATATAGTTATGGCAAAGATTAAGACTATAGGTATTTTGACTTCAGGAGGTGACGCTCCAGGTATGAACGCCGCCATTCGTGCGGTAACTCGTTCTGCCATTTACAACGGATTCAACGTAAAGGCTATTTATCGTGGTTACGATGGTCTCATCAATGATGAAATCAAACCATTCACCACAGAAAACGTGAGTGGTATCATTGGTACTGGTGGTACCATCCTCAAGACTGCGCGTTCCAAGGAATTCATGACAGAGGAAGGACGCCAAAAGGCTTTCGAGACAATTCAGAAAGAAGAAATCGACGCCTTGGTGGTCATCGGTGGTAACGGTTCCCTGACGGGTGCCATGAACTTCGCAAGGGAGTTTGACATTTGCTGCATCGGTCTCCCAGGAACTATTGACAACGACCTTTATGGTACAGATAACACCATCGGTTACGACACGACCATGAACACCATCGTAGAGTGTGTCGATCGTATCCGTGATACCGCCCAGAGTCACGAGCGTATCTTCTTTATCGAGGTGATGGGACGTGACGCAGGATTCTTGGCGCAAAACAGTGCCATCGCAAGTGGTGCTGAGGCTGCCATCATCCCAGAGGACAGCACAGATGTTGACCAGTTGGCTCAATTCATGGAACGTGGTATCCGCAAATCCAAGAAGAGCTGTATCGTCATCGTGTCAGAAAGTCCTAAGTGCGGTGCCCTTTACTATGCAGACCGTGTGCGCAAGGAGTTCCCTGAGTTCGACGTACGTGTCTCCATCCTCGGACACTTGCAGCGTGGTGGTCGTCCTTCTGCACGTGATCGTATCTTGGCTTCTCGTACAGGATGTGGTGCCATCGAGGCCATCATGCAGGGACAGCGCAATGTTATGATTGGCGTACGCAACAACGAGGTTGTCTATGTACCATTGTCAGAGGCAATCCGTTCAGACAAGCCATTCGACCGTAAGTTGATCAAGGTGCTCGACGAGTTGAGCATCTAAAATAGGTCTGCAAGCCCTATGTGCCGTTTAAGTTATCGTGAAAATGGCTTAAACGGCACTAAAAATGGTTTAAAGGCGAATAAAACTCGAATAAATTTTGGAGTTTTCGCAAATTGTTGTTACTTTTGCAATCGAATGGGTGAGAGCCCTGATTGCAAAAATAAAACAAACCAGGGCTAAACTACAGAAACAACAAAACAACAACAAAATAAATTTAAACTTATAGCTTATGTCACAAATGAACGGACGCATTTCGCAGATTATCGGTCCTGTTATCGACGTATATTTCGATACCAAGGGCGAGAACCCTGAGAAAGTGCTTCCAAAAATTCACGAAGCTCTTAAGGTAAAACGCCCAGATGGACGCGACTTGGTCATCGAGGTGCAACAGCACATCGGTGAGGATACAGTACGTTGCGTTGCCATGGACAATACCGATGGCTTGCAGCGTGGCTTGGAGGTTGTCCCAACGGGCAGCCCTATCGTCATGCCAGCCGGAGAGCAAATCAAGGGCCGTATGATGAATGTCATCGGACAGCCTATTGATGGTATGAAAGAGTTGGACATGAAAGGTGCTTATCCTATTCACCGTGAAGCTCCTAAGTTTGATGAGTTGTCAACTCACAAAGAAATGCTTGCCACTGGCATCAAGGTCATCGACTTGCTCGAACCTTACATGAAGGGTGGTAAGATCGGTTTGTTCGGTGGTGCCGGCGTAGGCAAGACCGTGCTTATCATGGAGTTGATCAACAACATCGCCAAGGGCCACAACGGCTACTCTGTGTTTGCAGGTGTGGGTGAGCGTACTCGTGAGGGTAACGACTTGATTCGTGATATGCTCGAATCAGGCGTTATCAAGTATGGCGACAAGTTCAAGAAAGCCATGGAGGAAGGCAAATGGGATCTCTCGCTCGTCGATCCTGAGGAGCTCGCCAAGAGCCAGGCTACGCTTGTCTATGGTCAGATGAACGAGCCACCTGGGGCACGTGCTTCGGTTGCGCTCTCAGGTCTGACGGTCGCTGAGGAGTTCCGTGATCACGGAGGCAAGAACGGCGAGGCTGCCGACATCATGTTCTTTATTGATAACATCTTCCGTTTCACCCAGGCAGGTTCCGAGGTATCCGCATTGCTGGGCCGTATGCCTTCCGCTGTAGGTTACCAACCAACTTTGGCTTCTGAGATGGGTGCCATGCAGGAGCGTATTACTTCTACGAAGAATGGTTCCATCACTTCCGTACAGGCTGTCTATGTGCCAGCCGACGACTTGACGGACCCAGCTCCAGCCACCACCTTTACTCACTTGGATGCAACGACAGAGCTTTCTCGTAAGATCGCTTCTTTGGGTATCTATCCAGCCGTTGATCCACTGGGTTCTACTTCTCGTATCCTTGACCCACTGATTGTAGGCAAGGCTCACTATGACTGTGCTCAACGAGTTAAGCAGTTGTTGCAGAGATACAATGAGTTGCAGGACATCATCGCCATCCTCGGTATGGACGAACTCTCCGATGAAGATAAGTTGACCGTGAACCGCGCACGTCGTGTACAGCGTTTCTTGAGTCAGCCATTCACCGTGGCAGAGCAGTTTACCGGTTTGAAGGGTGTGATGGTACCAATCGAGGAGACGATTAAGGGCTTCAACGCCATCTTGGACGGCGAGGTCGATGACCTTCCAGAACAGGCGTTCCTCAACGTAGGTACTATCGAGGATGCCAAGGAGAAGGCTAAGCAGTTGCTCGCAGCTGCACAGGCGTAGTTATGATTAAGTGAAGAGTGAAGAGTGAAGAGTGAAGAATTCAAATGATAGAATCGTTTGTGAGATTTGACACTAGTCATTTAACATTTAACACTTAACACTTAACATTTAAAGATTAGGACTATGCTGAAATTAAAGATAGTTTCTCCCGAGAAGATTGTATTCCAAGGTGAGGTGGAAAGCGTTTTGGTTCCAGGAACGCTCGGCTCGTTCGAGATTCTGAAAGACCATGCTCCAATCATCTCTTCGCTCGAAGTGGGCAAGGTGGAATACACGACCCAAGAAGGTAAACAACAATTGAATATCCAGGGCGGATTCGTGGAAGTCAAGAAAAACGAAGTAAGCCTCTGTGTAGAAGTATCATAATTCATGGAAAAAGAAGAAGTTATTCGCAGACAAATCATCAGACAGACGGGTCTTCGCTATAAGCAAATCTCTCTATGGCTGACAGCAGGCTTGGCACTGGCCATTCTCTTCGGTTGCAGAGTTTCCGCTTTATGCGACAGCATTCTTCCACAAGTGGTTAATCCATTGGTAGTGAGCGCAATATTCTCGCTTGTCTCAAGTGTCGCTTACGGTGAGGCATGGCAAGCCATAGCCAAATCTTCTCCTGCCAATCTCGCCAAGTTCTATTTGGCAGCGTCGGCAATGAAGATGATGGCAGCGGCAGTTGTATTCCTCATCTACGTGGTAGTTTGCGATAAGTCCAACATTCTTGGATTCACTGCTATCTTTGCCTTGTTTTATGTAGTGCTTCTCGTATTCGATTGTATCTTCTTTGCTCGTGCAGAGAAAAAGAATAATAAATTAAAGTAAGAATTAACGATTATGAAATATCTCAAGCAATTCCTCTTGATGGCAATGCTCCTCTTCACGTTGGCTCCTCTGCAGGTGTCGGCCAAGGAGAACATTGATGTGAAAGAGATATTGTGGGGTCATATCAAGGATTCTTATGAATGGCATATCACGAAGATAGGAGATCATCCCGTAGTGATCAACCTGCCTATCATTGTCAAGACCACCAGTGGCTGGCATGTATTCTCAAGCTCAGAGTTTTCTGAGGAGAAAGATGCCAACGGCGACCGTCCGGGTCCGTACAACTTGGTCATCAAGAACAGTGAAGCGCAGAGTAATCCCAACAAGATTGTAGAGAAAGTAGGCGGCGAGGAAGTGAAGCCTCTCGACCTATCCATCACGAAGACAGTTTGCGTACTCTTCATTGATGCTATCATCTTGTTGATATGTGTCTTGGTTCCAGCTCGCTGGTGCAAGAAGCATAAGGTGGACGACCCTGCTCCGTCGGGATTTGTGGGATTGATGCACATGTTCATCATGTCAGTTTATGACGATGTCATCAAGGCTACGCTCGGAAAAGAAGCACCGAAGTACGCACCATGGTTGCTTACATGCTTCTTCTTCATCTTTGTAGCCAACATCATGGGTATCGTACCATTCCCTCCAGGCGGTGGAAACCTGACAGGTAACATAGCATGTACCTGTTTCTTCGGCGTTACGACGTTCATCATCACCAATGTGACAGGTACCAAGGAATATTGGAAGGAAATCTTCTGGCCAGAAGTACCGACGTGGTTGAAGGTGCCAGTGCCATTGATGCCATTCATTGAGCTATTTGGAATCTTCACGAAACCATTGGCTCTGATTATCCGACTCTTCGCCAACATGATGGCAGGTCACGCAATCGCCTTGTCTTTTGCGGCAATCATTTTCATTATGTTCAACATCAGTGAGAATGCGATCGCCAACTACGTGGCAGGAACAGGTATGACAATCGTAAGTGTTGCGATGAGCGCCTTCATGATGCTCCTCGAAGTATTGGTAAGCTACATCCAGGCATTGGTATTCACCATGCTGAGTGCAGTATTCATCTCACTGGCACATGTACATGAGCCAGAGCCTGAAATGGCAGAGTAATTGCTACGAAAGGCTAAACAATTATGCCAGCAATGGCAAAGTAACAAGAATTTATAAACAGAAAATATTAACAACTTAAATTTTAAGATTATGTTATCACTTTTATTGGCAGCAGAAGTTGCAAAGTTGGGTGCCGCAGTAGGCGCAGGTCTTGCCGCAATTGGCGCAGGTATTGGTATTGGTCGTATTGGTGGTCAGGCAATGGACGCTATGGCTCGCCAACCAGAGAAGATGGGCGACCTCCGTTCTTCAATGATTATCGCAGCTGCATTGGTTGAGGGTGTTGCATTCTTCGCAGTCATCATCGCCATCTTGGCAATTGTCATGTAATCAGAGACAAAATAACAAAATCGTTTAAGTAAAACTTTAACCAGTATATATGGATTTATTGATTCCTGATAGCGGTTTGCTTTTCTGGATGACGTTGGTCTTCATCATCGTCTTCATCATCCTCTGGAAGGCTGGATTCCCAGCCATCGTCAAGATGGTGAACGATCGCAAGGCTTACATCGACGAGAGCTTGAAGAAAGCTCACGAGGCCAATGAGAAGCTTGCCAATATCCAAAAAGAAGGTGAATCCATTCTGAAGGAAGCCCGCGAGCAGCAAGCTGTCATCCTCAAGGAAGCAGCTGAAACTCGCGACGCTATCGTCGAGAAAGCACAGGACAAGGCTCGCGAGGAGGGTGCACGTCTTCTTTCTGATGCCAAGGCTCAGATTGAAAACGAAAAGCAGAATGCCATCCGTGAGATTCGTACACAGGTAGCTGAACTCTCAGTGCAAATCGCAGAGAAAGTACTCCGTGAGAAACTTTCCGACGACAAGTCCCAGATGGATATGATAAATCGACTGCTGGATGAGGTTTCTTCTGACAACAAATAGTAAAGCTTATGGATATAGGTGTAATATCGGTGCGATATGCCAGGGCACTCATCAAGAGCGCACTCAGCATGAAGCTCGAAGATCAGGTTTATCAGGAGATGCAGACACTCTTCAAGAGCTACATCGACGTGCCTGAACTGAGATTTACGATAGACAACCCTATGCTCGGCAAGGACAAGAAGCAAAAACTTCTTACAACAGCCCTAGGCGAGAAGCCTTCGGAATTGAGCAAGAAATTCATTGCACTCGTACTGAAGGAGGATAGGGAGAGCACCCTGCAATTCATGGCTGCTTCGTATATCACTCTTTACAGGAAACAGAAGAATATCATCCGTGGTAAACTGACCACCGCCACTGCCGTCTCTCCCGAAACGGAGGCCAAGATGCGCAAGATGGTGGAGAGCAGAACGCAAGGTACTGTGGAGTTCAAAACCGAGGTGAACCCCGACATCATCGGTGGTTTCATCCTCGAATATGATACTTACAGAATGGATGCGAGCGTCAAGACGAAGCTCAACACCATCCTGACACAGCTCAAAAAGTAGGAGATAAGTGAAGAGTGAAGAACGAAGAGTGAAGAATTCAAGTGCTTTTCTCTTCATGAGTTTCTAGTTAAAAATCTAATTTAAAAGAAGTAATAATGTCAGATAAAATTAAACCAAGTGAAGTGTCTGAGGTACTTCAGCAACAACTCCAGGAGGTCAATGGCTCTGAGAAATTTGACGAGGTAGGTACCGTGCTCACCGTCGGTGATGGTGTGGCTCGTATCTATGGTCTTAGAAACGCAGAGGCCAACGAACTTCTTGAGTTCGAGAATGGCACGATGGCTATCGTCATGAACTTGGAGGAAGACAATGTAGGTTGCGTCTTATTGGGTCCTACTGCTGGCATCAAGGAAGGACAGAGCGTGAAACGTACCCATCGTATCGCCTCTATTCGTGTGAACGACAACTTCTTAGGTCGTGTCGTTAATCCTTTGGGTCAAGCTATTGATGGACAAGGCGACATCGACCTCACAGGAGCCTTCGAGATGCCATTGGACCGAAAGGCTCCAGGTGTGATCTATCGTCAACCCGTGAAGGAACCTCTTCAGACAGGTTTGAAGGCTGTCGATTCCATGATTCCTATCGGTCGTGGTCAGCGTGAGTTGATTATCGGTGACCGCCAGACAGGTAAGACTGCCATCGCAGTAGATACCATCATCAACCAGAAGAGCTTCTATGAAGCAGGCAAACCTGTGTATTGTATTTATGTAGCCATTGGTCAGAAGGCTTCTACCGTGGCAGCATTGGTACAGAACCTGAAAGAGCATGGTGCTCTTCCTTATACCATCATCGTCAGCGCTACTGCAGCAGACCCAGCGGCCATGCAGTATTATGCTCCATTCGCAGGTGCAGCCATCGGTGAGTATTTCCGCGACCGTGGTTACTCAGCCCTCGTCGTATATGATGACTTGAGCAAGCAGGCTGTGGCTTATCGTGAGGTTTCCTTGATTCTTCGCCGTCCATCAGGACGTGAGGCTTACCCTGGCGATGTGTTCTATCTCCACTCTCGTTTGTTGGAGCGTGCAGCACGTATCAACGACCAGCAGGAGGTAGCAGAGCAGATGAACGACCTTCCAGAGTGCATGAAGGGTCACGTAAAGGGTGGTGGTTCTTTGACCGCACTTCCTATCATCGAGACCCAGGCAGGCGACGTTTCCGCATATATCCCAACCAACGTGATTTCCATCACTGACGGTCAGATATTCTTGGAGACAGACCTCTTCAACCAAGGTTTCCGTCCAGCCATCAACGTAGGTATCTCCGTATCTCGTGTGGGTGGTTCTGCTCAAATCAAGAGTATGAAGAAGGTGGCAGGTACCTTGAAGATTGATATGGCTCAGTATCGTGAGTTGGAGTCCTTCTCTAAGTTCTCCAGCGATATGGATGCCGTCACAGCCATGACTTTGGACCGTGGTCGTAAGAATGACAAATTGCTGATTCAGCCTCAATATAGCCCTATGCCAGTAGGTGAGCAGGTAGCTATCCTGTACTGTGGTGTACACGGATTGATGCACGAGGTACCTATGGACAAGGTGCGTGAATGCCAGGATCAGTTCTTGGATGCCATGCGCAGCCAGCATGCCGACGCCATTCAGACTTTGGCAGAAGGCAAACTCACCGATGATACCATCAAGGTTATCGAGGAGACCATGGCTAACGTAGCAGGACAATATAAAGCGTAATAGCCTATGCCGTCATTAAAAGAGATCAAAACTCGTATAGCCAGCGTCAACAGCACCCGTAAGATTACGAGTGCCATGAAGATGGTGGCTTCCAGCAAGTTGCATCATGCTCAAGTGGCCATACAGAATATGTTGCCATACGAGAATATGTTGGAGCATATCCTCAAGAGTTTCTTGGTTAGTACTCCTTCCGCACAGAGCGAGTTTGAATTGGAGCACAAGGAAACCAAGCGTGTGGCTCTTGTCGTATTCAGTTCCAACAGTTCGCTGTGCGGTGGTTTCAACGCCAACGTTATCAAGATGATGGTGCAAACGGTGGATGAGTATAAGGCTCAAGGCATTGACGACATCACGATTTATCCAATAGGTCGAAAAGTTGCTGAGAAAGTTCAAAAGCTTGGCTTGAAATCTGCCGGTGACTTCACGGAACTGGCAGACAAACCCAATTCAAGTGATTGTTCAGAGATAGCAAGAGAGCTTGCCAAGAAGTATGCCAAAGGCGAACTTGACCGTGTAGAGATGATTTATCATCATTTCAAGAGTGCGGGCTCGCAGATACTGACTCGCAAGACATTCTTGCCTATTGACCTTTCAACCGAGGCAATAGGAGAGGACAACGACCGAGACTTGACTTCCAACGTGGCTACGGCCAAGGCTCAGGAATACTTGCGCAAGAAGCAGGAAAATCAAGAACGTGAAACTACAGAGGCCAAGCCTCTCAATGATGACTTCATCGTGGAGCCTGACTTGGAGACGGTTTTGGGTGTCTTGATTCCAAAGCAATTGCACTTGATGGTATTCACAGCCTTGCTGGATAGTCAAGCTAGTGAGCATGCTGCCCGAATGGTAGCCATGCAAACCGCTACAGATAACGCCGATGAACTCTTGCGTGAGCTCAACTTGCAGTACAACAAGAGTCGTCAACAAGCCATTACGAATGAATTGCTTGATATTGTTGGCGGTAGTGTCAACAATTAATGATACAACTATAAAAAGTTCGCCCTGAAAGGGCAAAAGCAACGTATATGAAGATGCTTTTGCTCTTTCAGGGCGATTTTTTGTCTCTAGATTTTATATTGCAATCCGATATGCGTGTCAAACGTGCGAGACTTCACATTGTCATGGAATGAATAGTAGGTATATCTCCAATAATAGGATGCACCAAGGTCTAGGCTGAGATGCTTGGAGAGATTCAGAAGCAATTGCATATCCGTAACCAAGAGAGAAGCATTGCCTTTGTCTCCTTGCGCATTGAGATAAAGTGGGTCGGTATGTTCCAAATCCTTGTGTTCGTATCCTTTCCAAGTGAATATTCGATAGTAGTCAGCACCAATCTTCAAACTCCCAACCTTGTTGAACTCCATCAAAGTCTTAATCTTGACGCTATAGCCGCTACCCATGTTGTAGTCCCTGTCTATCACATTATAGTAATCCGTCAGGCTACCACCTAGGATGATGCCATCCAGGAACAAACTTTGTTGCAACTTCGTCAGATTACCGACGGATGGGAAGCTACAGAGAATGCCAGGACCGACGGATGCTGCTTCTGAAATGCGATATGGCACCTCGTTTGTTCCATCCTTGACAGGTTGAGAATCGTAGTAGTTGAAATGTTGGAAAATTCCGAACTGAATCATCATATCCTTGTTTTCCAGAACGTGAGCTCCCCATAATCGGCCTAACAAATGCACGGATGTGATGAGCGGCTGGTTGCTACTAAGACCAAACGTCAAGTCGGTCGTGAAGAAATCATAAGGCTTGTTGGTATTCTCATCGAAAGGATCACCATAAATCAAGTTGAGGTTGATGTATGGATTTCCCTCTCCACGGAAAAGCGAGTTGTTGTCTGCCAAGTAACGATAACCAGCCGAAACTGAAAAGTTGACCGGAAGTTGCTGGTAGTCATGATACTTGTAATACTTGTCACGCACACGCCACGCATCTCCACTGATGATACGGTTCAACTCCTTGATGGGACAAGTGACAGCACCCAAGAGTTCTCGAAGGAAGCGTTTAAATCCCCTTTGTCTATCATCATAAACCAAGTTGCTGATGCGATGGGTCACCTCGCCAATGCAAACACCGCCAAAGGTTGTCGCCATCAAGTCATTGATAGCTGGTGGTTCAATCTCGCAAGTCGTTTCCCACATCAAACTTCCGCAGAAAGAATAGGGGATAGACTGCCAGAAATTCATCCCATGACTACGAGCGGCATTAAAGTACAATCCACCATGGTACGGATGCGCAAAAAGATTTGTGGAGAACTGGTCGTTGTCCCATACAAATCCCGTCTCTAAGTTATGCTTGATGCTATGGAAGGAAATCTTGGCAAAATCCTCGTTCATCACAAATTGGTCGAAGCATTGCACGCCGACATTGATGCAAAAAGCCTCCAAGGCAGCTTTCCAAGGATGCTTCTTCTGACGAGAAGGGTCATTGAAAGCATAGACCATCATCAAACTGTCAGTGGCTGGAAGGTACGCAGCCTGTTGGCTCAGCAAATCATCTTCCTGATGGGATATGGAACTCTCAGCATTTTTGAGGGTGTTGCTTCTCATCAGGCGGAATGCCACGCCCCCTTCTACCAAAGCCCTGTCTCGATAGTGTCGATTGTGATGATAATATCGGGTATCTCCATATCCCACAGAAGCAAAGAGGGAGGTATATTGGCCCAATTGATAGTCCGCATTGATGCGAGCCTGCAGGGAATACAATCGCTGCGGCTTCTCGGAGGAATGCTCCTCGAATGTTTCCACATGATAATAGCCTAAGTCACCGCTCAGGGAGAAACGAGGCGAAAGTTGGAAATATTGACCAATGCGATAGTAAACAGCCCCAGAGAATCGTTTGTCCAATCCCATGTAATGCGTACCTATACCTATTATATTATAAGTACTCTTGTTGCGAAAGCGAACGGCAAGATTGAACTTTGAAGAAGTACCGGCGTATGCCATCAAATCTATGCGAGTCTTGGGATTGATGTTGACCAATCCTATCTTGTGGGCCACGGTGTCTCGACTATAGTTGATGATGCCAATCTGCACGCCCCTCGGATGACTGACACAAGTATTGAAAAAGCCGATTTGTGAACCATTGAGGGTATCTGCGTAGTTGTACATCGCGGCTTGAATACCTCTCATGTAGCCAGAGCAAACATTGGAAGCACCAGAGAGTTGGATGCCTCGTTTGATGCCCATGGCTACGTTGGTGATACCAGCCAACTGGACGCCACGCAATTCGGAAGTAGAGGCATTGCTGAGAAGTCCTATCTGAACACCGTTAACTACAGGCGCAAAGTTCGTCAAGCCAGACAACTGGAGACCCTGCATATCTTTCTTGACGACATTGGTCAAAAGACTCAATTTCGCGCCACGCAAAGAGTCGGTGTTGCCGAAGAGAGTGACATTGAAATGTTCCACACCTTTCTGGGCATGAGCCATCGAAACACTCAGTCCCAAAGAAAGACCTAATAACAATTTATTTCTAATCTTAGCCATAAATATGGTATTATTGATGAATGATGGGACAAAAGTACAAATAAAATCCGAAAAAACTCCAATTGCTAAAAAGTTTTTCCATGATTGTGGACAAAAAAAACACATCAGAAAACGTTTACGCTTCTTTTTGCGCAAAAAAAGCAACATTATTTTGTCATTCCTAAATAAAGTATTATCTTTGCACCTAAGAAATTGCCAACTCGACTTTGCAATATGCAAATGAAAGAAAGTGCAATCATGATATTGTACAAAAACTATGAGCGACAAGATAAAACATACAGGAATCATTGATATGATTGAGGAGGGATGCGTAAAGGTTCGCATTCTTCAGTCTTCGGCGTGTAGTGGATGCAAAGTAGCTTCCCATTGCAACGCTTCCGAGACCAAGGAGAAGTTGATCGAAGTACCCATCCATCAGGGACAATCCTTCCAAATTGGCGACCCTGTAATGGTCGAAGCTGATGTCTCGGTAGGTTTCAAGGCCAGTTTTTATGGCTATCTCCTTCCCTTGCTGCTGATGGTGGCTGCATTGATCATCGTTCTCCAAGTGACGCAGTCGGAGGGAATGGCAGCATTGTCGGCATTAGGAATCTTGGTTCCATATTACTTGACTCTCTATCTGCTGAGAAATCAGCTGAAGAGGAAATTGACATTTGAGATAAAATAACTAAAACAAATACAAACAATTATGAATTTCATTTTGATTGCAATCTTGGTACTTGGAGCCATCGCACTCATTGCTGCGCTGGTGCTCTTTGGTGTTTCCAAGAAGTTTGCCGTCGAAGAGGATCCTCGACTGGGACAGGTAGCAGAACTGCTTCCTGGCGCCAATTGTGGTGGTTGTGGCTTTGCTGGTTGTTCAGGCATGGCTGGGGCCTTGGTCAAGGGTGCTGATGCTGGCAGCATCGAAGGATTGATGTGTCCTGTAGGTGGTGCCGACGTGATGGGCAAAGTAGCCGACCTCCTTGGAATCGCTGTAGCCAATACAGAAGCCAAGGTAGCGGTAGTTCGTTGTAATGGCTCTTGCGAGCATCGCCCCCGCATCGCCGAGTATGATGGTTTGCACACTTGCGCCGCCATGAACTCTTGTGGTGCTGGCGAGACGGGTTGTGGATTCGGTTGCCTCGGTTGCGGCGACTGTGTCGCTGCCTGCCAGTTCGGAGCTATTGCCATCAACCCGGAGACAGGTCTCCCTGAGGTAGATGAAGAGAAGTGTACGGGTTGCGGTGCTTGCTCCAAGGCTTGTCCACGTCACATCATCGAACTTCGCAAGAAGGGTCCGAAGGGTCGTCGCGTCTATGTGCGTTGCGTCAACAAAGACAAGGGTGCTGTGGCAAGAAAGGCTTGTAGCGCTGCTTGCATCGGATGCGGCAAGTGCCAGAAAGTCTGCAAGTTTGAGGCCATCACTGTCGAGAACAACGTGGCTTATGTCGATTTCAACAAGTGCCGTATGTGTACCAAATGTGTAGATGAGTGTCCAACGGGTGCTCTCGTAAAAGTTAATTTCCCTGTTAAGAAGGCGAAGCCAGCCGCAGAAGCTGCTCCTGCACAGGAAGCACCTGCCGCTCCTAAGGCTGCTGCCGAAGAAAAGAAGGAGGAACAAGCATGAATTTGAGAACTTTTAGAATCGGTGGAGTACACCCAGACGAGAATAAGATTACCGCAGAGATGGCTACCCAGGTGGCAGCTCTTCCCAAGCAGGCTATCTTTCCACTAGGTCAGCACATTGGTGCTCCAGCCAAACCTGTTGTCGCCAAGGGCGACAAGGTGAAAGTGGGTACCCTGATAGCTGAAGCCGGTGGTTTCGTGAGTGCTCCTATATATAGTTCTGTCTCTGGAACAGTTTTCAAGGTAGATACATCTATTGATGCCACAGGCTATCGCAAGCCATGTATCATCATCAATGTGGAAGGAGACGAGTGGGAGGAGAGCATCGACCGCTCCGATAAATTGGAGACCATAGAAAGTCATCCGGAACTTACACCTGAGGAAATCGTCAACCGCATCAAGGTGGCTGGTATCACAGGTATGGGTGGTGCAGGCTTCCCTACGTTCATCAAACTTTGTCCTCCTCCAGGCGCAAAGGCTGAGTGCGTCATCATCAATGGTGTGGAATGTGAGCCTTATATCACTGCCGACTATCGCTTGATGATGGAACATGCTGACGAGATTCTCGTAGGCTTGAACCTCTTGATGAAGGCTGCCAAGGTAGAGAAGGGTTATATCGGTATAGAGGACAACAAGCCTGCTGCCATCCAACTCTTTGAGGAAAAGACAGCCAACGATTCTCGCATCGAGATAGTCCCATTGGCAAAGAAGTATCCTCAGGGAGGAGAGAAGCAGTTGGTTGACGCAGTGATTCGCCGTCAGGTTCCAGCTCCTCCAGCCATTCCGGTCAACGTTGGAGCGATAGTTCAGAACGTAGGTACTGCATTCGCTGTTTATCAGGCAGTTATGAAGAACAAGCCTTTGTTCGAGCGTTATACGACCGTGACGGGTAAGCAAATCAAGAACCCAGGCAACTTCCTCGTGCGCATGGGAACGCCATTCTCACAGATGATAGAGACTTGCGGCGGATTGCCAGAGGGAGACAACAAGGTGTTGGCAGGTGGTCCGATGATGGGTAAGGCTGTCATTAGCTTGGACGTACCAGTAACCAAGGGTACCAACTCCATCACCGTGTTGACTGATGCCGAGGCTCATCGCAAGAAGGCTCAACCTTGTATCCGTTGCGCCAAGTGCGTGGAGGCTTGTCCGATGGGCTTGGAGCCATACTTGTTGGCTACCTTGAGCGTGATGAAGGACTATGAGCGATTGGAAGCCGAGGACATCACTTCCTGTATCTCCTGTGGTTCCTGCCAGTTCACCTGTCCGTCACATCGTCCTATCCTCGACAACATCCTTGCTGGCAAGGGCGCAGTCATGGGCATCATCAAGGCTCGTAACGCCAAGAAGTAATCTTGTACAGGGATATCTAAGAAGTAAACTTGTACAACGGAATTCAAATCAGATTTCAACAAGAAATTTCAATAAGAAATGAGTAAATTAATAGTATCATTATCGCCACATGCCCATGGCAATGAGAGCGTGGAGAAAAATATGTACGGTGTGATTATCGCACTCGTGCCAGCCATTCTCGCCTCATTGTACTTCTTCGGCTTGGGTTCGGCAGTCGTTCTGCTTACCTCTGTGGCAGCCTGCGTCTTCTTCGAGTGGGCAATCACCAAATATCTCTTGAAGGAAGAGACCAGCATCATGGATGGCTCTGCCATCATCACGGGTCTCTTGCTCGGCATGAACTTGCCTAGCAACCTTCCACTCTGGATCATCATTATCGGTGCGCTCTTTGCCATCGGTGTAGGAAAAATGACTTTCGGCGGACTGGGAAACAATCCTTTCAACCCTGCGCTGGTAGGTCGTTGTTTCTTGCTCGTCAGCTTCCCAGCTCAGATGACATCGTGGCCAGTCGCGGGGCAGTTGCTCAACTACACGGATGCTACCACCGCAGCGACACCGCTCGCCATCATGAAGACCGCCATCAAGACCGGTGACAGTTCAGTGTTGAATCAGCTTCCTGATTCCTTGAGCATGCTCTTCGGAGCTACCGGCGACGGGTTCGGTGCCGGTACGACCGGTGAGGTTTGCGCCATCGCCCTCTTGTTGGGTTTGGCATATATGCTCTGGAAGAAGATCATCACCTGGCACATACCAGTAAGCATCATCGCCACGGTATTCGTATTCAGCGGTTTGATGCACTTGGCAAATCCTGTGTATGCCAATCCATTCGCAGTCATCCTGAGTGGAGGTTTGATGCTTGGTGCCATCTTCATGGCCACAGACTACGTGACTTCCCCAATGACTCACAAGGGTCAGCTCATCTACGGTGTTTGCATCGGTCTCCTGACCATCATCATCCGTAACTGGGGTAGTTATCCAGAAGGTATGTCATTCGCCATTCTTATCATGAATGCGTTCACACCTCTTATTAACACATATGTAAAACCAAAGCGCTTCGGGGAGAAGCCTGCTAAGAAATAAGGAGGAAGAGACATGCAGAAATTAGAATCATCATTGAAGAACATGGTTCTCGTGTTGGTAGGTGTCGCACTCATCGTAGGTGCTATCCTCGCATACGTCAACCATATCACCTCGGGACCTATCGCCCAGAAGGCTGAGCAGTCATTGGCTGCCGGCATCAAGAGCGTCATGGGCACTGACGAGCTTCAGGTAGCAGAACCAGAAGAGGTACAGCAAACCATCGATGGCAAGCAGGTGACATTTACCATCCACAAGTGCTCCGACAAAGGCGGTGCTTCACTCGGTGCAGCCGTAGAAAGCACCACAGGTGGATTTGGCGGCGACCTCAAGGTACTCGTAGGTTTTGACAACGATGGAAAGATATTGGGCTACACCATTCTCCAGACTTCGGAGACTCCAGGTTTGGGTGCCAAGGCTGCCACTTGGTTTCAGAAAGACGGAAAGGGCAGCGTCATCGGCAAGACTCCCAAGAACGGTGACCTCCATGTGAGCAAGGACGACAAGAGCGGCAACGCCGTAGATGCCATCACGGCATCAACCATCACGAGCCGCGCTTTCCTCAAGGCTATTAACCAAGCATACGCTGCATACGCACAGAAAGGTGCCGATGCGCAGAGCGGAGCTACAAAAGTAAAGAAAGGATAAGCCAGTATGAGTAATATTAAGATTTTGATGAACGGACTCATCAAGGAGAACCCAACCTTCGTGTTGCTCCTTGGTATGTGTCCTACCTTGGCTACCACCACAAGTGCCATCAACGGCCTCTCCATGGGCTTGGCGACTATGGCGGTGCTAATTTGTACCAACTTCGTGATTTCTTGCATTAAGAAAATCACCCCGGATATGGTTCGCATCCCAGTGTTTATCGTTGTGATAGCAGCCTTCGTTACCATCTTGCAGATGTTCATGAGTGCGTATGCACCAGATAGCATCAACCAAGCTTTGGGTATCTACATTCCTCTGATTGTAGTGAACTGTATCATCCTCGGTCGTGCTGAGAGCTTTGCAGCCAAGAACAGCCCATTGGCAAGTCTTTTTGACGGTTTAGGATGCGGCTTGGGATTCACCCTCGCATTGACCTTGTTAGGTTGTGCCCGTGAGATATTAGGTGCAGGCAGCCTCTTCGGTGTAGCCTTGTTGCCAGAGACCACGAACATCTTGGTGTTCATCTTGCCTCCAGGTGCCTTCTTGACATTGGGATATATCATTGCAATATTTAATAAAGTTAGGAGTTAGAAATAATGGAATATTTATTGATATTTATCTCTGCGATATTCGTCAACAACATCGTCTTGTCGCAGTTCCTCGGTATTTGTCCATTCCTGGGCGTATCGAAGAAGATTGATACCGCCATGGGTATGGGTGGCGCCATCGCCTTTGTCTTGACTTTGGCTACCATTATCACCTGGTTGGTTCAGAAATATGTGCTCGATCCATTCGGTTTGCAATACCTTCAGACGTTGTCGTTCATCCTCGTAATTGCAGCGTTGGTTCAGATGGTGGAGATTATCTTGAAGAAGGTGTCTCCTGCACTTTACCAGGCACTGGGAATCTTCCTGCCTTTGATTACGACCAACTGTGCAGTCCTGGGTGTGGCTATTTTGGTTATCCAAAAGGACTTCAACTTATTGGAGAGCGTGGTATATGCGTTCTCTACTGCATTGGGATTCGCATTGGCGCTCATCGTCTTTGCAGGCATTCGTGAGCAGCAAGCATTGGTTCGTATTCCTAAGGGCATGCAAGGTATGGCTATCGTGCTCGTCACAGCATCTCTCCTGAGTTTGGCGTTCATGGGCTTCTCCGGTGTCGATGGAGGTTTGAAAGCCTTGTTTGGTATCGAATAGACATATTTTGGGAATAGAAAAAACACTATGATTTGTCGGGCTGAATGCCCAAAAGCCCCAAGCCCAGGGCAACGCCCTGGGTAATGTTTCATAAACAAAAGTCGCCCTGAAAGGGCAAAAGCATTGATAATGAATTGCTTTTGCCCTTTCAGGGCGTTTTTATAAATGGCTACTGACCTAGGGCGTTGCCCTAGGCTTGGAGCTGATTGCCCTTTCAGGGCGCATTAAATCCATGCCATCTCCCCAGGGCTTAGAACTTTTGGACTTTCAGAGGTTTTAGATGATAAGAATTCCATAATATTGTTTCTATCCTATACATTTGTATTTAAAAAGTTTGCACAATCTGGAAAAAAATCGTAAATTTGCACCCGATTTGAAGACTCGCTCGAAACAAGCGAGTTCAGTATCTAAATAGGGTAGAATTAGAAATGAAATAGGTTAGATTCATAAATGAAAGTAATATTGAAAATCGTTTTCGTTTTGTGGGCTTGCTGCTGGGTATGGGAGGTGAAAGCAGCTTGTCATCCACAAATACATGTAGCGTTATTGGGAGACTCCAACACATTTATCGGTGGAGAAAACTGCGACAAGGATACAGGTTGGAGCAAATGGTTCAAGGAAAGATTTGCTCCTGCCTCATGTAAAAGCTACGCCCGAAGTGGTGCTACTTGGACAAACACCTCATCAACAAGAATTAATCTAACGGAATATACAGAGAAACTAGGCGACAATAACGTCATCTACAATCAAGTGCTTCGTCTTATTGAAAGCACCCAAAAAGGGAATGATGTCACGCCAGAACTGATTATCATCATGGCAGGAACCAACGATGCTTGGTTTAAGACTTCCAGACCCCAACTCTTCTCGAAGACACCGCAGCAAGTCTTTTCGTCTCCACAAAGCATCACATCCAAGAAAGTCGGACAAGTCACTTCCTTGGCAGAATCAGTCAGGTTTTCTTGCGAGAAGTTGATGGAAGCCTTTCCCTATGCCCAAATCATATTGATTACACCCATGCAAGCTGCCAAGGCAGGTGTCACGGGGATTCGACAGGTAGGAAACATCATCGAAGAGTGTGGCAGGTACATGAGCTTGGCCACCATCCGACTGGATTATCAAGGAAGTGTCTATGCAGGTAGAGAACTGTCTGTGAAAAGATTTACTTCCGATGGCATCCATACTAATAAGGAGGGAGCACGACGCAATGGTTATTTTATCGCCCATCAGATAGAGAGCATCTTACAATTTTAAAAATAAAGAAGATAAATAGGTAAATGATCGATAAACCTAGAGGTATAGGCATACAACACAATATAGACACAAAAGTAATTAATCAATAAAATATAAAAGTAAAGAAATGGTTTTTTCCGATTTGTTTTTCATCTTCGCTTTCCTGCCAGCCTTCATGCTATGCTACCTATTGGCATATTGGGTTGACAAGAAGGTCTTCTCGTACGGCGAACACCCAGCCAATGTGCGCAATGCGATCTTGGTACTATTCTCACTGATATTCTACGCATGGGGCGAACCTGTCTATGTGTTTTTAATGCTTATCAGTGTTTTAATCAACTATTTTGCAGGATTGGGCATTGATAGTCAAAACGAGCATCGCAAGAAAGCCTTGGTAATGGGTTTGGCTTGTAATATACTCTTGCTTGGAACATTCAAGTATGCAGGCTTCTTCGCTACCACATTGAACCATATCGGCATCCCAGTGGGCATCCCTAAGATTTCATTGCCAATTGGCATTAGTTTCTATACCTTCCAGTCCATTTCTTACTTGATAGATGTTTATCGCAAAGAAGCACCAGCGCAAAGACGATTCATGGACTTGTTACTCTATATTTCCATGTTCCCTCAATTGATAGCGGGACCTATCGTCAGATACGACATTGTGGCATTGGAAATCAAGGAGCGCAAGGTCACCCAATATGATTTAGTAGAAGGAATCTATCGGTTCTTGATCGGTTTGGGCAAGAAGGTCATCCTCGCCAACCAATTCTCGGAGATTGCGGATCAATTCTTGGTGAATGGCTTAAACAATCTCTCTACATTTGGAGCATGGGTGGGAATCTTGGCGTTCACCCTACAGATTTTCTTCGATTTTTCTGGCTATAGCGATATGGCGATAGGTTTGGGACGTTGCCTTGGCTTTCACTTCGCAGAGAACTTCAAGCACCCATATTGTTGCACATCCATCACCGATTTCTGGCGCAAGTGGCACATGTCTTTGGGAAGTTTCTTCCGCGATTACGTCTATATCCCTATGGGTGGCAATCGCCGTCACCAACCTCTCAACATCCTTGTCGTATGGTTCTTGACAGGTATGTGGCATGGAGCAAGCTGGAACTTCATCCTTTGGGGTATCTACTTTGGTTTTATCGTTTTATCAGAGAAATACACTTTGCTCAAGGTCAAAGATCGCATTCCTGGAATATTCCTCCATATCTACAGTCTATTGCTAATAGTCATAGGATGGGGTATCTTCTATTTCGACGACTTCGGAAAGATGGGGCATTTCTTCAATGCCTTCGTAGGAAATGCCAAGAATCTCTACGACTTCGCCGCTGAAAGCTCATGCTTCGACAACTTCTGGCTGTGGGCGATGGGCATTCTCTTCTGTTTGCCTGTATATGATTTTGTGGCAAAATTATATGGCAAGGTCATGCCAAAGCATACGACATTGAAAAAGAACGTTGTTCTTGTCACTCGCACCGCCATTTCGATAGTCTTGCTTGTTTTGAGCGTCGCACTCTTGGTAGGAGCGACCAACAATGCGTTCATCTATACTCGTTTTTAATAGGGAAAGGAAAATAATGAAAATCGTCAAGAATTATCTCGCGGACTATCAGTCCAAGAATGTTTTCAAGAAATATATATGTGGGGCAAGTGTTTGCCTCGGCCTATTCGCTACACAACCTTGTGCAGCCGAAGGAACTTCAACCTGTTACAAGACTAGGACAGGCATCATCATTTGCAAAGACAGCAATCAGGTAAGAGCCCTCGAACCTTTCACGGGAGCAGCGTCAGGCGGAACATGGTATGCCGATGCCATCAATCACTATCGTGACACGCTGGACAGTCATGTGAGAATCTACAGCATGGTCGTTCCTACATCAGCCGGTTTGTATTGCCCTGATGAGGCAAAGGCTTGGATCCATGATGAAGAGCCGGTGATAGACAACATCTATAAGCACCTAACAAAAGGTGTGGAAATTGTTGATGTATATCCTGTTCTCAAGCAACATCAAAAGGAGAACATCTATTCTAGGACCGACCATCATTGGTCACCATTGGGTGCATACTATGCAGCGCAGTTGTTCGCCAAGAAAGCGGAAGTAAAGGTTCCGAACCTGAATGACTTCGACGAACGTATCGTCCACAACTTCGTCGGCAGTATGTATCACTATTCCAAAGATATTTCGGTCAAAAATTCTCCAGAGGAGTTTGTCTATTACGTTCCCAAGGACAGCAGTTACACAACCACCTATGTAGGACACAACATGGGCAAAAATCGTACAGTGGCAAGCCTAACCGAGCCATTCACAGGTCCCTTCTTTATCAAGTACAAGGATGGTAGCAGCAGTGCCTATTGCACCTTCATGGGAGGAGATCTCCGCACGACTCACGTGAAGACAAGTCTCCAAAACGGAAGAAGGCTCATGATCATCAAGGATAGCTACGGCAATGCTTTGCCTGGTTATCTCTTTGGCTCCTTCGAAGACATCTATGTGGTCGATTTCCGCTACTTTACCAAGAATATCGTGAAATATGTCCAAGAAAACCAGATAACAGACATCCTCTTCGCCAACAATCTGCAGCATGCTTATGCTAAATCCACAGCCAGAGGTATCACCAACATGCTACATAAGTAAAATAATCATGAAACAGAATTATATATACATCACCTTGATGAGTATTGTCTTCTTAGGCTTTACCATCGTATTTCTCTTCTTCCCACGCAGCACCTATTCTGCCTTGGAGAAGAGAGAGTTGGCTAAGTTTCCTGCTTTCACCATGGACAAACTGAAATCTGGTGAGTTCACCAAGAGCATCAACTCATGGTTTAGCGACAGCGAACCTTATCGCGATGTCTTCATGTCGATGAGTATGCAGGAAAAGGAAGCCATCAGTGTATCGCTCACGGAAGAGAAAGTTACCTTCCATGCTTCTAGCGATGGAGTGGAACAAACTGGCCCCACCGACGAAGAGTTGGAGATGGGAGAGAGAACTGTTGGCAAATACAAGAATAACATCACCGCGGAAGAGAATGCCAAGATAGCTAACCTGGGCATCATCATCGTAGGCAAGGGCAACCAGGTTAGAGCATTGATGGCTTATGGAGGAAGCTCCAAGGGCGGTGTCGATTACGCACAGTCTGCCAATGAGTACAAGAAAGCATTCGGAGCGAATGTCAATGTCTATTGCATGGTGATTCCTACAGCAGTGGATTTCTATTGCCCTGACAAAGCCAAGGGCTGTTCAAACGAGGAGCAACCCACCATCAACAACATCTATGCTCATCTCGACAAGAACGTCCATGCCGTGGATGTCTATACCGCTCTCGGCAAGCATGTGGCAGAGGACATCTTCCTTCGCACCGACCACCACTGGGCTCCATTGGGTGCATTCTATGCAGCACAGCAGTTCGCCAAAGTTGCCAAGGTTCCATTCAAACCGCTCTCAAGCTATGAGCGTAAGGTGGTTCATGGATATGTAGGCAGTATGTACGGATACTCACACGACATCTCCTTGAAGAATGCACCGGAAGACTTCGTGTATTATGTGCCGAAGAACGTGAAATACGAAACATACTATACAGACTACAAGATAAACAAAAACTATGAGGTTATCGGAGAAGGCAAGCCATACAAGGGCATCTTTTTCTATAAGTACAAGGATGGAAGCGGTGGTGCCTACTGTACTTTCATGGGTGGTGACACACGTATCACACAGGTAAAGACAGGGGTGAAGAACCATCGTCGTGTCATGATTCTGAAAGATAGTTTCGGAAATGCACTGCCTGGTTATTTGTTCTATTCTTTTGAGGAAATCCATGTGGTAGATTACCGTTACTTTACCAAGAACATGAGGAAATATGTGGCAGACAACAAGATTACCGACATCTTGTTTGCCAATAATATCTTCAACGCTTACTCCAACAAGATTTGCAAGAAATACATGAGATTCCTCAACCAGAACGACCACAGCTTTTCAGCATCTACTTCTTCAAATGCAAGCTCTCCGCAAAGCAAATCAGCCAAGAAGAGCCCTAACTCTACAGAGGCTGGTGCAACATCAGTTACGACGGCAAATGCGCCGGATGCCAAGCTGGGAGATGACAAGAAACATGATAAAGCGCCAGCGGAATCTAAAGAAAAACAGGTTTTGCCAGAGAAACATGAAACGAATGAATAAGATGAATGAGCATCATATCATACAAGGAATCATGAATATAAAAAAGCAGATGACGAGCAAGGGCATATTCCCATTGCTCGTCATTGGCTTATGTGCCATATTGGCTTCATGTAAGAAATCTACAAAGCAAACAGAATATACGCCTTGGGGAACAGAACTGAAAGATGGCGATGAATCGACAGACTCCATCGATGCATCTGGTTCTGCCTTTTCCTTGTCAGACATCGAGAACAATGGCGAACTCATCATGCTTACCTTGTCGGGACCAAACACTTACTACGATTACAAGGGGCTTGGATTGGGAAAGGATTACATGCTATGTGAAAAGTTTGCGAGTACGATAGGAGTCTCTGTACGTGTCGAACTCTGCAAGGATACCTTGGACATGATCAATAAGCTGAAGAATGGCAAGGGAGACTTGATCGCTTTTCCTCTTGAGGAAGGTAAGCGAAAAGACATAGCCTATTGTGGGGCAAAGGACACCGAGCAAAAAGTACAATGGGCTGTCAATAAGTCGAATGCAACATTAGCCGAAGCCTTGAACACTTGGTTCACACCCAACTTGTTGAAACACGTAGCATCAGAAGAGAAGCGGATTCTTGCTCAAGGACTGATAGTCCACAAAACTTATTCCCCGATGCTCAATGCCAAAGGGGGAGTCATCAGCAAGTACGACCATCTCTTCAAGAAATATGCGCCCATCGGAAGGATAGATTGGAGACTCATGGCGGCTCAATGCTTTACGGAATCAGGCTTTGATACTTATGCCAAGTCATGGGCAGGCTATTGCGGCTTGATGGCCATCATGCCTGGAACCGCCAAGGAACTCGGCATCCCAGTATCGTCACTGACTGACCCGGAGACCAACATATCGGCTTCCGCAACTTGCATGGCTCGATTTGAGAAACAGCTACAGGATATAGGTGACCCATTCGAACGATTGAAGTTCAAGTTGGCTTCCTACAATGCTGGTATCTGGCATATACGAGATGCCATGGCTTTGGCAAGGCAAAATGGAAAGAACCCACACCGATGGGATGATGTGGCTGAATTTGTCCTGAAGCTGAGCGACCCCTCATATTACAAGTTACCCATCGTAAAATGCGGATATATGAGAGGCAGTGAGACCGTCAACTATGTATCTAAGATTATGCAACGATGGTCCAACTATTGCGGTTCTGCAAGGGGTGAAACAATGGGAGAGGGAGGTTTGTCTCCAAACTTTGATCATTCAGTGCCTCAGAAGGCCACCAAGAAATACAGGTACCATATTTAAAGCGGTTGCCATGTCAAAATAGAAAGGGTACATAACTATTGACAAGATTTATCCAATGAAGCAAACTATTAGATAAATCTTGTCAATGAAGCGCAAGCTTTTTGATAAATCTTATTAATGGGATGCAAACTATTTGAAAAAACATTTATTTTGCCTTGCAATCTTTGGTATTTTCCAATATTCTTTGTAATTTCGCCAGCATGAAGAAGATGATTTGTATGATATTGTTAGCCCTTTCTGTTCTTCAGGTATCAGCCTATGATTTCTTGAGAGCTGTAAAGGACGAAATCCCAGGGGGCTATAACTTTTGGGTTTATACGCCCGTTGATTATTTCTATAGCCAAGAGCAAACCCCAGTCATCATATTCTTACATGGAGCCAGTCTTTGTGGAAGAAATCTTGAACGTGTCAGGAGATATGGTCCCTTGGATGCCATCGTCAAAGGCCGTGACATCGATGCCTTGACGATTGTCCCCCAGAATCCAGGTGGCGCTTGGAGCCCCAAGAAGGTAATGGATGTGTTAGACTGGGTCAAGGCTCATTATCCATGCGATACAACAAGGGTTTATGTGCTAGGCATGAGCTTGGGTGGTTATGGTACGATGGATGTATGTGGCACATACCCAGACCGCATAGCCGCAGGAATGGCATTGTGCGGTGGTTCCTATCTGAAAGATGTGAGCGGACTGGGGAAATTGCCTTTCTGGATTATACATGGCACTGCCGACAGAGCCGTTCCTATCAAACAGTCCAAGGTGGTAGTGGATAAGCTGAAAGCGGATGGCAACGACACAAGACTTATATACGACTGGTGGCAAGGAGCCAACCATGGTACACCGGCACGTGTCTTCTATATGAGAAAGACCTATCAGTGGCTATTTTCCCATACATTATCTGACGAAGGAAGACCTGTAAACAGGGACATAAGCATCAGCATGGGGGATGTCAGAAATGCCTATGATGGGGTCAATCGCAATGCACCAAAACCTGAACTAATAGATGGTCCTAGCGTCATCAAGGAAGAGGGCAACGAATACTAATCCATTCACAAAAGGCATTACTATCGAATAAGTCTAAAAGCAAATGTCATAAGCCCCAAAAGGAAATTCGCCCTGCAAGGACAAAAAGCGTTTCACATTCTGCGCTTTTGCTCTTGCAGGGCGAATTGGTTGATAGAGACAATACTTACGAAATCCGGGTCATGTGATAGCCAAGTGCCTTCAGTTCGATGGCGATTCCCATCAGATACATCTGGTGCAAGGCAGCAATAAAACCACGGAAAGCAGACTCAGTGCCTGGCTCCAATCCTTGGTGAGCCAAGAGTGTGTAAGTACGAGAGGCACACTCGGCAACAAGTGCATTGGTAGCCTGATGCTGTTCCTTATCCAAGCATAGGATTTTCTCACAGATATAATCATCCATATGGTCGAAGTCGATGCTGTCACGGAGATGCTTGTAGTGGTCTTCCACCTTACTATACAACTCCCAGTCTGCATCCCAATACTTCGCCATCGCCATTCCTACAAACATAATCCAACCCAATGCCACGGTAGGGTACTTGTTGAATTCCCTCATGGCATCAGGCAGGTAACTTTCACCTATCTTAGCCCAAAGTCCTTCGAGGTCTGGTGCTTCTGGAAGGTGTTCGTCCACACGGTTCTTGGAAAGAAGATACATATGGAGATCCTTCTTGAACAATTCTTCGATGTTCTTTTGATTGAATATCATAAAAAGAAATTAAATGAATCGTGATTCATATATATTGAATGAATCGTGATTCAGGTTAAATCGAATGAAGTCCGAAATATTCGACTCCTCCTAGAGCTGTTGCAAGTAGCGGTCAGCTTCGATGGCAGCCTTTGCACCAGAACCTGCAGCAACGATACCTTGGCGATATACAGGGTCCGCAACATCACCTGCCGCAAATACTCCTGGGATGTTGGTGCTTGCTGTACCAGGAATAACCTTGATGAATCCCTGCTCATCCAAATCCAAGTAATCCTTGAAAAGTTCGGTATTAGGCTTGTGACCGATAGCCAAGAAGAAACCATCGATGGCAATGTCGAATGCCTCCTCGTTAGGCTCGCCCTTATGCTTTACCAGATGAGCGCCCTCTACACCGTTCTCGCCAAAAAGTCCAACAGTGTTGGTCTCGAAGAGAATCTCGATGTTTTCCTTCTCCTTCACGCGCTGCTGCATAATCTCTGCCGCACGCAAGTATGGCTTTCTTACGATCATATATACCTTCTTAGCCAATCCTGCCAGGTACATGGCTTCCTCGCAAGCCGTATCACCGCCACCAACGACGGCAACCGTGCGCTTTCTATAGAAGAATCCATCGCAAGTGGCACAAGCAGAGACACCCTGTCCACGATATTTCTCCTCGTCAGCCAAACCAAGATATTTAGCAGAAGCACCAGTGGCAATAATCACTGTATCAGCTTCTATCTCGTTACCTCGCTCATCAGTCACATGATAAGGACGGCTGCTAAAATCAACCTTCACGATACTTCCGTCACGCAAATCAGCTCCAAAACGAGATGCCTGCTCACGCAAGTCCATCATCATCTGATTCCCATCCACGCCATTCGGATAACCGGGGAAATTCTCAACGATGGTTGTGGTAGTCAACTGACCACCTGGTTGGATACCTGCATAGAGAACTGGTTTCAAATCAGCTCTTCCTGCATAGATGGCAGCAGTATAACCCGCAGGACCACTGCCTATGATTAAAGTCTTAACTTGTTCCATTGTATTTGTTATTTTTTTGTATTTTCTGCAAAGATAATGCAAACAAGTGCTATGAAAGTTTGCTTTCAAATTGCCAACTGCACTTATTTTGTGCAAAGGTACATCAAAACAACTAAATAGCAAAATATTTTATCTAGTTTTTATCGAAAAGAATTGCATTGGCAAGAAAAAAGAATAGGATTAACGAGAAAAAAGGATAATATTCAGAAGGAAAGAGGAATTTCTTGAATATTTTTACTAACTTTGCAGCCTAAAACGAATTGCCGTTTACCAACTCATAAAAGTCATTATATTATATATATAGGTGAACGACAAGCATGCAATGGCAATCAAATAACAAGACAGATAAATGAACAATATTAAGAAAATCGTATTGACAGGTGGTCCTTGTGCAGGAAAGACCACAGCCTTAGTCAAGGTCATAGAGCACTTCTCCAGCTTGGGGTACAAGGTCTTCACTATACCTGAGGTCCCTACCATGTTTACCCAGGCTGGCATGAACTATCTCACATCAAACAAGGATTTCTTCTTCGAGGGGGAGAAGGCAACCCTTCAGACGCAGTTGCATTTGGAGGATTGCTTTTACAAAATGGCTCAGACCCTGACCCAACCTGTTCTCATCGTCTGCGACAGAGGAGTCATGGACATCTCCGCTTATCTAACACCCGAGCAATGGCAAAAGATCATCTCCGAGGTCGGCTATACGCAAACTCAACTTCGTGATGAGAGATACGATGCCATCTTGCACCTAGTTTCTGCAGCAGATGGAGCAGAGCAGTATTATACCACCAGTAACAATGCGCAACGCTTGGAACAGGCAGACGAGAAAGGACTACAAATCGCACGAGAACTCGACAAAAAGGTGATAGAGGCCTGGACAGGACATACACACCTAAGAGTCATCAACAACCATGAGGATTTCAACAACAAGTTGAATCGTGTGCTCAAAGAGATTTCTAACGTGCTGGGCATTCCTCAGCCTATCGAGGAAGAGCGCAAATATATTGTCCAATTGACGGGGGAGGTGCCTAACAGCATCGACAGCGACATCATCCAGACCTATCTAGTGGGCGAGCCTAACACGGAGATCCGTCTTCGCAAACGCCGTTTCGAAGAAAAGGATGTATATGTCCACACCACCAAGAAACGCATCTCTGACACAGAGCAAATCGAGACGGAGCGCCAAATCAACCAAAACCTGTACGAGTCATTACTCCAACAGGCTGACCCATATCGACATACCATCAAGAAGCACCGCAAGAGCTTTATCTGGAAAGGTCAATACTTTGAGCTGGATGCGTTCGAATCACCAGTAAAAGACTTGATGATACTGGAGACAAAGGGCATAGCTAAACAAGAGAGCGTCAAGTTCCCTCCATTCATCCATGTCATAGAAGACATTACCGGCAATACCAAATACTATAATTACAACATTGCCCTTAAGAAATAATTGCCCTTAAGAGAAATAGGGGAATTATCCCCATGCAGACATAATGCCTAGGATTTATGTCCATAAAACAAGTGCCCTGAAAAGGTAAAAGCATCTCGTTTTCAGCCTCCATCATGATGCTTCTGCCTTTTCAGGGCTTATAGATTAATAACAACCATACCGTTCGAATCATAATACATGGATGTTTCTTAATAGTTTCATCCTTTAGCCACATCAGAAGCCAAGCTTATAAAAACAAAAAAAAGGAATTCTCACGAATTCCTTTTTCTGAGGTGTCTAGCGGAGTCGAACCGCTCTACACGGTTTTGCAGACCGTTACCTAACCGCTCGGTTAAGACACCATAACAAATATATGCGAAAACTTCTAATAGTGTTATTTCTTATTTGCGGTTGCAAAGGTACTGCTTTTATTTGGTTCCACCAAATTTTTCACCAACTTTTTTCTTATTTTTTTCACATTTCTCTAAAAAAGGGCATCCTGTACACTGATAATGGGTACATTTTCTGTTAGATTGCCAACTTTTCCAAATAAGAAAGGTGGCATACGCTAAGCATGCCACCAGTATGATTGCTATGATAACATATTGGAAAATCATATACCTTATTATATATATAGTGAAATATATAATTAATCTATAGCGAAAAAACCACTAAAATATGATTAGCCAACAGCATTATAACCATTTGTAGAGTTCTTGCGCATGATGTCACGGATGTTCATCTCCTTGAAACCATCTGCACGATGAAGCTCTTCCAATTCCTTTTCCTCTTCCACGTCTTTCTCTGAGCGAGTGAAGGTGAAAGCCTTATACTTAAATTCTGCGATAGCCCAACCTACGATGGCTACGACTATCAATGCTACAAAACCTATTAATGCGTTCATTTTATGATAATATTTTAATATTCCAACTAGATTTTAATAATCATCGTCATCTGCCACATCAGTAGCGTCATCCAATCCCAAGTTCTCAGGATCCTCGAATGTGGTACGATAACTTTCCTCAGTCAACTTGTCGTCATCGAAAGCATCGTCATCCTCGTCAGGGTCATTGTAGTGATCCTCGATCTCTGGTGCATCCTCGTCGTCATCATCTTCATCTTCCTCACGAGCACGCAACTCGTCTTCCTTGTCGAGTTCGTCCTCATCGGCAAATTTCATTCTGACTTTCTCTACCTCTGGTTTCTCCTTAGCGAAGATAGCCTCCGTCCAAGTTCCTTTTGGAATCTCAAGAACCTCGAAGCCATCATCTACCTTCTTTTCATAAAGACCACCTGGCTTGTGAAGCCTGTCCTTAGGAAGGGTAGTGGTACTGATGTCGAAACCACTCTGGATGATGTCCTGTATGCTCTGTGGAAGAGACTCCCAACCACCACCGAAGTTACGTTCCAACACCTCGATCAACTTAGTGGCGCTGATATGGCGGATGTTCTCATAGGTCAAGTCCGTAACTCTGAGGATAGGACGCTTCTTGATAGCATACTTCACGTTGGCATCGTCAAGACGGAAGTTTCCTATCTTGAAGCCGCGCTGCATGTATTTCTCAAGCACAATAGGCTTGTCCACCTTGATTTCTTCGATTTCGAAAGCACTGCGGATGACATCGAGATACCGGCGCTGGTTATCTTTCAAGTCAGCATCCTTCTCAGCAGCCTCCCAAAGACGGAATACGTCATTCTCTTGTATTTCCCAAACGCTCGACTTGGTCAAGGATTTGAGAGTCATGTTTTTTTCTTTTTTCATCATTAATTACTTTTTTCTGTTGCAAAAGTAAGCACTTAATTTCTAATATGCAAATTTTCCTTGCATTTTTTTCAAAAACAAGTGTAATCTTTCTTGAATCTATTTCACCCTTGTCTTTATTGCTGTAAAATTTCTATCTTTATTACAGTATAATATCCATCTCTATCACCGTACAATTCCTCTCTTTTTTATAGTCCGCTCCAGTCTATCGTGCGAATGAAAGCCAAGGTTTTCACCCAGTCGCAATCCAGGCAGAACTGTATAGGATAATCAGTGCGATCGTAATATGCCAAGGTCACTTCCACATCGGCATCATTGAAATACTTGTGGTCGCGAGTCGCCTTCTTAAACAAGTTTGTCACGATGTCTCTGTTTTTCTTCTTTGCCTCGGTGTAACGCTTTAGATACAAGGTTACGTACTGGTTCATCGCCAGAGCCTGCTCGTTGAGCGTGCGGATATTCGTGTTCACCTTGTCCAAATCGACCTTGTCGCCCAGTAAGTCGGCTGGTTGAAGAAGCTTGGAGCGAAGATAGGTCATGGCATCATACTTAAAGACTGCGATCTTGCGAGTTTCCATGTTCTGTGTGGTGTCATTGACCGTAGCCAAGGAAGTTTTGACTATTTCGTTCAGGACATCCTGGGCAGAGGCTGTAGTCAGCGTCAAACCCAAAAATCCAATTATAATAAATAACTTTTTCATATTTTCTACTATTGTATGAATGTTTTCATATCACTTGATTTCATGCCACTTATTTCATGCACGTTTCTCCTGTTTCATGCGTAGGAGACTAAGCATGGCGAACCAAGAAGATGCTGTGGTCTATGCAAGCAGGCAGTTCCTCCTTGTAGTGGGTCACCATGATCATCGTCTTGTTCTTGCGCTTGCAGAAAGCCTCGATGACATCCTTGACCAATCGGCGATTGATATTGTCCAATCCGTGGAGAGGCTCGTCTAATATCAGCAACTCAGGGTCCTTGACAAAAGCTCTCGCCAACAAGACAAGTCTTTGCTCACCACTCGACAACTTGAGAAATCCGCATTCTTCCTTACCTTCCAGTCCAAACACCTTCATCCAGAATCTGCATTTGTCCATGTCCTCCTCCTTGGGTTTCACATAGAGGCCGACGGAGTCCATGAGTCCGCTCGCCACGATTCTGATGGCAGGAAGGTCACGCTGGTAGGAGCGATGAAGCTCAGGAGATACATAGCCGATATGCTTCTTGATGTCCCAGATGCTCTCGCCACTTCCCCTAGGATTGCCAAAGAGGGCAATATCGCAAGCATAACTCTGCGGATTGTCTGCGCAAACGAGGCTCAAGAGGGTAGATTTTCCTGCGCCGTTCTGTCCGCTGAGTGCCCATCGTTCCCCATTCAGCACCGTCCAGTCGAGGTCTTTGAGGATGATGCGTTCGCCATACTGTATGCGAACCTTGTTCATCTTCACCACCTCCTGGTTGTGATACTCACGGTCGCTATAGGGAAGACCGACGATTTCCTGCTCGATTTCATCGCTGAGTACACGAGAAGGTAGGGCTGGGCGCGATGCCAGATACTCTTTCTTTGAAACCTTTGGCATCACCTTCATGTCCTTAACTTCCACGATATGCGTGATGAAGTCAGGGATGTCATCGCTCTTGCTCAATACAAGAATGATCTGGAGCGCACGTTCGGATGAAAGCGTCTTGAGCAATTCCTTGAGTTGGTCGCGAGTGTCAGCATCCAGTCCGATGAAAGGGTTGTCCATGATAAGTACCCTAGGCTCGGCGAACAAGGTAGAAGCCAACTTGAACTTGCGCAACTCACCGCTGGAAAGCAGTATCGTGTATTTGTCCAAGAGGTGCTCCATATGGAAAAGCTCGTAGATATGCTTTTGCAAAGCCCTGCGTTCTGGTGTATCCTCGCCAGCCAACTGGTAGGCCTCCTCCAACTTGTCCTTGACGATAGGAGTAGATTCGTCTATTTCCAGCTGATTCCATCTCTGCTGCAAGAAATAGGTGCGGTCGTTGTCCCCGCCATAAGTATCACGAAACGTGATGTACTTGATATTGTCGCTCACCATCGGCTTGGTGCTAGGCGAGAAGTCGTAGTAAGGGTCGTGCATCAGCAGGGGATGACGCCCAACTATCATATCCACGAACATTGACTTACCACCACCATTGGGACCTACGATGGCGATATGCTCACCGTCGCACGCCTCAAAATTGACAGGCTCTGCCATACGCCATTCCGGCATACGGGTCACGCCATTCTCTATTTTGATTATCGTTTGCATGATTCTATTGCAAGTTTTAAATTCACAGGCTGCTTGACCACAGTCCGATTTGTCTATTTATCCTATATTTAAATCCTATTTGTGCGTAGTTCTATTGAGTGCAGCCATAAGTTGCGCCCTAGGACCCGTCATCGTTTTGCCGTTTTCGACCCTTCCTTGGTTCTTGGTGGCAAAATCCTTCCAGCTGCTGTAGTGCTTGGCGTTCGTCTCAGGTCTTCCCATTTGCAAGAAATGGCAGTAGGCGGCACCCAGGGCATCGGTCGCATCCATGAACTTAGGCATATCGTCGTCTGAGATGTTCAACATACGCTGCAGCATCCCAGCCACTTGCTCCTTGGATGCCTGTCCTTGTCCCGTGATAGCCATCTTGATTTTCAAAGGAGCATATTCGTGGATAGGTACGTCATGATGGATGGCAGCAGCGATCGCCACCCCCTGCGCCCTGCCTAGTTTGAGCATAGACTGCACGTTCTTACCAAAGAAAGGAGCCTCGATGGCCATCTCATCGGGCAAGTACTCGTCGATGATGCCAGTCACCCGTTCGAAGATCTTGCCCAATCGCAAGTATGGGTCGCTCTCCTTGCGCATATCAATGACACCCATCACAACCAACTTTGCCTTGTTGCCGACAACGCTGATGACGCCATATCCCATCACATTGGTACCGGGGTCGATACCCAAGATAACCTTTTCCGTATTGTTTTTGTTCAACATTCTGTTGCTTATTCTTTATCTTCTACGGATACAACTGCTATCTGTCCATGTAAGGATTGTGGGCAAGTTCCTCGCCGATGCTCGTAGCCTGACCATGACCCGGCAGTACCTTCACTTCATCCGGCAGTTGAGCCAAGAAACGCAGGCTGTTGATAATCTGGAACATAGAGCCACCCTTGAAGTCCGTTCTTCCGATGGAGCCGTGGAAGAGCGTATCGCCCGTGAAGGCTACCTTTTCCTCCGCACAGTAGAAAGTCACGGAACCACGAGAATGTCCAGGGGTCAATATGATTTCAAACTGATGGTTGCCGAAAGCAATCCTCTCGTCATCCTCGAAGAAATGACCTATCGGTGGGAAATCGTAGTCCAACTTCAATTGATAGAACGTCTCCGCCTGTTCCTTGAGATGCTTCATCAAACTTTCGTCCTGTGCAGAAACCTCAGGCTTCAGGCCGAATGTGGCATAGATGGTGTCGTTGCCAAAGTTGTGGTCCAGATGGCCATGGGTGACAAGCAGGTGTACAGGTTTGAGTTTATTCTCCTGGATGTAACCGACGATAGCCTTACGTTCCTCAGGATAGAAGGCACCACAATCTATGATGACACACTCCTGGGTCTCATCGCTCACGACGTAGCAATTCTCCTGGAGCATATTTACTTGAAATCTTTCTATATGTAACATCGTTTTCATTATTAAATTATGCTGGCACATAGACCAGCTGTTTGTCTTGCTTGAACCATTCCTCATCGAAGAAGTCACTCAAAGGGGTAACCTCGGCAACATTCCTGTAAGCCTTCAGCTCCTCTTGCAAGTTGCCACCCTTCAGGCACAACAAGCCGTTTGGCAAAGCGTTCTGCTGAGTCTTCTTGAAGTTTTTCTTGATGATTTTCATCAAGTCGGGAAGCTGCATGACGGCACGGCTCACCACGAAGTCGTACTTGCCCTTCTCTTCCTCGCCACGCAGGTGCTCGGCTTTCAGGTTCTCCAAGCCGATGGCAGAAGCCACCTCGTTGCACACCTTGATTTTCTTGCCCGTACCATCTATCAACTTAAACTTACACTCAGGGAAGAGGATGGCAAGGGGAATGCCAGGGAAGCCGCCGCCGCAACCGAAATCAAGAATCTCGGTACCCGGGCGGAAGTTGATGGCCTTGGCGATAGCCATGGAGTGAAGTACGTGATGCTCATAGAGGTTGTCGATGTCCTTGCGGCTGATAACATTGATCTTGGCGTTCCAGTCTCGATAGAGGGCGTCCAACTGAGCTACTTGTTCTTTCTGCTTGTCCGACAGGTTCGGAAAGTATTTTTCGATAATCTTCATTCTAATGTTTGCAATTTTTTGGCTGCAAAAATATAAAAAAAAAGTGAGAAACCTCCACAAAAGCATCATTAT